>Ga0207109_1065_pt1 | contig 21350 bp, 25 predicted proteins | sample Alteio_BWMinHeat_73_FD_153584 | JGI IMG/M metagenome (GOLD analysis project Ga0207109, IMG submission 153584) | Enriched cells from forest soil in Barre Woods Harvard Forest LTER site, Petersham, Massachusetts, United States -... | ecosystem: Environmental > Terrestrial > Soil > Temperate forest >... | reverse complement strand
TATCGCATGATTGCATTCCAGTGTAAGGTTTCCGCTTCGAGCGCGAAGGGATTTTCTCTGCCGGGAACGAAATTCGCGTGGACGGATGGTAGTCGGAAACGAATTGCTAGTTGAAATCCGCGGGTTTGGCCTACCCGACCGGAGTTGATATACTGACAAGGTTGTTGCAGCGCACTGTTAGCGGAAACACCCACCCTTCCGGCCCGTCCCGGATCCCGCACAGGAAAATGCAACGTTCGTAGTCTGCGCTGAGGCCAGGTAGCTCAGTGGTAGAGCGCGGCCCTGAAAAGGCCGGCGTCGGCGGTTCGATCCCGTCTCTGGCCACCATTTAGAATCAATAACTTACAAAGGATCTCAACAGAAACCTCCCAGTCGGGAGGTTTTTATGTTTTATTCCTAAATACCTTATTTTCAACGATATGCTCGATTTAAGGCGCGGTCGCGTATTGGTCGTGCAAGGGTTTTTCCAGAATTCAAGCGATCTTCTAAGGCCCTTGGAATGTTTTAGATGGGAAGCCGCAGCATCGGCGACACCAGCCTTTCTCAAAATCGCTCTACATGGTAAGCACTCGTTAATCGAGTAACATTTTTCTGAATCGTTAGACCGACCGGTCTACTCTATTCAAATGCGAGGCAGAAGGCCTCGGATGTAAAGGAGGTTTCACACCATGTCAGCATCCATATCCAAAGGTACAGCTCTTATCACTGGCGCTTCCACGGGCATCGGCTCGGTCTAAGCCGATCGTCTTGCCAAGCGTGGGTACGATCTCATTCTTGTTGCTCGCAGCGAGGAGAAGCTCTCTGAAGTTGCCGCGCGATTGAAAGCTACTGGACGCAGCATCCAGACGATGGCTGCCGATTTGACGAAGAAAGAAGACGTTCAGCGCGTGGCTGAGCGGCTGAGCACCGATGCCGCCATTACTGCGCTCGTGAACAACGCGGGCCTAGGGAGCGCCGGCAAGCTGCTCGATGCGAACATCGACGATCTCGAGTCCATGATCTACCTAAATGTCACCGCGTTGACGCGGCTGGCGCTTGCCGCACTTCCTGGTTTTGTGGCGCGTAAGAATGGCCTCCTGATCAACATTGCGTCCGTTGTTGCCCTGGCGCCCGATCTTTTGAACGGCACCTACAGCGGCACCAAGGCCTACGTAGTCAACTTTACGCAGGCGCTCAAGAACGAAGTGGAAGGCACGGGCGTAACGGTACAGGCCGTGTTGCCCGGTGCGACCGCAACGCCCTTCTGGGCCAAGGCAGGCCGTCCGGTGGAAGATTTGCCGAAGGAGATTGTGATGACGGCTGAGGATATGGTGGACGCTTCGCTCGCCGGCCTGGACCAGCATGAGCTGATTACGATTCCAACGCTGCCCGACCTCGCGGACTGGGAGAAGTACGAAGCCGCTCGCAAGGCTCTGGGTCCGAATCTATCTCGTCAGAAGCCGGCGGCTCGTTATGGGATTCAGAGCTGAGCCGATTCGGGAAGACTTCCAATCAATCCATAAAGAGCGCCAAGGAGCTTGTTATGACTGCAAAATCGACGCGTGATCACCTAATCGATGTGGGCCTTGGGCTGATGCACCGAAACGGGTACAACACCACCGGGCTGAGCGATATTTTGAAGGCGGCGGATGTTCCCAAGGGGTCTTTTTATCACCACTTCGGCAGTAAAGAGGAGTTTGCCGCCGCTGCCCTGGAACGATATGGGATGCGCGAGAGGGAGCATGCGGCGGCGGTCCTGGGCGATACGACGACTCCTCCGTTGAAACGTCTGCGACGTTATTTCAGCGATCTCGTGAGGATCTATGGCCAGGAGGCGGCGATTCCCGGATGCATGATGGGCCGCTTCAGTCTGGAAATCGCGGAGGAGAGCCCGAAGTTGAGGAAACGGGTCAGCGCTTCGTTCGACCACTGGCAGCACTCGATCGCGACGGTTGTCCAGCAGGCAGTTACACAGAAGGAACTGCCGGCAGGCACCGATCCCGAGTCGCTCGCGGCGTTTCTGCTGAACAGTTGGCAGGGGGCGTTGCTGCGTTCGCAAGCTGAGAAGAGCGACGCTCCGCTAGAGATTTTCATGCACTCCATATTTGATGGGTTGATGAAGCAGGAATCCAAAGGCAGGGCCGCGGCGACGCGGGTTGAAAACCGCTAATTCGTCATAGCTCTCGCCCGGTCACTCGATTCGTACGTGCTCGCAGAACAAAGGAGGATTTATGGCTAGTCTGAATTGGAAGCTACTCACCAAAAAGCGCGCTGGTGTTACCAAGGGCCTTCCGCCTGGGAAAGAGAATCTTACCTGGGTAACCAATACCGTCACGCTCATTTATGGCGAACGTGATGCCGTTCTCGTCGATACGTTTCTTTCCGTGCAACATTCGAAAGAACTAGTCGATTGGCTCGTAGAGAGCGGCAAGAATCTCACAACCATTTACATCACCCATGCCCACGGTGACCATTTCTTCGGCTTGAAGTTGCTGCTGGACCGGTTCCCCGGCGCGCGAGCGTTTGCCACCCGTTCCGTTGTTGCGGCGATGCAAAGCCAGATCACGCCGGATGTTGTGCGTTCGTTTTGGGAGCCACGGTTTCCGGGTCAACTTCCGTCCGAGCTGGTGGTCCCGGAGGTCCTCGACGGAAGTACCCTCTGCCTTGAGGATGAAGAGTTGAATGTAGTTCCCTTGGGCCACACCGACACGGTGGATACGACTGCGCTGCATGTTCCTTCGATCGATCTGGTGGTATCTGGGGATGCGGTTTATAACAACACTCATCCCTATCTCGCGGAGTGCGATGAGACGGCACGGCGCGAGTGGCTAGCTGCCCTGGACAAGATCGAGGCCCTTCATCCGCGTGCCGTGATCGCGGGTCATGGTGTAGTCGACCCTGACAGCTCTCCTCGTCACATCGACGAAACACGACGCTACATCCTTGATCTCAACGCGATCGTGGCAAGCACATCAACGGCACTGGATGTTTACGAGAGAATGCTGGCGTTGCATCCGGACCGGGTTAATCCGGGTTCGCTTTGGGCAACGGCAAAGACAGTCAAACCGGAATAATCATTGTCCGGCATCGCGCTCACGGCCGCACTTTTTCATGAGGCTTCAAGTGAACGGATGGGAGGAATAAAGATGGCAAATCCAATTCTAGTTACCGGCGCGGCCGGACGAGTCGGCGGTGTAGGGCGCACGGTCACCGAACTGCTGTTGAAGCAAGGAAAACTGGTACGTGCGATGGTACGAAATGAGGACGAACGCGCGCAGGCATTGCGCGATATGGGTGCCGAGGTGGTGGTCGGCAATCTGCTCGATCTCGATTCGATGCATAAAGCGATTGCCGGCTGCGAGACGATGTATTTCGGAATGTCGGTCTCGGACACCTACTTGGCGGCGACAGTTAATGCTGCGGCGGTGGCGAAGCACCACGGCCTGAAGGCGTTCATCAATATGTCGCAGATGACGCTGTCTCAAATGAGCATCACCGAAACCACCGCAAGCCCGCAGCATAAGCTGCATTGGCTCGCCGAGCAGGCATTGAACTGGTCCGGTCTGCCGGTCGTGCACGTGAGGCCGACGGTGTTTCTCGAAGGCCTCTTCCTGATTATGACTGCAGATTCTGTCAGGAAATCGAATCAGATCAGACTCCCGTTCGGCGAGGGAAAGACTTCTCCGGTCGCAGCGGAAGACGTTGCCCGCGCGGTCGCCGCGCTGTTGGTGAATCCGCAGCCACACATCGGCAAGACGTATCACCCGACCGGCCCGCAGTCCGAGAACTTGCACTTCTATGCAGAGGAGTACTCGAAGGCGCTTGGCCGCACGATCACTTATCAGGACATTCCGGTCGAGGGTTGGCGAAACTGGCTGCTCCAGAGCGGCCAACCGATGCACCTGGTGGACCACCTTACGACGCTCGCCAACCTGCATCGCGGGGGAAGGTTCGACCGCATGACGGACGACGTGCTCACGCTGACCGGGCAAGCGCCGTTGAGCGTGGAGGAGTTCGTCAGGAGAAACACAGCAACATTCACCGCGTCAGCAAAAGAGGTCTGAACGGAGTGCGGCGGTGCAATTTCATTCACTCGAAGGGCGGCTACCTCGACCGTCTGACAAACAAATGATCACAAGAACGGAGAACCAAAATGTCCACAATTAATCTTCACCAGACAACCACTCTTACGCCCGAACAATACATTGCCGGGCTCACCGACTTCGGGCCTGGCCGCTCGAAGATCTTTGGCAACAGCGCCGATGAGTACCTCAAAGTGCATCAGCGGAGCAGCACGCAGGCCGACGTCACCGAGGGCTCGGGCGGCATATGGGAACGCCTGCACTACGATTGGTCCGATCCCAACCACGTCGTCCTCACGACGACCGACTCCAACCTGTGGGGAGGCGCTTCCGGGCACACCTACACCTTCACGCGCCGGCCTGATGGCACGACCGATATTGACGTGGTCGTCGTACGCGACGGCAAGAATCTGAAGGGACGCCTGCTCGGCTTCGTGCTCGGGACCGTCGGCAAGGGCGTTTTGGAAAAGGCATTTGTAAACAGTGTCAAGGCTATTGAAGCCCGGAATAATGCGGCGAGAGAGCTAGTCGCAGCATGAGCCGGACATCGAAGGCGAGTGAATTCTCACACCGAAGGAGGCAAGCCATGGGGACCAACGAAGCATGCAGTAACGAAATCCCGCAAAGTAATGGACGGGATACGGGCGCCACCAAGTATGCGTCGGTGTGCGACCTCTCCCAGGCGATGATTCGCGCCGCGATGGCGCACGGGCAGCATGAAGCGCGGATCGGGAAGCCCGACCCCAACTGGCCAGATTGGTACGCCGAGTATATGGCGCGGGAGCAGGCGGGCGAAGAACTGCCCCAATAGAGAGCAACGAGAGATTCCCTGGCTGAGGGCGTCTCATTCGTTCCCGCAGAGAGCCGCATCGATTTTGTCGACTGCGGCAATTGCGAGCGTGCTTAGGCCCGTCGACCTGGACTATGCCACCGAAGACGAGACGTAGGTCACACCGCGTTTTCGTCAAATGAAACTGGATTGTTGAACTTTCGCTTCGAGGGTGGCAAGCAGCTTCATCCAAGCGCTAGAATGTGCAGATTTCAACGTCGGCCCGCGATAACGCTCGTAGAGAAGGATTCTCCCATGCCGTTTGTGCGTACCAAGGATGACGAGCGTGTTTCTTGGAGGTATTGATGAAAGCTTTGATCTTTCGCGAGACTGGTGAACCGAAGAGCGTATTGAAACTGGAAGAGATCTCTACTCCGCCCTTGGCCCCTGGCGAAGCGCTAGTCCGAGTGCTTCTGAGCCCGATCAACGCATCCGATCTGCACATGGTGCGCGGGCGCTATGGCTATCAGCCGGAGTTGCCAGCAAGCCCGGGCATTGAAGGCGTGGGGATTGTGGAGGCCGTAGGTCCGGGCGCGCAAGGTCCTACGGTTGGAACTCGTGTAGTTTTCGTTCACGCGTGGGGCACCTGGCGCGAGCAGATCGTGTGCCCAGTGGACAAACTTGTGCCCGTTCCACACGGGCTGGACGACTCGGCCGCCGCCGCTTCCTACATCAATCCTTTGACTGCATGGGCATTGACCATATCGACTCACAACCTCAAGGAGGGCGACTGGCTTCTGCAGACGGCGGCTGCATCCAGCGTGGGGAAGTTCGTGCTTCAATTGGCGCAGCAGTATCGATTTAAGACAATCAACGTCATTCGGCGGCGCGAGCAGGAGTCAATCATACGCAACCTCGGAGGCAATGAGGTCATTTGCACAGCGGACGAGGATCTCAGGGCACGCCTGCAGGAATTGACCACGGGCAAGGGCGTTGAACGAGCGATTGACTGCGTCGCCGGAGACCTCGGCGCCGAGATTGCCCGCAACCTCGCTCCCGCGGGAACCATGCTCGTGTATGGTGCCCTTTCCAGTCATCGACAAACGGATCCAGCGAAATTCACCATGCCGCTGTTTGCTCCGCGGTTGATTTATTCGACAGCAACGGTACGCGGCTGGTGGCTTCCTCGTTGGGTGCCTTCCCAGCCGCTCGCCGAAGTGCGGGCAGCGACGAGCGATCTTCTCAGCATGTTATCGAAGGGAGCACTTACGCCGCCGGCGAGTGTGCGGTATTCAGTTAATGACTTCCAAGATGCAGTAAGCCTCGCCGATGGTGAAGCAGGACAGGAAAAGGTTTTGCTGGATTTCTCCGATTAAGTGCTACCCCTTAATGAAAGTCAGCAGGGCCCGGCATCCGCGTAGGGAACAATCTGGTCCTCCTCGCTATGCATCACTAGCACTGGTACGTTGATCTTCTTAAGGTTCTCGGTAAAATCGGTCTGCGAAAAGGCGACAATGCCGTCGTAGTGTGCCTTCGCCCCTCCCATCATGCCCTGGCGCCACCAGTTCTGGATTACCGGCCAGAACTCAGGCCGACGGTGCCAACCCTCTCCGTAGCGCCGCCCAGGTCTACGGTGTCGATCCCGATGCCGTGGCCCTCAAGGTCAGCAGGAGTTCGCCGCCAAGGAGAAGGCGAGGAAGGCCACTAAGCCAGAGCCGAAACCAGCAGCAAAGGCCAAGCGAGCCGCTTAGCAAATCCTGAATCTTTGGACCTGCCTTCGGGCAGGTCAATTTTTTGGTCCCTACCGGGTCTTCCCGCCCCTTAAGGTCGCTTTCGGAATCCGTTTGTACAAAACTTTTGCATCGCTCCGATTTACTTAACATCTGAATCGTAAGGTACATATATTTCGACCCTTCACCGGCGGAGGTTGTATGAAGGAACATGGTCTGATTGTGACCTGCCTCTTGTTGGCTTACTTCATCGCCAACATTGTCGTGGCCGTGAGAGTCAACGTGTTTGCGCTTGCGAGAGGACGCAAGCGCAAACTCATTCTTTATACGATTGCGTTCGTGTTGGAAGGCTCGATCATCATGCTCGGCATCGGTTTGATCGCTGCGATGCGCCGACTGGATAACGATAGTGCCTAGTAGCCCATAAACTTTAAGGCGAGATCGACCATCTTGTTCATCTCCGCCTTGGTCGCACCGTTCGCACCCTGGACTCCCAGACCTTGAATAAGGGTCTCTAGATAGCGAGCGTAGGCTCCGGGGTCGGTGTCTGCCGGGAGTTCGCCGTCTTCCTTGGCCTTCTCAAACCGTCTCTTCACCATGGCCTGGCCGTGCTTTCTGCCCTGAATGAGCCATTGCTTCACGGAATCTCCTTCCGGGCCGGTAGCCAGCGCTCCATGCACCGAAAGACAACCATTGGGATTGCCAGGGGTCGAGAGAAAATCAACATTCTTCCGAAGGGCGTGCTCAATGCACTCCCGGATCGTCGGTTTTTCGAGAGCCTCCCAAATGTGAGCCAGGTGGACACTGACATAACGCTCGAATGCCTTCTTGAAAAGAGCCTCTTTGTTCCCAAATGCCGCGAACATGCTCGACCGATTGATCCTCATTGCACCCGTCAAGCTAGCGAGAGTGGCCCCTTCGTAGCCTTCCTCCCAAAAGACCCGCATCGCGGCGTCGAGAGCGGCATCCTCGTCAAATCCCCGAGGACGACCCATTTTCGTGTTTTTCCCCGATCTCGCCATAGACTATTTAGACGCAATTCTGTACCAAAAAGATTTAAAGTAATGAATCCGAGTCCGAACCTCTTACATCCGTATCGATAGGTACGAAACTGTAGCTCCAAGTCGCTTTGAGCGGCGGCAAGCCTGATCGTGTCGCCAGCCCGAACGGAATCTTCAAGGGAGAGGATTATGCCTGCATTGGAAGGGAAAGTTGCGGTGTTGACCCGCAGGAACGGCGGCATCGGATTCCCGACCGCGAAGCGGTTTGTTGAGGAAGGCGCCTAGCTCAGACCGCAACGCAATTAAGGTTTGACAACCAAGAAAGCAGGAGCAAGTGATCAACGAAGAGATTTTTGCCGCTATCGCAATCAAGACCTGGAACCTCGCGATTGGACGCCTCAGTCAACTCCTCTCCTCGCTGACCGATGAAGGGTTGCAGACCGAGGTATCGCCAGGACGGAATCGTGTCTACTACATCGTCGGTCACCTCGCGGCGCATCACGACCGCCTCATTCCGCTCCTTGGTTTGGGAGAAAGACTGCATCCAGAACTTGACGACATATTCATCGTCAATCCTGACCGAACCTTTCCGGATGAATTTTCTGCCGCGGACTTGCGCAATGCACTTACGGAAGTGAATGCGAAGCTGACCGAAGCGATTTCAGCCTTGCCAGCCGCAGATTTGCTCGAACGTCACACATCAGTTTCTGAGGAAGAATTCGCAAAAGAACCCCTCCGCAACCGTCTCGCGGGCTTTGAACAGCGGACCGCGCACGCAATGTTCCGTGCGGGACAGATAAGACTCGTTACAAAGCCGTAGCGGAAGCCGCGTTTGTCCACGCGAGGACCGTCAACACCTGAAGCTGGCTCCACATCTGGATCGATAGGTACAGATAAACGGCAAAGGAACAAACGAAGGGAAGGTCGAAAATGGCGTCACAACCAGAGGTCGACTCCGCTCCGCAGGAAGTCGATTCCGCCCCGCAGGCGGATGCAAAGCCGAAGAAGAAACCCAATCCGCTCATCCTGGTCATCATCCTTGCAGTAGTGGGTGTAGTGATATGGCGTGTCTTTTTTGCCGGTCCATCAGTTCCACCCGGCATCGTCGCCCTCAGTGGCCGCATCGAAGGGGACGATTCCGCAGTTGCTCCAAAGACCACTGGTCGCGTGCTGGAAGTGCGGGTGCGTGAGGGCGACCAGGTGAATGCCGGCGACGTGATCGCAGTCCTGGACGATCAGCAGATTAAGGACCGGCAAGATCAGGCGCAGGCAGCCCTGACTGCGGCGCAGGCCAGAACCGCCGCAGCGACGGCCGAGGTAGCGGTCCTCGAGCAGCAGTTGAAACAGGCCCAACTCACGGCCGTTCAATCGAACGATGATGCCCAGGGCCGAGTGGGGCAGGCCGAAGCGAGTCTTACAGCCGTAGAGGCGGACCTCACGCAGCAGGAAGCGTCACTCAAGCTCGCGCTTTTCGATAAGGATGCGTACACGCGGCTCGTCCAAACTGGAGCTGTTTCAGAGCGGCAGGGCAAAGTCTCCGTTTCCACCGCCGATCAACAGGAGGCCGCGGTGACAGCCGTCAGGCGGCGGGTCGAGGCGGCACGCGGAGCGCTCACGACGGCAAAGGCGAATCTTGCGAACCCGGAGATCCGCGCGTCTCAGGTCGCCGGTGTCCGTCACCAATTGATTCAACAACAGGCTGAAATTGCCACCAGCGCCGCAAGCGCGGAGCAGGCCCGCTTCCAACTTGCCGAAGCGGACGCGAATCGTCAAGACCTGATCGTCCGCGCTCCCTTCGCGGGGACCATCGTCACGCGAGCTGCGGAACCGGGCGAGGTCATCACTGCAGGCACAGCCATTGTCACATTGCTTGATCTGAACAAAGTGTATCTGCGCGGATTCGTTCCCGAGGGAGAAATCGGCAAAGTCAAAGTCGGGCAGACGGCGCATGTCTATCTGGACTCGAATCCCAAGCAACCGCTCGATGCCTACGTTTCTCGGATTGATCCTCAAGCGACGTTCACTCCAGAAAACACCTACTTCCGGGACGACCGCGTAAAGCAGGTTGTGGGAGTCAAGCTACAGCTCAAGTCCGGTTCTGGGTACGCCAAGCCAGGTATGCCGTCCGATGGAGAAGTCCTTGTTCAAGGCGACGTATGGCCGAAACACAAGGTGTCGAGATGAGCATCGCTGCCCACCCATCTTCCGCTACCGATGCTCCTGAAGCGGTTCCGCTACTTGCGATCCGGACAGACAAGCTGGAGAAGAAGTACGGCAAGACAGAGGCCGTCCGCGGGATCGATCTGAACATTGAACGTGGCGAAATCTTCGGACTCATCGGGCCTGACGGTGCGGGCAAGACCACGACTTTTCAGATCCTAGCAGGGATCATGGGAGCCAGCTCCGGCAAGGTTGAAGTATTTGGTCGGCCCGCGCGAGAGATGCGTTCGCAAACGGGATACCTGACGCAGACGTTCAGCCTATATCCAGATCTAAGCGTAGCCGAAAACATCCGCTACATCGGGGACATGCGGCACGCACCACTGAAGGATATTCGGGCGCGCTCTCTCCACTATCTCAGGATGTTTGACATGGACCGCTTTCAGGACCGTCTCGCGGGCAGGCTAAGCGGTGGCATGAAACAAAAGCTCGCGCTTGTCTGTGCACTGGTCCCGCAACCGCGGGTTCTTCTCTTGGATGAACCGACGACAGGCGTCGATCCTGTATCGCGGCGCGAGTTTTGGGACGTGCTCGCCCATCTCTCTGCAGATGGCCTTACCGTAGTTGTGGCAACTCCTTATCTTGACGAAGCAGAACGGTGCCATCGTGTGGCCCTCATGCACGAAGGAGTGCTTCACCACACAGGAACTCCAACGGAGTTGAGAAACACCATTCAGGCAAAGCGCCTGGAACTGAGAACCGAGCATCTCGGAAAGGCTGATGCGATCCTTCAGCTGCAAGCGGGGGAAGGGCGGGAGATCATCGACGTGCAACGCTTCGGGGATCGCCTCGACCTGCTTGTCGCCGACCCGAAACGAGCGATTCCCATCGTTGAAAACCATCTTCGTGCGGCCAATCTAGATTTCTCCGAGATTCAGATGGACGAACCGAACTTGGAGAACATGTTTGTCGCAACCCTGCGTTCTCTCGGGCAGGAGATTCGTTCGCACGATTTTCCGAGCGACTACAACCATAACAATCTCCGGGGACAGATAGCGATTGGTGCTACCGGACTCACCAAAGAATTCGGCTCATTTACCGCCGCGAAGGATGTGAGCGTTCAGATCCGCTACGGAGAAGTCTATGGCCTGCTTGGAGCGAACGGAGCCGGCAAGACAACGACGATCAAGATGCTCTGCGGCCTGCTTCCGCCAACATCGGGCCAGATGCAGCTCGCGGGGGAGAACGGCAGCCTGCGGTCGCAGTCAGTGCGACAGCAAATCGGCTATATGTCCCAGAGGTTTTCGCTCTACAACGACCTCAGCATCGAAGAGAATCTCGATTTTTTCGCAGGAGTGTATGGCGTTCCCGACGCCGAACGTGCGGCAAGACGTGACTGGGCGCTTTCGTTCGCAGGACTCGAAGGCAAAGAAAAACTGGTAACGGGCAGCCTTCCTGGGGGCTGGAAACAGCGGGTTGCACTCGGCGCGGCCATCATGCACGAGCCGAGCATTCTCTTCCTAGACGAGCCTACGTCAGGTGTCGATCCCCTAGCACGCCGCGCCTTCTGGAGAGTCATCAATCGTCTCGCAGACCTCGGTACGGCAATCCTTGTAACTACGCACTATCTGGAAGAAGCCGAACAGTGCAACCGTCTCGGCTTCATGGTCGCCGGTGAGCTGGTCGCCGAGGGCACTCCGACTGAGATCAAGAGCACACAGGAAGGCCATCTGCTCGAATTCAACATCGACCAACCTCAGCGAGCTTCAGATTTCCTGAAGCAAAGCCTCGACCGGTCGCGGGTTTCGTTGTTTGGCGATCGCTTGCACGTCATTACGGACGAAGAGACAGAGCTCGGCATTCGGAACACTACTCGGCAGTTGAGCAACTACGGCATAGGCGTAATGGCCGCGAAAGAAGTGCGCTTTTCGCTCGAAGACGTGTTTATCGGAATTGTCGAGAAGGCGCGGCAGCAAGGGAAAGTGGCTTTGGAGGATTAGGAAATCATGAAACGAATACTTGCACAGGCTCGCATTGAGCTCATTCAGCTTTCCCGAGACCGGCTGTCCATGATCTTCCTGTGGGTGCTGCCACTCGTCATTCTAATCATCTTAGGTTCTACGTTTAAGTTGACGGTCAGCCATTTGCCCATTGTCGTGCAGGACTTTGATGGTTCAACCGCCTCGCGCCAATTCGCGGATGCCTTTCGTGCTTCCAACTCGCTTTATGTTGTCTCATGGCCAACTGATCGGCAGTTGCAGGACGCATTCACTCTGGACAAAGCGAGAGCCGCGATTATCATCCCTGCGCACTTTGAACGGGAACTACTGCGAGGAAGGACCTCGCCGGTTCAGATGCTGGCCGATGGCTCCGATGCAAATACCGCCAGCCTTGTCGCTGGATATATCAGGTCCATTGTGAATGCCTATAACGCCTCGCACTCAGGCCAAACGAACCTGCAGCCGGTGCGAGCTGAAATCCGGCTCTGGTTCAATCCGGGTCTTGATAGCTTGAAATTCACGGGGCCGGGCGTCTTTGTCTTGGTTATGTCCATGAATGCTCCGCTCATCGCGTGTCTGGCAATGGCGAAGGAAAGCGAGACGAAGACCATCCTTCAGGTTTACGCGTCGAGTATCTCGGCGATTGAATTCGTCCTTGGCAAGATTCTCGCCTTCACTATCGTCGGACTAGCAGAAGCCGTACCGCTGTTGATTGCTCTCAGAGTCTACTTCGGCGACACGTTCGTCGGCGAACCGAGCTCCTTCTTTGTTGCGACTCTTATCTATTGCTTCTGTGTGGCCGCGTTCGGCGTATTTGTCGGAGCAGCAATCCCTAGCCGTGCGGCAGCCTTGCAGGCCGTGTCGGCGGGCGGATTTCTTCTCGTATTTCTTATGTCCGGTCTGATCTTTCCGGTTGACAACATCCCCTGGCAGATTCGCTGGATCTCGAACCTTGTCTGGGGCAAGCACTACATCAGCATAGTGCGCGATGCTTTCCTTGCGGGCGGTGGATGGCGAGCCAACTGGCTCGACATACTCATTGTCGGATTCATCGGCGTGATATTCACCGGACTCGCATGGAAGAACCTCGAAAAGATGCAGGTCAACGCTTAGGAAGGAACAATCCGTGAAACAGCTACTCAATCCTCGCCTTCTTGCTCTCGTTCAGAAGGAGTTCAATCAGCTTCGCAGAGACCCGAAGGTAGTGATATCTCTGATTGTTCCTCCTATCCTGCAGCTGCTTCTCTTCGGGTTCATTCTGAACTCCAAGATCGAGAATGTACGCCTTGGCGTTATCGATCAATCGAATACACCCGAAAGCCGGGAGTTGATTGCTGAACTTAGCGAGAGCCGAAGCTTTCGGCTTACGCGTTCCTACCTGACTCCGGTGGACTTGACCAACGCCATCACCGATCGAACCTTGCAGGCGGGACTCGTCATCCCGTATGACTTTGGACGCGATCTGGAGAGGGGCAGACAAACCAATGTGCAATTTCTTCTCAACGCAATGGACGCCAACACCGCGACAATCGCCCGAAGCTATGCGCAGCGTGTCGTAGCGGCCTATTCCTCGAATCTACCGAAGATGGGTCTGCACGCTCAGTTCAATCAGATCGCCGTGAGCGGCGTTGGTAGCCCAGGTAGCGTCGATCTTCGACCATCCTTCCTGCACAATCCCGGTCTTGAAGGGGCGTGGTTCACTGTCACCGGTGTGCTTGGACTGCTCGGCATCTTGAGCGGCGGGCTGGTGGCTTCGGACACGATGGTGAGGGAACGGGAGTACGGAACGATTGAGCAACTGCTGATGTCTCCCGCAAGCACATCTGAGATCATCCTTGCCAAAATCGCGCCGCTCTTCGCCTTGCTCTGCTTAATGACCCTCAATGCCATCTTCGTAGGCCGTCTGGTTTTTCAGGTTCCATTCCACGGAAGTTTCTTGCTGGTGTACGGCGCCTCCATCCTGTGCGTGCTATGTGGAATCGGCATCGGCACATTTCTTGCGACCTTCACGAAGACGGCCTACCAGGCAGGGCTTGCGGCCTTCTTCGTCAACCCACCACTCGCGGCCCTATCAGCCTCCGTCACACCGATCGAAGCGGTGCCTGATTGGCTGCGGCCGTTTGCCCAGACCAACCCGATTTATCACTTCGGAACCATCGCCAGGGCGGTCATGTTGAAGGGCAGCGGGATAGAAACCGTCTGGCCCAATTTTCTGGCCTTGGGCATCATCGCCTTCGTTCTGGTCTCGCTAAGCGTAACGCGATTCCGGCAGCAACTTGCATAAGGAGATATCAATTCATGAAGCTGTCAACCTCTAAACGGGCGAATGCTCTGGAGAGCGTTATTGTCCTGCTCATGGCCGCCAGTCCGGTCGTTGCACAGGTCGGTGTTCTCCCCAACGCACCATCACCGGGATCAACCGCAGTGCAGCTTCCACTCTCCGGCAGCCCGTCCCAGATAGGTGGAGTCACCACCGTTCAGGAGCCGGTGGCCGGCACGACGACCAGCGTCAACACCCTTAATACATCGGTGCAGGCGTCCGGCCCATTCGCTGGCAGCGTCAGCAGCGTGGCAAAAGCGCCTTTTGCGGGGACGCTCTCCTTCATCGATGCGATTCACCGCGGGTTGGACTTTAACCTGGGTACTGAAGGTATCACCCAAGCGATTCGGCAGGCTCATGGGCAGTCAAAGGCCGTTCGCAGTGGCCTGCTTCCAAATCTTGACGCGACAGCCAGCGAAACGGTCGAGCAGGTAAACCTGCGAATCCTCGGCATTCGGATCAACTCGCCGGTTCCGGGACTGAAAATTCCAAGTATTGTCGGCCCATTTAACTATTTCGACCTCCGCGCTCACTTGACGCAAACCATCGGTGACATGACCGCATGGCAGAACTACAGGTCTGCCCAAGAGATCGTGCGCGCCAATGAGCACGCGTTGAAGGACGCGAGAGACCTCGTGGTCCTCGCTGTGGGAGGCTCTTACCTGCAAGTCGCCGCTGCAAAGCAGAGGGTACTTTCGGAGCAGGCTCAGCTAGACACGGCTACAGCACTCTTCAACCAAGCCTCGCAACAGCGTGGCGTCGGCCTGCTGGCGCAAACCGACGTGAACAGAAGCCGCATTCAGATGCTCACAGAACAGGAGAGGTTGGAGACACTTAAGAACGACCTGGCGAAGCAGAAGATCAACCTTGCACGCATGATCGGGCTGCCGGCCAACGACCAGTTCGACATCTCGGACACGATTCCATTCTCAGCTGGCCCGGCCATCGACCTAGAAGGCGCTCTGAAAAATGCGTATTCACGCCGCGAAGATCTTAAAGTCGCAGAGTCCCAGCTTCGGGCATCGCAGTTGACGCGCTCAGCTGCCCGGGCAGAGAGGCTGCCTTCGTTGGCTGCAAGCGGGGACTACGGTGTGAACGGGACTAACCCGAATCAGTCTCACGGGACCTTTTCGGCGACTGCAACCCTTTCGATACCGATCTGGCGCGGAGGCCACGCCGAAGGCGACGTACAACAGGCCGATGCAGCTTATGCCCAGCGGAAGGCCGAGGCCGACAATCTCCAGGCCCGGATTGAGGGTGACGTACGTAGCGCTTTTCTGGACATGCAGGCAGCCGCGAATCAGGTCGCCGTGGCTCAGGACAATCTCACGGTTTCCCAAGAGAATCTCGATCTTGTCCGGCAGAAGTTACAGGTTGGTGTCTCCGACAACGTCGAAGTTATTCAGGCGCAGCAAGCCGTCGCGAGTGCTCAGCTCGATCTCATCAACAGCATACTGGCGCACAACGTAGCCAAATTGACCCTCGCGCGTGCAATCGGCAATGCGGCGGATAGTCTGCCCGACTATCTCAAGCTGCCCTAACCAACGATTGGGCCAGTGATCGGCAATGTGGATGACGTTAACTAATCTTTCCGTTCTTAGCGCGCATCACATCGCCCGTCTCGAAGTGAATTCGACACGCCCGTGATTATTGGGGAGCACCGTTTCTGTCCTTGACGCAGAAGATCGGCGGGTGGACGCCTGACCCGACTGGTATTTGAACGTTAGAGGTTGGACGCGTCAGGAAGGATCATAGGATGGCGAGAGCGGCGACCACTTCGGATCCATTCAACGCGGTTGCCGAACCGAGAAGACGCCAAATTCTGAGCTATTTGGCACATCAAGAGCGGCCGGTTGGGCATATCGCTAAACGCCTAGGCCTCGGTCAGCCGTCTGTCTCGAAGCACCTGCGTGTGCTGAAAAAAGTCGGCTTGGTGAGTGCGCGGCGGAACGGGCGGCAAATCCTCTACAAAACGAATGCAGAAGCGATTCAAGCCTTTTACGAATGGGCCAAAGCGTTCAAGACCTCTCGCGACGGCAGTTAATAAATGGACATGCCACTCAGGATGAGGCAAAGAAGGATTGGCACGTTCAGCCAACGGCTGCACCGCACCAGCAGATGGTGCCTGCGAACTACAAGCACGCCGGCTTCAGACTCCGGCGCGCTCGTAGCCATCTGTTTCTTACAGGGCTGCGTGAAATGTAGGACAAGTATTCTCCACCCTACTTTTGGGAGGTCATGCCATTAGGCGGAGCGGGTGCGAAATGCGCGCGCCCATCCTCGATCAGCCATTGATCGCCGTGGCGGATGGCCACGAAGAAAAAGTTGATCGGTATCACGGGGATGGTCGTCCCATCCGGACCGTTCACATTGCGCACGGTAAGGAGCGCGTCGACGACCGCGACATCGGGCTTGATAAAGCGGATCCGGTAGTCGGAGAACGCTGCTAGCGTGCTGCCGTTGACGGCGTGCTCCGCCTCGGGACCGAAGTCCTTTACCATTGCGACGTGCCCTTGCAGAAAGTCACCCTGCGGCGTCACGAAGGTTCCGTCTTCGGCGAACAGGGAGGCTCGGACTTCGGCATTCTTCTGAAGGAAAGCCTTTGCAAAGTTGTCTCCGAGAGCGCGAACGGCTGCTTCGTCTCGAGCCTGGCTGGCGCTAGCAGAGCGGGTCGCACCGATGACGAGCGTACCCATGAGAAACGCTAAGCCGAGACAGTGCATGAGGCCTCGGAGCACTGACTTGGGCCGCTGAGGTGTTGAATCGGTGGTGCGAGCTGCGAACAAAGCAGCTCGGTAGGTTGGTGAGATTTTCATTTCTTTCTCCTCAGTCTTCATTTTGTTTTCCTCGATTTTTCTTCTTTCTTCCTCTTACTTGCCGTTTCTAGTAACCAGAAACTACAATTTCCACTAGTTCCAAGCAGCTGCCACACACATCGGCAGCTCGGTCCCTGCCTGCTCCGCCGCCATGTAAGCTGCGTACCGGTCCTGCCAGTTCCCGTCGCGCTGCCCGTTGTGTTTCTCGTACTCGCCGTGGGCGGCTGAAGCGCGCCTGATGGCGTTTGCCAGATCGTTTACTGATGCAAAGGTCGTCGTCGCGGGATCGATGCGACCGGGCAATCGACGGGTGACCTCTTGGACGATCCACACGTTACCGTCGGGATCATTGAAGGAGAAGAACGACCCGTAGCTCGTGCGCTTGGGATCGGGGCCGGGAAGCCGTGCCTCCAGGGGGAACGACGCGCCGTGCCACATCTCAATCGCGTCGATGCCACGGCGAATGAGTTCGTCATGAGCCGCTTCGATGTCGGGGACAATCAGCGCCGCCGCGGCCGAGCCAGGCGCTGCCGCAGTTAGTCCGTTGCCGAAGGTAACCGAGCACCCTGAGCCGGGGGGCGTGAACTGGACGATGCGAACGTTCTTTGCCGGGGCGTCATCCGCGTCGAGCCTCCAACCCAAGAGTTGGTAGAACTGTTTGGATCGCTCGACGTCGGACACGGGGATGACGTCGACCTCGAGGTTCATGGCGACTCTCGTTACACCGGCGTCATACTTCTGTTGCTTAAAGCTACTGGCTGTTTGACTCATGTGATTCTCCTTTTGCTCGTGATTTAGTCTCGCGAGCCTATGCGGCTCATAGGGTTCCTGTAATCTCGCACTCACCCTTTTAAGGGTGTGTTTGCAAGGACCTCTACTTTCTCCACCTGCGGAGGAACCGCAAATAATTCGCTGGCACGCGCCGTCAACTTCTTCGCGATCTCGCCAATCAAGTGGGCATTGCGGCCCGCTTCATTTGCAAAGGTGTCGAAGATGCCGAATTTCCCCGGCCCGAGCTTGATCGCATACCATTTCAAGGTTCCTTTTTCATCCAGCGCGAGTGGCAGAGCTGACTTTAGAAATGCTTCGGCATCGGCTTCCTTGCCTGAGCGTGCTTCGAGCGTGACTAACAATCCGATTGCTTCCATTGTGTTCATCTCCATTGTTGAAATAGTTCCGACCGATTGAACCTGGTTGAGTTTCCCGTTTTGGTTGGCTCAACTCGCAATTATGAGTAAACTGCATATCGGATTCCCAATTGTGCGAGTTTCTGCTCGCATGGTCGGAATCCTGCTGCATTCATGCTCCCCGTGAGAGAACTCCAGCGATCTACACCTGAGTCTGGGGTTTGTCTTGAGGGATCGACGACGAGAGCTCAAATGAGCTGCGGCGTGGTCGAGTCAGAATTGTTGGCGGAGGACACAGTGCTGAGGCGGGTGCAAGGAGCGATGGGTTACATATTCCGGACAGGGCCGAACTTTCACAGAGAGGTGAACGGCAACGCGCGAAAGTGACCTTGTGGCTGCGAATCGTAAACCACCAGACGCCGGGTATCTTCTGAGCAAGATTCCGGCGCGCAAATCACTTCGGAGCCGAGACAATCCTGGCGATATTCTGTTGGGCTGGTTCCGCAGACGTCACGAAAAACCTGGGCAAAGTGCTGCTGGGTTTTGAAGCCGCAGGCCACGGCCACGTCCAATACTCGCCCTTCGGCAGCACGCAACATCGCTTTAGCCCGCGCAATCTTTTGGCGCAGGACAAATTGATGCGGGGTTTCGCCCGTTGACTTCCGAAACATCCGTGCGAAATGAGCTGTGCTCAACTCTACGGATTGCGCCATCTCGTCGAGGCTCAAGTCGGCGTCCACGTTCGCATCCACCAGCTCTTTAATCCTTCGTAACCGCGCGGAGCCCAGGCCGCCCCGGTGTATCTGCACAGGACGGTGCCTTACTGCATGACCACTGACGAGGGCTGTGGCCATCGCCTGTTCGACAGAATCCAGAAACAGCCGCCCGCTCGGAAACCCAGCCATCATCTCCGCATGAACGGCCGTAACCAGCCCACGCAGGCGGGGGTCCGCAAACCTGCGATACATGCGCAGTTCTACCTCTCTGTCAGAGGCGGCCATCAGCGCCACATCGGAAATACTGACCTGCAGATACGGTGCGTTCATGAGCCCAATCCACTTTCCCTCATGACGGTGGGGCAAGATCATCTCCCCCGTAACGTAACGAAACTCCGTCAGCTCGGTTCGACGCACGCCTATCTCAATCGAGCCGGGCCGCAGCACCATTCCGAGAACCTGCTCAGGCCGCGCCCAAAGACGCGGTTCTGTGACGGATTGGGGTGGAACGAGTTCAACTCTCATTTTTTACTTGATGCTTTCGGCGATAATCCCGGGCTGAGGTATTCAACATAATTCCCAGAGACTCAGGCGCCCACACGTGAAATGGCCGTGAGCCCGCCGTCGATCAAGAAGTCTGCCCCGACGACGTACGCAGATTCGTCCGATGCGAGGTAAACTGCCAGCTTGGCGATTTCTCCCGGATCGGCCATCCGCTTGCTCGGATTGTTGGTTCGGAGGACGTCTTTGACCGCGTCGCCCTGCTCTTGGCCTGCAAAGCGCCCGAACATCGCCGTGTCCGTCGGGCCTGGACTTAGGGTATTCACGCGAATCCCGCGGTCCACGAGTTCGGCGCTGAGGATATGTGCGAGATGGACGACCGCGGCCTTGCAGGTCGAGACGGTCGAGGTTGTCGGCCACCCCTTGCGCGCGCCAACCGACGCATTGATGATTACCGACGAGCCCTCCCTCAGTAGCGGCAAGGCCTTTTGAATCGTGAAGTAAGCCCCTTTGAAATTCGAGCCTATCACCATGTCGAAGCTTTGCTCTGTCACGTCTTCGAACGGCAGGAATTCGCTGTAACCTGCGTTTACGAAGATGCCGTCCAGATGTCCGAACTCCCGCTTGATCGTGGTGAACATCGTGTCGAGGTCAGCGAGATTGCTGACGTCCGCGCGAACTGCGAGACTTCCGGCTCCCAACGCCTCCTGAGCCGCCTGCAGCGTCTCCTGATTCAAGCCGCAGATGGCGACGCGCGCGCCCTCTCTGGCAAATTCCTGTGCTGTAGCCAGCCCGATGCCGCTGTTGCCGCCGGTGATGAGGATATTCTTGTCCGCTAGTCTTTTCATTGTCTTCACTCCTTCCGATTAAACATGTTGGTGTCGGTTACAGTTTTGGGGATTATTGGCCGCCGCCGCGCACCAGATCCGCGGCAGAAGGGGCTAACCCGTCATAGATGGTCAGGGAAGTAGGTCGCGTCAAAACGCTTCAATTCAAGATCCGAGTACTGGATAGCTGGCCCCTCATGGGATTGTTCGTAGAGATGCTCCGCTACTACCTTCCCCGCAACCCAGATGCGCATCGTCTTCCATGACATAACGTGGCGAGCGCCATTCTTAGCCAAAAGTTCAGCCGACCAGGAGGAGTGCTGCTCATCAGGCGTGTCACTCGTAATATGTTGCGCCTCGACCGTCACCTGCACGCCGCCAATCTCTGCGATCAAATGAATCGGGAATAGAAAGTCCATCAACATTCCCTGAAGCGTGTCTTTTGCGACGGTGCGCCGAGGCCCCTCGCCGAAGCTCAGGTCAACCTCGTCGGCATAGTGGCGATTGCAAAGCTCGATAAAGGGCAGGAAATCGAAGCTAATGTCGTTGCTCAAGATAGCTTCGTTCAGCGATTTGTCTTGTACATGAGGGGCTACATAATCGTCAGCCATTTCAGACTCCTCCCGCAGCCGTGAACCGCCAGTTATCACTATGTTGCTTGCCAACTTTCACCTGCGATTGCCTCCTCCGTTACGCGCTCATTTTGCGAGGAGTGCTTGACCGAAGTGATGCGAAACGTGGCTGGTGCGGCTGATCACGACTGCAAGCCGGTTGCGCGTAGGATCTTTGACAAAATCGTCATCGGAAACCGAAGTGTGCTTTTGCAGCCAGTCTTCCAACGTGAACCGTTCCAAACTTGTAGTGAGCCTGCTATTGACCTCGGCCCATGCTCTTCGAAGCTCAGTTGCCGAAAGAGGATCGACAAGGACTCTGTCCGGATTCGTAATATACGTCTGATCCAACTCAGGGTGAAGTCTCTCCCCAAGACCAAGCAGGGGGAACATCAGATCATGCGTGACAATCAGGTGTCCGACTAGATAGAAAACGCGGTTCTTGCCTGGAGCGACCTGTTGCTGAAGCTGCTCGTCGCTCAGCTCAGAGAGGACCTTATCGAAGCGGCTAATAACTAGCTTCCATGATTTGAGCACTGTAACGCTGAGAATCTCTTCATTTGTCATCTTGATTTACTCTTCTTTTCATACGCAAAACGCGGCAAGTTGATGCCGGCTAGACAGGCCTTTCAGCAGTGAGTTTTGCTCCAGACCTCCGTTAAGAAAGAGACACGCCACAAACATCACGTCAATGTCCCGCCGACCCGCTAC
>Ga0207109_1084_pt1 | contig 21364 bp, 19 predicted proteins | sample Alteio_BWMinHeat_73_FD_153584 | JGI IMG/M metagenome (GOLD analysis project Ga0207109, IMG submission 153584) | Enriched cells from forest soil in Barre Woods Harvard Forest LTER site, Petersham, Massachusetts, United States -... | ecosystem: Environmental > Terrestrial > Soil > Temperate forest >... | reverse complement strand
TCACTACTAGAGAAGGAATCTTGCTGGCGTTCAGGAAGACACTGCAAGTTCGACCGCGGACCACGAGCTTGATATGGATCCATTGGTTTTGAGGAATATGCGCCTTCGCTTTCTCGTGGTCGGAATTCAGCAATTGCCAAATCGCATCACCGTTCAGGCGCGGGGTGTACTGCATCGCCTCGATTGTGTCGGATGCTTGCGGCCTCAGGTAGAGAACTTCCATGTTCGCTTCTGATTCGACTCTGAAAGCGATCCCGAGAAACAGACCGCCCGGCTTGCTCGCCACATCAGCGTCCACGATTCCGTCGCGGAACCTCGCCGCTTTCACGGTTAAGAACCCAGAGGGGAGATAGACCGCGCGCCGCCCGAGGAACTCTCCGAACTGGATGCCATTGCCAGAGGGGCCTGTCCTGGAAGACAGAAGTTCGAAATTGTCGGGCGATAGTTGGACAGGGATAGGTTGGGCGTGCGTGACAGAGGACACGGAGCCGATCAGGGCAGAGGTAATGAGAGAGCAAAGCTTCAGCATGAGTGAAATCCAGTGTGCTTGTTTTCAGGCAGGAATTCTGAGAATCTGCTTCGCCTTAAAAGATGCGCGTCACTCGCGGTCGACCGATGGATTTGCCGAGTTGGTCCTACAGCCACATGAACGGGATCGACACGATCCCAAACACGCTAACTTGTGAGTTCCTGTTAAGCTGCGTCCTTGCTGCCAACGGGATTGTTTTTGAGTTCGCTCGGCTCGACGTTGGGCGTCGCTTCAGTGAATCGGCCACCACCGGAAGCCGAATAGCGAAACAAGGTGGATTAGCAATGGGATCCACCCTTGTAGCCAGCTTTTCGCCTTTCCATTTCGCGTCGAAGGCTCGGATATGCTCAGAGGTATGCTGATCCGGCATCAGCCAGCCCCGGCCAATTGATTGCGAGTGTCACGCTATTGCGAGCCTGGTCAGTGTGCAGAGAGTGTCCCGAGAGATTCAGTAAGATTCAGATGAACGCGACAAGGGACGAGAAGCCGGCCGAGAAGTTCTCTCTGCTCATCCGGCTGCCCAAAACGATTTCTTTGACAAATGCGTTCGGCTCAGGCACACATCCGGCACGCGAAACGGCCATTGAAATAACAATGTCAGCGGCCTTCGGGAAGAGCTGTCATTGATGAAGCAAATCAATGGCCAAGCCGAATTCGCCGAATTACGTTCATCCTAGCCAACGGCATTGTGAAATAGCTTCCGCCGGGCTGGTTGGCGTGGCATCGCGGATGCGTCCCAAATGGCTCCCAGAGTCGACTAGCTTCCGTGAGAGCTGTCCGTAGTCCCCATCCCAATCCATTTTTGGTGGAATCAAAGAGACTGCGCCGAAATCAGTTAAGCCCAATCCATCGCTCTCTGGCTTGCTGCGGGCGCGGACCAGTACCGAAGGGAAGACGTGCGCCTCAATTGGGAATCCGTCGCATTGAAGATCCCCATCACTCTCGCGGATACCGGGAGATCCGCTCCAATTCCGAGATGCGCAAGTTGATGAATAGAAGATCGCGGCGCAAAATGGCGTTTGCGCTCTTTGTAAGGAGCCGTTCACGGACCATGGAGATATCATTCCGGATCACATCAGTGCCCGCGGCATGGGAGGGGCTTGGGCGACGCGAGTGCCTCTCGTTCCCGCTTGTCCCGGCGCACGATGGGGCGCGAACCTGTGTCGGACACGAAATCAGCGCATGCCTTCCATGCGAAGATGTTCACCGGCACCAACATCAATGCCAGTGCCAAACACCCAGTCCAGTCTCAACAATTGACGGCAAAGCCGGCAAATCAACGGACGAAGAGATTCATGGGCTGGCGATGGGCGGGAGTCGCTGCAGTGCTCTCCTTTTCTCTGGCCGCAGCCGGCGTGGCATACTGGCGTATTCATTTGCCGACATTGACGTCCCAAACGGTGTCGGCAAACCCGATAGCCGAGACGATCGATTTGAGCCAATCTGGGACGACTCGAGGAGCCGAAGCCTCCGCCTTTCCGCCCGTTACTCTTCCGCGGCGCTTAATTATGGCTCACCTTCTCCTCCCATACTTCAGCCCGGGAGGCAAATACGGCGTTTCCGTCACAATTGATCGAAACTGAAGCCCCGCAAAGGCTGAAGGAGAGGAACCGCCAGCATCAACGGCTTCCATGCCGACCTAACCGTGAACCTAGATCTTCGCAACCTTACCGAGGAACGTACTGCCTCGCCGCGACGCATGAGGGGGGCCTAACGTCTTACTATTATCCGCTGACCGTGCAATAAGACATGCGACACGGATGAGCCCCGCTATCCCGATTCCCGCTGCAATCGCTCCTTTCAGGATTGCGTGATGATTCTCAAGCCCTCCCCTTCCGGATCGTTGCGTACCTCACAAGGAGCGTTGAAGATCATGGTTGCGCGTGTGTCAGCGGAATACGCGGGCCAATGCGGGAGGCCGCTGTGATTGGGGTTGCCTGTCCGCGCAAAACTGACCCAGGCCTTGCTCATCTGTTTGTTCAGAACTGATGCGGCCGGATCGCCAGCACCGTAGTGGTAGAGAAGTTCGTCATTGCCGAAAACGAACGGGAGCTCCGCAGCATGGAATGTGCCGGGGCGATCATCCAAAACAGGAGTTCTCCAAGAATAAATGTAAGCGTATGCCGGTGCAGCGCCCAGTGCGGCCTTCCGCTCAGCCTGGGCAAATGACCGGAAGCGCCATCGCGAAGTGGCAATCGTTGCATAAAGGACGAACGGCGTTGCCCTCGGATAGTCTTTCCGGTAAGCCGCAATAATCACATCGCTTTGACTGCCGTATTCCTCGCGGACTCGATGATTCATTTCTTCAACGGTCATGTCGTTGATATGCGGATGATCGATTCCGTTGACAGACTCGTTGAGAGTGGTGCCCGTGATCATTGGAACATCCGCTGAGACCGTGGGCGCACCTGGATCGAACGGATGATTAGGAAGCGTGCGGCCGTCAACCGTCGGCGCCCACCCAGTCTCCCCAAAGAGTCGCGAGCAACGCCTTGCAGCCTGGCCGCATTCTTTATTGCTATCGCGGCTGCCCCTGAAAGTCGCTCGGGAGGCACATTCTGCAGTTTTCGAACCTGCGATTTGGATAATCCAAGCTCGTCCATTACCAATTGAGCTATCTGTTCGCCGTAATCGGGCGAGAGCGCTCTCAGAAAAGGTCCGCTTTGAATGATTGCGCGATGGAATAAGCCCTTGGCAGCCGGCATGGCCATAAGTGTGGCGACTTTTCCGCCGCCCCCCGATTGACCGAAGATTGTTACATTATTCGGGTCGCCGCCAAAGCTTGCGATGTGAGTGCGAACCCATTCAAGCACTGCTACTATGTCCAGCATCCCGATATTGGCGGACAATGCGAACTCATCTCCACCAATGGCTGCGAGGTTGAGATAGCCGTATGCGTTCAAACGGTGATTGGAATTCAAGACAACGACGTCGTGATTCCGCGCCAGGTTTTCGCCGTCGTAGGAGAGGAGATCTTGACTGGATCCGTCGGCGAATCCTCCTCCGTGCATGTAGACCATGACTGGGCGCTTACCGGAGCCATTTATCTCTGGCGTCCAGAGATTGACGCGCAGGCAGTCTTCGCCAGGTATGCAAATGGCATATCCGCGATGAATCAAGAATTTATATTCGTCGTCGCTAGCCATGTTTTTGCCATCCCAGGTGAAGTTCCCTTGGCAGGTCCACCAACCGGTTTCTTGCTGAGGACAGATGCGGCCATATTCCAACGCATTGCGAATCCCCGTCCAGGGCTCCGGTTTGGTAGGCGGCATAAAGCGCCCGCGTCCGACGGTCGACGCGCCATAGGGGACACCTTTGAAGATGTAAACGCCGTTGCGCTTGTAACCACGTATCTTTCCCGCGCTTGTCTCCACGACTGTAGCGGCGTCAGAGGCAGCGATCTTGCTCCTGCCGCAGGGTGCCGCCAAGTTTTCTGGAGTCGCGTGCGGGGCAGTTGCTGAAACCCCGTGCAACTTCTGGGGCGCGATCATGAAGCCAGCCAATCCTGCCCCTAGGGTTGCCATTCCTCCTAGTAGTGCGCGCCGATCGATGGTAAGCCTGGAGTGATCTTGAGACATCATTGAATCTTTCTGTTTCTCTCGCATATACGACTTTCTCCTTTGCGTTCTCTCCAGTTGCAATGCACTTGATCGTCGCAGACAGAGGGGATAGTCCGAAGAGGACCGCCCGGCACCATGATTGGCCATTTTCTTTTGGGCGCTTCCGTCTCAATCATGAGATCTCTCCCTCTTGACACGGATCGACCCTGCTATGCGGATTCCGCCGCAATCGCTCTGTTCAGGATTGCGTGATGATTTTCAGCCCCTTCCCTTCTGGATCGTTACGCACCTCACAAGGTGCGTTGAAGATCATGGTTGCGCGTGTGTCAGCGGAATAAGCGGGCCAATGCGGCAGACCGCTGTGATTGGGGTTTCCTGTGCGTGCAAAACTGACCCAAGCCGTGCTCATCTGTTTGTTTAGAACAGCTGCGGCCGGATCGCCGGCGCCGTAGTGGTTGAGAAGTTCATTATTGTCGAAAACGAACGGGAGCTCGGCAGCATGGAAGGTACCGGGGCGATTATCCAAAACGGGAGTTCTCCAGGAATAAATGTAGGCGTATGCCGGTGCAGCGCCCAAGTCGGCCTTCCGGGCAGCCTGAGCAAATGACATGAAGCGAAATTTCGAAGTGGCAATCGCTGCATAGAGATCAAACGGCGTTGCCGCTGGATATTCTTCCCGGTAAGCCGCAATAATCGCATCGCTTTGGCTGCCATACTCTTGGCGGACTTGCTGTTTCATTTCCTCAGCGGTCATCTCAAAGAGGGCAGGATGGCCGATTCCGTTGACCATCTCGTCAAGGGTCGTGCCCGTCATCATAGGAACATTCGCTGAGACTGCCGGCGCGCCCGGATGGAAAGGATGAGCGGGAAGCGTGCGACCGTCAACCGTCGGCCCCCACCCAGTCTCCCCAAAAAAAGCAGCACCTTTCGGTGGCACCGCTTTCTTAATTGCTTCCTTGGCCGCCCCCGAAAGCCGCACGATCGGCACATCCTGCAGTTCCCGAACCTGCGATTTGGATAATCCAAGCTCGTCCATTGTCAATTGAGCTACCTGTTGGGAGTAATCGGACGATTGCGCTTTCAGGTAAGGCCCGCTTTGAATGATGGCGCGATGGAATAATCCCTTGGCAGCCGGCATGCCCATGAGTGCGGCAACTTTAGCGCCGCCCCCCGATTGACCGAAGATTGTTACATTATTCGGATCGCCGCCAAAGCTTGCGATGTGAGTGCGTACCCACTCAAGAACGGCCACGATGTCCAGCATCCCGACATTGGCGGATGATGCGAATTCATCTCCACCAATGCCAGCGAGGTTGAGATAGCCGTACGCGTTCAAACGATGATTGGAATTCACGACAACAACGTCGTGATTCCGCGCCAGGTTTTCGCCGTCGTAAGAGAGTAGATCATGGCTACAGCCGTCGGCGAATCCTCCTCCGTGCATCCACACCATGACGGGGCGCTTGCCGTTGCCGTTTATCTCCGGCGTCCAGAGATTGACACGCAAGCAGTCTTCACCGGGTATGAGGATGGACGATCCGCGGTGAATCAAGAAAACATATTGGTCGCTGTGGAACTGGTCGATACTATCCAAATTGAGGAGTAATGATTCTTCCGAAGGAGAGATGCGGCCATACACCAGCGTATCGCGGATCCCGGTCCACGGCTCCGGCTTCTCGGGGGGCATAAAGCGCCTGCGGCCGTGGGTCGACGCGCCGTATGGAACACCTTTAAAAATATATATTCCATTGCGCTTATATCCGCGAATCTTCCCTGCACTTGTCTCCACCACAGTAGCTGCATCCGAAGCAACGACCTTGCTCTTCCCGCAGGGCGCCCCTGAATTTTCTTGAGTCGTGTGCGAGTCGGTTTCTGAAATCGCATGCAACTTCTGGGGCGCGATCATGGAGCCGGCGATTCCTGCCCCCAGGGTTGCCATGCTTCCCAGAAGCGTGCGCCGATCAATGGCAGGCTTGGAGTGATCTTGAAGCGTCATTGAGTCTGTGCGTTTCTCTCGCATATACGACTTTCTCCTATGAGTGTTCTCCGGTTGCATCGCGTGTGCTCTCCCCTCCAAGTTTGAGCTTGACCGCAACAGCAGATTCGACAAAGTCTCAGAAGTCGTACCTCAGTGCGAATTGGCCAATTCGAGGATCTCCTGCGTTCGTAATTTTGCCAAACGCGGGAGAGGTCAATGTCATATTGGGAGAGGGCGTTGGGGAGCTATTCTGTCCCGAGCCGAGCCAACCAATTTCCAAGTTGGTCCAATTCATCACGTTGAAGTACTCCGCCCTGAACGTAAACTTTCCCTTGTCGCCAAGAAACGGGAATGTCTTCACGATGGAAAAGTCGTTCTGGAGAAAACCCGGACCAATCAGGGAGTTCCGCGGCACATTGCCAAATTGCCCGGGCGATGGCAGGGTATATGCAGCCGGGTTGAAATATGCCGCTTCTAATGCGCGACGTGAGCGACTGGTCGACAGGTGAGGATTTCCGTTGAAATCCGGGCGCTCGTTGCCCGAGTCCGTGTCGCTCCCGATCAAGGCGGCATCGACGCCGGAAATGGGTGTCGTCGGCATGCCGGTGTTATAGCGAACAATTCCGGACAACCTCCATCCTCCCAGAATGCTGGATTCTAGCCGGTTGCCGTGTGGAGACGGGAGGTCCCATAGTCCGTTGATGCCGACTATCTGGGCCACATTGAAGTCTGACAGTGCTCGTTCGCCCTTGAGGTAATTGTGTGGGTCTTGCGCGGCTTGCCCACCGATCAACGGGGTGGACCTTTCGTCGATCGATTTGCCCCAGGTGTAAGTGGCTTGCACCGAATAGCCATGCGAGAACCTCTTTTGCGAGTCGATTTGGAGAGAATGGTAGTTGGCGTTGGCGTCGGATTGGATATGTGTCATGCTGCCGTAGTACTGCGGAAAGATCGGGCGGCGGGATTGAGCATTGGCCTCTGTTGCGCCAGGTCCATATACGGCTGGGTTTATATCGTGGACTTCATATAAATGGTGTGAAATGCCTCCGACATAGGCGGTCTCAAGAAAGAAGTCATTTCCGAATCGATGCTGGATGTTCAGGTTGAATTGCTGACTATCCGCATATCTGTAGTTTGGGTCAATGGACTGTAGGCTCATCCCCGGAAATGGCCCGAAGCTTGGGTGTGCTGGATTGTAGGGCAGGGGGTCAGTTGTCCCTGCATAGGGGTTGGCGGTACTGGGTGGAGTGAAACCAAAAATGACCAGAAAGGGTTCATTGTCCGACGGGGCTGCTTCGACCTCCTCATTGACAGCAGCGTGATAAATGCCCCAACCTGCTCGCACCGAAGTTTGACCGGTGCCCGTTGGATCCAAAGCGAGACCGATCCTGGGCGCTAGACCACCCTTAAATGTGCGATATAGGCCTGCTGGAACTCCGGGGTCGCCGGGAACGACGAGCCCTGGAGGTGCAGTTGGATACTTTTGCGATTGCGCCCCTGAGATATAAGTCGCCGCGTTACCCCGCTTTTCAGTCCAGGGAGTATCCAGATCGTACCGAAGCCCAAGGTCCATGGTGAACCTGTTCGTCATCTTGTAGGAGTCCTCAATGAACGGCTGGTATTGTTGGGAGGTGCCATCATCGACGATCGCCGTAATTACAGTCATGTTCGCAGGACGGCCAACCAAAAAATCCACCACCGGATTGTTGGAAAACTGACCGGAGAACGAGAAACTTGGGGCAGGAGGATGCGCAAGGTCGCTATTGGTGGCGTACATGACCATATAGCCCGCCCGAATGGAGTGTTTCCCCTTAATCCATGAAAGCTTTTCGTCGAATTGGCGGAAATAAGAAGGCTCATTCGTGTCCCAATCCGTTCCAAAAGAGAAGCTACCGCTCACGGAGACATCTGGAACCTGAGGAAACGGCGCCTGTTGATTCGCGTTTACCCCGAGTTGCTGCGCGGACTTACCCCCCAATTCGGGTCCAAATACGCCTTGCACGCGGGAGTAAGAGACCTGAAACTCATTGATAAGCGTAGGGCTGAACGTGTGGGTTTCGTTCAGAGCATAGCTGAGAAACCTTCCAACCAAGGGGTTCTGCCAAAATGGAAAGGCCTGTGGCGAAGAAGTTTTGTCCTTGTTCCAGAAATAACGTCCCCACAACCTATCCGACTTGCCAAGCGTCTGGTCAATCTTGACGCTGTACTGATTGCCTGTCGTCGGCGCCGATTGGGCAAGCCGCAGGCTTCCATCGGGATAATTGGGCTCAGGCGCATATAATTTCAACGCATTCTGCGCAAAAGCATCGAGTTCGCTGCTAGGGATCTGGTTGTTGGGAAACGGAAGCCCCGTGTTCGGATCAATGATCGGTTCCGGCTGGTGCGTGATGGGATTGGGGATTCCGCTCAGAGAGGAAATATCTCCCGATCGTACAGCAGAATCTGGTGGGTAAGTGACGGTCAGGTCCTGTTGGTGAACTTGAATCCCCTCCCAGGCAAAGAAGAAAAAGGTTCGATTGCGGCCATTGTACTTTGGTAGAAAAACCGGTCCTCCCACGTCACCCCCGAACTGATTTTGACGTAGAAGAGGCTTCCTGGTTCCGGCAGGGGTGAATGCATTCGCAGCGTCGAATGCGTCGTTGCGTATGAATTCCCATGCACTTCCGTGGAACTGGTTGCTGCCAGATTTGGTGACAGCCAGGATGACACTGCCTGCCGCCCTCCCATATTCGGCGCTGTAGCTATCCGTGAGAACTCTGAATTCCTCCAGCGCATCGACAGTGGGCAGATTCTGACTTGTGCCTGACAGGGCATCGGTCAGCGTGGTGCCGTCAAGCATCAAATTGCCGGCGTTTGTCCTACTTCCCGAGATGCTGAACGACGGGCCATTGCGCGCCCACTCGACTGTTGTCGGGGCATTTGCTGTCGTAACGCCAGGAAGAGTTCCCATAAGCCCCAGGGCATTTCTGCCATTTAACGGGAGACTTTCCAGACGGGCTGTGTCTACGGTTTCTCCTATCGTCGGGTCGGCCGTGTCGATGTTGATCGCATTACCGGAGACCGTGACCGTCTGCGACACCTGCCCAATTTCTAACTTCACATCCACACGAATATTCTGGGCGACCGGAACCATTACTCCGGACTCCTTGAAGGATTTGAATCCATTGGCCTCAACGGATATCGAGTAGTGGCCGATAGGCAGCAATGGAAGCAAGTACGATCCTTCCGAAGTGGACACAACATTTGCAGTAAAGCCCGTGTCGGTATTGGTAACCCGCACCGTTGCGGACGGGACCACAGCCCCATTGGGATCGGAAACCACGCCGAGAAGAGTCCCCGTGGTCTGGGCCCATGTGCTGCCGCACGCGAGGAGAAGAAGCGCCATCGGGAAAAACTTAACACTGAAGACTTGGCGGAAAGGGCGCGGCCGATATCGCAAACAATTGCTCTGCGGAGTTGGGGCCGCCGCACCAGAGGAGTCGCGAACTAACCCTGTGTTCGAACCGTTTGAGGCTTGGGAAGAATTCATTGCGGACATCAGAGAGATAACCGTCGACCAAAGACTGTTGCGTCGTAACATCTGCTTTCCTCCCCGGATTGAACTTACAAAGGTGATGCCCGCCGCGCAAGATGCTCATTGCGCTTGAGATGGATCGTGGTTCTGGCAACGTCGCCACCGGTGCGAGAGCCAGAGAGGCTGTTTGCTGCGCATGCGATCTTCTTCCGATCTGAGCCTGTGAAGTTAGAGAGGCAAGTTGCGTTTCGCTACGCTCTGGTGAACTATTGTGCGCCGTTGTGCATCAGGGAAGAAATCGTATGCGCCATATGCGAAATTTGTCAAGATATAAGCGCCATTGCAGTTCAATATTCTAGGCTGTTATGAATTTATTAGAACTAAATATTTCACATATATGAACATAGAGCTGATCTTTCCGACCGCCCCAGGATCGAGGCCCAAGACCGTAACTCAGAAAAAGTGTCGGCCACGCGAACTCATTGATTCGCTGGTCAACTAGCCCGTTGATCATGCGAGCCTATCGGATGAGCACACTCCGGCTTGCTTAGATGCCGGTCAATGCGCTCCCGATAAACCACAAGATAAATTATTATGGTTTATAGTGAAGCAAATTGTGGAATATTATGAACCTATTCTGAATCGAGGGCAATCGGAGGTAATGGGCACTTTCAGCCTGGATGTTGTCGTGCCAATTCTCCATCGCGTCGTCCTAGCATGCTTTTGCAAATGCAATCGAAGACGGCCATAAGACCGCCACCGCCTGCGGAATTATTACATCCCAGACATTCATGCTCTCAAAGAGGGGATCATTCGTACCGGGAAGAAGCTCTGGGCACGACAGTACGTGGACGGAAACGGAGGAAACATTTCGGCCCGGATATCTCCGCGTTGGGTGATGCGTATGCCCACCATGTGCAGCAAGGCCGATATAAAGGCGGAGGACATCTCCCTCGTCGATCTGGAAAGCAGCCAGATATGTGGAGATCGACCGCGATCCAGCGAGATATGATTCCACAAGGCAATCTCCTTCCAGAGCAGGCGGTTTTCGTGGCACCGGTGGCGTTGACACCGTATGAGACGCCTGGATGCATTGAGTTCGCCCGGACAATCTCGCCGGTTGTAAAGAAGCACAATACGATTCTTCTGGAAAACCACGGAGTGGTGAGTTGGGCCGACACGATCACCCACGCGGAGTGGTTGATCGAGGTGATCGAGACGTATTGCAAAACTGTCTTGATCGCAAGGCAGTTGCGCTCGCCTCTGAAGGAGATTTCACCAGAAAAAATGGCGGACCTACTGGCGATCAAGAGGAAACTTGGGCTGCCGGATGCACGCTATCCGGACGATCCGGAGGTGGTCGAGATTGACCGGGCCTAGCGTGTCTTCAAGCGCGCGGGCATCTTGGGTACGCCGTCCCCCCAAGAAATCGATCAATTGGTCAACTCCTTGACTTTGCGTGTGATGGATTTCTTCAAGGAAGCCCATGCAGACCGTCTCTAGCTATCTTGGCGTGGATCTTGGCGCCTCGGGCGGCCGTGTCATGGCCGGGCATGGGACGGGCGCGTGCGGTGGCAGCCCAGAACACCATGCGACAGCCTTGCCCAGGAAGGATAAGCGGCTAGACAGCCAAGGTTGCGCGGTTAGTTTATGTTAAAGAGATCGCTACTTCGTACTGCACCGAGGCACTATTCGCGTGATAAACCGGTCCGGAGGTGGCCGAGCCGGATGCTCGGCGCTTAATTTGGGCGCGGGTCGCTTCAATGGTAAGCAGAAGCAGAGTCGTGACTTTTGCCGGGGTGATGCAAGTATGGCAGCGAATCCGCAACATGAAGGCGATGGACTCGACGGAACGGATAAAGACCGGATCTCTCAAGAGCCGTCATCAATCAGCGCCGAACTACGAACCACGGCCAATGCGATTCCGGCGCAGGTGTGGTATGCAGACCGATCCGGCGCGCTCGCCTTCGTGAATTCACGAATTGCGGATTACCTCGGATTGCCGAAGGATCATCCTCTTCGTTTCGGAATTCATGGCGACCGACAATGGAAGTCCCACATTCCTTTTTTGCATTCCGAACGATCACGAAGAGACGCGTAGAGTCTGGTCTACCTGTCTTTCCACTGCGACCGCGAGCGAGGTAGCGTTTCGAGTTCGTAGCGCTGAAGGAGGGTACCACGTGGTTCCTGAGCCGAGCCGAACCCGTCCGAGCCGCGAACGGAACCGTGCTGTATTGGATTGGGGTCAATTTCGATATCGACAAACGGAAGCGAAGCGAAGCCTACCTGGCCGAGTCCCAAAAACTTAGTCACACGGGGAGCTGGGTCTGAAATGTAAAAGACCGCAACGCGGTACACCTTTCGGAAGAGTGGTATCGGATTTACGGTTTCGATCGTGCTGAGAGGCCTCCGGATTGGGAAGGCCGGCTCGCAAGCGTGCACCCAGATGACCGCGCTAAGTGGATAGGCACCCCTTGGTCGAAATCTGCCGACTCATCTTTGCAACGTTGCTCTATGCGGCTCGCTTGTCTGTCCAGACAACCTCAATTTTGATAGCCGAATGGTGAGTGCCGCTTTTTCTATTTTTCCCAAACTCGAAAACTCCCGCGCAATGGTGTCGATTCAGACGACGCTGATGGAATAACATTCGCCAACGTCGGTTTGCAGACTCCAGAGGTCCCCCTTGTTCTGGGCTTCAACATGTCCGCCATCGTGGAGGCGAGTGATGCGAACTGCTTTTTGTCCCCAGGGATTCACAAAGTGAAGCTTTGCCCCCTTCTCACTTAAAACTTCAAATCGGACAACGTATTTGCCGTCATGGGCCGCGCTCACTAGAAACGCGCCCACGGCGCGAAGATTGTCGAAGCTCGCCGGGCCGAGATTCACCGTGTTCGGAAAGAGTCGAATCGTACCGGTATAGCTCTGCAGCATGCACTCGTTGAGAACCACGGGAGCAGCGAAGTTTTCGCACCATAACCCCATCCGCATCATGAAGTCGAAATCGGTCGTAAGGCTATAACGACCGCCGCTCTCGCGTACCCGATCATTGGAGACTCCATCTGGCAGCATGCAATATTCATGCTGCTTCTTGAACCAGTGGAGATCGAGCATGCCCAGACGAGCCTGGATCAGCGGTTGCGAAACGAGATCGTTCCCGCCCTCTAATCGCATCGTCTTTGCCGTGAGGGTCGCGATCTCGATGAACTTCTGACCGGTGTCCAGTCCGACTTGCTCTCCCGGGAAGACGGGAGCAAGCGTGATCGGAACGTTATATACGTGTTCGGGCGGAGCGTTGTTGATATCTACCCAGACTTCTCCAAACGGTCCCTGAGCCTTTGGATACGGTGCAAGATTTGCGCTGATTTCCTGCCAGTGTTGTCGCTCCTCAACATCTTGCCCGAGGATATCGGAAGCGCTGACCATCGCATCGAGCACGAACTTGATCAAAACAAGATCGAGGATGCAGTCTTTGTTGAGTCTGAAATCGACGGTGCAGCCCCAGTTCTCCGACGATACCGAGGGGAAGACATGGTAGAAACCGTCATCCTCTTTGGTCAAAAATGCTGCCAGAAAAAGCACTGCGGCGCGCATTGTCGGATAGACTCTCGCCAGGTATTTCTCGTCCCGGGTATAGAGGAATTGCCACCAGAGGCTTTGCACGGCCCATGGGGTCATGCAAATCTGGTAGCCCCACGGAGGGACTGGATAGGGAACAATCTGGCTTGGGACTGGGTAGGCTGAAAGTGGAAAGAAGGCGCCGGGCATATTGAAGCTGTCATGCGCAAATTTCTCGGACATCGGTCTCAGATTCTCGATCAATTCCACGTATGGCTGATGCATTTCTAAATGGTTGCTCGAGAAGACGCCCCAATAGCCCTGCTGGCAGTTGTAGTCGAGATGGTAGTCACTGTGCCATGCACTTCCGATGTTCCCGTAAGACCAATTGGCGAACAGCCCTGGAGCAGTCTTATGTTTCCGGACACAACATGCCAGGAAATATTGGTTGTGATACCAGATGCGTTCGAGGTCCTGGTCGAGAATATTCACGGCAGAAGCTGACCAGAATTCCCGCCAGCGAGCTTCGGATTGGTGCTTCCAATCTTCGAAGGGCAAACTTGCTGCGTCGGTAAGACTTCGGCCTGTGAATGTCATCGTGTCCAGTTCATCGGCTGTGTAGGCGTGCGTCTGCGGAATCGTTATCCAGGACGCAGGATCCTTGCCGGCGGAACTTTGAGCCTCAAGCTTTTTGAGAAGAATGTCGCGCGGAGTCGCCACTGCGACATCCAGACGGAGGGTGCGGCTGCCCTTCGGGGTGAAGACCAGGCTCTTGCTTGAGTCAATCCGGCTTGTTGACCAGGCGCCAGCGACTTGCCCGCGCAGCGCAAAATTGCGATCCATCTGCGAGTGGGGTGGATTCGGATTGCTCTCCGAGGGCCCAATTGCCGGAAAATATTGGAAGCAGGAGAACTCTCCTCCATCTCCATTTGCCACCTGCTGGAGTTCTGGCCTCGGCAACTGCTCGGGTTGCGCGTCGACATGGCCGGAATCAAAATCGCTCGAATGAAACCCGTCGATTTGCGGCGAGTAAATGACGGACAAGTCTGGAACGAGAGCATCCGTGGAAACCGTAAGCCGCCCGGACTCCCAGTCAACGAATGCGGTCAAGCTTACAGCTCGCTCTGGATCGCGAAGAGTCTTGATCGTCAGATCGAGGGTAAATACTCCGTTGGCCGGATTCAGCGAGTAGGTTTTCGGCTCCACCCACCGCGAGTCCCATTTGAGCCAGACTGTCCCACAACCCCAAGGACGCGGCCAGACCTTGCCATAAGAAGCGCCAACCTTCTGAACATAAGAACGGAAGGATTCCGCGTCCTCCACTGACAACGAATCTCCTTTTGCCTTGAGCTCTGCACTTGCCTTTCGCCACATCTCAAGAATCTCGGAGAAAGGACGTACTTCTTTGTCGCTCTCTTCCGTTACGCGAATGTCCCAGCAGTCACTCTTCGAGATGTGAAGGGCAAGAGCATCAGGTCGCACAACGGCGCAGACACCAACGTCGCCATTGCCCAGCAGCATTCCCTCGAAATAGGTTGGCCCAGGTTTGGTCCTGACAATGGTGTGGCCGCTGGCACGCTCGAAAGCGTCGATCCTTTGCAGAGTCCCCTTCGGCAGCGAACGTATTTTCTGGGCAGATACAGTAGCAGGTGCGACAGCCGCCAGTGAAACCATGGCAGAAGTCTGAAGAAATTCGCGGCGAGTCGTATTCATGCTGATTCCCACCTGAGCTCCTCATAGAAGTGGCGGCATATCGCCGTGGATGTTCAGAATATTCCATTTTTGTGCTTGATAGGGGTTGCGCTGGGTTGAAGGCTGACCCATTGTGGAATCTTCAAAACACTTGAGGTGCGGAATGTATTCAAGAACTGTACTCGCATTACTGTTCGCCGTGTCTGCCCTTGCCCCCGCGGCGCAGCCTCTGTCCGTGTCGATCAAGCGACCGAAGATCACCGGCATCTCGCACCTTGCAGTCTATACATCTGACCCAGCCGCCGCCGACCACTTCTACAGGGCACTCGTAGGCGCGCCCAAGCGGACGGACCCTGAGAACCCGCAAGGCGTTCGCTACGCTTTCAGCAATGTGCAATTTGTTGAGGTGTTGCCGCTGCCTGCGGGCACGGGCATTAACCGCCGTGATCACATTGCGTTCAACACCGACGACGCCGAGGGGCTGCGTAAGTTTGTCTCGAAAGCATGGAAAACGCCCGACAAGGTGACGAAGGGAAACGATGGAAGCCGCTGGTTTAGCTTGAGAGATCCTGAAGGCAATGAGGTTCAATTCGTTCAGCCTCCCAGGCACGCTAAAAGCGATAAGCCCGCCCAACGTGATAAGCCACCGCATCATTCACGTGGGCATTTTGGTGCACAGGAGCGCAGTAGAAGACACCTTCTATCGGGATTTGCTGGGCTTCCGTCCATACTGGATTGGCGGCATGAAGGAGGGCAGGGTGGACTGGGTGAGCCTGCAAACCCCCCGACAGCCACGATTGGATCGAGTACATGCTTGAGGCAACCCATAGCAGCGATGATCTCCCAACCGGCATACCCGCCAATATGACGCAGAATTTTCTCGGAGTGCTCAACCATATGGCGTTGGGTGTGTCGTCGGTCCCCGATGCCTACAAAGTGCTTGAGGCAGGGAAGCGGCTGGAGGGACGACACGGCGAACCTCCGACAAAGGTCGGCCTTGACGGCAAGTACGAGTTCAATATGTACGATCCCGATGGTGTACGCGTGGAACTGATGAATTTTAAGCCGACGGAGAAACCTTGTTGCTCGCCGTATACCGCGGATGATCCGGCGGAGTAGCTAGGCTGACAGCCCGCATTGTGCACTGGCTATTGGCTTGAAAATCTTACTGCTTCTTCAACCTGTTCAGTACCTGCAGCAAATCTTCTCCTCGCAGGCACTGGCCGTCTAGGCAGACCAAATCCTTCTTGCTTGTAAAGCCTATGCACAAGATCCATTTTTAATCTTCAACGCTCGCGATCTATTAGCACGCGCGCTTCATGGTGCCCGGGGTGCACTCTGCTTTGTGCGATCTCGGGCATCCTCTCGTCAAGCACTGTCCACTGATTCTGGCGGGAGCCGAAACGTTATGTAGTTCTCGCTAGTTCTCGCGCGCAGCAAGCGCGCGCTCATTCAGCCCGTAGCTTTGTTCCAGATACTCGGCCAGACCCGTCGAAGCCAAGCAATCAACCTAGTTCAGAGATTCCGGAGCCGATCAAGATTCGCGAGCATCCGCGAAACTGCTTCCTTAGTAATGGCTACACCGGCTTAGGGGAAATCTTCAGAGCGTACGCATAGTCCCCGGGCAATTCATTGGGCATTGTCACTTTCAGGTTTTTCCCGCTGGCGCCCCAACTCAAGTTGCCGTTTGCGCCAAGCATCTGAATTTGCGTCCCCTCCTTGAGTCGCAGCGATTCAACGCGAATCTCGCGGCTCCTTGGTTTTGCCAATAGAATCGCGTAGAGAGCGTCTCCCTTTTGAGTGAATCGAATAGGGGTGCCGTCTTGAGTCTTTCCGTCGGACCGGAGCCAGGGACGAGTTTCATAGATGCCTTCCCCATTGATCCGCAGCCATTTGCCAAGTTCGCGTAGCCTGCTGAGTTGGAGTTCCGAGATCGAGCCATCAGCCTTCGGGCCTATGTCCAAAAGCAGATTCCCGTTCCTGCTGACGATCTCTACTAACATCTCGACCAATTTACCCGCGGAGAGCATGTCGTCTGGACCCTCATTCTGGTTGTAGCCGAAAGAAGTCCCTACGGCATGGCAGGACTCCCATTTCTTTTCAATGACTTTGTCTGGCCAAACTCCCTCTGGCGATGTGTAGTCAGCATGTTCATGCGCTGTGGAACTCGTGTGTTCTTGAGGTAGATCATTGGCCACCTTGAAGCGGTCGTCAATCGCTGCGTCCGGAACAAGGTTGTAGTAATCGGCAAGAAGTTGGAGCACATTCCCGGTTTTTGGATACGCAATGTCGTTCCAAATGTCGTCCGGCTGATACCGGTGAATCAACTCTTCTAGTAGTGCATAAACATACCGACCATATTCTTCACTTTGCGGGATATGGTCATTCAGACTCTGCTGACTGATAATGGGCGTTTCAGTGAAACTCCAGTCCAATCCCCCGGAGAAGTAGATGCCCATGCGTATGCCCTGCCGCCGGACCGCGACGGCCAATTCTCCGATAATGTCCCTCTCTGTGCCCTGCTGGTGCGGTTTCCGATGCGGATTTTGGATTTTGCTTGGCCACAATCGGAATCCATCATGGTGCCTGGTGGTAGGAACGATGTACCGGGCGCCGATATCCTTGAAGAGCACTGCCCATTGATCGGGATCCCACTTCTCCACTTCCTGATTAAAAGTCGGAATGAAATCGAGATAGTCGAACTTCTCCCCATAGGTCTCGACGTGATGTTTCCAGGTAGGTGAACCTTTAATGTGCATGGCGTTCATGTACCATTCGGCGTATGGGTCGTTCGTGAACCAATCGGACAGGTCGGGGCGGAATTTGTGCCAGTCAATCTCTCCTCGTTGTGTGAGTTTGGTGGTGGGTGCCCAAGCGGGTACGGAGTACAAGCCATAGTGAATGAAAATACCAAGCTTGGCATCTTCGTACCATCTCGGGCAGGTATGTTGTTTCAGACTGGCCCAATCCGCTTGATACCGGCGAAGAGAAGCATTGGAGGATTGGATGGCTGCATTCACCGCAGGAAACGCGGTCGCGCTTGCCATTGCCTTACGTGCCGATACAGACGCAATAAACGATGCTCCGAGAGTGGTCACAAACTGTCTGCGATTCACTATTGTTCTCCCTCCTCCTCCGATAGTCTTTGGAGTTGTTGCTCGGTCAATTTACCTCGAAGTGTTGAAGGGTTGTTAAGTCAAACCGCTTTGCCTCTGGCCCCAATTGAACCGCGAGAATCCGCGGCCATTTGGCATTCCAGCCTTTTAACCAGCACCACCAGCTGTGTGAAGGCGGGCAAAGCGATGGCGGGTGAAATCGAACCCTTCGCAGGTGGCGACTTCCGTTTCGATCAAACCTGCACGCGGAAACCCCGTTCGCCGGTGCTGAAATTGATCCCACAACCGCGATAGCGGTGGCAGAGAGTTTTCGTCTTCTGCATGCCACAGGAGAAGTCACCGCACTGAGAGTCATAGTCAAGGCGCTTATTCTTCCAAGTTTTCCGAATTTTCGTCGATTCATAAGGTTTTCCAGGAATCGTGTTGTGACGCTATGCGCCTTATACTGACCCTGTCAAGTCATAAGGTGATTATAATCATTCAAAATAAGCCATAAAGGTCCTTGACCTTCCACATGTTCGGCACGTATAAGGGGTCTGATCGAGAGATCATTGCGGTTGGGAAGCGAAATACGAGTTGGTCGAACTCTTACCATCTCTGTCCGCTTCAGTATGGATTCCTCTTTTTTCTCTGACTCTCTACGAGGTGGTGTCGATGGCTACAGCGACGGCAGCCCCAAAATTGATGGAAGTGGACGCATTTCTCGCGCAGGATCCTCTCCAACTTTTCATTGGCGGCCAATGGGTACCTGCGAAGGCGGGCGGCACGTTTGAGACCCTAGATCCCGGTAATGGCAGGGTGTTAGCGCGAGTCGCCGCTGCCGATGCGACCGACATAGATGCTGCTGTCCGCGCGGCTCGCCATGCTTTCCGTCACAGCGGCTGGGCCTCCATGCCCAGCAACGACCGCGCCGTGATCTTGCACCGCTTGGCGGACTTGGTGGATCAGCACACGGCGATACTTGCACAGATCGAGTCTCTGGACGTGGGCAAGCCGCTCGCGCAGCCAACGGGCTTCGATGTGCCTTTTTGTGCACAAACGCTGCGGTATTATGCCGATTTATCAGTCCATACGTCGCGCCGGCAAGCGATTGCGGTTTCAGGGGCTGAGGCATACACGGCGCGCGTGCCCTATGGCGTATGCGCGTTCATCATCCCCTGGAACTTCCCATTCCTGCTATTGGGATGGGGAGTGTCGCCAGCGCTGGCCGCGGGGGAACACTATCGTGATCAAGCCAGCTGAGGACACGCCACTCTCAGCGCTCTACTTTGCGTTCCTAGCGGAGATGGCAGGAGTGCCGGCGGGCGTGATCAACGTTGTCCCCGGCTACGGACACCAGGCTGGAGCGGCTCTCGCCACGCACCCAGACATCAATCGCATGTCGTTCACGGGCTCACCTAAAGTCGGGAGGGAGGTCGCGGCGGCCTGTGGTCGCAATCTGGTGCCTGCCAAATTGGAGTTGGGTGGCAAGGGCGCGGCGGTCGTTTTCTCCGATGTCGACGTGGAGCACGTAGCTGAAGTGCTCGCGGGTGCGATCACGTTGAACACCGGCCAGGTCTGCTGCACGGCTACACGGTGGATTATTCATGAAAGCATTTATGAACGATTCGTCGAGACCGCGAAAGTGTGCCTGGAAGGTACGCGAATTGGATACGGGCTCGATCCCGAATCGCAGATGGGGCCGCTGGTCAGCGAGAAACAAAAGAAGCGCGTGCTCGGGTACCTGGAGGATGGGGAGCATTCCGGGGCTGAAGTAATTTTGCGAGGTGGGGAGGTTCAGGTGAGTGGGCACCATGGGTTCTACGTTCGGCCCAGCCTTCTTGCAGGGAAGCCCGACAATCTCTGCGCAGTTGAGGAAATATTTGGCCCGGTCGCCTACTTGATGCAATTTCGCGATGAGGACGAAAGCCTCGAACTCGTCAACCGCTCGAACTATGGTCTGGCGAATAGCGTGTGGACCGCGGATCTGAATCGAGGACGACGGGTGGCGGAATCCATGGTCGCGGGTAACAGTTGGATCAACGCGCACAATGTTTTCAAACATGGCATTCCTTATGGCGGATGCAACCTGAGCGGATTTGGTGGCGGGGTGCTTGGACCGGATACGTTCTTCGATTACCTGAGCCCGCAGTCAATCGTCCGGCTGGTTTAAGGCATCGGGAATTCGACGGTATCTCTACCGAATGTAGCTCAGATGATTTCGCATGCGTGCACTGTCTGCAGCCTGTGCAGTTGAACAGGGGTTCCTTGGGAGCGGAAGTTGGAACAGTTGATCAAGACAATTGCTCCTGCCTGGGAATCTACCAAGATCGACAGTGGATGGTCTTTGTGCTACCTCCTGCCCTGTCGACATTGACACCGGTTCCTTGACTAAGCATCTGCGAGCCGCGCAGCATTCGCGGCTGGCTCATGGGTCGCACTTGCCATGGCACAACACTTCTCCATGATAGAAATTGCTACGCGCCTGGCGCTTAGAGCAGGCCATCTGTTTCAGTCCGCCGCCGGCTTGGCACCATGATCACGCTGACTCGAGCCTTCGATTTTCTGTCGCGCAGAGTCACCGGAGAGCCGTTCTGGAAATGGTGCGCGGAGATGCCGCACCCGAGCAAAGGACGGGTGCCGAGGCAAATAGTGCGGAATCCCGATGCGGTGTACTTTCCAACCTGCATCAGTCGCATCATGGGCGCCCTTCCAGGAGAAGCGGGCAATGTCACCGTGATGGATGCTTTGCTGAGCGTCGCTCAAGGCGCTGGTGTCCGGCTATTTGTACCGCACGACGTGCAAGGACATTGCTCCGGCGTACCATTTTCATCGAAGGCTTCGATCGTGCGCACAACGCCGCAGCAAACAAGACAATTGAGATCTTCTTCCTGTGGTCGAAAGAAGGTGAAGTGCCCATCGTTCTTGACACCAGCCCATGCGCGTACGGATTGAAGACGTGCCGGTGCACCTGACGCCCAAGAATCAGGAGAGATTCGATATGCTCAAAATCCTAGACTCCATCGAATTCGTCTCCGAGCGTTTTCTTCCCAAACTCGTTGTTCGGAGGAGAATGGGCCGGGTTGCGGTGCACTCAGTTTGCTCGGCCGTCAAAATGGGACTTGCCGGTAAGCCTGCAGCGAAGAGGTAGTTGTGCCTCGCGACGAAGGGTGCTGCGCATTTGCAGGAGACCGAGGCTTCCTATTTCCGGAATTGACCGCAAGTGCCACAGAAACGCAGGCCAGTGAGATCCGCCAACGACCGTGCGATGCATACTTTTCAAGCAGCAAAACGTGCGAGATCGGGATGTCGCGCGCCACCGGCCAAGTGTATCGGTCATACCTTCACTTGCTGGAACACGCATCTAGGTTGGACGAAAGAGCCCCAGGCAAGCGGCGGTAGCATATCAGGCGAGAAGAATCTCGATGCCATTTTCCTTGA
>Ga0207109_1083_pt1 | contig 21513 bp, 29 predicted proteins | sample Alteio_BWMinHeat_73_FD_153584 | JGI IMG/M metagenome (GOLD analysis project Ga0207109, IMG submission 153584) | Enriched cells from forest soil in Barre Woods Harvard Forest LTER site, Petersham, Massachusetts, United States -... | ecosystem: Environmental > Terrestrial > Soil > Temperate forest >... | reverse complement strand
CGCATGGATGAGGACCGCATCCACGGCTACGACCCCTCGACCCTCCGAGAGAATAATCAAGGGGTTTACCTCACACTCAACAATGCTTGCCGCGTTTGCCTGGGCATAGGCGGCGAATGTCATTATGGCTTTAACGGTGGCCCGCAGATCTCCTCGGGGCCGCCCCCTAATGCCGCTGAATATGCTAGCAATCTTTAGGCGGTCGAGAGACGCCTCTATGGAGCGCTGGGTTGTGGGCAGGAGCAGAATGGCTCGGTCACGGAGCAATTCCACCATTATGCCGCCCGCACCGATGAACAGGAAGAGTCCAAGGTGGGGATCCTGTCGGATGCCGAGAAGGATCTCGCCCACCGCATCCGCAATCATTTGCTCGACAAGAAAGTGTGTCGCATCGATATGCGGCGCGGCCTTGCTGATCGATTGGCGGATCTCGGCGATGGCAGTTTGCACTGCCCTTTCGTCATTTACGCCAAGCCGAACGCCACCAACCTCTGTCTTATGGGTGATCGCGGTCGACAGCAGCTTTACGGCATAGGGGCCGTCGAAATTCAGCCTGCTTGGCTCGTGACCGATTTGAACAACGGCTCCCAGGGGAATTGGAATTCCCGCTTTGGCAAGGGCAGCCTTGGCGGTCACCTCGTCCAGCACGTTCGTTCCGGCACCTCGTGTCTGCGCACGCGTCGGCAACAGGACCGAACGAAATCCGTCCTCTTGGATCGATTTTCGCAGCGTGCCGTAGCGGGCGGCATTGGCGATGGCTCGCATGCCATCTTGGGTGCCCTGGAGGGGCGTAACCTGCCTGGCGATTACCCGTTCTCGAACGTCCTGGGGAAGGCTCTCGGCTAGGCTGCATATAATGGCGCCTTTCGTCTCAGCGGCTACCACGGCCTCCACGAAGGAATCGACGCTGATATCCCAGCCCTCCCGCGGGCGCGTGCCCGGCGGAGGATAGGTCGCCACCTCTACAACGACATCGTAGCGACCGCGCATAAAGATCGTGCAGCATTCGCGCTGCTTGTCGTAGTCACCCCAATAGGCGGTCGTTAGATCGATAGGATTGTTAGGGGTGGCGATTTCAGGCAGCGCAACGCGAAGTGCATCGCGCACGGCCGGCTCTAGTTGAGGAACGTCTAACCCGGCTGCCTGGGCCGCGTCCCCCGCTAGGGCGGACTCCACGCCTGAGCTGGAAACAATGCCGGTCCGGCTGCCAGCGGGTACTCCGGAGATGGTCAGGAACTTCAACGTCTCGATAAGCTCACTCGTGCTCTGCACGCGGATGAAGCCCAGCCTATCAAACAATGCGTCGACGAGATCGTTTTCGCCCGCAATCGATGCTGTATGGGAGAGCACGACGCGCGCCCCCGCGGCAGAGGCGCCGGATTTCAGCACCACGATCGGCACCGTCCTCTCCAATGCGCTCGCCGCGGCTTCGCTCAACCGCTCAACATCGATGCTTCCTTCGATATAGAGTCCGATGGCCGTGACTCTGTCGTCCTCCAACACCGCACGGATGCAGTCAGCGGCCCCGATCATTGCCTGGTTTCCGGTGCCGATGATGTAGGACATCGGCAAGGACCGCCGCGAAAGAGCCATATCGACGAGAAAGCCGCCGCCCTGGCTGATAAGGGCGGCGCCTTTCTTGTCACTCTGAATTCCCATATGTCCTACCATGGCGGCGACGCGGCCCAGGTAGTTCACAAAGCCATTGCAGTTTGGGCCTATGAGCAGGCTGCTTCCTGCAGCCTGCACCAAGTCCTGTTGGAGCGACTTCCCGTCCTCGCCCAATTCCGCAAAACCGGAGGTGTTGCAGACGATGGCATTGACGTTGCGCGCTGCGAGGTCACGCACGACGTCGATGGCGGCATGCCTATTCACGGCGACGAAGGCCACATCGGGAAGGAAAGGCAGGTCGGCGACCGTCCGTACCGAGGGAACACCGGCAACTTCGGTCCTCACCTGGTTGACCACTGCCACCTGGCCACCGAAACCGAGGTCCCGGAGATAGTCGACGGCGGCCACAACCCCCGCGCCGCCGACGAAGGCGATGCTTTGCGCATTGAACATTTTCCACAGCCGGCGATGCCGCAGGGTCGTGTCTTGCTCAGAAGAGTGATGTAGTTTCATGCGCATGTCCCACTCGTTACGAGGCATAGCGAGGGTATGCTCTCCAGCGCGGCGCCCGAAGGAGTATTTGCACAATGGCCGGGGAACATGACGTCTCATTGTAGAGATTGCTGTCGGATGCGCTCTGTGAAGCCTCAATGGTCCTCCTCCCATCTGTAGCGAGGTATAGGTGATGCCTTGGTCATTGCGAGATAGGACATGCGTCGTCGGTGTCGGAAACACCCGGTACGGAGTCTTTCCCACCACCGATGACTATGGGCTGGCGTCCGAGGCGCTGGGTATGGCTGTCGCAGATGCCGGACTTACCCATGACGACATCGACGGCTTGATCATCAATCGGCTTGGGTCCTATGAGAAATTCGCCGAAGCAAATCGCATCAACCCGCAATACTGCCTACGCACCGAGGCGGAAGGCCGCCTCTCCGGCATGAGTCTTATGTTGGCCGTCCAGGCGGTGCATTGTGGTCTCGCGAATACGGTTGCCCTGGTCTATGGCAACAATGGGAAGTCTGTTGGCATTAAATATGGCGGCGCAGATGACATGAATATCTGGGCTCCCTGGGGCTTTACCTCTCCTGGAGCGACACATGCGATGATGTTCCGGCGGCACATGGCGCAATACGGCACCACGTCGAAGGATCTTGCTGAAATCGCCGTCGCCGTGCGCCATCACGCCTCGCTCAATTCCAACGCCGTCAAACGCAAGCCGATCACCATCGCGGAGCATCAGTCCTCTCGCATGATTTGCGACCCGTTGCGTCTCCTAGACTATTGTTTGATCAACGATGGCGGCGTTGCCCTCATCGTGACATCGGCCGAGCGGTCAAAAGACCTAAAAAAGAAGCCGGTCTTCGTGAGTGGTTTTGCCTGCCAGGACACCTTCAGTCATGCGTCGATGCCGACAACCGACTACTGGTATCCCGCCCTTCGGACCGTCGCACGAAAGGTCTACGGGCGTTCGGGAATTGAACGGGACGCCGTCAAAGGCCTGATGATCTACGACAATTTCACGGCGACGGTGTTGTTCTCCTTAGAAGGAATGGGCTTCTGCGAACAGGGCCAGGGTGGCGCCTTCGTCCGTGACGGCACCCTGCAGCTCGGACGGGGAAGATGGCCGACGAATACGTCGGGCGGCCACCTGTCGGAAAGCTACATGCAGGGATGGGGTCTGCTGGCAGAGTCGATTCGTCAATGCCGTGGAGAATGCGATGTGCGGCAAATCCCGGACTGCGACGTCACTCAGTACATTTGCGCTACCAATATGGCGATGTCTCTCATGTTCCATTCGTGACCACCTTCAAACGAGAAGTGCAACATCATGCCGGAAATGAGCAAGCCCACTCCTCATATCGATAGGTGGACGAGCCCGTTCTGGGAGGCCTGCAAAGAAAATCGACTGGTCATGCAAAAATGCCGGTCGACTGGCAAATTCTGGTTTCCACCCGGGTCAATTTCTCCCTTCACGCGGACTTCGGAATGGAACTGGGCCCCGCTCTCGGGGTCAGGCCGGGTCGGCTCCTTCGTGATCATGCATCAAGCTTATTTTGAAGGCTTTCTCGAGGAGCTGCCCTATCCAATCGCGCAAATCGAGCTGGAGGAGGGGCCTATGATGATCTCGAATCTCATCGGCATCCCTCTGGAGCAAATCAAAGTGAGCATGCCCGTGCGTGTGACTTTCGTGCCGGGCCCCGAGAACTGGAGCATACCGGTATTCATTCCCACAGAGGCCGTATGATCGATGTAGAGATTCTTGGGTCCAAACCTTGGCGAGATCAAAGAATAGTTGAGCCCGTTGGGGCTCTTGCTGTCGGGACTCCTGATGCACTTTTGCGCCGGCTACACGACGCAATTGTGTTCTAGTGTAGGGTAGCGTTTCCAGAAGCTTCATCGCATTGGCATAGTTGGGAACAGCCATACGATCCACTGCTTGCGGGGAAAGCACGAAAGACTAAGCGCCATGAATCAGCAGCCGAGCAAAGCCGTCGAATCAGAACGCTACACCGGCCTGGAACGTCCTGTTCCAGGTCTGCCTGGCCATTTCTACCACGACGCCGCCCAGCATGAGCGTGAGTTAAAGGCCATCTGGTATCGCAACTGGCTCTATGTCTGCCGCACGAGTGAACTGGCCCAACCCCGGTCCTTCCGGACCTTTGAGATCGGCAATCAGAACATCCTGATCCTGAAGGATGCCGAGGGCGTTCTGCGCGCCTTCCACAACACCTGCCGCCATCGTGGCTCGATTCTGTGCACGGCGCGCCAAGGCAGTTTCAAAGCGAGCTTCATCCAATGCCCCTATCATCGCTGGACTTATAGTTTGCAGGGAGAGCTCATCGGCGTCCCGGCCATTGCTCCGGTCGAGGGCTTGGACAAGGGTAAATTCTCGCTCTACGAGGTTGCCATCGCCGAATGGGGCGGGTTCCTGTTCGTCAATCTGGCGGGGGCCAAGGCGCCACCGCTCCTGGACGCCCTTGGGCCCAAAGCCGGGAGCTTGGATACTGGGCGCCTGGATAATTGGCCGCTGACGGATCTCGCCCTAGGTCACAGCTATCGCAAGACGCTGGCCTGCAACTGGAAGGTCTTCTGGGAGAATTTCAATGAGTGCCTCCATTGCCCAGGACTTCACCCGGAGCTGTGTGAGCTCATCCCGATTTTTGGCCGCACCATCATGGACCCCTTCGATGATCCCAACTGGGCAAGCCATATCAGTGACGACGACCCCAGATATCGCGGCGGTCTCCGCCCGGGGGCGGTCACCTATTCGATGGACGGTCAGGCAACGGGGACCACATTCTCCAACTTGACCGAGCGCGAGCGCAGGTTGGGTTTCAACAGTGTCACGCTCCCGCCTTCGATGTTCGTGGTCGCCCATGTCGACTACGTCCGCCTGGTCTGGCTGAAACCGCTGGGGCCCGAGGAGACCGAATTGGGCGCCGACTGGTTCTTTCCGCCGGCTTCGCTTGCCGATAAGAACTTCGACCTTGAGAACACCGTAGGTTTTGGCCGCCTCCTCCTGGACCAAGACGCGGCGGCCTGCGAATTGAATCAGCGGGGCTTGCGCTCGCAGGCCCATCGGGAAGGCGTTCTCCTGCCCCAGGAATATGCCGTCCACGCCTTCCAGAACTGGGTGCGTGAAGCCCTCGCGGAAACCTGAGCCCAAACGGAATGCGCCGAACTGGGTGCGGTCCCGGTGGAGCTGGGCGGCGTGATCGCTGTCTTCCATCAGGGGATGAGGTTGACGTGCCGCGCTGGCCGGCATTAGTTCAGCGCCTGTGTCTACCGAAATCCCCGACCAGGGCTAGATGACTCCTACTTTAGCTCTTCGATTGCGCTGGCGATTTTGTGGACGAGGCCATACTCGACTGCCTCGGGAGCCGACATCCAGTAGTTGCGTTCGGTGTCCTTGCGCACCCGCTCAATCGATTGCCCGGTTTCGGTGGCGATGATCTGGTTCAACCGCTCGCGCATCTTGATGATCTCGCGCGCCTCAATGGCGATGTCGGCCGCAGGGCCATACACACCACCTGCGGGCTGATGCAGCAGGAAGCGGGTATTCGGCAAGCAAAAGCGGAGCTTCTTCTCACCGGCCACGTAGATGAGTGCGCCAGATGAGGCGACCCAACCGGTGCCAATCATATAAATCGGCACGCTCGAACGGATGAACTTGATGATGTCGTGAATCGTGTCACCCGACTCGACATGACCGCCGGGAGAATTGACATAAATCTGGATCGGCTTCGAAGATTCGTCCGCGAGCGCCAATATCCGGGCTACCACATCGCGAGCCAACTTGTCAGTGATCGGACCGAACAGCATGACCTTGCGCCCTTTGAGCAGGCGCGATTCAAGCTCATTGATGGGCGTTTCGGCCGATTTCTTCTCTTCCGTCTTCGGCTTGCCGGGTTCCTCTGGCTCGTCGTCGGGATCGCGGAACGTGGATGGGAGACGGCGCATTTCGGATCCTCTCGAGGTCTAGGAACGGCTAGGTTTGCATATGGGTAGAGGCATGCGATCGATCAGTTGCGTCTCTTTGCGAACTCGCGCATTGCCTTCCGCATCTCCTTCAGCTTGGCCCAAGCGTGTCGCTCAGCATCCAGGCTCGCCTGCGTAGGTCCGCCAGTCCGTGGACCTTCCGGGGCCGATGCAATGCCTGCTGACAGCAAGCCCAGGGCAACTGCGTGTTCGCTCTGCGCGCGCTCAAAGTCCGCACAAAGCGAGCTCCATTTCCGCTCCATCTTCTTCTTGTCAGGCATAGCTCTCCTGTGGTGGCCACTCTCTTCCTAGGTGGTGCGGATTTCCTCTGTGAGGATTTGCGAGAATGCCCTCCGGCCGGCGGATGAGAACCCTAGGCTAGAAGTCCATATCCCCCATGCCACCCATTCCACCACCACCGGGCATCGCCGGCATTGCCTTCTTCTCCGGCTTCTCGGCGACCATCGCCTCGGTAGTGACGAGGAGCGCCGCCACGGACGCCGCGCCTTGCAGTGCCAGGCGAACGACCTTGGTCGGGTCGATAATGCCCGCCTTCACCATGTCCACGTAGCTACCCTTCTGTGCGTCATAGCCATGGTTGACGTCGCCCATTTCCAGGAGCTTCCCAATAACTACCGAGCCGTCTTCGCCGGCATTCTCGACAATCAGCCGAGCCGGGTAGCTAAGCGCGCGACGGACGATATCAATGCCCACCTTCTGGTCGTTGTTCGCCGAGTGGAGCTTTGCAAGCACCCTGGTCCCATAGAGCAGCGCAACACCGCCGCCAGGCACGACGCCCTCCTCGACGGCAGCGCGGGTCGCATGCATGGCATCGTCGACCCGATCCTTGCGTTCCTTCACCTCGACCTCGGTGGCGCCACCGACACGGATGATTGCGACCCCGCCGGCCAGCTTGGCCAATCGCTCTTGCAGTTTCTCGCGGTCGTAGTCGGATGTCGTTTCCTCGATCTGGGCCCGGATCTGTGCCACGCGCCCCTCGATATCCTTCTTCTTGCCGGCACCGTCGATGATCGTCGTGTTGTCCTTGTCGATCCGGACCTTCTTGGCCTTGCCTAGCATGTCCAGCGTGACGTTCTCGAACTTGATGCCGAGATCGTCGCTGATCACCTGGCCGCCGGTCAGCACGGCGATGTCCTCGAGCATGGCCTTGCGACGGTCGCCGAACCCAGGCGCCTTGACCGCAGCAACCTTCAGGCCGCCGCGCAGCTTGTTCACCACCAAGGTCGCCAGCGCCTCGCCTTCGACATCCTCGGCGATGATCAGCAATGGCCTGGCGCTCTGCACCACGGATTCGAGCAGCGGGAGGATGGCCTGCAGGCCCGGAAGTTTCTTCTCGTGCAGGAGAATGTATGGATCCTCGAGCTCGGCAATCATCTTCTCGGCGTTGGTAATGAAATAGGGGGATAGGTAGCCGCGATCGAACTGCATGCCCTCGACGACGTCGAGCTCGGTCTCCATGCCCTTGGCCTCTTCGACCGTGATGACCCCCTCATTGCCCACTTTCTGCATGGCCTTGGCGATCATGTCGCCGATCTCGCGGTCGTTGTTGGCCGAGATTGTGCCGACCTGTGCGATCTCGGCGCTCGTCGAAATCTTCTTGCTGCGCTTCTTGATGTCTTCGATCACGGCCTCGACGGCCAAATCAACGCCACGCTTCAGATCCATCGGGTTGAGGCCGGCAGCAACCGCTCTCACCCCTTCCTTGACGATGGCCTGAGCCAATACGGTCGCGGTCGTGGTGCCGTCGCCGGCAAGGGTGCTGGTCTTGGAGGCGACCTCCTTCACCATCTGGGCGCCCATGTTCTCGAACTTGTCCGCGAGCTCGATCTCCTTGGCGACGGTGACGCCGTCCTTGGTGATACGCGGCGCACCATACGACTTGTCGAGGACCACATTGCGGCCCTTGGGGCCGAGCGTCACCTTGACGGCATTGGCCAGAATATCGACGCCGCGGAGCATGCGCTCACGGGCATCAGTGCTGAAACGGACTTCCTTGGCGGCCATTTGTCGGATCCTTCCTTAGGCGGCTTTGCGCTTGGAGCTGGCTTTGCCCTCGATGACGCCCATGAGGTCAGATTCCTTCATGATCATCAGATCTTCGCCGTCGAGCTTGATCTCGGTTCCGGACCACTTGCCGAACAACACCCGGTCGCCAACCTTGACGTCGAGCGGCTGGATCTTGCCATCCTCTGAGCGGGCGCCCGGCCCAGCTGCCACGACTTCCCCCTCCATCGGCTTTTCCTGGGCCGTGTCGGGAATGATGATGCCGCCAGACGTCTTCTCTTCCTGCTCGATCCGGCGAATCAGTACGCGGTCCTGCAATGGGCGGAATTTCATGGGGCGCTCCTGGTGTGGGCAATGATTTGGGCACATTAGCAGTCTCCTATCGAGAGTGCTAATGTTTCCAGGCGGGCAGGCGAGAGGTTCGCGTGAGCGCCGGAGATAAAATCCCTCACCTATGAAGGGACCGGATTGGCCGGTTGCGCCGGAGTAAAAATCCGGCAGCAGATAGCCTTTTGCCTGCTGGGCAATGCGGGCCGCTACGAGTCTACGTAAGCCCGGCCGGATTTTCGGTCGGGCAGCTATGAGCGCAAGCTTGGAACCAAGGCTGGGCCGGTCATGTTGAAGACCCCGAAGCTGCGTCAGCAGACGTTCGAGACGACGATGGGTGTGGCTCAGATGTATCTTTTGATCAGGCCATTCGCTTCAGCACCCCAACTACCCTCCCCACCACGGACTGCCGATTCGCCTTCAACGCACCGACGCTCTCGGCGGGCCACGTCGGGTTGAGCCCACTTACTTCGATCTCTCCGTCCAAACGAGAGCGAACAAACCGCACGACAATGCGGTCACCCAGCTTCAGAGCGTAGGTGCCGTCGACGCCGAGATTGGGTTGCTCGCGGTCCGCGATGACTAGTGAACCCCTGGGCATTTCGGGCCCCATTGCGTCGTCCTCAAGGAGAGCCGTGACCAGGGATCGCATATGACCCTCGGGGATCCCCACTCGCTCCAGCACGGACCGATGGACCCGAAGATTCCAGAGCTCCTCCTGCGGGTGTTTCCCCTTCTTTCCGCCATCCGGGACCCCAGCGTGGGGGATCGCCACGATGTCGGTCTGCCGAGCCGCAGTCGGTACCTTGGGTTCCACCTCCCGCTCTCCGATCAGTAGCCAGGTCGCATCGACGCCAAGGCCGGCGTAACCCGCAAGCGCTGACCCACCAGGTACTGCCCTGCCCTGCTCGTACTCCTGCACCGACCGCCACCCAATTCCGAGCTTCTCCGCCAACTCCCTTTGGGTCAGCCCAAGCTCTTCACGCGCCGCAATCAGGCGCTCCGCAAGCTCTGTGGCGTGTTCTGACACCCCCCGCCCTCGTCTGCGGCTTCCTGCTCTCAACATGACCGTGCACCTTGACAAATAACGCTTTACAGTGTATAAAGATCCATATGAAGTTTACAAAGCGTTCTATATCACGAGTTAATGTTCGCGATCAAGAACGCCAATTCGCTTCGACGAATGGAGCGTGGCACCCGGCAGACATAAAGGCGGCGCTCGAGAAACGAGGGCTCTCTCTCGCTGAGCTTTCCAGGCGGAACGGCTACCACCCGACGGCTGCAGGCCGAGCACTCCGCACATCCTGGCCCGAGCTCGAACGGATCATCGCCAGCGCGCTGCAGACAACGCCGCGGCTCATTTGGCCCGATCGCTATAACGAAGACGGATTCTCTCTGAAGTACATCAAGCCTAGGCGCCGAAAGAGTTCGGCCACGGATGGCAGCCAGGGACGCAGTTGATATCGGCTGCGTGTCCCTAGGGATCAAAAGGTTCGGTCTGCCTCACGGCACATCAGTTAGCCCGGTGCTCACTGCCGCTGATCAAGGATGAGGTCAATCTCAATGATTTTTGTCGGGTCATACTGGTGGGCTCGCGAAGCAGCCGCGGATCTCGATCCGTGGCACATCATTTCGATCATGGACCCAGGCGCGATATTCACGATTCCCCACGGGCCAAGTTTAGTCCGCCACATCAAGATCGGCGCGCATGACGTGGTGATGGATCAGCATCGATTGGGGAAACTATACACTTCCCCCTCCCCTAGACACGTGCGGGAACTGGTTCGCTTCGCCGCATGCTGGGATGGGAAAGGCAAAGTGCTGATACATTGCATGGCAGGCGTCAGCAGAAGCACGGCCGCAGCCCTAGTTATTCTGGCCGCGCGAAACCCTGGTCATGAACTAGAAATTGCTCGTCTAATGCGCCAGCGCAGCCCTTGGGCGGCACCGAATCCGAGGATCGTTGAGTTGGCGGACCAGTTCCTGAAAAGGAGAGGAACGCTGATTGCCGCTTTAGGCGCAATGGGTCCCCCCGATATGACGAGTTCGCCCGTTCCAATGTTCCTGCCTTCTGACATTGGTGGGTGAAGACCGTGTATGAGGTGTTTCGCCCCCGCACGTCGTATGTGGTTGATCGGCTCCGCGGCACAAGCTGGGCCGAGCGGCATGTCATTCTCGATCTAATCGCTATAGAGAATTTATACTTGGGTGATTGGGGCGGTGGGATGCGGATGTTATGGCCTCAGCTTCAGCTTGCGCAGCGATACCCTCTCGAGGCCTATATCGTTCGGCACGAACTCAAGGCGGGCCTCCAGATTAGTGAAGCCGAGGCTCAAAAGCGGATGGCACAAGATGCTGCCACTCAGAGGGCGCGAGAAGTGGCCCATAAGGCCCGGCAGGCGGCGGAGCAGGAAGAGCGGGATCAGTTGGCCTACCGGCGGTGGATCGAGGCTGGTGGCTTGCCCTAGCCCGACGCGAATGGATTTGATTTCGATCTGGTATGAACAGCTACCCTTCTGAATTGCTCAATCTCACTCCCTCCCCGCGACCCCCTCCGCAGGATGGTAACACTATGCTGGTCTGCGTCCTGCTGGCAGTGGTTTTGGTGCCCGCGATCCCGGCGCTGGTTCGACAACGAGATCAGCAAGTTTCACGCCGAGCGCCTTGGCAACTGAAGCGAGTTTACCAATCGATGGGTTAACCGTACCCCGTTCTATCTTCGCCAGATAACTGGAATCGATCTCGGCTCGATCCGCCAGTTCCTCAATCGTGATGGTCTTCTCCGTCCGAATGCGACGAACGTTCCAACCCACGATTCGCTGTGCCTCCATTGGCTGAGGCAAACAGCTTGCAGTCGTCTAATACAGGGGATATAATCCCTATATTGTTGGGGAGTTGCGAGCATGGACGGCCTCATTGCATTCTTATTCGCTCAGGGTGCGATACTCGGCACCGGATTGGGCATCGGGCAATACTTTCGGAATTTGGCGGTCGCAATATTTCTCGGCGGAATTCTTTCTCTGCTTGCCGGAATAGCGATGGGGGCGCTCTTTGGTCAACCCGCTGCACTGTTTTATTTCAGCCCTTTTGCGCCAGCGGGAGTACTAGTAGTCGGCATAGCAATAGGCCGGCTTATCCGTCGAGATGCGGTGAAGCTCACATCTGGTGACCCTCGAATATATGCCAACTATCTGCAAATTCAGTTTGGTGATCCAAGGGTAGCCCGTTTGCCCTGGATTGCCCAGGGTTGGCAGAGAATGAGTGCGGCACAGAAAATCGCCCTGGTTCAGCATGCTCTTGGAACTGCGAAGGAGGAATTGATCAAAGCGCATGATGATCCTATGAAGCTGTATAGCGCGATATATACGGCAAGCGTGAGCCGGCCCCTGCCCACCGCTGATACGACCGAGGTCGATTTTAACGTCCCCAGGGAGGCCCCATGACGAGCCGTAACGAACTTCGTGATTCTCGTAACCGGCCACTCGGATATATCGAAACTGACCTGAACGGCAAGCAGACTATATGGGATAGCCACAATGCCCGGCTTGGCTCCTATGATCCCCGAAACAATGAAACCAGGGACGTTCGGAACAAAATAATAGGAAAGGGGAACTTGCTCACGAGCCTTCTCTCTGGCGGATTGGAGGAATCAGGAATGGCCCTGCATCTTCTGTCTTTCCACAGGACGCCTCGACGTGGTGCCACTACCGCTTCCCTGAAATGCTTCTCCGTATGTCGCCGTTCTCTGTCCCTTGGTCTCAGGTAATGGCTCCGATTGCAGGCGGCGTCCCAATACCAAAGTGCCTATACAATTGCCCGAGCAACTCATCCTGTTGTTGAAGCAGAAGACCCAAGTTCGCGAAAGCCTCGCTCAAGGCGACCTCATCGACCTGAGGAGGAACAATTAGGACTTCGGGGTGCCGCCGCACCCATTCTTCGACCGCCTTGTTAACGACCTCACCAGCCAACATGTCCGTATTGGAGCACACAAGGCGGACAATATGGCGCACATCCGCGTCAACATTCCTTAGAGTCCAACGATTGTCTGCCATTCCGGTCACCTCCACGCTCTATTTCATGCCTTCCCGTCAGCCGATGCCGCCAATTGCGATTCCGCTCTGACAGCCTGAGCCAAAGCATCCAATTCGGCATGGACGCTCGCCCATAACCCCATTCTCATCGCTTCGTATGGGTGCAAATTCAGCCAATGTGCAGCGAGGTCCGGCGATCTAGCGGCAAACAGGCCACATCCCGAACAGCACTGCACGCCTATCTCAACAGGCCCGTAGGCCAAGATACCCGCAAATGTACCCATTAACTCCGTCGGAGAGGTCTTGGTTGCCACACTGCTAATTATGTTTCGTACCCTCTGGCGGAGATGGGGCCCCGGTCTGTCCACTCCGGTGACTACCGACATATAGTCCTCTCCTGACACGCAGCAGTCGTCGACCAACAGCGCACGCAGCAGTTCCGTCGGCAAACTCATGCGCCCCTTTTCGGACACCGTCCCGCTGTCAAAGGCCACCTTAAATGGATTCTGTATAATAAACGTGACTTCGAGCATATCCTTCTCCTCAGTTGTAATAAGATTCTCACCCATTACATTCTTTCCTTTCCATTCGTTCTGTTTCAGTCGGAAATCAATTGGGTATTCTTGTCGCACAATTCAATAGGCAAACTGTTGGCTTCAACACCACCCCGGCGACCCCAGACTGTAGCTCTATTTAGTAACCGTTACATCATTGCCATCACTTAGCTGTCAATTACGACCAGATATGTTGTCCTTTCCTTATTTAGACACAATAGCCGATTCCGCTTGACTATTGACATACAAAACATAAATACCGTTATGGCGGCGGGGCGAAAGACAGTCCTACCTTCTTTTGCAGTCTCCAAGTGAGTTGCCCCGCTGCTTTCTACCAAACAGCACGACAGGATGGACCGGGCGTAGGACCCCGTAAAACTCATATTCGAAAGGAGACTGATAGGATGAATTCCGAAGCTAGCGCCTCAATCGAGGCCAAACACGATGATCTTGTTTCGGCGCAGGAGGAATCTATTCACGCACCTGAGAATGAGCGCCGCCCAAAGCGCGGTCGCCCTCAGGGGCCTAAGACCACCACCATATCCTATCGTGGCTTAGTAACCGACATGGACAGGGTTCAATGCCTTGTAGCCAGGGCGGAACTCGGTTCGCAGATGCGCAAGTCCGCCGGCCAAATCCTGAGGGAAGCTATGGAGCTGTACATGGTCACCCAATCCATGGACGCCAATTTATGTTTGCAACAATTAATACCCAGCAAAGAGGAACCCAAATGACAATCCAACCCACTCCCACCAATCCTTGGGACAGGCCCCTAGTAGCTCCTAGGAAGGCCGCTGATATTCAAACAGGCCTCAACCCTACTCAGGTAGCCTCGCTATGACTTCTTTATTCAGACAGCTTCACCCCTTGATGGTGATTAAAAAGTTGGAAGGGACGCGCCGTTGCAAATCCCGGGACCCGCTACTGAAGGTCTTGGACCTATACCACCCCTACCCCCACCCTATGGTTAAACGCGTGATTAACAAACTAGCTGGATGCGGACAGAAGGTAGTCAAGGACGGAGTGCAACAACGGGCAGGAAACTCGGAAATAGGCTATTGGGACCGTCGCCACCAATGCGGTTCACCATTCTGTCCCGCTTGCTCAGTAGCCTACCAGAGAAAAAGAGCAAACAAGCTTTGGGATAGGTTGGAGAAGAAGGTAGGAAGTAACCCCAAGCGTGCAAATTTCCATAGGCTGAGAATTGACATAGCAATCATGAATCTTGGAGACGATCCATCGGGAGATAGTTACAGGTTTGGAAGAAAACTGAAGCATATGCTGACTGAATATTTTCCAGAATCCACAGTTTGTGGTGGTTTTCATCTGAAGGTTATTGGAAGTGATGTTAAACTGCATTTCCATGGTTAGCTTTATAGTGACAAGGCCAAAAGGAGTAAACTGAAAAAGGTCCTACGGCAAGCGTTCCCTGGTGATGATGAATTCTATCTCGATGTCATGAAAAGAAACAATACGGTTAGATATAATTTTACCTATGCAATTAGATATGATCTCAACCTTGACCTCATGGTAAAGAATCTTGGATTAAACACTCCCAGTGTACTTCATGATTTGATCTTATCTTATCAACAGTTAAGGGGTGAGAAGGGAAAAGGACTTGGGTTAGAATTCAATCTGAGAACGGTTAAGAGGAAGCCTAAGCCTATGACCGTTGCTGAATACTTGAAAAAGCATAACCTATCTAAATTCACCCTATCCAAACGTAGCAGTGCATCTGATGTCGGCAGTGAGGTTGTATCCCTATCGGACCCTGTCTAAGCCAGGAGGGATGCTGTTGAGAGTTCTATGGATGTAGGAATGCATGATGAATTAGGTCGGGGTGGTTGTTATTTGGGTGAGGTAGTTTGTGGTAATATACTCCATGGCTCTTTAATAGAACCAATGTCAGCCCCGGGTACAGATGGTTCCCTGGCTATCGGGAAAGGCGAAGAATCGGAAAACGATGATAAGGGGATCCTTGCTTGCTGATTTTGGAGGGCCGCGGGCTATAGGTATTAAGGAATTGGGGCAAGCGGGTATACAGAAATCCCTTCCTGAGATTCACTGAAAAAAGAGCCATTTATCAGGCGTTATCTCGGCGCCCTTTGGCTATACGTAAATCGGCTGTTATTTGTACGCCTCGGACTGGGCCTCGCACCCCACGGTAACGTTGGATTTTGCCAAGGTGTTTCCCGACAGGTTGTCCATTTGGCCCCAGACGACACCGCTCCAACGCATCGTTTACCCTGGCCTCGCCCCACGGATGACATACACGATGACCAAGCCCTGACTTGGTTTCTCTCTCCGACCACCGATGTTTGGAGCGGGGCAACCGAGCGGCGCGGCTCCCCCAATCACGCACCGTTTGGCTATCGGGAAGTCACCAGGCGACTACCGGGCCCCCCTTTCGGTACCCGCCAGTGACTTCCCGGCCCTGCGTTGCAGTGATCGAAAAGTGTCACCACAACCATGGCGGACGACGCCGAGGCTCAGTGCGCGCTGCTCGCGTGAGGCTGGCGAAGCAGAGGGCCGCAGTGGCTCGATGCTGCAGGACGGCGAGCGCCAACACAATCCCGCAGGATTCCACCAGGACGGCCGTGTAGCCCACATCCGAGCTGCTTCAAGCCGCCTCGTCGCTTGCGGCAAGCGCCCGACCAGTGTCAAACAGGGGCTTCCTTATGAGCATTGCCGACAAGCACGAACCGACGCTGGACGAGCTTTTGTCGGACCCAATGATGCAGCTGATGTTGCACCACGGGCGCACTACGGCCGACGAGGTGCGTGCCCTGATGCGTGACGTTCATGGGCGAGTGGCGAAAGGATCGGCGGCCAACGACAATAGTCCCGAGGAGGGCGTCGTATAGCCTGGACTAGGCACGGCGCTGCTGATCCAGGAACTGCTCCACTCGCTCGATTCCTACATCCACCGCGCCGTCGACGCCGGTGATCAAGCGCTTCCCGCGACCCACAATGTCATCAGCACCGACATCTGTCATTGATTCCAACAGTTGGGTCATGGCGAGCAGCGCAGATTGGTGACCGCTTAGCACCGGCTGGCTCCGGGATTGAAATTGACCGTAGTTGGGCGCTATCACGCCGCTCGCTGTCGGGGATGGTATTGTCACAGGGCCCGCCGCCTGGACCTCGGCCGCTATAATTGGGGCAATGCTGTTCGCGGCCGCAACGCGAGCTCCGAGGGGTCCAAGGTCCCATTTGTCGCTGAGGTACCTGAGCAAACTTGTGTGGTCAAACTCAGCATGAATGACATCGTGTTTGACGAATGGCGATGCCACGATTGCCGGTACACGGACGCCCAATTGAGTGAAGCTATATTCCTCCACATGATGGTCCGGCGGATCCGCCTTGGGCGGCACTACATGATCATAGAAGCCGCCGTGTTCGTCATACAGCACGACAAGCAAGCTGGTTTTCCACAGTTCCTCATGTCGGCGGATCGCATTGTAGACATCGGCGATCAACCGCTCGCCCTCTAAGACGTCATGAGGCGGATGATCGTCGGCAGCGCCCGGCTGGTAGTAGGGCGGTTCGATGAAGCTATAGTGGGGGAACTGCTTCGGATCACCAGCGGCGTCGGCGAAGAATCGTTGGATTTTTGCATAGTTTCTCGCGTTCTCCGGTTCTAGCTGGTGAACCAGCATCAAAGACTGCGGAATGTCGCCGTAGTAAATTTTCCAAGTCTTCCCTGCCTCGTTCAGCCGGTCATACAAAGTGGTCTGGTCATACCAGTGCAGATTTGCATCCAGGATGCCTTCCGGCATCGATACCCGGCCGAGCGAGGTCCCGCTATGCACGAAGAATCGGTTGGGCCAGGTCGGCCCAGGTAGAGAAGAGAACCATTTGTCGCAGACGGCAAAGCTCTTGGCCAATGCGTGCAAGGCCGGCAAAGAGCCGTCTTCATGATATTTCACTATCTCCGCTCGTTCCTGTTTAGCGGAAAGCGGGTTGGCTCGCGAGAAGTCGTCAACAAACCCAGCGTTATTGCCGCGAAGCTGGCCAAGAACGTGTTCTAACTCGTGCTTAGGATCGTACCGGAGAGCGCGGGACGCTCCCACGACCTGGCCATACGAGTTTCCGTCATGGTCGTTGTTGGCTCGAGGCGATGTGCCCGCGGGATTCCATCAAGATCCGGGATCGCAGTCGCTAGACCCCCGAGCATGTGGTCGAAAGAGCGGTTCTCCAGCATCAAGACAATCACGTGTTCGATGGGGTCCGGGTTGGGCACCGAATTCCTCCGTTCTCGGTCGAAGCTGGACGCAGGATATGGCGTCCCAGAGTTCACGGCTACCGCTCTGCCCCTCAATGCGTGGGGAACCTCCTTATATATAGGAGGTACATGTCATGAAGGTCGCGCTATACGCACGAGTTTCCACCGATGGTCAAACCCCGGAAAACCAGGTTCGGGAACTTGTTGGAGTCGGCCAAAGGCTTGGCTGGGAAGTGGTCGGCACGTATATCGACCACGGTATCAGCGGCGCCAAGGGGCGTGATCAGCGGCCAGCCTTCGACCAGCTCCTCAAGGGAGTGACGAGGCGCGAGTTCGACTTGGTGGCGGCCTGGTCCGTAGACCGGCTAAGCCGATCCCTGCCCGACCTCATCCAGTTCCTCCAGGAGATCCGGGGGCGAAGTGTGGGTCTCTACCTCCACCAGCAAGGGCTGGACACAACTACCCCAGCAGGCCGTGCGATGCTTCAAATGCTGGGGGTCTTCGCCGAATTCGAGCGCGCGCTGATCCAAGAGCGAGTGCGTGCTGGCCTGGCTCGAGCGCGCTCTCAAGGCAAGCGTCTTGGACGTCCGCCCGCTCCGGACGAGCTAATGCGCCGAATCCGCCGCACTTTGGCAGAAGGTAACGGTATCCATAAGACAGCGCGGCTGGTCGGCTGCGGAGTTGGAACCGTACAGAAGGTCAAGGCCGCCTTGACTTCGGCCGTCGCAGTCAATGAATGAGGGACGACCCTGCCGGCGGACTGATCCGGATGCCTGATTGCGCTGTCTTTCGTCAAGACCAGCCTCTCTGTGCAACATGTTAGGCCGCTGTGGTGCTTGTTAGCTTGGACGGGTTCCGTCTGGTCGGAGGAGCGCCGTTATCGAAAAGAGCAACCTGATCACCCCACGACTCCCAGCCGGACCTCGTGTTTCGCGCAAAAAGCTCGAGATATGGACCATCCACGAGCTCCTCAATTCTTTCGTAGGCCTCGTCGGGCTTCCGACTGTGTTCCCTTCGGGGTGAGACGATAAGCCGTCTTACTCTCTTGGAGAGCCGCTTAGGCTTTCCCTTTGTGGCGAGCAAGCACAACTCGCCGTTGGCACGCGTCCAGTATCCACACCCGGTGAAGAAGTCAGCACGTGACAGCTTCGCTAGATTTGCCTTCTTATTGAGCTTTACCCAGTAGAAGCCCACGGTCTTGTATTCGAATCCCCATGCCTCGATCAGCTTCAAGGCCGATGGAAGCATTGGGTCCGTGGCCCACATCAGTAGCGTCGCATCTTTGGCTGCCCACTCTCGCACCGGGATCTGTACAAGCTGGTCAAGACTCATGCAGTCATAGTGAACAACCGGATTACGCCCCTCGCCTTTGGGGCTGTAGTTTTGGAAGTACCATGGAGGGTCAGCGTAGATTACCTGATGATGGAATTGCCTCGGACTGCAAGGGGCGGCGGCATCTCCAATATCGCTGGATCGGATAACTTCGACGCTGCTTGGTGCGTCTTCGGTGACCGCCTGAGCGAATTGCGGCAGATCAACGGTCGAGGTTGCTGCACAGCTGTCCTTGCCAACGTTGGCAAAACCACCGACGCCGGCGGCGGGAGTGCTGATTTGCGCCTGAACGCTTGAATGCTCGTCGGCGAACTGTATGGCCCCAGCTCGAGGCAGAATGTCCATATTCATGGCTGCTGCCTCCTGACGATGGTGCGGATTTCGGCTTCGCCAAGATTTAGGTCGTGATAGCGCCCGCCCCCGACCAAGACGAGATAAGGAAATGCCTCGTGCTCCCAGTCTCGAAGGGCATTCGGGAGCTTTGCCAATTCCATCCCGCTCGCTAGAAACTCGTCGATCTCGGTCCTACCCCCGTTATTTCCTTCGTCGCTCTTCTGAGCGGCGCTTCTTCGCGACATTCGGAATGCACGGGCGGTCTCCTTCACCCCCGTGCCGGCCTGTGAAAGGAACGCCGTCGCATCGGCGGAACCGGCGGATGTCGGCAGGCTTGTATGAAGCCCCTGGACACATGAGGCCCAAGTGGACTGGTTTGCCCTGACGCGTCCGCGGGCAGACTGCGGAATTTCGCCGAATGCCAACCGTATCACCCCAGTAGCGATCCGATTGCCAGCCCGCTTGGTAATCCGGACATGCTGCTCCTTCAGCAGCCTCTCAAAACCTTCAGAATCTGAAAGCGCCTTTCTGAAAAACGCCAAACATTCGCCCAGGACGCGCCTGAGCGCATCACCGCCTTTTGCGTCGAGTTCGCTCCACTCTCGGGCTAAAACTGCAGACCGCTCGACTTGCAGCGACAGTGGGTCGGCTCGGGCTGCGCCAAATGCCTCGTTAAGACCGGTAGATCTTCCATAATTGATGTCCATTATAATTCCCTTCCAATAAATGAGGTTCTCCCGCCCACCCGGACTATCCGGAAGGACGGCAAACAGATCAGCTATGGGCCGGTCAGTTCGGTGAATCGCGCGGGGATCGAACCCACTCCGCCTCACAGCGGTCCGCCTATCGGCGATTAAAGAACCTCACTCTCGTGGATGGTGTTCCAGATAATGGTCCAAGAGGTGAGCGTTCGAAGCTTCGCATCCCGTTGGGTGCGACTGCAGGAACTTGCAGCTGACGCGCAATATAGGGGGCCAGTTTTCGTTTGTCAATAGGCGAAGTAATTGTTTCAGATAAAATGTTAGACGGTCAAACATAATTATGTAAATAGTCCCATTTCAGGGTAATTCTGGAGTTGCCTTCTGATTCTGTATTGTGCGGGCGCTTCGAATCGATGGAGACGGTTATAAAAATACCTCAAGCGGTTAACTCTCGCGTAGAATATTGGCTGGCATCTTGACAAACCTGAATTCGACCTGTATAGTACACCGATAGTACGACCCCTAGAGCCCTGTCGTCGGCTTCTATGTCCCCCACGACCTGCTCGTCCCCTAACCCAGTCGCCGCTTGGCCCCTTGCCGAGTGAGCGATAGGGCGGGGCTTAAGCAACCCCTACATTGTAGGAGGTGAAACAATGTCAAATTTTGCAGAGATTGTGGAGTTTCCCAGCGAGCCTTCAGTGGGATGTCCGACTGGAGAGTTGGGGTTGAGTACGGTGTCACTGCTTGACGAGATCGGGGCCGCCTTTCGCCGGCACCTCTCGCTTCCCGATGGCGCCCCAGAGGCAATCGCCCTGTGGGTGCTTTACTGACACAGCTTCGACGCTTGGCAGACCAGTCCACGACTGTTCTTTAGCTCGCCGACGCCGCAGTGCGGCAAATCGACCGCGCTAACGATGATCGGCGCCCTCACGCCCCGCAGCAGGCTGGCCAGCAACATGACTACTGCCGTGGTGTTTCGGCTGATCGAACATGAGCGGCCGACTTTGCTAATCGACGAAGCGGACACGTTCCTACATGGGAAAGGAGACCTGCGAGGTATTCTGAATTCAGGCCATACACCGGCTGGTGCCTTCGTCTGGCGATGTGATGGACCTGAGCACCAGCCGCGTTCCTACTCCACGTGGTGCCCTATGGTCATAGCCGGCATTGGAAGTGTTTGGCCGGCCCTCCAGACGCGGTCTATTGAAATCAGGATGCGCCGGCGCCGAGCCGATGAGCCGATCGATCCGCTGACCCCAGGCGTCCTTTCCGATCTGCAATGGCTGAACCAGCGGGCGGCCCTATGGGCGCTGGACAGAGTCGGGGTGCTTCAAGCCACCATACCCGAGATGCCTGAGGGTCTCGTCAACCGATCCCGCGACAACTGGGTGCCGCTGCTAGCCGTAGCTAATCACGCAGGCGGTGACTGGCCTGAGCGGGCTCGATTGGCTGCCTTCCTCTTGTCAGGAGGTGCGGAGGAGCAGACCCGGGGCGTACAGCTCCTGACAGCGATCCGAAAAGTCTTTGCGGGTTGGGAGGGTCATCGTATTGGCTCTGAGGACCTCTGCCGTGCCCTGCATGATCTCGAGGACGGTCCGTGGGCGGACAATGGTGGCCACAAGGCGTTGATGCCTCGGCGGCTGGCCGCGGAACTCAAGCCATTCGGCATCAGCCCTAGGGTGTTCCGCGAGGGGAATCGAACGCCCCGTGGCTACGAGCGAGAACAGTTCCTGGACGCCTTCGCCCGATACCTCCCGGCCGCCGCCTAGCGCGGGCAACAGCTGACGCGCTGCCCAACGGACGGCAACTCCACGGAGCGAATCCGCAACACGTTGCAGCGAGTGTTGCGGATACTGGCTAGTCTAACCTATTGAAAAATCCTCATGTTGCGG
>Ga0207109_1081_pt1 | contig 21987 bp, 26 predicted proteins | sample Alteio_BWMinHeat_73_FD_153584 | JGI IMG/M metagenome (GOLD analysis project Ga0207109, IMG submission 153584) | Enriched cells from forest soil in Barre Woods Harvard Forest LTER site, Petersham, Massachusetts, United States -... | ecosystem: Environmental > Terrestrial > Soil > Temperate forest >... | reverse complement strand
GCGGCTAAACGGCAATGAGCCAAGCTACAAAAGCATTTTTTATCGGCAGCTGACAGCCTCGCGAGGTGATTCCAGCAATTTCTCAACATTTGCGCACAACTTCTCCGCCGTTAAATGCTATTTCATGTCGATTTCACTGCATATTGCCCTTCAGTCAAAAATCCGCCGCGCTACAGTAGCTCGCGAAGGGCGGTCCAACGGCGATTCCGTCGCCGTGTTCGAAGCGGAGAGACCTATGGTGATCATGCGTTTGACCGAGCTTTGGGTGCGCCGTGCGGTCGCCAGTGGAACGAAGAGTTCGGTCGCGAAAAAAATAAAAAAATGGCGCGCGATTTTTCCTGGAGCCGCCAAAGGACGACAAACTCCGCCAACTTGGCAGGGCTGGAGTTACTGGCGTCGATCGCGGGCGCAGGGAGGAGGGCGGAGGCGAACTATGCTCTGAAAGCCCATCTGACATAGTACGATTCGTTTGATTTCGTCGCTTTTTATTTCAAATTGCACCCTAAAATTCGAGCGGAGTCGACACGAAAAATGCGAGTGCGCCCTTTGTTCAGCAAAATGGGCTGCCGAAAACTCTAGTAATGTGACACGACGGCACATTCGGTCGGGCGAACCGGATCAGCCATTGCCATGTCCTACGTAGGGGAATCAAAGAAAGGTAGACGCCCATGCACACGGAAGCAATCAAATCGATCGCGCGCAAACTGGTCTCGGCGGCCGACAACCTTGTTTTTGCAGCAGGAAAAAGAGAAGGAACCAAAATCGTTGGCGTTGGGACCGATCGCGATGCATTCACTTCGAACGATGAAGGGATCAAGGCAGAAGATGATGCCGTCGCAACGATGCTAAAAGACCGTGAATGGCGGTCCAAAGTAACGGAGAAGTTTCTTAGAAACAGAATCAATGAGATGATGCGTGACGCGATCAAGGCAGGAACGAACGACATTGTTCCAAAGGAAGTCGAGAAGCTGATTACCGAAGTAGAGGGTATGAACCGAGAACTCTTGGTCATCGTGCCGCTCAATGGCATTTATATGCAGACGCCCGAACTCAGGATGGGCAACGTGCTATTGCGCAACGTTCGGGGCGAAGCCGCGAAGGAACTTGAAGAGCGATGTCGTGCGTTCTCGATGAAAAATACGTTCTATTCCGAGGAAGAAAAGGTCGAAATTGCTCAGCACATGCACGACGGCTACGTATCGAAGCTATTAAACAAAACCTGCGCGGAAGTCCGCATTGTCGCAGAAAGCGATCGCGCCGAAGAATATGCGCTTGAGGCGACCAGAAGCCTGATAGACATGCTTCGGTTTGCAATCCTCATGGTCGAACATCGCTATCGCGAAATTCAAATCGGTATTCAGGGCGAGGCACCTGAGGGGTGAGAAACCTCATCATCATTGACGAGGGATCGAAGCACTGGTATAGAGGTAAAGCCGTCCATTTCCCGCTGATGGTCAATGCAAAGTTCGTGGAGTCGGTCCGCGAGCTTGGGCTATTCGATCTACTGGACCTCGCGGCTAAGCCTGAGACCAAAAGGACCGAGTTCGAGACAGTCCTATTGAAAGCGATTCACTGGCTTTCGAGTGCCCAAGCACAGGCTGAGAATGAAAATGTCCTTTTGAATCTTATCACCTGCCTTGAGACCTTTTTGAAGCCGTCTAAAGAAGATGCCATCATGGCAACGATTGCCGAAGGCGTGGCGATTCTGACCGCTTCTGGGCTCGAAGCACGCAAAGAGCGTAAGGAGCGAATCAAATACTTCTACGGCAAACGGAGCCGTTTGTCTCACGAAGGCGACGGTGAAATCCTGTTGTCGGAGCTACACGAGCTTACTGTCATCGCGCGAGAATTGACGCTACAGATGATTCGGCGACGAGGCGAGTTCAAGACTCAGCAAGAATTGCGAGATTGGATCGAGGACCAAAAGTTAGGTGGATTGAATCCAACTAATTGAGAGTCTCGAACGAAGCCAACACGCTTTGCCAATTCTTGCTAGATATAGACATCCATTGTCCAAACATTCTAGTCCGGCGCGTTGACCGGGCCATGCCCTACCATATGGGAGACAGATGAGCCAGAAGATTATGGCCGAGAATTCTAAGGAGCAATGAATAATGCAATCTTCATTTAAGTATCCTGTCTTGGGCGGAAGCCATGATGGTTTGACGTTGAGTGTCCCGAATAAAATCGAGCCGGGCACGTCTCTGCCAGTTCAGATGCGAGATGTAACGAGCACAACCCTACTACCAGACCCACAAGGACGGATGGAGCTTTATACGCTCGAACGTGATGGAAAACTGTACTTTGAGAACGTGTATATGAAGGATGGCAAACGAATCACCCCTCCCGGCAAACACGAGCCAAGTCGAATAATCAAGGGCCAGAATTATTTCGATTACCGATTCATCGGCGGAAGCCATGATGGGAACAACATGAGTTTACCGCATGATTTCGAAGATGGCTTTTGCATGGCTCTGGCTATGCGCGGCGAACATGGCCCAATGCCCGGTGGCAAGCAAGAGGTGTACAAATTGGGGAGTGATCGTCGATTCCGGTATCAAAACGCGATCATGAAGGATGGCAAACAGATCACGCCGCCGAAGCCGGGTCTTTGATTCCGCAGTCTCTCAAATTACCCTTTGGGTCTGTCAAGTATAAAGTTCCGTTCAGAAAAGGTTGGTGACACAATCCATATTGGCTTCGGACACCTCAATCCGCTCGGGACAATGGACGCTCGGGATTGGACAAAATCGGCACTCGCCAAAGCTCGGTGCTTTGGCCGGACATTCCGCCGCCGCCACTTGTTTGATTAACGACGTTACGCGATCCACGAACTTGGCGTCAATTCGAGACGCCTTGATCCGTCGACTCGTGTCCTTGTAAACTACCATGCCGTCAAACTGCATTCCTCGGAAACGCGGAGTCGCCAACGGCACCGCCCACATGTAAATCATGACCTGCAAATCGTGCGACAATCGCGGCGCGCCAGTCTTGGTATCGATGATCAGGTTTTCGTCTTCGCGAACTGCGATCAAATCGGGCTTCCCGCTCAAGGTCGCTTTTTGACCTCGAAACGAGAAGCCGTTCTGGTTTTCTACGGTCACGACGTATTCGCTGCCGATTAGATCCTCTTTTGTCGAGGCGATTAACTCGGCATGGTCCATTTGCCATTTGGATTGATCGAAGCCGCCGTCGCCGGAGAGCTTGTCGAAGCGATGATGTGATTTGAACCAAGTCGCCCACTCGCATTGATCTTCGCCTGCGAGCAGTTTGGTGAGCCAAGTCACCCAAATGAAGGGAGATTTCCTTGGTTTCAACGAGGATTCGGTGGGCAGTGGGATCGCGGATTTTTTCCGAGCAAGTTTGCTCATGGCTGTCTCTTCATTCTGAGGGAACGGGTTAGTGCAGCCTGCGCTTTGAATTCGATCAGCATGTCCCACTGACCACAGATTTCTTGCTTAGCTTGCCTGAAGTTTCGGCGCGCCGCCCTTATCTTCCTTTGGCCAGAATTCGGGCTCGATTCCTAATTCAATCTGCGACTGATGAATGACGCAGATGTTGTGACAGATGAACTTGCAAAAAGCCTCGTTCCGCATCGCTGCATCCGAACGGCTGCGGACGTTGTCGCCGAACTTGGCTTTCACCATGCTGAACACGCTCTCAGCGTTTGATCGACGATGATAATGGTTCAGGAACTCGTCGCGTCGTGATTGGTAATAGTGGAACATCTTGTACCAGACAGAACCCTCTTCGCCGGGCACGTTGTTGGGCTTGAACGGGATAAATGCGGTGCCACCCAAAGCCGCAACCAGTTCCAAGTTCTCTTTGCTGAGATAGGCTTTGTCGGCTGCGACTTGATCGATCTTGAAATTCTGAGCCGTCGCTTCAACCAGTGGTTTGAAGAATGGGCAGTCTCCGGCACTCCGCTCTTCGATTTCGATCGCCGTCACGATGTGGGTCTTAGAGCCAACCATGCCGTGAACCTTGACCCAGTCATGGCCCGAGCGATTCATGCCGTACTTCTCGTCAAACCAGCGCACGAATCGGCTGACACTAAAGCCGGTCGAATCGGGGGCAAATTCTCGTTCGATTGGAGCGAGCGGCAGGCTGCTTGTGGTCACCAGCTTACGGAAGATGGGCGTAAGATTTGGGTCTTCGAGAAGGGCATTTATTCGGTTCGGGTGCATGGGCTTGGAAAGGAAGCCCTTTTCGGCGGCGTCGAGCAAATCGGATCCGAATCGTCGGCTGCTAATCGCAGAATAGACTTTGAAAACGCACGCAAAAATCACGTCTGCGATTGGTGATCGAGGGCGACCACCGAGGTACGGCGGTTGTTGAACGCCTCGACACAAGTCTGCTAAAAGGATTTGGAATCGGCGTTTCTCGGTGATTTGTGCTTGGTTGTAGACGCGCCAGTTCTGGGCGTATTTCTTTTTTGGCGGCAGGGATTCGATTTCAGGCGACGCAATTTCAGTTGCCATTTCTCGTTTGGCGACGAATTGAGCGGCGATGATGTGTTTGCAGTCTTGTTTGCGGATCAGCCAATCGTCGCAAGTGCATGTTGCTCCTTCCCGCAGAAGTTGCACGCGGTATGGCGGTTGGCCTGATTGGGAAGGGACGGTCCAGACGCCGTCTTTGAAGGTCAGGCGCGAATGCGCTGCGATTGCTTGGGCTTTGAATTCTCGTTCGTTCATTGAAACACCTATTCGATGGTCAAAATGAGTCCCCCATATTGAGGCCATATTATGGCCATAAAACAAAATGGCTAGTTGACTCGGGAAAAAAAGTTGGCCATAATATGGCCATGGCACGGCCAAGGAAAGCAGGGCGGCTTCGCATGGATGTTTACCTGCGCATCCCCGTCACGACGGAGCAGAAGCAGGTGATACTAGACGCTACTGGCGACGAGCCAGAGGGCATGGCGTCTTGGGCGAGGGCTGTGTTGTTGGAAGCGGCGAGAAGGAAAATGGCGAAGGGGAAAGAAAAGCAGGGCAAGTTGCCTACTGATTGAACATCCCTGTTCGATCAAATTCAGTTATTCCGGTTACCTCAAATCACTTTTTCGCTCAGATCGCAGTTGGCCGTCCATGCCCATATCCGCGACCACTTTTGTATAGCAATAGTATATACCAAAAATGCGCTTGCGCTGTCAAGCTGGGTTCCGTATAATTCCGGTATCTACTTTTAGTCGATACTAGAGAGGAGCCTCGAATGGGCAAGAAACTAGCGATAGGGATGGTCATGGTGATGGGGTGCCGGTGCCGCTGTGGGCACGTGTGGCTGCCGCGAGATTTGGAAGACAAGCCGCGAGTTTGTCCTAAATGCAAAAGTCCGAACTGGGACCGCCCAAAGCTTTTTGAGCGGAACAAGCCGATGACGAAATTGCGGAAATAGTCGGAGTAACTCGGCTGGTTTTTACGCTAGCTTGTACCAAGCCGTTCCCCGCCGTGTGATGCCGTTATAGTTGATGGTCAGGTAGCCCAAGTTTTCGAGCTTTTTAAGTTTCGATGGGTGGAACGTGTTTCCGGCCGACCGAAGCCATTTGTACGAGAATTCCCCACTCGTGCTTTTTCGAACGTTTCGGCATGCTTGCAAGACGGGAATCAGGTCCGCAGGCAAATCTGTGTGCGCCATGTTGAGGCTCCAAGCAAATCGTCGGGATCCAAACTCGATTCTCTCGCCGCGAGTCTCCTCGGCAATGTGCCCGCCTTGCCGGGACGCTGAACGAGATTATACGCGATGCGGATTGCTATGTGCAGAGATCAAGCTTGGTCGCGGCTTTTCTGTCGCAGCTCAACGAGACGAGCTAGAAGTGGATTCAGCATAATCAACGTTTCGCGATCAGCAATTCCGAGCAGCGATTGAAACAAGGACTCGGCTCGCTGCCGAAGAATATCCATGGCGTCGGATGCAGTAGTCGGAAGCAGGTCCGAAATAGTTGTTCCGAGAGCTGTCGCCAATCGATCCACCAAGTCAATTCCCGGCGCAGCACCGCCGCTCTCAAGTCTCCCAATGTACGACAAGGTGACGTGGGCCTGACTAGCCAGTTCGGCTTGGGTCATGCCACGAGTGTGTCGCACCTCTCGTAATCGAGCGGCGAATCGCTGAACGATCTCCGCATGCCGAATGCTCGTCTTGCGTTTGGCCATACTCGTCCTCATCGTTGGTATCGACACGGACGGACGGCCAGCTACTCCTACAAGATAGGCGATTGAAAACTACTTTTGTGCTGATACACTGGAGCCAGCTCCGAGCGATCGCGCGCCTCGGCTGCTGTGTAGCTGGTTCACGTTCGGAGCTTCTGTTTTCGGGAATCAACAATGGCACTGCTCAAATGGTACATCGTTCACCAAGGCAAAGAACTAGGCCCTTACTCAGCCCTTGACCTTAAAGAGCTGGCGAGTTCGGGCAAGCTCAGTCCGAACGCATTCATCCGTCGCGAAGACAAGACTGGCCCAAGCAAGGCAGCCAGCATCAAAGGGCTATTCCCCGATCCAAGCGAACCACCGCCGCCGCCTTCCCAACCTATTCCGGTTGCGCAGACCGAGCTACCGCCAGCCCGTCCTGAATTGACTGGCATTCCAGCATTGTGGAATCCCAAAGCAATTCGATACTGGAGCGTTTTGTTCTCGTGGGTGTTCGGCTCGATCTTGATGGCGAAAAACTGGCGTGCTCTTGGGCAGCCAGCCCGAGCGCGCCGTCTCATGATCTGGTGCTATGCGACGATTCCTTATTTGTTGCTTTGGCTCTTCACGCCGTATTCTGCTTTTTGGAATGGGTTCTTTCGCTTCACCGGCGCAGCGGCACTCATCGCGTGGATCATTGTGGAGGCCACGCCGCAGATCCGATTTGTGAAAAAGCAGTTCGGCGACAACTATCCGAAGAAGAAATGGCGATTACCGCTTGGCATTGGGTGTGCCTGTCTTTTGGCATTCTGCTTCTTCGCCGTTGTGGCAGCCATAGACGACGACGCATTAAGCGTCTTTGACGAGTCCAGTGACATTCAGATGGTGAAGAACGGCTATTTGTTCGACTATCCGGGCACGCCGGTTGGGAAGGCGATCGATCATTTCTTGGCGAACCCGAAATGGAAAACGGGGACGACGACGGCGGGGCAGCATTTCGTCAATGTGCGGGGCGGGATGACGTATCAGGGCAAGCCGGTGAACGCGACGATTCAGTTTCTCGTGAATCAGGAGGCGAAGAGGTTCGAGTTTTATGCTTTTGAGCTGAACGACATTCCGCAGAACGAGGTGATGAAGCATGCCTTGATGCAAAAAGTGTTCGAGGAATATCGCAAGTAAGCTTTCTTATGTCTCCCTGAAATCAACGACACCGCTGTCTGGCTCGATTACAAATTCTCAATGGCTGACACTCTAAATAGAGTGCCCGTTGTCTTTTTCTGAGGTAATCTCTGGCAATTTGCTTCACATCTCGCGTTATTCGGCGGAGTCGCTCATGTTGTACGATCATTTTCGCTCATAATTTTTTTCGCCCAGTATAAGGAATCGAGGGGTCTGTCTCGATTCCCGTTTCCTCAATGAAATTTGCGGAAATACCATCCAGCTGATCGATGATAATGCCCGATTCGCTCTGAATGTCCAGATAAACATCGGCACCCACCGGGAGTCCAGCCATGTCAATTCTCAAGATCCCCCAATACGAGTCTTCGAATTCGTTGTCCTGACTCAGCAAGTTCATCCAGAACACCGCGCTGTCGTTGCTTCCGGGCGCGGTGTCATGAAGGTTTTCGCAAACGTGAATCTTGCCCGTCGTGTCAGTCCTGTCCGTGGTTCGCCGCTGATCGTTGGAAGGCTTCAAAACTTCGCTGTCGTCAACGATCTTCTTGATGGTGACAACGCGCGTCGCATGATAAACCGTAGCAAGTTTTTTCATCACCTTCGGTGCAGCTCCGAATCGCAGAATATACCCGTCTTTCTGCTGCTTGTCCCGGAAAACAAACGTCCATTTGATTGGCGAGAGCAATTTCGACAGCTCCGGCTCGTGCGATTTGATGTCAAATGGTGGGATGCAATAAACTTGGACGAAAGGGTGCTTTCCGTTGTGGGTTACGTTCGGTTTTCCGAATAGCGACTTGCCGAGAAATTCGCTTAGAATGTCGAAAACCTTCGGAAGCTCAGTCGAATACCGTTTCTTGAATTCTTCAATCTCATGGACGACGTAATCGGGCATCATTTCGTCACTTCCGAATGATTCAGCCGCGAGTTGGGGCGGAAAACCTATTCAATTTGCTGGGCAATGAGCGAACCTATGTCTCTATTCCTCGAATCTGGTCAAGAAGTCTGCATGGCCACCATCTCTTGTCCTCGCGCCAACAGAAGGTTCGCCGATCCCGAGCAGTTCCCATCTCGTCAGCAAGGGTGGAGCCCCAACTATCAAAATCGAGCTTTGGCATGCCGGGCCGACCGAATTTCATTCTCGTGTAGCCTTTACCGATGTAACCCTCTCTCGTCGCGGTTCGGTGTATTCTCTTCCGTCTATAAGGGCTTTGTGGCTCGCGACCTCTTTCCAAAAGAATGACTCCGTCCGTGTCTCGACGTTTGATGAACCCCGACACCTGCCGCCCCCAATGGTCAATGTCCCCGATCAACAAGGCCGTGAAAACGCGCTCAAAATAGTCATCCGTCACTTTCCGTTTTGGAGATACGATGTAGCTTTCTTCTTCTTCACTGTTCTGATCCCACCCTCCCCATACCTGAATCCAACCCAAACTGAAAAGGCGAAATGCTTTTTCGAGAAGCCTATTTCGTTCTCGTTTGAGCCTCAATTGTTCGAGCGGCGGTAGATTAGGATCCTGATCAACGAACGACGTAAGTACGCCAGCGGGCTTCTGGGCGTCGTTCGAAAACTTGCGAAGTTGTCGGTTGAGTGATCGTTTCGACACGAGTGAACCAACCGCCCATGGTCAAACATGAAAAGGCGTCGAACATCCGCTTACAACGACTTCCTCCGGTTCTTTCTCGCGTGCTCTAATCTTGCCCGCCCTATGGACGTATCATATTGTCCTTCAAACGAGAATGAACGAATCCCTCGAAGATCTCGGTATGCGTTTGCGAGTTCCTCCTTCGTACCGGACCACTGTCTACAGCTTCTTGTGATATGGCCTCCTGACAAGGAAAATGAGAGGCCGTTGTCAATAATCATTGGCAGATTCATTCCGCGCTTCAGATCGAGAATAAGGTCTTCGAACACAGGTTGGTGCTTGCGTTCTGAGGTAATGACCACAAAATCCTCAAGCGTGCGTCGGTCAATTCTTCCGAAGCCGACCCAGAATCCGTACATCCTCGCAGAATTCACGCGCTTTCTGATAATCAAGACTGCTTCTGGTTCCTCGCACGGAATAATAACGAAGAGATTGTCCTTTTTTGCATAGGCAAGTAGCTGTGTGACAAACTGAAAGGACCGATCTTGGCCCCAATCGGTAATGTCCGTCAGTTTCTTCTTAGCGGAATCACGGAACCACATCTTTGTCACCAACCCGAGCCTGCGAAGCGATTGCCCAATGAATATATGAAGCTCACCACTTTTTTCTCCATAGCAACCAGTCCGAATTTGTCATGATCGATTCGAATCCCTCGATAGGAACAAACACAATAGAACCGACGCCTGTTGCCTCGAAAATGCCGATCGCGGCTTTACCTGAGTGGCGCGCCATTTATATCCGACTTGACAACATCCTTCTCAATTCCGTATCTCTTCATGACATTTTTTACGAGTGGGTCAATCCACGGATCGAGGCTCGGAGCGACAAAAACTCGCTCAATCAGCTTGTCCAAATCGACCGCAATGGGACACCCCGGAGCACTCGGATCAAAATTGAACGGTAAGTCTTCAAACGTCCCTCCGTCTTTGATTGGCTCCTTTGCAATATCAAGAAAAATCAACCGCATCTCTCGCTCGTGCTGAAAGCTCAATCGTTTCGAGGTGTACGGGATCAACGCATTGTCAAATGGCATTGCATGTTGGTCGTAATCCAAATACTGCACCTTGGTCGCGTAAATATCCAGCGGACACTCGGAGAGACTTTCGCGCAGTCGCTTAAATGTTGTCTGGATTGCGACACCCTCGTCGCTCTTAAGATACAGATGCCACATTGCTGCTGATTCGAATTCGTTGATGTGCCAGCAATTCAGAAAAATCCTTCTTCGCATTAAGCTCTCTGTTCGCGGGAGATGACTCTTGATGAGTTCGCGAGGCATATTCGACATTGACGTGAGGAGTTGTCGCTCTGACTCAAATGTCGGCCGAGAATAGGTGCCTTCGTATTTGTCGGCCAATCTGTCGCATCGGGTAAAAAAGAGTGCATTAGAATCCAACATAGATACGAATTTCGTGAAGTCGACGAATCGCCACAGGCGGTCCCCGTCTACCAGAGTGGTCATTACCGGATGGTCCTTGATCATTGCACATTCGCCTCACAACTCATACATGGGCTACGGCCATCGGGGTTATTCTCGTGGATATCGCAAAGGGCGCGCTAGCATGCGGGCCAATTGAGGCCACTCACCAAACCGACGGAACCTACGTTGTTCCGTCTGAGAGGGTGTACGCCTTAAGTCGTTCGACCAATTCCGTTCCGTTGACAAGTTGAACTCGGTACGGAACCAATCGCGCGATGTCGGGATCGTCCATAATCTTCGGTGCGAATTCCCATGTAGTCGAGATAATTCCTTTGCTAGTATGCGGTTGCTTGTTTATCACCCCAATCAATGCATCTACGTCGCTTGCTTCAACGTAATGCCTCGGAGTATATCTTTTTACGGATTCCACAATTCGGATTGCCCCAAAGCCTTTCTTTATGGCAATTAGGTCTTTGCCGTGATCGCCGCTTCGGGGTGTAAGAATGACTTCATCGAATTGCCCTGATTCCGCATAGCTCGCTGCAACGATTTCTTCCCACTTCCGAGGATCTATTTGGTACATGATGGAGGGATCTTTTCCGATCGCCTCGACAATCGTCTGCAACGGAAGAGTCACTGCTCGTATCAGTTGGCCCTCGGACGTAGCAAAAGTTGGGGTGATAATCACCTGACTCAGAAGTACGGGCAAGCGGTCTTTCGCTGGTTCTACAGGCGACGAAAACAAAGCTACGTTGGACCGCCTGCGTTGCTGTTCGCGGATTGCGATGTAGGTGGCGGCTTCCGCAGATCCATCTTCGACATATACCGGACGTGGGTGCGGCATCCACGCCGGAACGTCGGCACCTGCGACAATTGCCGCGATTTGTCGGCGTCGGCGGTCTTCATTTATCGCGATAATGGCGGCAGCGTCCTGAGAGCCATCCGTGATGAAATGAATCGGGGATTGGCCCTGTTTGTCATTGCTGTTCATGGATGACACCATAATTGTGCGTTCCAAAGCTTGATCTGACTCGCGGATTCGTTCGTAGCGATGCCGCTTATCGCGAAGGTACATCCCGTGACGATATCTTCAAACACGTCATCGTCGGGACATGAAGGTTTGACGCCAGACGATTCTCTGTAGGATTTTATTCCGGGTATCTCGAAACGGAATGGGCCATTGATCGTATCGAGCACAATGGTGTATTCGTGGATCATTGCGAAGGTGCCCATCGCCGTATCCCGTGCTCGAAACGTAGCGGAATGATTCGGAAACATGCTGCGCGTTTGAATCAAAGTTGATTGATAAACCACCAACCGTGATCGTAAGGGCTGAGTGTGTCCGTCCGCTCGTGAAACAAAAAAGCCGCTTGTCATCGCGGCTTTACTCGGTTTCCGATAAATTCCTTTCGTGCATTGCTACATATCTACATGGGAAAATTCCGCACTTGGCTCGCTGAACAAGACAAGACTGGCGTCTTCAACTCGAAAGACTGCAAATACGCTGCGGCCCTATACGCGGCAGGTCGTGGCTCCGAAGCAGAACAAATCCTCTCCAGCCAGCCGCCGCACATCAAACACGGCATGATGCAGCTGTTCCAGCGGGGCTTCCCGGAGCCAAAGAACATGGACGCAACCGCTCAAGCCTTAGCCGACCCCAAATTCGGCAAGTGGGTGCAGAACAAGCTGATGCCAATCGTCACCGGCAAGGATCCAAAGAAGTCATCTGAGCAGTGAGGCCAGAAGCGATTCAGCGGCCGAGATCTGGCTCGGTGTCGGAGATGCTTTGCCTTCCGAGTCGGCTAGGCGAGTTTTGTTTCTTTTCGTCGGCTATTTTTTCAAAACATACTTCCTTAAGCAAGGCTGCGGAGGCGAAAAAAATAAAAAAGTAGCGTGGCCTCTACGTTAGAACCGGTCAAACCCGGTCAAATGCGGCCACGGCCGGTCACACTCGTTCCGTCGATACCTTGAACTCGATCGCGCGCGTCGACCGGACGATGGGGATGAGCTTGGGGCGCGGCAAGTTGACGCCGAGGACGCTGCCGTGGCGGTGGCGGAGCTGCGCGAAGTTCAGGCGCAGGAAGGCGTGAAGGTTGGGGTCCGCGCCGCCTCTCAGGTAATCGCGGGCCAGGTGGCCCATTTGGTCGTCGTAGTGCTTTTGACTATGCGTGTGGACTTGGTAGCGGCCGCCGTGGCGGCGCAGGTCGCCGTCGAAAGCGGGACTGATGTGGTAAAGCTCGTGGAATAGCGTGACGACCTTTTCGTCAAACTCCTGATTGAGGAATCGCGGCAGGCAGAACGTCATGACGTAAAGGACTTCGCGCCCCTCGTATCGAAAACGCTGGACCAGATACTCCGTCCCATGAACACGGTGTGTGAGCTTTGCTCCGGCGAACCGCATCGGCGTGACGCGCGCCTGAAGTCCGTGAATGCGGCCGTTGCGCGCCTGGCTGACGGCGAAGAGCATGCGCGAAACGTCGATATGTCGAAACGATTCGGAGTGCTCGTGGATGGTCTCGCAGAGCCTGCGAACGGCGGAGCAAAAGTCGAAGGGCTGATCGGCGGGGCCGGTGTGGATGTGCGGGGGCGCGCTCGTCCCGAAAGGGAGCGAGCCGGTTCGGCCAACGGGGCGAACCTCGCGATGGGGGAGATCGTGGGCATGCCAGGCGAGGATAGGCGGAGGCGTTTTGGGCAAATTGCGGCGATTTCTCCGCGGCGCGGGCATCCGAGGGGTCTCCATTCCGTTGGCGAGGAGTCGGTTGGCATGCTAAGACCTTTGGCCCTTGCGGTCAACGCTGCCGGTCTTCGCGGTGAAATCGGACTTTTCGGCACTTCCAGTAAACTCGGCGCGGTGCGCCGGCCGATGAGATGGTCGGGCAAGATTGTGGAGAGCACAAGGCGTGGCCGGTTTGCCGACAGGCACGTGCGGCGCCGTCGGGGCGAAGGCACATCGCGGCCTGTAGGGAGGCGGAAAGAACCATGAAGACGATTCGCTGGACCAAGCGTCTGGGTATCGCGGCTGTCGGCCTGCTGATCGTAGGCGCGACAGGCTGTCAGACCAATGTCGCCGGCATGACGCTGCCGTCTGGATACTACCAGCAGCATCGTCCGCAATACTTCCGGCCGGATCCGGACTTCCCGCTGGAGAAGGAATTGGCGACGCAGCAGGGCTATGACCGCCTGGCGATCGGCGGCGGCCAAGCTCCGCCCGCGCAGACTCAGCCATAAGCGACCGGGCGAACAATCGCCCGACGATGCAGCCGCGTGTGCGGCGGTCGTGACCAAGGACGGTCCCGAATGCAACGGGCCCTGGTCACCACCGCTCTCCACGCGGCTTTTCATTTTGCGAGGCGGCGGAACCTTTTGACCCGATTCGGTGTTTGATCTATTGAACATCGGATAAGCTAGTCCAAGCGGGATCAGTCCCACCGGGTTCAGGAGTCACCGCGATGCGTACGTCGCTTTTCTCACTGCTCGGCGCTTCATTGCTGGCCGCCACAGCCCTGGCCTTGCCGCCGAAATCCACCAAGAATCAAAAGCTGACCAACGAGGAATGGAAAGGCGTTTCGGCCGATCCGGTTACTTCGGCGGAAATCGACCGGCTCGTGAATCAACAGCTGGAAGCGGCCAAGATCAGCCCATCGTCTCGCACCACCGACGAACAGTTCATCCGGCGCGTCATGCTGGACTTGACCGGACGGCTGCCATTGCCCGCCGATGTCACCGAGTTCGCCGAGGACAAGAATCCCAATAAGCGCGCCAAGCTCATCGACAAGCTGCTCGCAGGCGACGAATACGCCCTTCATTGGTCGGCCTATTGGCGCGATGTATTCGCCGCCAAGTCGACCGATTTTCGGGCCCGGGCAATGCTACCCTCGTTCGAGGCTTGGCTCGAGGAGCAGTTCCGGCAAAACCGACCCTGGGACAAGATGGTCCGCGAGATGTTGACGTCCGAGGGCCAGCTTCCAATTCGCCCAGCCCGCTCCGAGCCGGACGCGAAAGATGGGGCATCGTATTTCCTGCTTGCTTATCAAGGAGCCGACGCCATCAACGATCGGGCAGCCCAGACTGCTCGCATCTTCCTCGGTATTCAGATTCAATGCGCCCAATGCCACGATCACCCATTCGACGGCTGGAAACGAGAGCAATTCCACGAACTGGCAAGCTATTTCGCCAAGGTGACCGAGCGGCCGGTCTTCGAAATGGTCAACGAAAAGCGCCAAGTCGTCGCTCAGCAGTTGTCGTCCAAGCCATTCGGCGAACACAAGATGCCGGACCTGGACAACCCCAGCCATGGCACGACCATGTTGCCCAAGTTCCTCGATGGCAAAGCAGTAAACCCGCGCACCGGTGACGCGGACCTTCGCAAGTCGCTCGCTGATTCGATCACCAAGAACAACTATTGGTTCGCCGCGGCTCTCGTGAATCGCCTGTGGGGCGAATTGATGGGCCAGTCGTTCTGCCAACCGATCGACGACATGGGCCCCGGTAAGGATACGGTGATGCCGACGGTGCTCGCCCGCCTTGCCGCCGGCTTCAAGGGCAGCGGCTACGACATGAAAACGTTGCTTCGCGTGATTTGCAACAGCGAGATGTATCAGCGGCAAATCCGTCCCGGCGAATCGAACGACCAGCACCTGCAATTCGCATCGGTCTATCCGACGCGACTGCCTGCGGAGTCGCTGTGGCAATCGCTGGTCACTGTCCTCGGCGCGTTCCCGATGCCCGGTGGTCCGCAGCGTCCCGCGGGGCGATACGCAACTCGCTTTGGACTCGAGGGCAACTTCAAAGAGGAGTTTCGCTTTGACCCGTCCACGCCGCCGGACGAAATCGAAGGCAGCATCCCTCAAGCGCTGATGTTGATGAACAATCCGCAGATCCAGCAGAAGATCCGCGCTCAGGGAACCAATCTGCTCGGCCGAATCCTGAGCGCCTATCCGAAGGATGAAGACGCGATCGGCATCTTGTATCTGCGCACTTTCGCTCGCAAGCCTACCGACCGCGAGCGCGAAAAGGCGATGAGCTATGTCAAAAAGGTCGGCAATCGGTCGGAAGCGTTCGAGGACCTTCTCTGGGTGCTCCTTAATTCGACCGAGTTTCAGACAAAACGGTAACCCAAGGTGGCCCCCTCGCTGCGCGAGGGATTCTCAGTGACAGCATTCGACGAGGAGACCGCCATGTCCGAACATACCTTGATGCACGTAACGACTGGCGCTCAGGGCGTCGTTAGCCGGCGCAGCTTCTTGCGAACGATGGGCGCGGGTACGGCCGGCCTGGCCGCGGCGGGCGCGTTCGGCTGGAAAGAAGCCGTGACGCTGCACGCCGAGGAACTGCGGAAGAATGGCATGTCGTGCATCTTCCTGTTCATGAGCGGCGGCCCGAGCCAGTTCGAGACGTTCGATCCCAAACCGGGCACGACCAACGGCGGGCCGACCAAAGCTATCGACACGGCCGTCAGCGGCGTGCAGATCGCGGAGAATTGGCCGGAGCTCGCCAAGCAAATGAAGGACATCGCCATCGTCCGCTCGATGACGAATAAGGAAGGCGCTCACCCGCGAGCCATCTATCAGATGCATACGGGCTATTTGCCGTCGGCGTCGGTCAAGTACCCGTCGTTCGGCGCGGCGATCTGCAAGGAACTCGGTCAGGCCGAATTCGAATTGCCGTACTACGTCACGGTAGGTCCGCCGATCGCCAACGTCGCCGGCGCCGGTTTCCTCGGCATGCGCTACGCGCCGTTTGTCGTCGCCGATGCCAATCGAATGCCCGGCAATTCGCAACTGACTGTCGATCGCGATCGCTTCGATCGAAGGTTGGGCCTGATGAAGGACCTCGAAGAGGACTTCGCTGGGGATGCCAAGCGCGCCGTGACGGATCATCAGAACGTCTACAAAGGCGCGGCCAATCTCGTGACCAGTCCAAAGATCAAGGCATTCGACCTGAATCAAGAAAAGGACAAGTTGCGCGACCAATACGGCCGCAACGCATTCGGCCAAGGCTGCTTGCTGGCGCGGCGAATGGTCGAAGAGCGAGTGACTTTCATCGAGGTTTCGCTCAATGGTTGGGATACGCATCAGGACAATTTCGAGCGGACCAAGACGCTTTCCGAACAGGCCGACAAGGGCTTCGCGACTCTGATCGGCGACCTCAAGGAACGCGGGTTGCTGGAGCGAACGGTCGTGATGTGGCTCGGCGAATTCGGCCGCACGCCGCGCATCAATCCGCAAAAGGGCCGCGACCATTATCCACGCTGCTTCTCAGCGGTCGTGGCGGGCGGCGGAATCAAGGGCGGCCAAGTAGTCGGCGCGTCCTCAGCCGATGGCAGCGACGTCAAATCGCGCCCCGTTACCGTGCCGGACCTCTTCTGCACCGTCTGCCAGACCCTAAAGATCAATCCGCGCAAGGAAAACGTCGGCGTTCGTCCCATCAAGATCGTGGACGGCGGTGCCGTCGTGAAGGAACTTGTCTAGCCGGATTCGCATTGACATCTGCCAGATCCATGGCTAAAAGCCCTCGGCTTTGTGGAAGTTGGCGCACACCTCGCGGGACAAGACGTTCCGCGGTCCGGATTCCCCGGCTTCGGGGAGGGAAGGCATGATGCGTTCATTGATCGGCAGGCGAGCGCCGGCGATTGTCGCGGGCGTCGGCGTTGTCATTTCCGCGGCCGTCTCGGGCTGCTGGAATCCGCCGACTCGGCCGCAAAATCAAACGCCCAGTAGCTTCCCGCGCTCCAACTCAGGCAATGGCTCGATGTCGGGCGCTACCGGAATGAATAACAATCCGATGTCCAGCAGCGGCGCCATCCCAACTCCGCCGAATTCAGGTGGCGCGAACATGGCCGGCATGAACCCCAACGGCATGAATTCCAATGCGATGCCGGGGAATGGCGCGTCGAACGGGACGACATACCCGAACGGAATGCCGATGAACCGCCCTGGCGGCATGCCAATGACGCAGCCGAACGGCGTCAACTATGCTGGCGGCCCGACTTCGAACCAACAGATGTCCGGCACGCCGCCGTTCATGAATCAAACGCCGAGCGGCGGCGCCAACGCTCCAATCGCGACCAACCTTACACCGAATGGTATTCAGCCGGCTAACTTCACGCGGCCGTCCGTCGTCGGAGCGCCGATCGGCAGTCCGATCCCGTCGCGCGACGTGACCTCATCCCTGCCCGATCCGACCCTTCCGCCGCCAAACGTGATGAACAACTCCGATCCAAAGCTGTTCGGACGGAACAATGTGCCGCCGCTGCCGACTCCGAACGAGGCGCTGCCGCTCAAACTCGACGACCCGCTCCAGCCGACTCCGTCGTCGTCCAATGCCGGTGGCCAGGCGCCTCTGAGCCCGCCGCCGTTGCATTGAGTTCGATCAGCCGAACTTGTGAAGATTGCCTGCCTTTGTTACAAGTCCACGGGCCAAAATCCGTGGACTTATTGTTTTCGGTACTCGAATGAAGAACTGGATGCGGTTGCTCGTCTCGATGGGCTGCGGGTTGCGGCTGCTTCATTACCTGCGCGACCCATCGGTTTGGCACGACGAAGGCAATCTAATTGTCAACGTTCTGCGCCTCGATTTCGCGCAACTCCTCGGACCGTTGCTCTGGAACGGGAATGGGCCGCCGTTGTTTCTCTGGCTGGAGCGGGCGGTCGCGCTCGCATTGGGCGATTCGTCATTGGCATTGCGCCTGGTGCCGATGCTGGCGAGCTGTGGCACGCTGGTCCTTCTCTCGGCGTCGGCCCAGCGCTGGCTTCCGCCGCGCGGGGCGTTCTGCGCCGTCTTGCTCATCGCCGTCTCCGACCGCCTGCTTTGGCATTCGTGCGAAGCGAAGCCGTATTCCACGGATGTCTTTGTCGCCTCCCTGTTGATGTTCATAGTCTCGTTTACGGATCATTGGACCACGTCGCGACGGATCTTCTTGTTGATGGTCCTTACGCCGGCGCTGGTTTTCCTTTCCTACCCGGCATGCTTCGTTTGCGGCGGTCTTTGGTTATCGCTTCTGCCAGCAGCCTGGAATTCGCAGCAGCGGCGCGATCGATGGTTGCATGCAATTTGGGCGATTGTAAGCACCGGTGCAATAGTCGCTCTGTATTTCGGTCCGATTCGCTCCCAGCGCACCGGCGCAATGGAAAGCTGCTGGGTGGGTCATTTCCCAAATTGGTCGAAGCCGTGGATAGTGCCGGTTTGGAGCATTGCCAACACCGTCGAAACGTTTCGCTATTCATTCAAGCCGTTCGGGAGTTTTCTTGCGGCCGTCGCCCTCATCGGCGGATACCAATTTAGGCATCGACGCGAGTTCGCTTGGCTCACATTCCTCGTCGCCGCGCTCGGTCTCGCTTGGATCGCCGCGTGCCTGGGCGCGTATCCCTACGGCGGGTCGCGCCTCGAAGTGTACGCCGCGCCGGCGCTGGCGATGCTGATCGGCGCGGGCATCGATCCGCTTCGCGATGGGTTTGTTCGCCGGTCGCTGTGGGGCTTGGGCTATCCGATCACGATCGTGATCCTGATTGGTTTGACGCTAAATACGGCGATTTGCGCGGTCCATCCCTGGCCGCGAGCCGATGCCGCCGGTGCTGCCGCTTATGTGATCGCGCGTCGTCAACCGTCCGAACCGGTCGTCACCAATCATTGGGAATATGACTACTATTTCCGGAATTGCCCGCATTTCTTTCTGGAACAACAGCCGCCCGCTACATTCGGGCGGGAGTGGTTCGTGATTACCGCGATCGACAAAAGAGTTCGTGCGGAACTGCTGAAGGACGTAACGAGGCAGGGCAGGATTATCGAGCGGCGTGATTTCGCGATGACGACCGCAATCTTGCTCGATCTTGGGGATGCGGGCGTCGCTCAGCGTTGATGGGCGCGGCGTGCGATCAGCGCGGCGACGTATCCTCCCTTGAAGCCCGCGTCGATATTGACGACCGAGACGTTGGCGGGGCACGCATTCAGCATCGTCAAAAGCGCGGCGACGCCGGCAAACGAAGCTCCGTAGCCGACACTCGTCGGCACCGCGATCACCGGGCAATTCACCAATCCGCCGACAACGCTGGGCAGCGCCCCGTCCATGCCAGCGACCACCACAATCGCGTCCGCCCCGCTAAAACTCTCGCGACGACGCAGCAGCCGGTGAATTCCAGCGACGCCGACGTCGGCCAGCACCGTCACTTCGCATCCAATCGCCTTGGCAGTCACGGCTGCCTCTTGGGCGACGGGAAGGTCACTCGTCCCGGCGGTGATAATCGCGACCGTTCCGATTAGTGGTTTCCGCTCACCAGCCGGAAGCCAGAAAGTGCCGGCGAGGCGATCCTGGGAAGCCGGGGGAAAGGCGCGAGCGAGATAAGCAGCCTGCTCATCGGTAACGCGCGTCGCGAGACAATCCTGCCCGGCCTCGGCCAGTTTGCGGACGACGCCCTCGACCCACTCGCTGGTCTTGCCGGTCGAGAAGATCACCTCGGGAAAACCGCAGCGCTCGCGTCGCTCCAAATCGACGTGCGCGAACTCGATTGACGCGACTGCGGCGTGAGACATCCGCTCCCGCGCCTCGGCCACCGTGAGTCTTCCCGCTTGAACCTGCTCGAGCAGATCGCACAATTCCGCATCGTTCATCGTTTCGCACCGCCATCGAGTTCTCTTCCATTGGTTATACGGCTCGCGATGGAGCCGAATCAACCTCGTCGCGCGAAGACAATGGTCTTGGGGTAATTGGGAAAGCAATCGACGCTGCGGGAAAGAACCGTGCGGAGGATCGACGGTGTTTATCGATGCCGGCTTGCCGGCACTTGAATAATTACGGCGACGTCGTGGTTTTTCGTGAAGTTCCGCGCCGGCATTTCCGATAAAGCCGATACAACCGGACGGCTCGGCATGGCGCCGGCGTTCCGCCCTTCGGGGGATTGGCGGGCGCGGGCGAACACGAATTCGGGGGGAGCAAGCATGGGCGCCGGGACGCTAGCATTGGCGAGTTTACTTTGGGCTGCCGCGGCATTGCCGCCGGACGTCATGCCGGTCAAAGATCGCGCGATCCAAATTCCGATCAACCTGATCAAGCCGCAGGAAGTGCGCGAGCTTTTGCTGTTCGTTTCGACCGATCAGGGCCGGACGTGGCAGCAGGTGTCATACGCCACGCCCGACAAGAAATTCTTTCCGTTCTTCGCTCCGTCGGACGGCGAATACTGGTTCCAGGTCTGCACGATCGATCAGCGCGGCCAGCGCCATCCGTCCGACTTGAATCAGGAGCCGGGTCTCAAAGTGCTTATCGACACGCTGCCGCCGGTATTGCGGATCATTTCCGCGGACAAAGTGGGCGACGATGTCGTGCTGAGTTGGCAAATTCAAGAAACCAATCCGGATCTCGATACGCTGCGACTTGAATATCGGCCGGCGGGCGATCCAGTTGGTCAATGGTATCCCGTCGCGGTGGACCCGCTCATTTCGGGCCAGACCCGCTTTCGGCCGAAGATGCCCGGTGCGCTGCAGATTCGCATGGGCTTGCTGGACTACGCGGGCAACCAAGCTCAGGCATCGCAGGTTGTCGGTGGCCAGGTTGGCCAGAATCCGATTACGACGACATCGGCCCCGGCCGCGCCGTCTCCTAATCCAAATACCGGCGGCACATTCGCTCCTGCTCCGGCGGCGCCGAGCGGAGGCACGCCCGGCGGGCCGATCCTGACCGCGCCTCCTGCTAATGATCCGCCCGCCGCGCCGCGCGACGTTCCTCCGGTGCAGCGGAGCGAGTCCAGTCCGCCCGCCACGGCGCCGGTCGCATCCTCATCGCGGTCCGACGGACAGACCTTTAGTCCGGTCGCCACGAACTCGGTTTCGCCGCCGGCAGCGCCACGGCCGGAATCGCACAACATCCAAATCATCAACAGCACGCAAATCAGCCTCGATTACGAAGTACCCAAGCAGGGACCATCGGGCATCCGCAGCGTCAAACTCTACATGACTCGCGACGACGGGCGCACGTGGGAAGAACTTGCCGACGATAAGACGCTCGGCTCGACGATCGCGGCGACGCTGCCGGGCGAAGGGTTGTTCGGTTTTCGGATCGTGGTGGAAAGCGGTGCCGGTTTGAGCAAGGGGCCGCCGCTGCCGGGCGATGCTCCGGAGTTGCGGATCGAAGTCGATCTCACGCCGCCGTACCTCGAACTCTGGGCGCCCGCTCCCGACCCCAACACCCGCGACACGCTGATCCTGCGCTGGAACGCGACCGACAAGAATTTGGCGCCGAACCCAATCATGCTCGAGTATGCGACGAACAAGAGCGGGCCTTGGGCTCCGATAACCTCGCAGCCGATCGCCAACACCGGTTCCTATACGTGGAAGCTGTCGCAGCGCCTGCCGTACCGAGTCTATATCCGCGTGACCGCCCGCGATCTGGCGGGCAACATCGGCGAAGTCATTTCGCCCGAACCGCAGTTGATCGACCTTACCAAGCCCGAGGCGCACTTGATCGGGATTCGTAGCGCGTCGATCCAGATGAAGCCCTGAAAGGCTTTTTTCAGAGGCCAATAACCGACGGCATGGCGTTCCGACGCCATGCCGTTTTCGGTGTTACATAGGGAAATTCCCATACAACCGGCCGCACGTCGGAATTGTCAATCAATCGACACTTTGCCCGTGCACC
>Ga0207109_1080_pt1 | contig 22021 bp, 20 predicted proteins | sample Alteio_BWMinHeat_73_FD_153584 | JGI IMG/M metagenome (GOLD analysis project Ga0207109, IMG submission 153584) | Enriched cells from forest soil in Barre Woods Harvard Forest LTER site, Petersham, Massachusetts, United States -... | ecosystem: Environmental > Terrestrial > Soil > Temperate forest >... | reverse complement strand
CGTATCGGTTGTCGGATATTTTGCGGGGCAAGGGGATTCGGCATTCGCTGGATGATTGGGGGCCGGCGGGTGGGCATGACTGGCCGTATTGGAAGAATGAGATGCGGGAGTATGTGGGGAGATTGTTTTAGGGGAAGTTGATCGTCGACGGGTGCGATCTCAAGAGCGGCGCTGAAGCGACGCAGTCCATAGAGTTAATGGCGAGGGAGTTGGCCGCTGGGGTTGCCGATGTCGAGTTCGTGGCGGAGTTGTTCGTGGTCGCGGCGGAGGTCGCGCATCAGGGCGAGGAAATCGGGATGGTGGCGGATGGAGCGGAGATGGGCATCGTTTTCGAAGGCGCGATGATTGGGGAGGCCGATTTCGGCGGCGCGCTTTAGTTCGTGGATGGATTTATCGGACTTGCCGATGAGTGCGTAGACTTCGGCGGCGGTGTGGTAGGTGTGATGAAGATGGAGGACGCTGCGCTTTGATGACGCGGCTTCGTCGGCGAGTTCTTCGGCGCGTTTGAAGTTTCCTTCGAATGCGACAATCAAACCTTCGCACGCGGTGAGCTGCGGTTCGCCGGGAATCATCTTTTGCGCGCGCTGCAACACTTCGCGCGCCTTGCCAAAATTTCCCAAATAAATGTGCGGCAGGGGCGCCTGGATATTGGCGTGAACCAATCCCGGTTCGCGCGCGAACGCCTGCTGATAGTAGTGATCGGCGAGTTCGTAGTCGCCTTCGTAGAGTGCGATGAAACCTTTCGAGGCGTAAGGCAGAGCGAACTGAGGGGCGACGAGATTCGCTTCGTTATTGTCTTCCATGCCGAGATCGTGGAAACCGTAGTGGAAGAGGATTGCGGCGCGATACGCACGGGCGGCGTAGAAGTTGGGATTGATCTTGACGGCGGAGTTGAATGCGCGAAGCGCGGGGCGAACCAGGAAGCCGCGGCCTGGCGACCACGAGATCCATGCTCGCGAGCAGAGCGCGTTGCAATTGATGGGATCGAGCTCGAGCGTGCGATTCACGGCTTCCTCGGCGCGCGCGAACCATTTGGGATCGGGCTCGAGATGCATGCCGATCTGACAGCACACGGCGGACAGCAGGCCCCAGGCGTCGCCGAAATCGGGATCGAGGTCGATGGCGCGCTCGAGCATTTCGATGGCGGCGGTGAGATCGAACTTGTTGAAGCACATCGAGCGATCCACGGCACGCATGTAAAGCTCGAAGGCGAGCGGGTGCCGTGCGGCGGGAACGTCGGTGCTTGAGGATTTCTCCTGTTTGCGAGGCGTGAGCGCAGCGAAGACAGAGTCGGCGAGATTGTCTTGCAGAGTGAAGAGGTCGCCCATGTCGCCGTCGATTTTGGCGGAGTGCGTGGAGCGGCCTTCGCGAAGCTCCCACACCTGAACGAAGATGCGAACACGCGTGCCCATTTTTTGGATGGAGCCTTCGGCGACCATGTCCACGTCGAGTTCGCGAGCGATTTGCGACCACTCTGTGTCGCCCTTGGAATACTTGATGACGGTGCTTGTGGGGCGGACGACGAGGCCTGGCGAAGAGCCGAGGCGATTGGCGACTGCATCGGCGAGCGCAACGGAGAGGAATTGGTCGTCGGGAGACGGCACGCGGAACTGGAATGGGACGACGGCGATGGACTTGCGGCCGGTGGCGCGCGGAGTCGGAGCGAGCGTCGCCGATGGAACCGAGAGGGATTTGAGAGCGGTAACGATTTCAGAGGCGCGTGCGGGACGGCGCGCGGGATCTTTTTCGAGGCAGCGGAGGATCAGGTCGTCGAGTGTGCGGGGCAGGCCGGGCTGGAGCGTGCTGGGCGGCGCGGGAGTGCCGGTGGCGATGTCGTGCATGATCGAGAGCATGCTCGGGCCGGTGAAAGGAGATTGGCCGGTGATGGCTTCGTAGAGCACGGAGCCAAGAGAGAAGATGTCTGAGCGGCGGTCGAGATTGTGGCCGCGTGTTTGTTCGGGCGACATGTAGGAGACGGTGCCCACGACGACGCCGGTGTTGGTGAGTTGAGTTTCACCGGTGTCGCGGAGGTAGGCGGTGTCTGGAGCGGGGCGAGGAGTAGCGGCGGCGCTGGAGCCGGCGGCGCCTAGTGTTGCGCCGCCGATCGAGGGCTGGTCGTCGTGTAGCTTTGCGAGGCCGAAGTCCAGAATTTTGGCGTGGCCGCGGTCGGTGACGAAAATGTTGGCGGGTTTTATGTCGCGATGAATGATGTTTTTTTGATGGGCGGCATCGAGCGCGTCGGAAATCTCGATGCCGAGCGTGACGAACATTTCGAAGGTGAGAGAACGCTGGGCGATGTGCTGCTTCAATGTGGCGCCCTGGAGGAATTCCATGGCGATGAAGGCTTGGCCGTTTGCTTCGCCAACGTCGTGGATGGTGCAGATGTTGGGGTGATTGAGCGCGGAGGCGGATTGCGCTTCGCGTTGGAAGCGGGCGAGGGCACTAGGGTCGTTGCTGACATTTTCGGGAAGAAATTTCAGCGCTACGTTCCGATGAAGGCGATTGTCTTCGGCTTTGTAGACGACGCCCATGCCGCCGGCGCCGAGGCGTTCGAGAACGCGATAGTGGGAGAACGTCTGGCCGATGAGTTTGTCGGGGCCGGGCATGAGCGGGACATGTTAGATGGCGGGTTGGGCGGAGGTCAATGTAGGGGAATTGGGGTATGGGAATCGGGAAGTGCGTTCAGGACGCGCGCCTTGCGATGGCGTTGCGAGCGATGACGAGACGGACTCCGAGCGAACGAGTGCGCCATTAAGGCACGTGGGTCAGGCGGGGCGGACGGTGATGGATGCGGGGTCGATGTCGTAGCCGTCGTCGCGCACAGTTTTTTCCGCGGCGGCGCGGAGCTGCTGGTCGGAGGCGGATTTGGGCTCGTTGCAGTGGCGGCGCATCACCTCGTCGCCGGACTGGATGCGAACGAGCCACTTGGATTTTGAGGTGTCCCAGGATACTTCGGCCTTATCGGCATGCATGGGCATGGCGGACCTCCACGAGCGGGGATGATAGAACAAAATGAGGGGTTTGGGGGATAGGGTGAAGTGGGGAGGGTGGATGGTGACTGGGAGGGGTGTTGCGCACGAGGATTGTTCTGGGCGCGACTAAAGAAAGCAGATTCCTCGCTTCGCTCGGAATGACAGGCTTATTTCTATGGCGAAAGAAAACGTCCGAAGAGTTTTTCGTAGCGCGACTGAGAGTCAATAGCTACGCGAGGCCGAGGTGGTCGAGTTGGTATTTGCCTTTGGAGATGATTTGGTCGGAGTCGATCCAGACGTCGCAGTTGCGGGTCAGGACGTCGACGTGGGTTCTGGATTTCCAGTCGGCGTGGGTTTGGCTGCCGTAGGGATCGCCGAAGGCGATGTGGACGCCGGGAAATTTTTCGTCCTGAAGTAAGTTGCCGATCATTTCGGAGAGGCCGAGGTTGGTGCCGAAGGCGAGTTCGCCGATGCGGTCGCTGTTTTCGTCGGTATGACAGTATTCCCAAAATTCCTGTTCGAGATCTTTGCGATCGCAGTGGACTTCGACGAGGCGCGCGTTTTGGATTTTGAGCGTGAGCGGTGTGGACTGCAGATCGCCGTATTTACCGTTGAAGTGATCGCCGGCGGTGGCATCGCAGACGAACGTGCCGTCAACAGTGGCTGGCGTCGTGAAAACTTCGCCGGCGGGGAGATTCGACCAGTAACGCGGGCTGATGAGGCCGCTGGTTTTGACCCAATCGAGGCCGCGATCGAAATGCGCGTCGATGGTGGTGCCCGCTTCACTGCGAACGGTGAGCGTTTGCGCGCGAAGCATGCGTTCGCGAAGTTTGTCGCTGAGGCGATCGATTAATTTGTAATCGGCGCGCATGCCTTGCTGCATGATTTGCGGCGTGACGCCGATCATGTGCGCGTAACGAATCTGGCGGCGTTCGACGACTTTCACGATGGCCATGCGCGCGCCGAGCTCTCCGGGCTGCGGCGTCATCGCCATGATCCCTACATCGGCTTTTTCGAGCGCGTGGAGAACGAGCGCCGGCGCGGCCTTCATCGGTCGTGGACCAAAGTCTTCGAGAAGCAGCGGCAAGCAAAGAGCTTCGCTTTGTTCGAGAGCGGCTTCGATGGCAGCGGCGACGGCGCGGCTGGTTTCGTCGGCGATGAGCGCGACGGTTTCGCGAGGTTTTATGGCGAGGCAGGTATCGACGGCGTTTTTGGCGCCCGGCATCAGCTCGGACTGAGGTGGGCCGAATGTCGTAATCATATTTTTATTTTAGCGCAACTCGATTGTAATTTCGCTGGGACGTGTGTACTGGAACGAGTTTTTGAACAGGTGGGACGCGGGGACTAAGAGGTTCTAGTGGCGAGGATTTACGCGGAAGGCGGGGACTTGGCCGCCGCCGCTGGTGACGTTGGCGAGGCCGGTGGCGCTGAGGCGGGTGAGGAAGCCGGCGAGCTTTCCTCGGAAAAGATAGGGCGCGAAATCGACGAGCATGTCTTTGAAGTCGACGGGCGAATCTTTGCTGCCGGGCTTCGTGATGTAGGGGAAGACTTCGCGGCGGATGGGGATGCGTTCCTGGACGATCCAGCAGCCAGCATCGCCGCCCACGTTTGCAGCGGCGAGAGCTTTTTCGATGGTGGCGTCCCAGGATTTTTCGTCGCATTCCCAGCCGAGAGTGACGCCAGTGCCGCCGTATTCGTCGCTGGGCTTCAGGACGAGGTTCTGGCGCTCTGTGCGGATGAAAGAGAGAAGCTCGATCGCGTCGCCGTAGTGCTGCGTGCGCGTGTCGGTGACCACGCGAGTCCACGGGATGTGATTGCGAATGAGTTGCTGCTCGTCGCGCGAGAAGAGCCGGGCGTTTTGCTCGTCGGTAAGGACGGCGAAGAACGCCTTCACGTGGGGAATTTTGCAGCGGAAGGTGTTGGCCATGCATATCGCGTTGGCTTCGTAAGCTTTGACGAGTGCGGCGCATTCCTGAGGGCGAGCGACGATGTCGTTGATGAGGACGCGGCGATAGAGCAGATCGATCTTTTTGCCATGAGCGATAAGCGACTTGCCGTTGAATTCGAGGTCGCGCGGGTCGGCGAGCACGACGGGAACGCCCATGCGTTCGAAACGTGCTTTCAGGATTTCGAATTCGCTCCACGTGGGGACTTCGCGCCAATCGACGATGGCCATTTGGGGGCGTTTGTCGGTGCCGCCCCAGTCGATGTAGCTGGCGATGAGGGCATCGAGAAGTTTGGCGCTGAGAGGGTAGCTGTGCGCTTCGAATGCGCGCGTGAATTCATCGAAAATCGGAAGCTCGCGGAAAACTTCGGCGAGCGTTTCGGTGTACCCGGCGCCGGCAGGAGCTTCGCCGTTGTATTCGGCGAACTTCAGCGAATCAGGGAGAAGAAAAGCGTCGAGGCGGGACGAGGTGCTGGCTCGGCCGTAGCCGACCGGAAGGCGGGCGAGGCGAGTTTCCTCGGGTCGGAGGTGAAGCTGCGCGAAAAGAGACGGGACTTCGAGAGCTGCGGTGACGACTCGTTCACCGAGGTCGGCGACGGTTTCGGCTACGACGCGAACGCGGCGTTCGTCTTCGGGCGAAAGGAAAAATGGGCGAAGGAATGGACAGTGAACGCGATCGCCGAAGGTGAGCTTTGCATCACGCAGGCGAGCAAAAAATTCGGCGGGGAAATTCGGATCCTCGGCAAGCGCTGGCCGAAGAAGCGCGTGCCAGTGTTCGGCCGGATCGATTGACGACGCCGGAGTTTGCGCGGAAGCGCTCATTATTTAGTTTTTTGTACCGGCAGCCTTTGGCGCCGGTTTCGCTGAGGCGTCGGTTAACGCCGGATGTGCGTTGCCCGCGGTCGCGACTCGCGCAGCAGCCTTCGGAGCGCCGACGAAACCGCTTGCTGCACCGATGCCGAGCATTTCTTCCCACCTCGGCCACGTGTTCGAAATCTCGCCGTTGAGCGCGCGATCGATGACGAGATGCGCCATCTGCTCGACGACGTGCTCGAAATAAAATTCGGTGATGCGGTCGCGTTCGAAATCGGGAGCGGGATTGAGGAAGTCGATTGCCCAGGGCACGCCGTCTTTAATTGCGAATTCGATCGTATTCATTTCGTAACCGAGCGCCTGATTGATGGTGCGGGCGTCGTCCACGATGCGCGCGCCGAGATCTTTCGAAAGATAGTCGTGTTCGACGAGGTAGCGGCGTTCTTTGGGATCGTAGCGAACCGGCAAAATGTCGGTTTTACCGAAGGTAAAGCAGCGGACATAGCCCTCGAAATCGATAAATTCCTGGAGCGTCATGCAGTAGGGCGCGGTTTGATCGTACGCGGCGAACAATTCCTCTTTGTTGTTCACCTTGTAGACGTGCTTCCAACCGCCGCCAGAAAAGGGCTTCAAAATCGCGGGGCGCCCGACGTAATCGAGCAACCCATCCCAGTCGACCGGGTATTTCAGGTTGTGCAGAGATTCAGCTGTGATATCGACGTCTTTGGGATATCCCTTTTGCGGCAATAAAACAGTCTTCGGGATAGCGATGCCGAGCTTCGCCGCGACGGAATAATTGAAATATTTGTCGTCCGCAGTCCACCAGAACGGATTGTTGATGACGTACGTGCCTTGCAGCACCGCGTGCTTCAGGTAGCCGCGATAGTACTCAACTTCGTGTGAGATGCGATCGACGATCACGCTGTACTCGGCGGGCTCGTTCATCTTTGTGCCGCCCAGCTTTACGAATTCGGCGGCGACGCCCACGCCCTTGCCGAGCTGATTCACTTTGGCGATGAACGCCGGCGGGAAGCTGTACTCGCGGCCGCAGAGTAGGCCGACCTTCTTTATCGGTTGCATCGATTGCTCCTCAGAAACCGGGGACGGTGCATGGAATTCTGAATACTCAAATCGCTCAGCGGTTGCATCGGCAGTTGTCTCAGGAGTTGTTTCGATCCCAGCTTCGGGTTCCCGCTGCTCATGCCTATATTCATGAATGATCGGCTCCTCAATCGATTCGGAGTGCGGGCGCCGCTCATCGTCGCTAGGGAACCGGTGAGGCAAACGGTCAAGCAACCGGTTCACATGTTCGAGAGACGAGCGAGCGCGGTTCAGGGCCGCGGACAACTGGTTCATTCAATTTATCGCATGTGCGGATGACGCTCTCGGATGGATAACGCCCCCACGGGTTTCTTCGACCAGGTGACGGACGACCGCTTTGAGGTCGCCGGTTTCCTGGTGGACGCGAAGCTGGCGCTCGGCGCTGGTGCCTTCGCGCAAAATTGTGTGCACGTACTCGACGGCGCTGCGGCTGCCGAGATCGTCGACAACATCATCGACGAATTCGAGCAGTTCGGTGGCGAGCTCGCGCATCGGGACTTCCGCTTCTTTGCCGAAATCGATGAGCTTGCCCTCGATGCCATAACGCGCGGCACGCCACTTATTTTCCTCGATGAGGGCGCGCCGATACAAACGGAAGCTCATGTTGCCGGTGTAAAGCCTGTGTAATTTTACGACGATGGCCTGGGTGAGAGCGGCGATGGCGACGGCTTCTTCGACTTTCGTGGTGACGTCGCACATGCGAAATTCGAGAGTGCCGAACGTGGGATGCGGACGGACGTCCCACCAGATTTTTTTGCCGTTGTCGATGGAGTTGAGCTTGACGAGCAGGTTGACGAAATTTTCGTAGGCGCTCCATGATTCGAACTGTTCGGGGACGCCGGTGCGCGGGAAGCGGCGGAAGACGGTCGTGCGGAAGGACTTCAGGCCGGTGTTGCGGCCCATCCAGAACGGAGAGCTGGTGGAGAGCGCGAGCAGGTGCGGCAGAAAATAACGCACCATGTTCATCATGTCGATCGTCGTTTGCTTGTCGGGCATGGCGACATGAACATGCATGCCGAAGATCAAGAGCGAGCGGGCGAGCTGTTGCAACTCCTCGACGATGTTTTCGTAGCGTTCACCGGGGGAGATGACTTGATCGATCCAGCTTGAGAAGGGGTGCGTACCGGCGGCGGCGACCTGCAAACCGGCGCGTTCGGCTGCGGCGACCAGTTCGCCGCGGGTGCGGTGCATTTCGATGCGCAAATCGCTCACGCTATCGCAAATTCTGGTGCCGGTCTCGACGATCGATTGATGCATCTCGTGCTTCACCTGCTCGACGATGTCGGGCGAAGCGGCTGACACCAGCTGCAAGACGTGTGAGCGTAGCTCCATCGTCGCAGGATCAATGATTTGGAATTCTTCTTCGACGCCGATCGTGAAGCGGTGAGCCATAGGACGGCCCTCCGGAGTGCCTTGGGCTTACGGGGACCAAGAGGCGGTATCATACGCCGCTGAAATTAAAATTACATCAGGGGGATGTGGTAGTGCGAGTTGATGGCCGACAGTTGAAAGGCGAAAGAGAAAAACGCAGGGGAACGGTTACGACCTCGATTTTGGGCGCAGCAATGCTGCGCCCGTACAAGAGGGTCGGCGGTAAGTTATTGGTGAGACGGGACTAGACCGGGAAGGGGAGCGACGCGGAGTTCGGGCGGGGTGTGACGGGCACGGATGGCCGTGCCCTTAACCGCGGCTACCAATCGACGAACACTAACCGCTACAACGACAATTCAGCAAGTCGGACAAACGATCAAAACCGCCAACACTAAGCTGCGCCCATCGCGCGGCGTTGCTGGAAGCATTCGCGGCAGAAGACTGGGCGTCCCTGGGTTGGGCGGAACGGCACCGTCGTCTCTTTGCCGCATTGCGAGCAAGTCGTCTTCGTTTCGGAACGCATCGGCGTCGCGCCACCGCCGTTTGCCCCGCCGCCTACGCCTTCCGCACGCTTCGCCTTGCACGCTTTGCAGCGTTTGGGCTCGTTCTTGAAGCCCTTGTCGGCGAAAAACATTTGTTCGCCGGCAGTAAACACAAACTCAGAATTGCACTCTGAGCACTTCAGTACCTTGTCGTGGAATTCCATGTGGACCGCCCCCCTTAGCCCGAGTCGAGCGAGAGGGATGAGCGAGCCATGCACCGTGGGCCGGGACGTGGGAAATTGCTGCCGCCGGGGGGAAAACCGGATGCCGCATCTCCTTGGGCCTGAGGGTACCTAGCTACGACACAACCCAACAACTGCTTGACCGGGTCTACATCACGGAAGCGCGGCGCCCAGAGGAGTGCGAGGAGGGAAGTGGCAGCCCCGATCGCGATGATCGGGGCCGCCTTACAGATTAATCCGCTTCTCGACGCTGCTTCTTGCGCAGTCGCTTTCGCGAAAGGGCTTCTTTGGCTCGGCGCTTCTCGCCGGGCTTCATATAGAAGCTATGCTTCTTGATTTCCTTGATGATGTCTTCCTGTTGCACTTTGCGCTTGAAACGACGCAAAGCGTTCTCCAAGGACTCAGACTCCTGGATGATTACTTCAGCCACGTTAAATTCACCCCCAATCCGGTTCGGATTGGTAACTTGCGGTGTCGTTGTATACGGTGCACCGCCCATGAGCATTATCGCATGCAATCGGCGACATGTGCATGAGCACGTGGACAGGATTATGGGGCATCTTGTAGTCAATTCGGGTATCAGGTGTCAAGTGATTCTTGTGAAAAGAGAGCCGCGGGAACCGGAGAAATGGCGGACTATTGGCACGCGGTATACGTATTGCGTAGTAGTAACAATTTCGAAAGTGCTTGATTTGGTTGGAATTCCAAGCATTTTGCGGGTTGGCGGTGGTCTGGCGGCGCGGGCGGCGGGGATGTTGCACGTTACGCCTCAAGCGATCGCAAATTCTGAGAGGTGATTTCAGGCGCCGGCGAGGTGGCAGTCCAAAAGGGCGCTCCTGCATCCAAACTTGCGCGGCGTCACGGGAATCGGGTGCCGACGGTCGTTGCGGCGGTCAGGATATTGCCCTTCGCCGCTGTTGTGTTGTTAGAATGAGCCGCGTCAACGTACAGTGACAGCGCGAAGTTGCTGTCGGCGCGATCTGGAGGTCGGTAAATGTCCGAGATGCGTGACGCCATTGGAGTGCTACTTGCCGGCGGCCAGGGCGAGCGTTTGTGGCCGCTGACCCGCGACCGCGCCAAGCCCGCCGTGCCATTCGGCGCGATCTATCGCATCATCGACGTCACCCTTTCGAATTGCATCAACTCCGACCTGCGCAAAGTCTTTGTCCTAACGCAATACAAGGCGCTCAGCCTGAATAGGCACATCCGCCAGGGCTGGTCGTCGCTGATGGGGCTGGGCGACTACATCGAAGTGCTGGCGCCGCAGATGCGCGTTTCGAACCAGTGGTATCAGGGCACGGCCGACGCCGTGTATCAGAACATCTATTCGATCGGCAGCGAGCACTCGAAATACATTTTCATTTTGTCGGGCGATCACATCTACAAGATGGATTACAACCGCATGCTGCAACAGCATGTGGAGTCAGGCGCGGAAGTGACGGTCGGCGTGATCGAGGTTCCGATCGAGGCGGCTGCGAAGCAGTTCGGTGTGATCGAGGTCGATAAGGATTACCGGATTCGCGGGTTCGAAGAGAAGCCGGCACACCCGAAGGAGTCGCCCCATCACGCGGGACATTGCAACGCGTCGATGGGCATCTACATTTTCAATACGCAGCTCATGATTCCGATTTTGCTGGCGGATTCGGAAGATCCGAAGTCGGCGCACGATTTTGGCAAGGATATTTTGCCGCGGATCATTTCGAAGCATCGCGTGTTCGCGTACAACTTCGTTGATGAGAATAAAAAGGATGCGCTGTACTGGCGCGACGTGGGGACGCTGGATGCGTACTACGAAGCGAACATGGATTTGACGTCGGTGTCGCCAATTTTCAACTTGTACGACAAGAATTGGCCGATTCGCGGGTGGCAACATCAGTATCCGGCGGCGAAATTTGTGTTTGCCGACCCGGAGCGCATGGGCGTGGCCGTCGACTCCGTCATCGCGGGCGGGTCGATCGTTTCGGGCGGGCGCGTATCGGGATCGATTCTTGGTTATGATGTGCGCGTGAACAGCTACAGCGAAGTAACCGACTCGATCGTCTACAACCACGTGAATATCGGGCGGCATTCGCGGATTCGGCGCGCGATCATCGATCGGCACGTGACGCTGCCGGAGCGGACGGAGATCGGATACGACATGGAAGCCGATAAGCGGCGGTTTCATGTAACGGAGTCTGGGATTGTGATTGTGGTCCGACAGGAATCGCTGATCGAAGAGCCGGAAACGGCGTGACGGCGGAAATTCGAAAATAGAAATCGGAAATTTGAAACGCCGCGGCGTCTTTACGCGTAGCAATCGACTACAACTGGAGTTGTGTATGAACCGGCTTTCGCTGATTGTGAGTGTTGGTGTGCTTTTATTTTTGGCGGCGGTCTCGATTACGGCGCAGACTCCGGCGCCAAAAGTGCCATCGACGTCGCCGGCTAAGGCGGAGTCGTGTTCGCAGACATCGACCACGCAGATGGATTTGAATGAATGCGCTGGCAAGGAATTGAAGCAAGCCGAGGGCCAGCTTGCGGCGTTGCTAAAGAAACTTGGCATCGATGCGAATAGCGCAGAAGAGAAAGCATGGGAAGCGTATCGCGACGCGCAACTGAAGGCGATTTATCCGCCGGTTGCCGATGAACGTGGCGAATACGGATCGATCTATCCAATGTGTTTGGCCACGCTGAAGCGAAAGCTAACGGAAAGCCGCATTCGCGACTTGAAGATGTTGACGACCAGCGAAGGCGATGGATGTTTCGGTTATCGCGTTGGCGGCAATCGAAAGTAACGGATCTTTCCTAGATTATTCGCGAATAGGGCGATCGGACTCTCAACGCGTTGTGACTTCTCCTCGTTCTTCTGTAAAATATTTGGTTCACAACTGCTGAGGAGACCATACCGAAATGTCGACGAAGATCACTCGAGTACACGCGCGGCAGGTTATCGATTCGCGCGGCAATCCCACCGTTGAGGCCGACGTTTACGTCGGCGCGGGAATTCGCGGGCGCGCCGCGGTGCCGTCCGGCGCTTCTACCGGCGAACACGAAGCTCTCGAAATGCGAGACGCCGACAAGTCGAAATATGTCGGCAAAGGCGTGCTGAAGGCTGTCGCCAATGTGAATGGCGAAATCGCGAAGGCGGTCAACGGAATCGATGCCGGGGACCAGCGCGCGCTCGACAAACACATGCTCGAGTTGGATGGGACGAAGACGAAATCGCGGCTCGGCGCGAACGCGATTTTGGCGGTCTCGATGGCGGCTGCCCGCGCCGCGGCGAACGCGCAGAATCTGCCGCTCTACAAATATCTGTCGAAGTATTCGACCGACAGCTCGGCGAATCTGCTGCCTGTGCCGATGATGAACATTCTCAACGGTGGCGCGCATGCCGACAGCTCGGTCGATTTTCAGGAATTCATGGTGATGCCGGTCGGAGCGCCGAATTTTTCGGAAGCGTTGCGCTGGGGCGTCGAAATTTTCCACGCGTTGAAGGCGGCGCTGAAAAAGCGCGGCTACTCGACAGCAGTCGGCGACGAAGGCGGATTCGCGCCAAGCTGCAAGTCGAACGAAGAAGCGATCCAGATCGTGCTCGAAGCGATCGAGAGCGCCGGCTACAAACCCGGCGAGCAGGTCAGCATCGCGCTCGATCCGGCCGCCAGCGAGTTCTACGACAAAACAAGCGGCAAATACGTCTTCAAGAAATCCGACAAGTCTCAGCACTCATCCGACGAGATGGCCGCCTATTGGACTTCGTGGGTCGAAAAGTATCCGATCGTGTCGGTCGAAGATGGCATGGCCGAAGACGACTGGGCCGGATGGAAGACGCTGACGAATAGCGTCGGATCGAAAACCTCAAAGAAAAAAGTCCAGCTCGTCGGCGACGATTTGTTCGTCACCAACACCGAACGTCTCTCGCGCGGCATCAACGAAGGCATCGCGAATGCAATCTTGATCAAGTTGAATCAGATCGGCACAGTCACAGAAACGATCGACGCCATCGAACTCGGCCGCAAGGCCGGATTCAACTCGATCATTTCTCACCGCAGCGGTGAAACTGAAGATACATTCATCGCCGATCTCGCCGTGGCGACCGCCGCCGGACAAATCAAGACAGGTTCGGCCTCGCGCACCGACCGCATCGCGAAATACAACCAACTGCTGCGCATCGAAGAAGAACTCGGCGCCGCGGCGCGCTTTCCCGGCAAGTCGATCTTCGCAAAGTAACCGGCTCAGGTCGGGGCGCGGCATTGCCGCGCCCCAGCCTACCCGGACGTACGGACTCGAGCTCGATTCGACTTTCGCATGGGCGCAAAGCCGCCCGCATTCATTCGCTAGACCTCATCTCCCCGCCAAAGGTAATATCCGCTCCCCAGGGAGATTCGAAATGACTAGCCAATCGCGCCCCGTGCTGACCGGCGTCGTCCTGCCACTCATCATCGCGGCGTTCGGTCTCATCGACATGCATCAACGACCGCTCATCAGCCGCGTGCGAGTGGCTGATGCGTTTCAGCTTGTGGTGTGCGGTATGTGCCTCGGCATCGCGCTCACCGGATTCATCGAATTCCTGCGCGCGCCCCGATCCGCACCTCGATCCAACGATTAGCCGCCACTCGCGACTCCATCGGTCACTATGTCAGCTTCGACGAACGCCGATCACTCGCCTTCACACCAGCGGCTACCGATGCGCGTCGCTAGCGATGGAGACGTTCCCGCAATCACGCGGGTGATCAACGCCGCGTTTGTCGTGGAGCGCCCGATCTTCGACCACGATCGCGTTGACGACCTCGGCGTCCGCGACTACATGACCCGCGGTAAATTTCTGCTCCATGAGAATCCCGCTGGAAACCTGGTCGCCTGCGTCTATCTCGAGACAAACTCCGACCGCCGCTGCTACCTCGGCCTGCTCTCCGTCCTGCCCGAACACCAGGGCAAAGGCCTCGCTCCTCAGATTCTGAAAGTCTCAGAAGATTTCGCCCGCGGCGCAAACTGCCATACCATCTGGCTTCGCACGCTCAGCGCTCGCGTGCCACCACTGCGCCCCTTCTACGAACGCTTCGGCTACGAGTTGCTCGAAATCACGCCGTTGCCTGACACTTTTCATCCGCGAATTCAATGCGAGTTCGTCGTCATGGAAAAGCGCCTGTCCTAATTCTCCCAGCGATTCTCTGGCACGCCCGCCTCAACCACCCAATCCGTAAATACTCACCTCAGCACGCCCCCTTCGATTCACCCTCTACACCGCATCCTTCCGTGCCATGCTGAACTCATCGACCCTTACTTCTCGAATCTCGCCGCAAAACGGAGATCGCGATGAGCCTACCTCCCCAGCCACAGTTACCTCCGACGCTTGGTTACCCCGCCAATTGGCAACCCGCTTCGCCCGGCGAGCCGACAAAAGACGAATGCACGATGGCGATGCTCGCGCATCTGCTTCAGGTTTTCAGCGGCTTCATCGGCCCGCTCGTGATTTTCATCGTGAAACAGGATTCGAAGTTTGTGAAATATCACGCGCTGCAATCGCTGATCTGGCAGGCCGCGTACCTGATTCTTGGCTTCGGCGCGATGGCCGTTTTCTTTGTCTCGATGTTCAGCACCATCGCGCATACGCCTCACGGCGTTCCCCATCAGCCGGGCGAACCGCCTCCTGCCTTCGTGTTTTTTATTCCACTGATCTGGCTTTTCTGGGGCGGTGGTTGGGTCGTGAATCTCATCCTCGGCATCGTCTACAGCATCAAAGCGAATCGCGGCGAATGGGCGGGCTATCCGATCATCGGACGTCTTCTGCTCCGCGAATACAACCCCGCCGCGCTCTCGCATCCGACCGCGCCGACAATCTGAGTCGCAACTCGCAACATAGTTTCCAAATCCAGCGCGCTTCGTGCAAAATACCGCTTCCAATCGGAGGCTTTCATGCACGCACGCATCGTCACTGCGCTCGCTCTTTCTACATCCATCGTCTTGTCGCCGCTCGCGACGCGCGTCACCGCCGACGACCAACCTCTCCTCGGCTACTCCGCCGACTCCTCGCGCACCGAACGCCAGTGGGAAGAAAAAATGCGCGCCATCCCCAGCACCGAGAACCTGCGCGCCTACATGGAGCACCTCACCGCGCATCCGCACAACGTCGGCACGCCACACGACAAGGAATACGCCGAATGGATCGCCGCTAAATTTAAGGAATTCGGCCTCGACACGCACATCGAACAATTCGACGTGCTCTACCCGACCCCGAAAGAGCGCGTCGTCGAACTCGTTGAAGGCGGCCCGAAATTCACGGCGAAGCTTCAAGAGCCCGCCGTGCCGCAGGATCCAACTTCGAATCAGCAGAACGAACAGCTTCCCACCTACAACGTCTACTCGATCGACGGAGACGTCACCGCGCCGCTTGTTTACGTCAACTACGGCATTCCCGAGGATTACGAGCAGCTTGAACGAATGGGCGTCAGCGTCAAAGGCAAAATCGTCATCGCGCGCTATTACCACTCGTGGCGCGGCATCAAGCCGAAAGTCGCCGCCGAGCACGGCGCGCTCGGCTGTCTGATCTATTCCGATCCGCACGAAGACGGATTCATGCAGGGCGAAACTTTTCCGCAAGGCGCGTGGCGCCCGAAAGACGGCGTGCAGCGAGGCAGCGTGGCCGACATGCCGTTCTACTCTGGCGATCCGCTCACGCCCGGCGTCGGCGCGACGAAAGACGCGAAGCGTTTGAAAATCGAAGAAGCTCCGACGATCACCAAAATTCCCGTTCTCCCAATTTCGTATGGCGACGCGCAGCCGCTTCTCGCCGCTCTCACCGGCCGCGTTCCGCCTGCCGATTGGCGCGGCGGACTTGGCATGACCTACCGCATCGGCCCCGGTCCCGCGAAAGTTCACCTCAAAGTGAAATCGAATTGGGACATCAAGCCGGTTTACGACGTCGTCGCCAAAATTCCCGGCTCGACCGCGCCCGACGAATGGGTGATGCGCGGCAACCACCACGACGCGTGGGTCAACGGAGCCGAAGATCCGATCTCCGGCCTCGACGCTGTCCTTGAAGAAGCGCGCGCGATGAGCGAATTGCTCAAGCAAGGATGGAAGCCCAAACGCACGATTATCTTCTTCGCGTGGGACGGCGAAGAGCCCGGCCTGCTCGGCTCAACCGAATACGCCGAAGAGCACGCCGACGAACTAAAGCAACACGCCGTCGCCTACGTCAATTCCGACACGAACGGCCGCGGCTATCTTTTCATCGAGGGCTCGCACACGCTCGAAAAGTTCACCAACGAAGTCTCGAAAGACATCACCGATCCCGAGACAAAACTTTCCGCGTGGAAGCGCAATCAACTCCGCGAGATCGCCAACGCGCATTCTTCCGAGGCTCGTCAGGAAGCCCGCCAGCGCGCCGACCTTCGCATTGCCGCGCTCGGCTCCGGCTCCGACTACACCGCGTTCCTGCAGCACGACGGCGTCGCCAGCATCAATCTCGGCTTCGGCGGAGAAGACGGCGGCGGCATCTATCACTCGATCTACGACGACTTCTATTGGTACACGCATTTCAGCGACACCGATTTCGTTTACGGTCGCGCGCTGGCGCAAACCGGCGGCACGATGGTGATGCGCCTCGCCGACGCCGATCTGCTGCCCTTCGAGTTCAACGATTTCAGCGACACGATTCAGACGTACATCAAAGAGCTGAAAGCCCTCGCGACGAAATCGCGTGAAGACGCGCTCGAACGCAATCGCGAGCTCGAGGAGGGTGTTTTCAGCGCGACCAGCGATCCGAAGCAGCCGCTCTCCGCACCGCCGTCCGAAACCGTGCCCACATATTTGAATTTCGCGCCGCTCGATAACGCTGCTGACGTGCTCTCTCGCAGCGCTGCCGAATATCACAAGGCCTACGAACACGCGATCGCCAACGGCAACACCGCGCTCGCATCCGCATCGCTCACCGAGGTAAACGCGCTCCTCATCGAGAGCGAGCGCAAACTTCTGACCGCCGAGGGCCTGCCGAATCGCCCCTGGTTCAAGCACCAAATCTACGCGCCGGGCTTTTACACCGGCTACGCCGTGAAAACGATTCCAGCCGTGCGCGAATCCATCGAACTCAAACAATGGAAGCAAGCCGATGAAGCCATCGTTGTCGTCGGCAAAGTGCTCGAGGGCGAAGCCGAACTGATCTCATCCGCCGCGAAAAAGCTTTCAGCCGCCACTACATCACGCTAACCGGCGGACAAATATCGCCACCCTGTACCCGCGTTCGTCTCCCAGAACGCGGGGTTTACACGAAGCATTGGCAACACCTTTACGATTGGCGCCGGCTCTCTTCGATTTTCGCGCCTCGTTTACAATCAAACGCGACGAACGACGGCAGAATCATTACGATGTCACTTCGTTGCTTCATTACTTCGTTCTTTCGGGGGCTGTCGTGCCTTCCTACAACCTCGCCATCGTCGGCTTCGGCAACGTCGCGCGCTCCCTCTTGCGTCTTCTCATTTCGAAAGAAACCGAACTCCGCCGCCGCTACGACATTCGCTGGCGGCTGACCGGCATCGCCACGCGCCGCAACGGCTGGGTCGCCGATCCCGACGGTCTTAACCCGCTGGCTGTCCTGAACGATCACTGGCCGACGCCAAATCCCGCATCCGCTCCGCACAACATTCGCGAATGGATCGAACGTGCACGCGCCGACGTCGTTTTCGAAGCCAGTTCGCTCAACGCCGCCACTGGCGAGCCCGCCATCGATCACATCAAAGCTGCGCTCGAGCTCGGCGCGCACGCCATCACAGCCAACAAAGGCCCGGTCGTGCACGCGTTCGCCGAACTCACCGCGCTCGCAGAAGAGAAAGATCGCCGCTTTCTTTTCGAATCCACCGTGATGGACGGCGTCCCGATTTTTTCGCTCTTTCCGCTCGGCTTGCCAGCCGCCGAAATTCGCGGCTTCTCCGGAGTTCTGAACTCCACGACCAATGTGGTGCTCACCGAAATCGAGAAGGGGCGCTCGTTCGAAGACGCGATTCGCCGCGCGCAGCAAATGGGCATTGCCGAAACCGATCCGTCTGCTGATTTGGATGGATGGGACTCCGCGGTCAAAGTCGCCGCGCTGGCGATCGTTCTTCTTGGCGTACCCCTGAAGCTCGATCAGGTGCGCCGTACCGGCATTCGCGATCTCAGCGAAGAAAAAATCCGCTCCGTGCGAAATTCAGGAATGCGCTACAAGCTCGTCTGTCGCGCCGATCGCCGCGGCGCCGGCGTCGACTGCAGCGTCGCGCCAGAGTTGCTCCTCGCCTCGGACCCGCTCGCCAATCTCGAAGGCAGCAGCTCCGCCGTGCGTTTCGATCTCGACGTTTTCGGCCTCTCCCTCGTCGAACACAACCCCGGCGTCGAAGCCACCGGCTACGGCCTCCTCGCCGATTTCATCCGCGCCGTGCGCGAATGACCCGCATCGCCGCCATCGATTGCGCTAGCGCACCGGTAGCGCCGGCGTTTTCCCTTCAACATTTATTGAGACCGAAACCGCTCGGCGCGAACCATGTACGGGCGCAGCACTGCTGCGCCCCATGTCCGCAAGATCGCGCGCGAAGCCCTCACCGTGTGTGATTTTGCTTTTGGCCTTCGGGTGCCGCACCCTCAGCCGTTCGAGGGTGCGGGTTTTCCGCTCACTCAAGAAAATCTATCGGTGATAATTGCTGACATACCCCGGCACCGCAATCGCCGCGTCACATCGCTCATCGCGAATTGGCGCGCCCGCCTTCAATTCCATCGGCAAAACCCCCGCCCAAATCTCCAACGCGTAATCCTCCGCGTCATCCTCCGGCGGCCCCACGCGCACCTTCGCCGAAACTTCGTTCAACGCCAATCGCAAGATACTCGTCGCCTTCAACTCTTTCTCATTCGGCTGCCGCGCCTCCTCCCATCGCCCTGGCAAAATCTTCTCTGTAAATCCGCGCAGCGCCTCCAATTTCTCCGCGCCCGCATCGACCAGCGTCGCTTTCCCCAGCGCCACTACCGACCTGTAATTCATCGAGTGATTGAATACCGATCGCGCCAGCACCAACCCATCCACCAGCGTCACCGTCACGCAAACCGAAATCCCCGCACTCGCGTTCCGCAACATCCGGCTCGCCGCCGACCCATGAAAATAAATCGCATCTCCAACGCGCGCATACATCGTCGGAATCACAAACGGCTGCCCATCGACCGCAAACCCGACATGGCAAATGAATCCTTCGTCCAAAATCTCATAAATCGCCGCGCGATCGTAAACGCCACGCTGCGGCTCGCGAATGACACGCGTCCGCTCTGTAACCGAAAAATTGTCCGTCACGATAAACCTCAGGAAGAACGCAGCGCAAAGTTGATAGCCGGCGCCGCCGCGGCATGAGTAGGCACAATCTCATCGATGCTACCACGCGAGCCTCGCACATCCCGCCGCTGTGCGCCTCTAAACTCCTCAAACACAACTCCAAATTGGGCGCGTTCGCGATTGTGCAGGGGCGCAGTATGCTGCGCCAGCTTGGCAAGATGTGAGAAACTACCGCCTCGCATTCAGATCAATCGAGGTTCTTCCATCGCAATGAGCTCCGCTGCCACTCCCGAATCCGCCATCAACGGCAACACGCTCGATATCTCTTGGGTGCGTCAACAATTCCCCTCGCTCAATCTCCAAATCAACGGCCACCAGGCCGCATTCCTCGACGGCCCTGCCGGCACGCAAGTCCCCAAGCAAGTCATGGAGGCCGTGCAAAATTATTTCCTCACCGCTAACGCCAACACCTACGGTGCCTTCGAAACCAGCCGCCGCAACGACGCGATCATCTCTGCCACGCGCGCCGCGATGGCCGACTTCTTTAACTGCGACAAAGACGAAGTCGTCTTCGGCCAGAACATGACGACGATCACGTTCGCGCTTTCTCGCGCCATCGCGCGCGATCTGAAACCTGGAGATGAAATCGTCATCACCACGCTTGATCACGACGCCAACGTCTCTCCCTGGCGCGCGCTCGAGGAAAAAGGCATCGTCATTCGCCAGGCCGATGTCCACGGAGCCGACTGCACGCTTGATCTCGACGACTTGCGCAAGAAAATCACATCGAAAACCAAACTCGTCGCCGTCGGTTACGCCTCCAACGCCGTCGGCACCATCAATCCCGTCGCCGAAATCACGAAGCTCGCTCACGCCGTTGGCGCGCTCATGTTTATCGACGCCGTTCACTATGCTCCGCACGGCCCCATCGACGTGCGCGCGCTCGACACTGATTTCCTGATCTGCTCGCCCTACAAATTTTTCGGTCCGCACATGGGCACGCTCTACGGCAAGCGCGAGCTGCTCCAGAAATTTCATCCGTATAAAGTTCGCCCCGCGTCCGATGCAAGCCCCGATCGCTGGGAAACCGGTACGCAGCTTCAGGAACTGATCGCCGGAGTCGGCGCCGCCGTCGACTACATCGCCGAAGTCGGCCGCCGCGCCGATCCAGCAGCTGCGAAAGATCGCCGCAGCGCGCTGCTCGCCGCCTACAAAGTCACACGCCGGCACGAAATGACGCTACTCGCGCAGCTCATCGACGGTCTGCTCGCCATCCCCGGTCTGGAATTTTTCGGTATCCGCGATCCCAAGCGATTCAGCGATCGCTGCTCCACGATTTCGTTCCGCCTGCCCAATCACAAGCCGATCGACATCGCCAGGCATCTCGGCGACCGCGGCATCTTCACTTGGGACGGCAACTACTACGCGCTGAATCTCACCGAGCGGCTCGGCGTGGAAGAGAAAGGTGGACTGCTTCGTGTCGGCATCGTCCACTACAACACCGCCGACGAAATCGCGCGGCTGTTGACCGCTCTTCGCGAGCTGAAGTAACGCGCGGCTCGTCGAGCCGATCGGGCGGCGCGTAAAACAGGAATCCAGTCATCTTAAGAGCATCCGCAAGAATGCTCGACGGCCCTGGACCTTCGGCGGCGGATCTTGATCGCGAGGATTTTCGGTCCGACGATTTTCGGTCAGACTTCCCGCCACGATCCGATTGGCCTCGCACTTTCTTCCCGATCCCGATCATGTGCGCCGTGGCACCGAGCAGCGTCCGCTCTCCTTCGACCGTCCGCAAAAATTCCAGCAACAGAGACCTCTTCTTGGGATCGTCCCAATGCTTGCCGAAATTTCCCATCACCCAGACAGGCCCCTCGATCGCAACGACCTTCTCAAACGTGAACCCCGCTTCTTCAATCTCATTTTGCAGTTCGTCCGCGTGATGGAAAAACGTTGACGTGAAGTAATGCGGATTGTCGGTCGGATTCCGGTGCTGCCCATTCTTCAAATCTTGACGCAAAATTTCGACGAATCTCGGATCGCTCACGAAATCGCGGGAAAATCCATCCATGAACGACGCAAATCGCGAAATCGCAGCCGCGAACAAGCGCCCGCCATTGCGCATAACGCGATGTGCCTCACGCAGCGCCTTCAATCGGTCCGCTCGCTCCGTCAAGTGATACAACGGCCCCAGCATGAGCACGCCGTCGCTACTTGCATCCTTCTGCTCGATCTTGCGAGCATCGCCCACCGCACAGCTCGCGATCGGAAACTCTGCCTGCGCCCGCGAAGCTTCCTTCGCCTGCTCGACATGCTTCGCCACAGGATCGCTCAGGTGCACCTCGTATCCCTGTCGCGCCAGCCACAACGCATGAACTCCCGCCGCGCCTCCGACATCCAGAATCCGCGCTGGCGCCTTCGGTAAATACCTCGCCAGTACATCCTGCGTGCGAACGCGCTCCAGCTCGCCCACACCTGCCGCGAGCCGTTCCGCCTCCTGCACCGTGGCGTAGTGCTCCAACATCTTCGAACTTCGCACCGCGTCATCCATATCCACCCCCGATGACCGCTCTCAGTCTCCCACCGAAGCTACCCTTGTCATCAACCGCAATCGAATTCGTGAAAATTCCGAACGACTCGCATCGACTCTTCAAATCTCGGAGCGTGCATCTCCGCCAACGCTTGCCTCAAATGTACGCGCGCATATTCGATTTTCGCGTCGGTTCCGGCGAGACTGATTTCACCCGACCAGACTCGGTCGTGGAATTCTCGAAATCCGCGTACCGTCGCATTCGCATCCACTGGCGTCGTCGATCCACGCAATGCCAGAAACA
>Ga0207109_1079_pt1 | contig 22048 bp, 13 predicted proteins | sample Alteio_BWMinHeat_73_FD_153584 | JGI IMG/M metagenome (GOLD analysis project Ga0207109, IMG submission 153584) | Enriched cells from forest soil in Barre Woods Harvard Forest LTER site, Petersham, Massachusetts, United States -... | ecosystem: Environmental > Terrestrial > Soil > Temperate forest >... | reverse complement strand
CAAGGAGTACCAGGCTCTGCGCCGGCCCGAAACCGTGACGTTTATCTTCTCTCCCGTGAATGGCCAGGTGGCCTTGTTCGAGCGTCATCCGAGGACCCTGGTGAAACCTGCTCGGAAAAGTGCAGGCCCACGGCGTTTCACTGGAGATTTCACCCCCAGCGTCACCCTGGCCGAAACGTAAGCAGCAGAGGAGACAACCAGATGTACAAGCAAGAGTGGGTGAACCAGCACGCGGCCAAAACACGAGGAGAGGCGGGAGCGACCCCACCGTGCCGCAAAATCGCGGCCCCGGTCCCTCCGGGCTTCGGGGGTCACTCCCGCCTAGTGCTGCTGAAAACGCAGCTCGTGTTTTGGCCGCGTGCATGAGACAGACACGAGAGTTTGTCAGACGCGAAGTCTGACAATTTCTATACAGAAAGGAGAAGAGTACTTGCCACTGCTGAAAGCACCACCCAAACAACCCAAGTCAGCGACCATCCAAATCCGTGTCGAAGAGGACGTGAAACTCAGACTCGAAAAGTACGCTGAGTTCATTAATTCCTCTCCGGCTTACGTTGTCACCGAAGCATTGAAACTCCTCTTCAAGAAAGATGAGGAATTCAAGTCCTGGCTAGGCCAACACACCAACAACGACAACCTTAACCAAATCGAAGGAGCCTCTCTCACAGAGATCGCCAAGAAAGCATGAAAGTCCGCAATGTCCAATTCGGAGAGCGCAAGAACCCAGACTCGTCCAGAGTGCATGGCTTGCGCCTTGCAGTCCGCTCGCTGCCGGTTGAATCAGTTAGGAAATTAGAAAGCGCGAATGGGGCAGAACTAACGCCGCCACCAGCACCCTACGAGGCAGGATGGCCACAGCTACCGCATAGTGGCCTTCCGAATGAAGCCACAGTAGGAACAGAAACAGGAAGGAACCGACTGCTAACGGTGGAAGAAGTGGCTGTCCTTCTGCACGTGCCTGTTTCGTGGGTGTACGGCCGAACACGCAAAAGATCATTAGGGCGACTGCCGGGCTACCGACTCGGGAAATACTGGCGCTTCCGCGAAGACGAAGTGTTGGCATGGCTTGTATCTCATGGTATGGGTCGCCATGCCTCTTGACACGCGGGCTACACTGAGACCTGACGCAGAACAAGCCAAGCGGGCCATTCTTGGAGGAACCAGAATGGCTCGCAGACGCTTTCAGCACGGTTCACTATTCCAGCGGGGCAGCAGACATAAAGTCTGGGTTGCTCGCTGGTGGGAGGAAGTTATCAATCCAGATGGCTCCATCGGACGGAAGAGGTGCGCAGAGGTATTAGGAACTGTAGCCGAAGTGGGCTCTCGCTCCCGCGCGATGGACGTTCTATCTAAACGACTGAACCCAATTAACAGCGGCTCTTATCGGCCCCAGTCCAAGCGATGCTACGCTGATTTCATCGCACAGGATTGGATACCGGTGGTGCTGCCCACTCTGAAGTACGCGACGCAGAAACACTATCGATACATTCTCGATGTACACCTCGTACCCGTATTCGGCAAGACTAGCCTTTCCGACATCAAGCGCGAATGGATTCAAACTTTCCTTGCGACGAAGTTCAGTGCAGGCCTAGCATGGAAGACTGTCAAACACATTCGCGGTGTTTTGGGACGGACATTGTCATCTGCCGAAGAATGGGGTTACATCACCCACAATCCTGCTCTAAAAACCAAACTTCCGCGGCGTCCAATAAAGCAGTGTTCCAGAGCGATCCTAACGCCAGACCAATTTCTGCAAGTGCGGGATCGACTAAAAGAGCCTGCTCGCTCGATTGCGACGGTGTTGGTTCTCACGGGCCTCAGAATTGGAGAGATTCTCGCTCTGCGATGGAAGTATGTTGATCTATGCCGTCATACACTTCGAGTTGCGGAAACCGTGTACGACGGTCACTTCGATACGCCTAAGTCGCAAAGGAGTGCCCGAATCGTTCCACTTGCTGAGGAGGCGTGCAGCACTTTGGGGCAATTACGATCATCCAGTACTCGACCTGACGACCTTGTCTTCAGTATGGATACTGGCCAGCCATTAGATCGGCATAACTTGTTGAGGCGAAAGTTGCGACCGACATGCGAGAAACTGGGACTCATAGGAATAACCTGGCACTCGCTCCGTCACTCCCACGCGACCCTGCTGGATGCGGCGGGAGCTCCTCTGGGAACTGTCCAGTCTCTTCTTGGTCATTCAACGTCGGAACTCACTCGAGAAGTGTACCTGCACGCTATACCGGAAGATCAGCGCCGGGCGGTAGCGAGCGTCGAAGCGCTTCTATTTGGACCCAAACGGACTCAAATTGCCAGCGCTTCGCAGAGTAGTGCGTAGCTAACTTGTTGATTCAACGGGATTGAAGTGGTCGGGGCGAATGGATTTGAACCATCGACCTCCTGGTCCCGAACCAGGCGCGCTAGCCAGGCTGCGCTACGCCCCGACCGAATCGCTCAGGCACATGCTTTCCGCCCAAGCCAGAACATCAGATTAACACAGCTCCAGAAGGGCCGCTAGACCGGGTCTTGATCGATTCCTACGACTCCTCAAAAGCGCCAACTTCTTTGACAATCTGAAAGATTGGACTTTCGCTCATCAAAAAGAAAAAGGCCGCGCTTCTTTTAGGAAGGCGCCCTTTCTTATTCTTTGGGTTTAGAAGTAGAACTTCAGCCCGAACTGGATCAACCGCGGCCCGCGCGTTTGGCTGATTTGACCGAATGTTGAGCTGAACCCTTGGGCATCGGGATTTAGGAACTGCACGTGGTTGAAGGCATTGAAGAACTCCGCCCGGAACTCGAGCGACCTCGATTCCCTGAACTTGACTCTCTTCAGGAAGGAGATGTCCCAATTGTTGATCCCGGGCCCGATCAGTGTATTCCGGCCGAGATTGCCATAGGAGGCAATCGAAGGCAGTGGGATCAAAGTAGAAGTTTCCCTTGAGTTTGCCCGTAATCGGATCGGGTGTCTGCAAAGAGCAATTTACTAAACCTGGTGAGAATGAGCTCTGATTGCGCGCATTCATCGTCCTAATCTTTCCAATGAGGTCGGGACGATCCAGGAAATTGAATTGTCCACTGTTGTCGTTGTTCGAAAAAATTGTAAAAGGCTGTCCAGCCTGGAAGGTGACAATCGCATTCGCCTGCCAGCCTTCGGTTATTTTCTTCATTAGCCAGTGATTGCCGAACGGCCGATCGAACGGCATTTCCCAGCTTCCGCTAAAAACGAACCTGTGCCGGACATCGAAGTCCGCCAGCCCGCGATCCAGCCGGGGATCGAAAGGATCAGTGTAGCCGCCGGAGCGCGCGCGGAAGCCGGAGCTAATGTCAATGGTCTTTGAAAACGTGTAGGCCGCGCGGAACGATAGGCCATGGCTGTAGCGCCTATCTACCGTAAGCTGAAACTCGTGGCTGTCGGACAGCCCCGTGCTCTTATTCGTCAGGATAGTTCCCAGGTCCTGCACGCTTGCAGTCGGATCGGTCGTCGGATTGATGCAACCGGCGAATGCCCGCGCGCAGTTCTCGTTCAGGAACCCGTTATCGAGCTGCTGCTGCTCGATGCTGGGCTGGGGCGGATTTACGTCCGGCGTGCTGATGAGCTTGCGCCCCAGGCTGCCAACATAAACGGCCTCAATGGCGGTGTCTTTGTTCAACTGATACTGGAACCCAAAATTAAAATTCTCTGAATAGGGCGTCTTGAAGTTCGGATCTGTTACGAAGGCAAAGGAAATCTTCGGAACAAAAAACTGCCCCGTCCGTCCCTGTGCCTTGAACGGAAAGGGGTTGGTGATGCCCAGTGCCGTAAAGGGATCGGCGAAAGCGTCCGCCGATGCGACCTCATTGGACTTGGGGAACAGGTTGGAAACATCGCCGAACGGCGGCTGTCCACCGAATTGCAAGTTCAGGGCGCCGTCTTCGATGTCGTAGAAAATGCCGGCGCCGCCACGCATGACGAGCTTGGCATTGCCGAAGATATCCCATGCAAAGCCGAATCGCGGCGCGAAGTTGTTGCGATCGGGGTTCACAAGGGCCCGGTTTGGCGTTCCAGGGTCGCCGGGATAGAGCACTCCTGGGGGCGCATTCGGAAACACTGTGGACTGCGCTCCCGCACCGAAGAATCCGATGATGTTGTTGTGAATATCGTATTGCGGGCTGTTGTATTCATACCGCAATCCAAGAACGAGCGTAAGCCGCGGCTTGATCTTGAAAGAATCCTGCCCGTAATAGTGCTGCGAAGTCGTGCGAATGCTGTAGCTGGCGGTTGAGAATTGGAAGAAATTGCTGGGGAAACCGGCGACAAAGTCCGCCGATGCGTCACCCGTAAATGTGCCGCCTGCCTGGTTTCCATTGCCTCCACCAAAGGTGAAGCTGCCGTTATTGAAGAAATCAAAGATAAAGTTGTTTTGGACGCGCCGAATATCTGCCCCAAATTTCCATTCGTGCCGGCCGTGCGGAATCGTCACATGATCCTGATACTGAAAGGTCATGTCATGGAGCTTCGTCGGTCCCTGTGGCGATGGACCGAAATTGAAGCCCGGTGTGAAAATGATGGGTATGGAAGCGCCGGCGGCATCGTCGGGGTTTACGTTCGTAAAGCCCAGCTCGGCTGGTGTGGTGGGGTCCGTCGGCTTTGCCTGTAGATTTGCAGTACGGTTTGCCGAGGCGCGGAATTCATTGATCCAGCCTCGCGCAAAACTGTGGGTCCATCCGATAGTCAGCACCTGGTTGCGATCGGTATCCGTGAAGCCCGAGCCCAGCGGTACGTTGCCACCCGTGGAGGCGCCCTTGTTGATGGCGAAGGGGAAGGCGTCCCTCCTGTCGTTGATAACGTAGAGCACGGACAATGTATCTCTCTGCGTCAGGGTGTGATCTAGGCGCAGAATACCCTGATCTTCGTTGATCGCGGCCGTCGAAGATGAGATAAAACCGTTACTGCTGGCCAGGCTTGGCGAAGGAAGCGGTAAGAACTTTTTGATGTAGTTCGCCGAAACCGGATTGACGGGCACTTGGTTGAATGCATAGGGATTGCCGTTGGGGTCCACGAGCTGAGTGCCGCCAGTGGTGCAGGTCGTTCCCCCTGCGCCGAACCCCGCGTTTCCGCCTCCAGGGGTGCACAATTCACTGAAATCCCCAGTGCGTTCGGCCGGGCTCAAAACGGTCAGTTGCGGCAAGATCTGCCCTTCCCGCCTTCGCGCCCCTTGATACGCGCCGAAGATGAAGGTCTTATCTTTTTTGATCGGTGCCCCTACGGTTCCTCCAAACACATTCCGCTTGAAGGCGCCCTTCGGCGTGCCCTGGGGCAGGAAAAAATCGCGCGCATTCAGAACATCGTTCCGGATGAATTCGAACGCGGAGCCGTGGACATGGTTTGTCCCGGACTTAATCACCTGGTTCACGATGCCGCCCGAGGTGCGCCCAAATTCCGCATCGTAGTTGTTGGTAAGAATCTTGAATTCTTGGACGGCGTCGGGATTCGGATTAACGGCGATGTTGTTGCCCAAGAAATCCGTATTGTCCGCGCCATCGATCAAGAACGTCAGCGATTCCGACCTCTGCCCGCTGACGCTGAAGGGATTGCCGGAACCATCATCCGGGTCCGGATTAAAGACACCTGCTTGCAGCAGCCCCAATTGCAAAGTGTCGCGATCCAAGAGCGGCAGATCCAGAATCCGCCGGGTGTCTTCCACCTTGCCTAGCACTGCACCAGACGTGTCAACCTGGGGAACGGCTGCGGAGACCTCTACGACTTCGGTGGTCTGCCCGATTTCCAGGGCGACGTCCAAGCGCCCGTTCTGGTTGACTTCCAGCGTGATGCCGCTCTGAACGTTCCTCTTGAAACCTGCATGCTCCACCGTCAGCTGGTAGTTGCCAACATCGACCAGGGAAAAGAGATAGTTACCCTCTGAGTCGGACTTCGTCGTCCGACTGATGTTAGTGCCTTGATTTGTAAGCGTGACGGTCGCTGAGGCCACCGTCGCCCCGGATTGATCTTTGACGGTTCCGGTGAGCCGCGCTGTCGCTTGGCCCCAGGCACTTCCTGCCACCACTAAGAGAGCCAGAAAACCAAAAAGAAACACAAATAGATTGCGCCTTGCAAATAACGAGTTCATTCACCGCTCCTTTCGCGCACCTGGTTGTAATTCGAACGAATGTGAAGGAGCCCACTGGGGCAGGTGCACCACAGCCTTGGCATAGGGCTATGCCAAAACGTGAGAGAAGATAAAAACTTACCCCGGGCAACCATCCACTGCTTATCAAGCTAAAGTTGAGATACTTTTTAGGACAATCTGAATAGGTATGTCAAGTTTATTCGATTTAACTCTGTCTAGTTCGAATCTCATCTTGCCAAGGCTCAATAGCTCTTCCTTCACCGAGTTCATTTTTGGCTGGCGATTGCATCCCGGCCCTGCAACCATCTTCCAACTTCGTCTCCTTGCGGGGCCAAACTTGACGAGAAAACGCTCACGAACCTTGTGCGCGCACCTTCTTGGCAAGCAAATAGGAAACCGGGCACGATTTGATCGTGTCCCAATCGCATGGCGTGAACGTTGGCTGTGATACGCTCGACGTTATGCGAATCTTTTTTGCGCTTCTCTGCTACCAGTTCGCCTTGGGGAGTGCTGCAGCCGGTTTGCCGGAGCCGGACCAATCGTCTAGTCGCAATGTTTTTTTGGTCACTATCGATACCTTGCGCGCGGACCACGTTCATTGCTATGGCTACAACGACATCCAAACTCCGGCTCTCGATCAGCTGGCGGCCCAAGGGATTCGCTTCACGCAAGCATTCACGCCCAGCCCGATCACAAATTCTTCCCATGCAAGCATCTTGACGGGGCTGCTGCCAAGCTCCCACGGCGTGAGCGACTTTGGCGTTCCACTGGCCGCTGCAAACACCACGCTCGCGCAATTGCTTCAGAAGCGGGATTACCGGACCGCTGCATTCATCGGCGCCGTCATTCTGGACAGCAAGGCGCTCGCTCCAGGTTTCGACCGCGGGTTCGATTTCTACGACAATTTTCCCGTGCAGGCTGATACCAAATCACATTGGGGCCGCATTGAGCGCCGCGGAATGGAAGTCGTACAGCACGCGGAAACGTGGCTCAGCGCCCACTCCGCAGGGCCGCATTTCGTTTGGCTGCACCTGTATGATCCCCATGATCCGTATGAGCCGCCGCCGCCGTATTCCACAATTTACAAGGACCGGCTCTACGACGGAGAAATTGCTTACGCCGATTCGGCGCTGAGCCATTTCCTTGCTTACCTCAAGAAACAAGGATGGTATGAGGGCGCATTAATTATTGTGGTGGGAGATCACGGCGAGGGACTCGGCGAGCATCACGAAGACACCCACGGCATTTTTCTCTACGACTCGACGACTCATGTTCCTTTGATTGTGAAGCTGCCAAGTCAGAGCGATGAAGGCAAGACGGTTGACGCACAGGTCCGAACGACAGACATCATGCCCACGATTCTGGGCCTGCTCGGCATTGCTGTTCCAGCAAATCTGGATGGCGATTCTCTAGAGCCATTCCTCGCTGGCTTCGATGCGGCTCCTCGCACCGTTTTCGGTCAAACCGACTATCCGCTGCGGTTTGGATGGGCCCCGCTGCGCTCGGTTCGAACCGAAGGGTTCAAGTTTATCGAAGCACCGAAGCCGGAGCTTTACGATCTCCACAACGATCCCAGCGAATCGCGCAATCACTATGTGCCCTGGGATGGCACGGTTCAGAAGCTGCGCAAAGCACTTGCAGAGTTGAGCGCCAAATCACCGGCCCTTGGAAAAACTTCGCCCGCAGCTGTTTCCGCTAGCACCATCGAGGAACTGCACGCCCTCGGGTACTTGGGCTCCGCCGACGCCCACAGCGCGACGGATGTTCCCGAGCCCTCGTTGTTGCCCGATCCCAAGGACAGAATTGAGGAGCAGAATCTACTGCACGCCGCGATGATGGCGTCAGAAGACGGAGAGACGGACAAGGCGCGAGCGGCACTGGAGAAGGTGCTGCAATTGGACGAGAATTCCGTAGTCGCTCTGACGCACCTGGGCCGGATGGCGATGGCTTCAGGGAATTACGCAAAAGCTGCCGGCTATTTGCGGCGAGTGCGCGACGCCCACCCAAACGATGCGACGGATTCGTTCGAATACGCAAGAGCGCTGGAATTGTGCGGCGACCTGCCCGGCGCGCGGGATGCTCTGCTCGAGAGCTTGAAACTGAACTCAAACCAATTCGAAGCGCGGCTCGCACTCGGGCGAGTGTATCTCGGCTTGAACGATGCGAACGCGGCAGAGGACCAATTCGAAGCAGCGGTTCTCTTGCAGCCCGGAAGTTCCGAAGCGCAGATTGCTCTGGCGAAGGCGCTGATCCGCCAGAAAAAGTTCGCAGATGCAGTGGAACTGCTGGAGACGGTCGCCGAAACCTCGAACCGCGATCCAGAAATATTTGAATTACTCGCGCAAGCCTACTTCGGCGTCGGGCGGCGGCAAGACGCGCAGCGCGCGCAGTTGCGGGCCAAGGCGCTCCGAAAATCGAAACGGCCGCAGTGAGCGGCCGTTCGGAGTTAGCAAATCAAATCCCGCTGGCTCGCGGAAAGTTTCAGACGCGTTACTGCTTGGCCGCCACTTTATTGTCGCCGCTCTCAAAAATCTCCGTCAGGATGCGTCCGCGCATCTGCTTCGGCTGCTCGATGCCGTAAATGTGCAAGAGAGTCGGAGCTACGTCGTACACGCTGGCTCCCAAGCCCATCAGCCGTAGATCGTGCTTGATGCCGGGCCCCATGGCGAAGAAAGAGCCAGGTACGTCATCGCCATCGGCAAAATCGTGCTTGGCGATCACCGGCGTGGTTTTCTCGTGGTCCATGTGCGCGTGCGGATCTTTCTCTTCAAACTCGCGCAGCGGCTTGATGCCGTGGTCGGAAAAAATAATCAAATACGTGTTTTCATCCACATGCTTCAGGATCGATCCCAGCACTTTGTCGAAAGCCACGTACTGGTCCGGGAAAGCATCCTGCCGTACGCCATTGATGCTCGCATTGTAGCCAGCATTGAACGGCGTGATGGGATACAGCCAGTGCCCGGTGCGGTCTTCACATGACTGCGCCAGGAAGGTGAACTCGGTGGGATGCGTCGTCAGCAGATAATCGAACAGTTTGGTCTGCTGGTCGCGAATGACCTGCACTTTGCCAAGCCACTTGTCGATGAATTCCGCTTCGTGGCCCTTTAGCTCCCCCGCGCCGGGCATTCGCTCGCAGTCAATATAAAAGTCGCCGACATTCTTCAGGAGTTCAGGTTGCAAGCTCTTGGGATAGACGGCGTCGCCGCCCATCACTTCGCTCAGCTTCGGGGCGCAGAGCACGCCGTCTTCGCAATTCTTGCCACGCGTCAGCATGCCGCTGATCATGTACCCGTTCACTGGCATAACGGGAAACGTAGCTGGGACGTTGGCCATGCCCACGGTGATCCCGCTTTTCGAGAGCATCGACCAGACGGGCTCTTCCTTCAGCATGTTGGTGTTGGCAGTAATCCCGCCGACAATAAAACCCGTGACGCCATGCTCTTCCGGATTCGTGCTCGTAAACAGCGTGCTGTACACTCGCGGACAATTGGGCGCGGAAACCGTGCGCAGCTTTCCGTAGGCCCCTCTCTCGATCACGCTCGACAAATTCGGCATCTGGCCCTTCAGCAGCAGCGGACGGATGATGTCCAGCTCCATGCCGTTGACGCCGACAACGATGACCCGCGGTTTTGGTTTGGGAGCGTTTTGTTGTTGCGCAAAGACCGGAACCGCCAGAAGAAGTACGGACAGCAATAAGGAAAGCTTCTTTGGAACCATGGAACACCCCTGAGTGAGAGCATGAATTATATAGTCGTGATTTGCTGGTGTCCAGCAAAGGAGTCCAGCGCCACGGAGGAGGTTCGGGTGGCAAGGCAACAGCGACGGCGGTATGCGGACCACCCCCCTGTTTTTTGTAAGTGTTGCATCTAAAGGAGTTAACTGTTCCGTAAGTCTATTGTTTGCAACACTTGCGGAGAGATCCATATGTGTTGCAACTAAAGGAGTTACGGTGGCAGACTGTTGGTGAGCAAGGAGCGACTTGGAATGAAGAGGAGCGAGAATGGCCGGGAGGGGGGTACACCCCCCATGGCGACGAAAAGAGTGCGGAAGCAACTGATTCCAAAAGAGTTGACGAATTCCTTTGTGTAAAAGAGTGCGGAAGAGCTTGAAAGAAAAGAAGTTAGAGGTAAAGCGTTGGATCTAGGCGGCTTGCAGTGAGGATGGCGGTTGAGTATCACGACTGATGTTACCCAATGAGTATAATCCCTGTCAAGGAAAAGTTCGGATGGCTGAAAGAACGAGATCCGTGAGTCAGCGGGTTGTCTTACCAGCCAGGGCCTTCAAGCGGGTGGCTTCGGCGCGCTCGCGCGCGGCATCTTCGGCGCGGCCCAGCTTCTCGTACTCGTCCGCCAGGAAGGAATGCGCCTCGCGGGAATCCGTTTGTACCGCCGCGGCCTTTTCCAGGTAAGGCAGAGCCTCGGCGAAAGTACCGTTCAGAAACAGCATGCGCCCCAGAAGCAGGTTTGCGCGGTAATGGTCCGGCTCTCCCTGGAGAACTACGAGCAGGTCTTTGGCTGCTTCCTCAGGCCGTCCGGTACGGGCATAAATGGAGGCCAGAGAATAGCGGGCGTCGCTCCAATCGGGCCGGTTTTCCACCAAGATTTCGAAATGCGCGGCAGCGGTTTTCAGATCGCCGGTTTCGTAAAGGCAGATGGCTAGCTCGTACTGCGCCATCAGCGCATCCGGCCGCAGCTCGACGGCTTTGCGCAGGGGAGGAATGGCTTTGGCAAAGCTGCCTTTCCGCGAGTAGGCGATACCCAGGTAATACTGCGCCGTCTGGACCTCAGGGTCTTTGGCCACTACGCGCAGCAGCAGCGGGATGACGGTGGCTTCCTTTCCCTCTTCGATGGCCAGGCTGGCATCGTGCATATCGTTGGCTACATCGATGCGGTCCTTGGGATCGATGCGTGTGGACGGGCCGGTCTTTGCAGAGGCCACGTAGCCCAGCGCGGAAAGCTTTTCCCTGCTCTTTTCGTCGAGTCCGTCCTGCAAGGCCTGAGGCGCCCCTGTGCTGATGCGCTTCACGAAGCTATCCAACTGGATTGCCAAGCGCACCGCGGCGGCGTGGTGGCCCGGATAGAGGTTTATCTTCTCGCCCGGGTCTGATGCCTGATCGTAAAGCTCTGGCGATGGCGCACGCACGTAAAGCTGGTTTCCGTTGCGCAGGGAAACCAGCGCGCTCCACCCGAACGAGCGTTCGGAGTGGTCGCCGGTGGCCAACGAAGGATGGTTTTCAGGGTGCGGGTTTCCAATCAGAGGGAGGAGCGAACGACCCTGCATGGCCGGAGGCGGCGTCTGCCCCAGGGCATCGAGAACGGTTGGCGCTAGATCCACCAGGCTCGCCGTGGCGTTGACGCGCTGGGCGGCAAAACGATTGCCGGGAAGTTTGAGGAGCAGTGGCACGTGGATGGTAGCGTCGTAAAGGAAAATGCTGTGGGTCAGTTCGCCGTGCTCGCCCAAGGATTCGCCATGATCGGCGGCGACGGCGATCAGCGTATTTTCGTATAGCCCCTGGCTCCGCAAATAGTCCAGCAGCTTTCCTACAGTGGCATCTACATAGGCGATACCCCCGTTGTAAGGGGCGCCCGGAAACCGGCTGCGGAACGGTTCGGGTGGATTGTAGGGATCGTGCGCGTCCCACAGGTGAAACCATAGGAAAAACGGACCGCCCTTCTGCTGGCCGAGCCATTCGAGAACGTGTCCCAAGGTCACCTCGCCGCGGCGCTGCATGGAAGCCTCGCGGCGCTCCCCGGTCTTCTGCCGGTGAAAGCCCGCGTTGTAGACGTCGAAGCCGCGCTCGAATCCGGAGGCAAACCCGTTTTTCGGGTCGAGAATGATGCTGCCGACGAAGGCCCCGGTGTGGTAGCCCTGGGCGTGGAGCATTTCTGGTAGAAAGGGGACGCTGGGAGGCAGGCGATCGCCGAAGTTACGGATGCCGTGGTACTGCGGAAAAGTCCCGGTGAGGATGGTCGCGTGAGAGACCGGCGTAATGGGCGCCTGGGAGTAGGCATGCTCGAACACCACTCCCTGACTCGCCAGCGCATCCAGTTGCGGCGTCAAACCAAGCTTTGAGCCGAGAAAGCCCATGCGGTCGGCTCGGACGGTATCCAATGTGATCAGGATAACGTTGGGCGGGTCTGTGGCTGCCGCGGCGAGCGCGGGGAACAGAACGAGGAGGCAAAGGATGCAAGCGCGCCGCATAAAGAAAAAGGAGCCTGCATTGTAGCAGACTCCTTTTTCGGAACCAAAACCCGACCTGGAGCCGAAGATCAGAAAATGAGCTTCACACCGAGCTGCATAGCCCGCGGGCCACCCGAAGAAAGGAACGGGTTGCCGGCCGCAATGTCCGGCGTCTGGGAAAAGGCGTTGAACGCACCGCTCGTATAGGTGGTGCTGGCCGGTGAAGGGTTGAGGTTCGGGTGGTTCAACACGTTAAAGACCTCCCACCGGAGCTGGATGCTCAACCGCTCGTTGATCTTCGTGGTTTTATTCAGGTTTGCATCCCACTGGACAAAGTGGGGCCCCCGGAAGGCGTTCCGACCGCAAGTGCCGACAGTGCCGTCGGCGGGTTTCGAGAATACAGCCGCAGCGTTGGTAATGTAGTTTTGGCTTGGGTCGCCGTAGTTGTAAATCGGGGCCACGTTGCAATCGGGCCTCTGGTATATTCGATCTTGCCCAGAGTTATCTCGCAGGCTGCTCGCCAAGACCGTGAAGGGCCGTGCGCTAGCAAAGGAGGCGACACTGCCAATCTGCCAGCCCGATCCAAGCCGGCCAAGTGTTGACCACTTCGGGAAGTCGTAACCAATGCCGGTATTGAAATTCCTGCGGATGTCGGTATCGCAGGGTCCCGTGTTGCTCGCAGGGTTAAACGGATTTTCGTCAATGGGCAGAGTGCTCCCGCCACCGCGGTTCACCGAGTTGCTGTCAATACAGTTCGACCATGTGAAGTTGACAATGGAGTTGAGCCCGTGCCAGTCGCGCTGCCGATAGGTAACCTGCATGGAGTTATAGCGCGAAAAGCCACCATTCGTGAGCTGGATTACGTATTTGTACAACGGGGTGCCAGCGGTGTTTTGGAAAACCGAATCGAAAGGCCGATTGCAATTGAGCGATGTCGGATTGTTAGCACTGTTTGGAGGACCAGTTAGCTGGCTACCGTTCGCAAAGCAGCCGATGGGACGATTATTTAGGCTTCGATCCAATAACATGTCGGACCCATGGGCGCCGAAGTAGCCGATGCTGATGGCGCTTTTTGAAAATAACTCATGCTGTAACGTCAGGCTGTAATATTGGATCCGGGGAGTCTTCAAGTCGGGAACAACACCAAAGATGTTGAACGGCGGATTAGCCGTCGGATTGGGACCGTAAGTTTGGTAGGGAACAGTCGAACTCCCGCCGAACGCGGCCGGGCCCGGCTGAGGACCCATGCATATCCAGTCTGGCGACGCGGTGTTGATTGTCGGGTTGTAACACGTGTTCGCCGAAAGCGGCTCAAAAAGAGCCGATGTATTCGCATTGCCATCCGCCACGACTGAGAAGACACCCAGGTTCTCGTTCGTAAAGGAGCCGGCGCGTGCTCCCTGGAAGGAATAAGGCGCGCTGATAGCTGCAAAGTTGGCTACGTCGTAGACCATTGAGTAGCCGACACGTAGAGAGGTCTTGCCATTTCCGAACACGTCCCAAGCGAGGCCGGCTCGCGGGCCAAAGTCGCGCAGATCGAGGTTGTAGAGGCGCGGGTTACCCACCCCCACACGGACCAACCCCGGCGGAGCATTAGCTGGAGGACAGACCGTAGGCTCCGGCGCCGCGCAAGGGTAGAAGTTCGAAGCAGTCTTATCTGCTTCACCGAGAGCCCCATTGAGTTCCCAGCGCAAGCCGTAGCTGACCGTCAGGCGCGGGGTGACTTTCCATTCGTCCTGGAAAAACAATCCCACAGAGGGCTGATAGAGATGGCGGGAAGTGTCGCCAAACGAGCGCGCGGCCTCATCAATCCGGCCGACGAGCAATTGTGTAAGGACAGTCGGGAAGTCGGTCTGGAAACTGCTCAGCGAGGACCGTGCGCGGTTCCGCAGGCTGAACGTAGAGGCATAGTCGTAGTTGCCGCCGAACTTAAAAGAATGCGCTCCCTTGATCCAGGTGAAGTGCGAGGACGCGTCGTAGTTCTGCGTGGGGCGGGTGCTTAGGGGGTAGCCGAAAATGCCGCCGATGTTACCAGCGGTGACGGAGCTCGCATAAACAGAGGGAACCCCAAAATCGGCCGGACTGAGGGGGCCTGTGTCAACGCCCAAGCTTAACGGATTGACCTTGTTGTTGGGGTCCAGGATCTGCGCGTAGCGATTCCAGTTGAACCGAACGTCCAGGATCTTGTTGGCGGAAATCGCGTAGGTCCATCCGAGCCCGGCCACCTGCACGCGCGTCGGGGCAATGGAGTTGAACCCCGCGGAGGAAAGGCCGCTGCCGGGAGCGGGAGGTATCGTGTAGCCGCCCAGGGGAGCGGACTGCAGGCTGTCGGCAAAAACATAGCGGCCAGTGAGCTGCATCTTCGCGTTCATCTTGAAATCAATCTTGATCTTGAAACTGCTCAGTGCGTCCGTGTTGGGGGAGGCGATGGTTTGGTTGAACCCGCCAGGGGCCACTGCGGCGTTAGCGGCAGCCTGGGTGCAGGATACGACGGCGCTCTTACCATCCGAGCAGGGGTAGTACTTCAACAGCGCCAAGCCCGCGGGATTGACGGGAAAGGCCGCACCGGTAGTGTTAATGGCCGGACAGTTCGCAGGCAAAGCGGTATTGTTGACGTTGGCCAAGGCGCAGGCCAAGTCACCCTGCGTAGGGATGAGCACTTTGTACGGCTCAAGGGACTTGTTCCTTTGCCCCTCGAAGTCCGAGAAAAAGAACAAACGGTCCTTCACAAGGGGGCCACCAAACGTACCCCCATAGTTGTGGTTGTGGTAAGGAATTGTTTGAGTTGAAAAAAAGTTCTTGGCGTTGAGCCAGTCGTAGTCTCCGAAATAGAAGGCCGTACCGTGAAAATCGTTGGTGCCGCTCTTGAGAACCACATTGACGGCCGCCCCGCCCTTCACCCCGTATTCCGCCGAGGGGAGCTGCTGGACCGAAAACTCCTGGATGGAGTCATTGCCCAGCACGGAGGCGGGAATCCCCAAGACACCGGGCTGGCCCACGACCTCGCTGCCATAGAAGCGGTCGTTGTTGGGCATACCGTCAATCAAATAGTTGTTGGTGGTGCTGCGCTGGCCACTGATGCTAACGTCCAGGAAGCCGCCGCCCGGCGAGCGCTGGACGCCGGGGGTGATGGCCAAAATAGATTTAAAATCGCGGCCTTCGGTGGGGAGATCCACGATGGATTTGGTGTCTACTTCATTCGTGACACCCGGGGAGTAGTCCACCAGCGGGCTGGCTGCTTCCACCATGATGGTTTCCGTGCGCTCGCCCAATTGAAGCCGGAAATCCGCCTTGGTCTCTTTGGCGACGGTAACCGTCACATTGCGCAGGGTGGTCTTAAACCCTTGGGACGAGACAGAAACCTTGTACACGCAACTGGGCAAGTCCGACAGCAAGTATTCACCGGCGCTGCCAGAGGTCACCGAACGCGTCTGGTTGGTGTCCGGACAGACGGCCGATACAGCGGCGCCCGCCACGGCCGCGCCGCTCTGATCCATCACCGTCCCGGAAATTTCACCGGTGGTGATCTGCGCAGGCAAAGCGAGCGCACAGCCCAGAACCAGAGTGAGTGCACAGAAAAACCGAATGGAAATGGAATAAGACTTAAGCATTGGACTCCACCCCTTTGGCAAATGTAGAACCCCGTGCAATGACCGTACAATTGGGTGAGATTCTATTCCGGGGGGAGTTTTTGTCAACTAAAATTCCAATAATTCCACAAATGGGACGGCGCAATTCTGTGAATCCTTGAATCGCGAAAGCCTGATGGGCATTTACGCACGGCCGAGGCGCAGGAGCTTGGCTTCAGTAATGGCGGTAATGGAACGGATCGGCCCAAGAATCGCCGCCGAAACCTCGCCGTCGATGCGCACCAGGGAAACGGCTTCCGCACCTCGCTGCGCTTCGCGGCGCCCGAGCGCGAATGTCGCGATATTCACGCCATGCTTGCCGAGGGTCGTCCCCACTTGCCCGATCACTCCCGGCTCGTCGCGGTTTCGCAGGTAAAGGATGGTGCCTTCGAGCTGGGCCTCCAGCGGAATCCCTTCGATTTGCAATACGCGCGGCGAGCCGTCATGCAGGACCGTGCCTTCGGCCGTAAATCCCTTCGCCGAACCTGTTTTTTCTGGAAGCGCGGATACCTCCAGGGTATTCGGAAACCCGTGCTCCCTCCGCCGCGTTTCTTCCTCCACGGTCAATCCCCTTGCGGCTGCCACTGCCGGAGCATTCACCACGTTCACCTTTTCATCCAGCACAGCGTTGAGCACGCCCGCCAATACCGCGCTGCGCAGCAGGTGCGTGCCGACCTCGGCTACTTCCCCGGCGTAGCGGATGCGAATGCGCGCCGGGCGTGTGTCCGCCGCCTGGGAAACCAGCGAGCCGAGGCGCTCCGCCAATTCCAGATACGGCCGCACGCGCCGGTACTGGTCCGCGGAGAGCGCCGGCAAATTCACCGCGTTTCGAATGATCCCTTCCGACAGGTAGTCCTTGATCTGCACCGCCACTTGCGTGCCGACTTCTTCCTGCGCTTCCGTCGTCGAGCCAGCCACGTGCGGCGTGGCAATTACGTTCGAAAGTCCAACGAGCGGAGAATTCTTCGGCGGCTCTTCGGCGAAAACATCCAACGCCGCGCCCGCAAGTTTTCCGCTCTTCAACGCAGCCGCAAGGGACGATTCGTCGATCAGCTCGCCACGCGCGGCGTTGATGACGCGCGCTCCCGTTTTCATCTTCTCGATGGTCGCGTCGTTGATCAGATTTTGCGTCGCCGGGCTCAACGCCGTGTGCAGAGAAACAAAATCGCTCTCCGCCAGCAGTTTATCCAGCGGCACCAGCTCGACGGAAACTTCGCGTGCCGCTGCTTCGCTGATGAACGGGTCATACGCCAGCACGCGCATGTCGAAGGCCTCCGCGCGCACCGCGACCTCGCTGCCGATGCGACCCAGGCCGATCAGTCCAAGCGTCTTCCCGCGTACTTCCGTCCCCGCCGCGGAGGATTTTTCCCAGCGCCCTTCATGAATGGCCTTGTCCAAGCGCGGCACTTGCCGCGCCAGCGCCAGGAGCAGCGCGAAAGTGTGTTCCGCCACGCTCACCGAATTTCCACCCGGTGTGCTCATCACCAGCACGCCGCGCTTGGTGGCGGCTTCCAGGTCGATATTGTCCACGCCGACGCCGGCGCGGCCCACCGCGCGCAGCTTGGGAGCTAACTCCAGCAGCTCAGCGGTTACTTTCGTTGCGCTGCGCACGATCAGCGCATCGGCTTCCACAATCTCCGCGTTCAGCGTTTCCTTCGTCGTCAGCACCACGTTCCAGCCGGGCTGCTCCTTCAGCAGTTGCACGCCCCGGTCGCTGATCTTGTCCGCAACGATGACTTTCATGAGGTCTTGGGTATCTCCGCCGGGCTTTTCCCGCGCAAGCAAGGGAACAACGTTAACGAGCCCTTGCAACACTGTCAAATCGCGGAAAGAATCGAAAACCAGTTAAGCTCTCGATGGTTTCTTGCGCTATTCGAATCTCGCCCTCTTTTCGTTCTCCACGCCAATTGCCTCTGCGCCTCTGCTATATTCATCTGCGAGGGGAATCCGCGATGAATCTTGCCGAAAAAATCCAGAAGGATCTGGTCGACGCCATGCGCGCGAAAGACGAACTGCGGCTGAGCGTGCTTCGCGGCATCAAGTCCGCCATCAAAAACCGCGAAGTCGAAAAAATACGCGCTCTCGACGAGCCGGAGTCCATCCAGATTCTTCAAACGCTTGTGAAACAGCGCAAGGAATCCATCGAGCAATTCACGAAAGGCAATCGCCCGGAGCTTGCCGAAAAGGAAACAAAGGAGCTGGCCATCATCGAGTCCTATCTCCCCGCGGGCGCGAGCGCCGTCGAGATGGACGCCGCCATCAGCAAAGCGATCTCCGAAACCGGCGCGAATTCCATCAAACAAATGGGCGCCGTGGTTAAAGCCGCCAAGGTCGCTTTGGAAGGCAAGACCGTCGACGGCAAAGCGCTCAGCGATCTGGTTCGCGACCGGCTTTCGAAACTCGGCTGAAACTTACTGCGCGATTGACGCTTTCACGCGAGCTGCCTTCTCACCATTCTCCACATGCCCCTGCCGGAAACCATCGCGATGCGCTTCACCGAGGAAGACGCCGGCTATGTCACCGTGCGCCCTGTCGTGAAGCAGGTGTTCCGCCTGCCGGAGCTTGTCGACATGGTTCTGAGCGTCACGGGAAAGAATGTTCTTCGAGTGCAGCAGATTTTTCGCGCTGGCACCGTCGTCTATAACGGTTTCCGTTATCGTTGGGAGGGCTTCTCTACTGAAATAAGCGAACTCACCGCCCTTCTCGCACCTTATCCCGACGATGATCCCTCTCGCCCTTTCGACCCCGCCGCTGCAACCTCTCTCTCTCTCGAAATCGCAGGCGGGACCCAGCGCTCCCTGATCGAACTCACTCGCCACGAGGCTTCGGCCAAGCGCTTTCTCCACACCCGCAGTCCCTGGGAAATCCTGGTCAGCACCGTTCAATCAACTCCACCGCACTATGAGACATACTCGCATGCGCATCGCGCCGACCTGTATCGTCTAAATCTCCCACCGCAAGCGGCCCTCGCCCTGCGGAACGAGACACTCGACGCCTCGCCGCGTGTCCTGCGCAAGAGGCTTGCGGGATTGCGGCCGCCTTCCGCTCTTTTGTTCTTTGTTCCTCGAACGCCCCCTGCCGGGCCAGAATCTCGCTCATAAAAAAGGAGTCTCCATGACACTCTCTTCCGATGCAGGCACTCGCAACTCGCAAGCTCTCGCCGTGCTGCGCATCGGCGTCGGTGTCCTTTTCCTGATCTTCGCTGAATACAAAGTCTTCGGCACGCAATTCACCCTTCACGGCGGATTTCAGTTCTGGATTAATAGATTTCTCTCCGGCGGCGTTTATCCCTTCATGGAGCCGGTGCTTCGCGGCTTCGTGCTGCCGCACGCGACATTCTTCGCGTTCCTTACAGCTTACGGCGAACTCGCCATCGGCTTGGCGCTGTTGCTCGGAGTTTGGGTTCGGCCCGCAAGCGCCTCAGGACTCATCTTCATGCTGGCGCTGCTTTTTTCCTCGGACTATCCGGGTTCGCAGGCGGCTTTCTGGCAATACTTCGGCGCAAGCATTGGCCATTCCGTGTTCGCTCTGTGCTTCGCTGCGTTTCTGGTGGGCCGCGCCGACGCCGTTTGGTCCGTCAGCACCGCGCGGAGAAACTCGTAAGCGCGCTAGTCGACCAGCAGTTCAGTGGGCCGCCGGCTTCAACACGGCCGTGCTCCGCTCGTCGCCCGCGATAATCCGGTACAGCTTCTTCAACTCTTCCGCCTTGCTCACCGGCACGCTCAACTCTTTGACTTCAAACGTCCGCGTGTACTTCAGCGTGTTCCCGTTCAGTTCCGTCTTGCTGTGATAACTCGCAAAGCTGTAATCCGCGTTGATTGGCGGCGGCAAATCGTCCACCTCGTAGCCCGCGGGCAGAGCGATTTCGATCGTGTCCGTATTCTTCGCCGGCCCCTCGAATTCCACTGGGTACATGCGCGGCTCTTTTTTCTCCAGAAAATCACTCACATTGGATCCCAAGACTCGTGGCCGCACCAGGAGCAGATCTCCGGCGGTCTTTGCGTAATTTTGCGCCACAAGCGAATACTGGTATCCAAACGGCTGATCCACCTGGTTCAGATTGGAAAAAGACGCTTTGGTGAGCTGAAATGTGGAAAGGGAATGAGAGATAAGCGTCTCGAGGAACTTGACCCGGTCTGCATCCTTAGTCACGGACTTGAGGCTTGCACGTTGCTCAGTGCCGTAGTCGCCGTTGCGCTGCTCAATAAACTCGCCGCTCAACGCTCCACTGGAAGTCAGTACCAATTTCGCGGTCCGCACAACTCCGTTCATCGCGGCCGGCAGTTGCGGAAGTTTTATCAGTTCTCCGCCGTCCGGAGTCACCAGCAGGGCGTAGTTTTCCTGTAATTCCCCGCGAAGGTGCCCGAACGGCGTAAATTCGTCGGTCGGGTCGAAAATGAGCAAGCGGCCCAGCTTCGGATGAGAAATAATCATGTGAAGGGACGGATCGTTTAAGTCATCCGGCAGATGGATGGCCAGAATGACGTGGTCAAACCAGCGTGTGGCGGGAGTCGCTGGAGTGATCGTGCCACGTTGCGTATTGATGGCCACGTAATAAGACTCCACTCCAACTTCAGCGAGCATGGTGCTCAAGAGAGTGGCTTTGTCTTTGCAGTCGCCATATTTGTGAAGAAAGATTTCGGGCGCGGGATGCGGCTGCCAGCCTCCGATCCCAAGCTGGATGGCAACATACCGAATATCCTTTTGCATGAATTGGGCCAGCGCGCGCATCTTGGCAAGAGTTGTCGGAGCATTTGCGGTGATCTCCGCGGTCTTTCTCTTGATCTCCGGAGAAGCCTCGCGCCTCCCCTCGGCCAACCCACTTTCCCATTTCCCCATGGCCTTCCAGTCCTGGAACCCGTTGGTCCGCCCACTGGCGTTGCCAAACAAGGAAACAACCATGAATCCAGCCACGCCTTCCCACGGAGGCATTCCGCTTTCTGGCTTGATCGCTTTGACATCATTCACGACCCATTGCCATTGGCCGCCTCCGCCTGTTGGCTGCACATCGGGATGGTTCAGCCAGACCGCTTTGTATTCCCATCCGGCGGGGAGTTGCAGGGAATAGCGCGCCTCTCGAACCGGCACTTCCACCTCTTGAAACGCCCAAAAATCCTGCAGGACGTAAGGGCGCAGTTCCTGCTCAATCTCATAGCCAACGACATTGCCGGGATCCGCCGCCGGGATCGTCAGAATCTTGGACTTCAGGTCAGTCATCAATTCACCGTTCTGCACTCCTAGCAGGGCCGTTTCTATGGCGTCCTTCTCCTTCACCTCGAAGTCCTTTCCCTGCGAGGGAATACACCAGCCGTGAATATTATTGAGCTTCGACTCGGCATCGAAATCCGCACGAATGGTTCCATAACGGCGGCCGTCGGGGCGCAGGATTTTATAGACACGCCGTTCCACTTTCTTGATCTTCCCGTTGGACTGGACGCTGAGGATGTCTTCGGAGTACAGCAGCACCGCGTTTGTCTTTTCGTCGTGGTCCGGCAGCGCCGCATTCGCAACCGCGTGCATCCACTGCGGAGCATCCCCGCATCGAGCGGCAGGAACCGTAACTAGAAGACAAGCGAAAAGACCTGCGGAGCACAGTTGCCGGCGGACGCGCCTAATTTCCACCGGAGGTTCCCATGGGCTGTAGAACGATTTGCTGTTCATCTCCGCTCCTCACGATTGATAGAAATTGCGTAGCGTGCCGTAATATTTTTGTTCAAGGAAGGTAAGGCTGCACCGCAGGTGCCGTTCCAGGTGAAGCGAGCCCTTGTCGTTTTCGACCTTCAGGCTGTAGGCAACGGCTTTCACATCATTGTTTTGCGCCTGCGGCAAACTTCCGATCTGCCAGCCAAGCGGCAGCTCGATGCGCACATCGTCGCTCTTCTCGAACAAGTAATGAAAATAGAGCGGGTGGACCCTGATGGAATGCTCAAACATGTGTTTTTCCGGACCGCTGAACAGGCCCACGGGACATAGCGCGCGCTTTCCCGCACCGGAAATCCAGCCGGGAACCTTCAAAGAGTATTCGGCCACCAAGGTCGCCGCGGAGCTCGCCCATTCCGGTTTGTTCGTCAGCTCGACTTCGATCCCCACAGGGATGATTTCCTTCACGTAGTCCTCCAAGAGCTTTTTGCG
>Ga0207109_1078_pt1 | contig 22532 bp, 25 predicted proteins | sample Alteio_BWMinHeat_73_FD_153584 | JGI IMG/M metagenome (GOLD analysis project Ga0207109, IMG submission 153584) | Enriched cells from forest soil in Barre Woods Harvard Forest LTER site, Petersham, Massachusetts, United States -... | ecosystem: Environmental > Terrestrial > Soil > Temperate forest >... | reverse complement strand
GCGAAGGCCGCTCGATCCGCGAAATCGCCGCGCGCGACAGCGGCCTGCCACCCGACGAAATTGCTCGCCTGCTCGACGTCAAACAGATGACAGGAAGATGAAAGGGAAAGAGTCCCCGGCAACCGGGATTTTCATGGACTGCTTAGCCCATCGCGGATGTCGGCACGGGGACATGTTTGCGGGCGAGTTCGACGATCTGAGTGAACGTCTCAGGATCATGAATCGCGATTTCGGAGAGCATCTTGCGGTCCAGTTCGCACTGGGCGCGCTGCAGGCCGGCGATCAATTCGCTGTAGCGCATGCCGCGGGCGCGACAGGCCGCGTTGATGCGGATGATCCAAAGCTTGCGGAATTGGCGCTTGCGGTCGCGCCGGTCGCGGAAGGCGAAGCGGCGCGCTCGAATCAATGTTACGATCGCTTGCCGGTACAGATTGTGGCGGCCGAGGCGAAAGCCCTTGCACAACCGGCGCGTGCGTTTGCGGCCTTGAGTAACCGTTTTGCCGCTTCGAGCGCGTGGCATGGTCCGATTCCTTTATCTCGAATTTCTTCCACACAGACCCGAAAACCTCGCTGACGCTTCGGGTTGGTGTGTTCGTTGACTCCGCGATCGTTACTGCTGTCCCAAAGCCAGAATGTACTTCTTGGCGATCCGTCCGGTCTCGATTCCAGCACGTCGCAGTTGTCGCTTGCGCTTACTAGTTCGGCCAGCAAGCAAGTGCCGTTTATTGCTCTTATGACGCTTGATCTTGCCGCTGGCGGTTCGCTTCATGCGCTTGGCGACGCCCTTGTTAGTTTTGGCATGCTTGGCCACGATAGCAAATCCTCAGCTGAGCCCGCCAAAGCGGGGACAGCGAAAAAAGAACGGAACCCAGGGGCAATCCCGGGGTTCCGATGCAATCCCACGGAAAGGAGATTATACCGAAAACGCCCAATGCGGTCAGGGTAGAATCCTAGCCGCCGCCGGATTTCGGGGCCAACATCGCGGTAATGCTCTTTCCTTCGCGATTGGGCGGCTTTTCGAGCTTGCTGACCTCGACGAGCTTTTCCAACATGCCGGCCATGACCTTCTCGCCCTCTTCGATGTGCTGCAGTTCGCGACCGCGGAACAGCACTTTCAACAAGACCTTGTCTTTATGCTCGAGAAAACGGCGTGCCTGGCTCAGTTTGGTCTCGATGTCGTGTTCGCCGGTCTTGGGGCGAACGCGGATTTCCTTGAGCTTCTGGTGATGGACCTTGGTTTTGGTCTGCTTGCGCGACTGCTCGTAGCGGTATTTGCCGTAATCCATGATCTTGCAGACGGGCGGACGCTCCAGGGGAGCGACCTCGACAAGATCGAGATTGACCTCGCGCGCTTTCTCCATGGCTTCGGCGGTCGGAATGACGCCAAGCTGTTCGCCGTCGGCTCCAATGACTCGAATTGGCGTGATGCGGATTTGTTCGTTGATGCGCGGTCCGCGTTCACGATCGCGGTCGCCGCCCCGGGGCTGAACGTCACGGACAGGTGGGGGGATGGCGGATCTCCTTTGCAAAAGACTTCGGATGCCGGAATCGCCTCGCCCAGCACAATGTCAGGTTCGGCAGTCCCGCCTGTCCCACGGCGGGATGTCCGGCATAGTTCATGATACGGCAACTCGTGCGCCGACTTCAAGAAATGGCCAAATTTGCCCCATTTCCCAAGTCTATGCACGATAGCGTGTACAACCTGGTGCGTCAACGGGTTCGGGACAATTCAAGCGCCGACGAGGTGAAGCTCAAGCCGCAAATTGTCCGTGTGACTGGGGTGACGAACGTTCACCCATGATTTGGGACGGGCTTGTCCTTCCAATCGCGTCCAAATCTGGTCGATCGGTTCGGTTGAGTTCAAGCTGCCGTTGCAGGGCTCGCGCGAGAGTTGTTCCGATTGCGGCCGTGGCGATGCCGCCGAGCGTTTCAACGATTTTGGTCTCGTGCCAGTGCGTCGAGCGGCTGGTGAGAACGCCGGAAGCCAGAAGCACGATCGATACGGCGAGTATCGCCGACAACATTCCGATTCGATTGCCCAGCCGCGTCGCGGCAACCGCCGATCCAACCGCGCATCCAATACCGCCTGCGACGCTGCAAACCAGCGTCGTCAAGAAGGAGATTCCGCTCGAGGTGTATTGGGGGAAGCCAAGATAATAAATGTCCGCCAGTTCTTCGTGCGTCAGCCTGGGGTCGCCGATACTCGCCGCCAACGAGCCGAGACAAAAGCCGGCGACTGCTCCAACGAAGAAGCCAATAATTGCTCCTGAAACGAAGTTTCCCAGAATGTTGATCGCGCGAGAAGCAATCTTCATGTTCGCCTCGCAGTAAAGAGCCGACTATGCCGATCGGCGCAAGCGCGGCCGATCGACTTCGTGCAGCGTTTGGCGTCGTTGAGGCGCGGTTTGTTCAAATACCGCGCGGTAAACGTCGTGCTGCGTCTCGGAGAGCTCGACGCCACGCCGCCGCATGACTTCCTGGGCTGTGGCGAACAAAATTTCGCTATCGTTGTTCTCCATCAGCACGCCGTGGCTGACCTGGCAGAACGACGGCACGTAGCGCGGCAACAAGCGGCCGGCGGGCAAAATGTTGGTAAATGCGCCGAGATTGGTGCCCGCGTTCAGCAGCGAACCGACGCCGATCTTGGCGTGGTCGCCGATGAAGCTGCCGATCTTGGTTGCGCCGGTTGGCAGGCGAATCCCGCCCTGGTTCAAGACGACCTCGCCATAGTCATGGCGCAGGTTGCTGGTCTGAGCGCCGGCACCGATATTCACCCATTCGCCGACGTGACTATGGCCCAAGTAGCCGTCGTGGGGTTTGTTCGAGAATCCCTGGACGATGCTGTTCTCGACCTCGCCGCCGATGCGGCAGTACGGCCCGAGCGTCGTACCCGCCCTGATTCTCGCGCCGAGAACGTGCGTGCCCGGTCCGATATAGCAAGGCCCTTCGAGTTTGGTGAACGCGGTGATCATCGCGTCTCGATCAATCATGACGGGACCGGCCGAGGTATCGGCGACGACGAGCGGATCGATTCGCGCGGACGGGTCAATGCACAGCTGGCCGGCCGGACCGACCAGCGAGAAATCCATTGGCCGGGCGCTGCGGGCTTGCTCGCCGCGAGCGCGGAAATCGCGGCTGATCTGCCGGCCATTGAGCGCAAGGATATCCCAAGGCCGGGCGATCATTGTTCCGCCAGCCTCTTGGCGCGGCAGACTGCGTTTCCACCGATCCAGGAATTCATCGAGATTCTCCGCCGTGCAGCCTTCCAGCATGTCGGGAGTGAGCAAAACGAATGCCACGTCTCCACCGATTGTTCCGACAATCGGGCGAGATTTGGACAAATCCGGCGGAGTCCCATCCGGCGGCAGCCAGCGACCATTCACCATGAGGGCCGGTCCCTGCATGAGCCAATTCATGTCGTTGACCGGCAGGGTCGGTCCGTTGCGGCGCAGCAGATCGGCTAGAAACGGCCGGACCAGGGCCCCCGTCGTACACGGGGCGAAGTAGCGAGCTTGCTTGGCGGAAAGCGGCGAAGCGCCGCAGTAAAGGTCGAAGACGGGGCGAGCGAGGGTCAGCGGCTCCAGGTCGATAACGCCATGATCCTCGAACAGGACAATACGCATCCCTGCGTCCTTTCTGTGTTCGGGCGGGTCGGCCGGGCTCCGTCCGGCGTCTTCCCACGATAGCCGACAGTATAACCATGACCGAGATTTCCTTCCAAGCCCGTTTGCCCGAATGTACCGGGAGCGCCGGAAAGGCGGAGATGGGGTATCGAGCCAGACGCGACGCGCACCAAATCCGAATTTTCGACTCAAGAACGGGCCGAATCGCGCCGCGGCGTCGCGCATCGGGAATAGTTGAAAGACCCAGGAGGGTGGGCCCGGAGTAGGGACCGGGCCCGATTCCTAACTTCAGGGGGAATCCGCTCATGACCGGGGATGTGAAGCTGGGACTGTTGCTCGGAGTCGGCGTGGTCGTTGCCGTGGCGCTGGTTTACTATCGCCCAGAAACGGCGCAAGCCTCGGGCAAGGAATTGCCCGTCAAAGCTCAAGTCGGAGGCTCGGGTTCACGAACAGTCCAGCTTTCGCCGCCGCGCTTGAGTGGGAGAGATTGAGGCTGGCTTTGGAGTGCGGTAATTCGTTACCGCACTCCCAATTTCATTTTTGCGACAGCACACCGATAAAGGGTAGATGGCGGTACTGGTTGTCGTAATCCAGGCCGTAGCCTACCACGAACTTGTCCGGGATCTCGAAGCCGCAGAAGTCCGGCTCCAGCTCGACCTGCTGTCGTCCTTTTTTCCGCAACAGCACCGCCACGCGGACCGACAACGGCTCGAGTGTGCGCAAGCGATGAGTCAGGTTGGAAAGCGTTTGTCCGGTGTCGAGAATGTCATCGAGCAGCAAGACGTGATGGCCGCGCAAGTCGGGCAGGATTTCCGCATGGATTCGCAATTCGCCGGGTTGAGTGTCAGCCCCGCGATAGCTCGACGCCTGAATCAATGCAATTCGCAATGGTAGATCGAGACGGCGAATCAGGTCGGCGAGAAACACCAGGCAGCCAGTCAATACGCCGACGATCGTGACCGGCTCGCGGTCGGGATAAGCCGCCGCGATCTCGCGAGCCAAGTCATCGACGCGCCGCTGAATCTGTTCGGCGGTTATCAACACCTGCATGGTCGGCCCCATGAGGAGTGCGCAGCCCGATGGAATCTTCAGTTTAGCGAGATCGAAGTTGCGGAAAAAGGGATTTCGACCGCGGGATTCCGCGTCTAATTCAAATCGCGGTTCTTCTTCTGATGTTCAGCCCACTTCTTGACATCGCGGTTGCCGCACTTGATCGCGGCGTTCAGGGCTTCGCGCACCTTCTTAGAATCGAGGGCTTCTAGCGCATCCAGCGCGGCGTCTTTGCCGCCGTCGGCGTTAGGATTGTGAATGAAATTCTCGGGGGGCGAAAGGTTTGGCTCGCCCCAGACGTCGTCGCCGACGCGGGCGATCAGTGCCTGGATGACAGCAGGGTCGTCGAGTTTGTTCTTGCGAATCTGGTCGGCGACCGCGCGCCGCACCTGGGGGCTGATGTCCCGCAGGCCGGCGAGAAAGGTGGGCTGAAGCACCGGCCGGTTCTCGGCGTCGATGCGCTTGGCCAGTTCGCCGTAGGCCCAGATGCGCGTGCGAAATTCGTCCGCCTTGGCTGCCCGCCGAAGCACTGCCGGGGCCTTGTCGGCATCGACGGCAATCAAGGCTCGAAGGGCGGCATCGTGAATGTCACCAGCCGGGCCGTTATCGTCAGGCCAGGGATCGGCAACGATCAACTGAGTCAAGGCGTCCACGGTCGCCGCATCGTTTCGCATGGACAGTTTCTGAACGGCCACTTCACGGTCCTTGCCGTCGGTGGATCGCAGATCGCGCATGATCTCGCCAACGGACTCGACGACGGGCGGCGCTTTCGTGGTGTTGTTATTCGACGCGATCGGCGCGACATTCATCGCGTTATTGGTTGGGCTGGATTCGAATAATTGCGAGAAATCAATCGTACCGCCGTTGAGGAAATACAGCGTCGCGGCCAGAGCGACGAGAGCCACGAGGACGATGACGACCCATTTTCCGGCCTGACCCGAGCCCTGTTTCCGTGGTGGCGGGACTTTGTCCTTGGCGGCGGCCTCCGACAGGTTCCGCAATTGCTGCATCTGGGCAAAGGCCACGCTATTCATCGGGGCTTCGGCCGTGGGCTGAGCGCTGGGCGGCAGCGGCACGCGTTGCGACGAACCGGGTAAAGTCTTTCGCGCTCCAGCGGCATCGAAGTTCGAGAGTGTTTGCAAATATGAGGAAAGCTCCTTGGCGAAATCCGCCATCGACCGGTAGCGTTCGTCGGCGTAATGAGCGAGGGCCTTGCGACAGATGTCTTGAAGTTGCGGATCCAGGTCGGGCGGGAAGGCCATGGCCGCGGAAGGTCGATCACGGAGCGGGGGAAATTGCCCGGTCAGCAGCTGGTACAGGATCACTCCCAGGCTGTAGACGTCGCTCTGGGGATTGGCGGCGTCGGACGGGCCAGTGATTTGTTCGGGGGCAATGTATGCGGCCGCGTCCTTCTGATTGGAGCGCGCGGGCCGCGTCGATTGACCGAAACCGACGACGACCGGGAGTTCGCCAGCGGTAATGAAGATATTCGATGGCTTGAGATCACGATGGAGGGCCCCCTGACAATGGGCGACGTCGATCGCGGAGGCTAGCTTGAAAGCCAAGTCAACCGCAGCGCGAGGCGGCCAAATCGGCCGCTGCCTCATCAAATCCAGAAGTCGGTCGCCCTCGAGATACGATGTGGCCAGGTAATCGACGCCGTCGGCCTGTCCCACGTCCAGAACGGGGCAGAGCATGGGATGGTGGCAGCCCGCGATCGCCTTGGTTTCGCGCTGGAACGTCGTCCTCTCGTCCTCGGCGTCGGGCTCTTGAAAACGCGGCACCTTGAGCACGACGGTTCGATCGAGCAGCGTGTCCACGGCCAGATAATTCGATCCTTGATTGCTGGCGCCCAGGCGGCGGCGGATGGAGTACCGTCCGATATTTGGCGACGGCATTGGCGCCGCAGCCATTGGCGGCTGAGAAGTCGCGGACGCGGCACCAGGAATTTTCGAGCCGCCCGCGCGATCGGACATGCTCCAATTCGCCCTTGGAAGCGGCGGGTCGGGGTTCTTCTGTAGTTGCGGACGGATCGGCTCCGGAGACAGGAACATATCCGGGATCGAGGACGGAGTCAGCGTTTGCGTAGCGCGTCGTGGCGTCGATTTCGATGCGGGCAACGGCGCTGCGCCGGCAACGGGGATCGACGAAGGCGGCAGCGAGCTTGTCGGTTGCAGGTCCAATTCTGATGGTTCCTGAGCCACCGGAGCACGAAGTAGTTTCAGCCGCCGTTCGGCCAACGCATCGTTACCTTGCGGGACAGCTGGTTGCTGCGGCGCTTCAAAAATGCCGGGCTTCAACAACACGTACAAGTCGTCGATCCGCGTGGGGAACCGTTCGGCGAACTCCGTCAGTTCCGCTCCACCGCGCTCCTGGCGAATCTTGTACTCTGCCGCGATCAGCTCGAGCGGCAAGTCTGCGGCAAATCCTAGTTCCGGAAACTGCTTGAGATAGTCCTCGACGAGGATCTTTCGGCCGGAGTCCCAATGATGGCTCAGGTCGCGCTCGATCATTGCCAGCAAAAGCGGCCGGCGAAGCGAGCTCTGCGCCGGCAGCGCGGCCATGCATTCGCGAAGTTTTTGATCGTGCCAGTTCTCTTCGAATCGCGCCAGCCATGCCTCCGCCATCCGCCGCTGGAGGGGAGGGAGTGCGGCAATCGTTTCGCTGGGGACAGGCATAACACCACCCGGGCGTCGCGCGAAGGGAATCTCGCCAAGCGCGGCATCGCCGACCGCGCCCACATGAGCTTATCTGAAACATAGTCTAATTCCGATGGTTCGGCGGCCGTCCTTTTCGGAAAAGTCGCTCCAGTCGGCCGTACTTGCCGGATTTGCCGGTTCGACAAGCTCAACCCGGACGACCGGGCCTATCGACATCGCTGAATCCGCGAATTGGGACGCTACTTTGAGATGCCCTGTGAAGCCGGCTGCGCATTAAGAATGACAGGCCGCTGTCCAAAAGACCACGCATCGGGAGATCGCGGCAAATAAATCAAGTCGGTGCCGGATCGTACGAGCGGAGTCTCGTCGGGTTCCGCTCCGGGCGGAGTCGTACGCCAAATGGTCCCGTTCATGACCTGTTGCGCGCCATCGTTGAACATGGCGAGCATCGCCTTTGGATCGAACTCCATGCTTGACTTGGGAGCTGGGAATTCGGGACGAATGGCTGCCATATGAAAACTCATCCCGTTCCTGGCGCAATGCGACCATAGTCGCTGCAGATCTCCGCGAGCCTGGGAATAAATGATCGTCGAAACGTCGTTCGTCGCGATCTTGATTGCTCGCGGCTTCGTCACGCTCGGATCGGCGTAGAGTTTGCCGGCGACGATGGCATAAACATCGGTGTCATCCAATGACTTGGCCTCTGGATGGTCCGGCGGCACAAAAGGCGGCCGAAAGAACAGCGATTGGGAGACGGCGCCATCGACATGCTTTTCGATGAAGGGTCGGCCATTCACCATGACCGGAATCCGAGCTGCCGGAAAGAATCCCGGAATGGCCGAAGAACCAAGCAACACTTGCTTGATGAGTTGCCGGTCCTGTTCAGTCCCGCGGCAGGCGATCTCGCCGATGTCCCAGATGACGAATCGCCGTCCCTCGGCCTCCGTTGTGCCGATGTAAAGCCGGCGGCCTTTGCAATGTTCGGCGGCGATCTCGCGCACCAACTCGAAGGTGAGCATACGGTCCACCTTTTCGGCGAGCGGGCTATTGTCGGCCAGCGACTCAGAGACAATGAGGCGGAAGGGTCGAATTCGGTACACGTCACGGTCCACGGTGCGCGTGAAGAAGTCCTTGATCTGGCCGTCGTATCTTGGTCCGAGAAATGCAAACGGGGCAATCAGGGCTCCGGTGCTAATGCCGGTAACGACATCGAACCGGGGCCGGTCGCCGCGGCATGTCCAGCCGCAAAGCACGCCAGCCGTATAAGCGCCGTATGTTCCGCCGGCTGACAGGCACAAGACGGCCCGGCGCGACGAAATCGCGCAGGGCCTGGGATCGACTCCATCCCTTTCCGTAAACACGCGGATATTGGGCGCGTTCGTTGCCAGGTCGGCTGGGATCTGAGCAGACGGATCGATTAGGTTGTTCGTATTTAGGCCGGCTGCGGCAGGCGTCGGAGCCTGATCGCGATGCGCCCTGCACGCGCAGCCCATCGTCGCCAACGCCAAGAACGCCGCGCAAATCGCGTGAGCAGAACGATTCGCAGCGACTGGCATTGACCGACGCTCCAATGGACGCACGAGAGTCTTGCATAATCGAAACTCGCCTTCAATGGCGCGGAACGTCAAATGCGCCTCGATTAAGCCGCCATGCGTGGTTCTCTTGTTACTTCAGGGAAACGCGCTCTTTCCGCGATCTCATGTCTGCGCGCACTCCAAGGCAGATATTAGACCAGCGGCCGAGCAATTAGACTAAAGATTATCGAGCCTGCCAGGACAGAAATAAAGCAGCGCATGAACTTGCTCCGCGAAAAAACGATCGACTTTATCAACACCGGAAACTGGCGGATGATACGATGATTACGATTAACAATGCATGATATTTGAGCCGAAAAAGTAGCGACGGACAAAACGGCATGATGCTGCCTTGTCCGTCGTTGTTGATTCGCGAAAAAACCTTGGGCCTATGGGCGCGGCTGTACGGAAACGTGGGGCGGCGCTCCGCCTTTGGCGCTGCCGTCATTGAGGCCGATGGGTCTTTGAGTCTGGCCTACGGGTGTCGTGCTGAGCAGATATCCGAAGGCGAGAGCGACTGCGGTGACGCAAGCAGCGAGAATCAATCGACTGCGGGACAAGGGAGAACGCGGCTGCATGCGCGGCGACGCTGGCTGGACCGCGTCGAGCGGCAGCGGCGGAAAAGACTGCGGGATCTTGGTCCCGAAATACTCGCGCAGCAGCCGGTCAAGACCATCGTCGGCTCGCGACTCCTGCATGGATTGGTTGGGCATGATCATGGCTTAGCTTTCACTCCGTGGGCTGACAGGCGTTCGGCCACCCGCTGACGGGCCCGGCTCAAACGCATGTGGACAGCCGTCGTATTGATTCCCAGCGCTTCCGCAATCTGTCTCGCATCGTAATCGAGAGCATAACGGAGCGTCAACAAGTGCCGATCGGTTTCCGACAATTCGCTCAGGACCGCGTGCAGCTGGGCGAACGTTTCATCTCGCTCGAGCGATTCGAGTGGCGACCACCCTGCTGCCGGCACGCCGTTCATGACCTGGTTCGGCATCGTGCCATTGCGCCGAAACGCACTCTTTACATGATCCTCGGCCAAATTACGGGCCACCCGCAATAGCCAAGCCCGCGCGTTTTGAATCTCCTCTCCGGCTTCCCATTGCCGCCATAACCGCAGGAACGATTCCTGGGTGATGTCTAGGGCAATGTCGGCATCCATCCAGCGCGTGTACGCAAATGCCCACACCTCGCGATTGTACCGCTGGTAGAGCGCATCGAACGCGGTGCGGCGCGAGTCGCCCGTCTGGGGGGCTGGTTTCATGCCGTCTGTACTCTGCCCGGTACCCTGCCCCGACATTTAACCGCCGCTCCCGGCCACTCATGAGACGACCAGCGCGGCGGGCTCTAACCATCATATCGGGAAATGTTGAGACCCGGAAATGGCCTGACAAAGCGTGCGTTGGTATACGGTCGCACAAGTATATGAGCAATCGTAAAAGCCGGGAAGCATGGGATAGTCCGCGTCGAAAGGTGTTGGGCGCTGCAGCCGATCTCTTACGCTATCGAGATCAGATTCGCTAGGCGGGGCTGGGGTCCTTAAGAAGGGTTTCGAGTTCGTGCATGTTGACGGGCTTAACCAAATGGCCGTTGCAGCCGGCAGCCAGGGAGCGAGCTTTGTCGCCGGCCTGGCCCCAGCCGGTAAGGGCAATGATGCGGACCGACTTGCCCCAGGGCTGCTCGCGAATGCGCCGGGTCGCTTCGTAGCCGTTGAGCCGCGGCATGCCCATGTCCATCAGGATCACCTGCGGACGAAACTCCTCCGCAACTTCGACTGCCTCAGCGCCGTCGTAGGCGAAGCGGACCTCATGCCCCTCCAGCCGGAAAACCATGGCTAATGAGAGGGCTGCGTCGCGGTTGTCGTCCACGACCAGGATGCGCCGCTTAGCCAGGAATTCACGCGCCGACTCATCGGCGCTGCCTTCCGCCGAGACGTCGGCGACATCCTGTTCGGACCGCAGTCTGACAGTAAAGGTGCTGCCCTTGCCCGGGCCGGCGCTTGTCGCTTCAACCGTTCCGCCGTGCATTTCGACCAAGCCTTTCACCAGCGACAGGCCGATGCCCAATCCGCCCGCAGCCCGATCGGCGCCGCGATCGACCTGCGAAAACATGTTGAAGATTTTCGAAAGCGCTTCGGCCGGGATGCCGATACCGTTGTCCCGGACGACGATCGTCACCCAAGGACCCTGGGACTGGGCGGTCAACCAGATATGTCCGCCGCGGCGGGTGTATTTGGCGCTGTTCGTGAGCAAGTTGCTCAATACCTGGGCCAGGCGAGTGAAGTCGGAGAATAGATGGACCGGTCCGGAGGGCAGTAAAAGTGAGAGTTCATGTCCGGCGGCGGTAATCGCCGGGCGAGCAATCTCGACGGCGCTGCGGATGACGTCGTCCAGCAGGACGTGGGTGCGCCGCAGTTCCAATTTGTTCTGATTGATGCGCGAGATGTCGAGCAGGTCGTCGATTAGGCGGACCATGTGCCCAAGCTGGCGTTCCATCATGGCCCGCGCCTCGCCGACCGCGGCCTCGTCGCCGTCGGCTAGGCGGATGACTTCCAGACCGTTGCGAAGCGGGGCGAGCGGGTTCCGCAATTCATGAGCGAGCAAAGCGATGAACTCGTCCTTGCGCCGGTCCTGGTCGCTGAGCTCGCTGTAGAGGCGGGCGTTCTCGATCGCAACCGAGCCCAGGTGCCCGAGTTGCACGAGGGCTGCCTCGTCATTCTCGGAGAATTCGCCATCGATCTTGTCGGCCGCCTGGACCAGTCCCAGATTTTTGCCTTCGCGGCTCACGAACGGAGCGGCCAACCAGCTCCGTTGCGGAGCCCGTTGATGCTCATCACCGTTTGACTTTCGCCACGCCGGGTGCGACTCCATTTCGGCGCGCGTCAATCGCAACGGCCGATTGGTTCGGCAGACTTCTGCACAGAACGGGTCGAGCACGGACGGGATTCCGTGTTCGCGCCAAGGGGATTGAACTTCGGAGAAGGGGCATTTGCCGTCCGCCGCCGCGCGATTGTCCAGGACGGTCAAAATCGAAACGGCGTGGAGCGCACCCAGGATTCGTTTGGCTTCCTTGGCGACGACGCGCAGGACGCTGTGGACGGAACCGGACGAGTGGATCGTCAGCGCGGCTTCGGCGACATGGCGCATCATGTGGCCCTGTTCGCGCACGGCGTTTTCGACGCGCTTTCTCTCGGAGACGTCGCGGGCGATCTTGGAAGCGCCGATGATTCGGCCCGCGTCGTCGCGGATCGGCGAAATGGTCACGGAGATGTCGAGGCGGTGGCCGTCCTTGGCCAGGCGGACCGTGTCCAGCGACTCGATACGCTCGCCGCGGTGGAGGCGGTCCAGGATCGTATGCTCCTCGTCGAGGCGCTCGGGCGGGACGATGAGCGTGATCGACTTGCCGACGGCTTCGTCGGCCGTATAGCCGAACAAGCGCTCGGCGGCGGCGTTCCAAGATTGGATGACGCCGTCAAGGGTCTTGCTAACGATCGCGTCTGTGGACGACTCGACAATGGCCGCCAGGCGGGCCTTGATCTCCTCATATTGACGGCGCAGGCCGTCGTCCGTCCGCCGGTCCGCGATCGGATTACTCTGCGGGTCTTGCAAACCGACAGGCTCGAACCCTTCTTCGCCCAGCTCTTCTGTTGCCATTAGCCCCTGCGTATCATCTCACACCGGGACTGATCGCCGCCAATCAGATCAATGCCGGAAAGGTGCTGAATTGTCGAATCGTCGGACTGGCATCTGTCTTGATTGCCAATCACTCGTCCCAATGCGAAACAAATTGCTCAACGCCACGCACTCGGCGTCCTTCCGTCGCGGTCGCAGTTCTCGACAACTCGGTCAAAGACGAATCCGGCGAGCTCCATACTCGCCATTCAACGCCACTCCTTTTTCTTTGCTCCTTTAAACGATGGCCGTGCTCGCCATCAGGCGGCACTCCTTCATGCACTGTTGGCAGGCCTCGGCACAGCGGCGGCAATGCTCCTTGTCGTACTTGCCGCATTCGGCGGCGCAGGCCTCGCAAGCATTGGCGCAGCGGCGACATAGATCGTTCATCAGTTTCGAACCCTGGCTCACGAACGCGATAGTGATCCAGCATAACTGGGCGCATTCCCGGTCGAGACGAATGCACTCGGCCATTTCCGCGGCGTCCGGCTCGCTTACGCAAGCGTTGAAGCAACGATCGCATTCCTGCATGCAAAGGACGCACGCCTCCATACAGGATTGATGATGCTGGAAGGACACGGCGGCCTCACGGTAGAGGAATCGAATTGTGAAAGCGAAACAACGACGTTTTGCGCATAAAACTATGCAATTGGTGCGCCATTGGTTTTTGCTCGTGCCGCAGGCAGCAAATCGCTACGGTTCGAGACTGTACGAGGTGGCAGCAGAGCGCGTTGTGCGCCGAGTCGACAGCGCACCGCAAAAGCCGGAAAGCGCGATCAGTGCAATGGGATCCTATGTCGATTCGGCGGCGAGACGCGTGGTCATGCAGTCGAGAAGGACGCGACGGACGCGGTCGAGATTGCGGAAGAGGGTGCGGCGGCTGGTTCCGGATTGACGGACCAGGTCGTCGATGCGGGCTTGGCATTGGTAGCGCTTGCGGATCAGTTCGCGGTCGGCCTGCGGCAGACCGTCGAGGCAATCCTCCAGCGCGAGAAGGCGCTCGTGCATCGTCTCTTCCAGTTGCTCGCGTTCGCGGGCGAGTTGCCGGATCAGTTCGGGGTCGAGCAAGCGGCTTTGGCGCCGATTGCGCTCGCGCTGTTTCATCACTTCCAGTTCGGCGAAACGGTACGCCCAGGGCAGGAACGGTTTGGATTCGTCGAATTCGGTGAACTTGCGAAACAGCGCCACGGCCGTTTCCTGAAGCACGTCGCGGGCGTCCTCTTCGTGGGGAAGCAGAGCGAAGATATGGCGGTAAAGCTGTTCCTGGTGTCCGGTCAACAATCGGACCAGCAGCTCCGCGCTCGAATCATTCACCCGATCCTACCTCTCGAATCAGTTTTCGATCGACCACGAAGTCACGATCGAATTTAACCCTTCCTTAATTTCCTTGTCCAATCGCAGAAGGTGCCATTTTTTTATGGCACGATTTGGCGTGAGGCGGGGAGTTTATTGTAGAAACCGATCGCGAGGACGACGCAGCTCGCGGTTAATTTGGGAGGGTTTGCAGATTTCGCCGCGGGCATCTTCGGATGGCCGCGGCGGTCTGTTTTTAGCGGTTCGTCATCCGCGCGACGATCCGACGAGCTCAGTCCTTGGAGCGCTTGGCTTCCCAATCGCGGTCTTCCTGGCCTTCCCTCGAAATTTTGCCTTTGATGGTGTCGCCACTCAGCTTGCCTGAGTACTTGGTTACGGTCTTTGTTCCGTTGCGATCGCGCGTGATCGAGAAGGAGAGTTCGCCATCCTTGAAGGTTGCGCCGTCGTCGATTTTCGTTTCCATGTTGTTCCGGCCGAGCATGGCGCCGGTCAGTTTGTCGCCGTCGAGCTTGAGTTTCAAAGTCACTTCGCGGGAATTGCCGCCCATCATGGCGGTCCATTTCCAGGTGCCGGTCGGGTCCGGTTTGTCGTCTGGTGCTGGCGACGCCAAGACCGCCGGAGTCAGTTGAAGTGCGCCGATCAGACTCGCAAAGGCAATAATCAACACGAAGCCGCGCAGCCGATTCATTGAGATGCCTCCGTAGAAGATATGATGTCCAACTAAACCTGCCCCACGGGCAGAGCGCTCGCATTGGCCTAACCTATTCCCGAGCAAGTCTTCCGGTCACCCCCGGAGCGATTACCCTGGCGATAGGCCCAGTGGTCGCTTATACTCCCGATGGGTGCAATAAGCGTGCCAGGGCAGGGATTGCCGGGCTGGCACTTTTTGGGCGCCGACGGGGATTCCATTTTGGATGGCCGGCAACTCGCCGCCGAGCCTCCAACTATTCAGCAAACGATGGTCGGCCTGGCCGCCGATAGGCTGGTTCAATGACGCCGCAAATCCGCCTCGAATTGGAGCAGCTGCTTTCCGAGCTTTGCGATGGCGCGCTGGAGGAGACTCAGCACGCGCGCCTCGAACAGCTTCTGGCCGACGATGCGGATTGCCGCCGGCATTACCTCGAATACATCGACCTGCACGCCGGCTTGCTGGTCCATCCCGCTCATCAAGGTTCAAGTTCGCTCGCTTTGCCCGGATTGCCCATCGCCCATGCAAGCGCCGCCGCAAACCGACCAGGGCCACGTGGGCGGACGCTTGCGCGTTACGCGGCAATCGTGGTGACGACGCTCGTCGTTTCGCTGGCGTTGCAATGGTTGTGGACGGCAACGCACCCAGCGCCGTTCATCCCGGATTTGCCCGAGCCAGTCGCGACGCTGGCACAATCACACGACTGCGAATGGCAGGGCGCGAGCGCGTCAATCCAGAATGGAACGCGGCTGCGGCCGGGAGAAATGCGCCTGGGGCGCGGCGTCGCTCGTCTTCGCTTCGACAGCGGTTCGGATCTGATGCTCGAAGGCCCCGCGACAATTCGACTCGATAGCACGACTGCCGCGACGCTGCTGAACGGCAAAGCGGTGTTTCACGCGGACGATACGGCGCCGCCTTTCGAACTGCACACGCCGGCTGCCGTTCTGCTCGATCTTGGTACGGAATACGCCGTCGCCGTGTCGGCCGATGCCGAGGAAGTCCACGTTTTCGAAGGAGAAGTTCAACGGACTCCGCGCTTGGCGCACGGCGATCCGCAACCGGAACACTTGAGTACCGGCGAAGGACGCCGTTTCGCGCGCGGCGGAGCGGCCGGCGAGCCCGCTGTACTCGACCCGGCAAGTTTCGTTCGTCAGATGCCCGACTCGGCCGCGCCGGCGCCCAATCAATCGTCGGGCCTGCTCGCGTACGAGGGCTTCGACTACGCCGACGCCGACGCCATGAAAAAGGGAATTGCCGCGGGTGGAACCGGTTGGGAAGGGCCGTGGAAACCCGGTTTCGTACCATCCCACACGCCGTATAAGAATCGAACTTTCGTTGGAATCCGCGACGGCCTCACGCGTGCGGGCATGGCTTCCGCCGGCGGCTGCCTCGAAACGGCCGGCTACGTCAAGTTTCTTCGGCGCTTGGCGGCGCCCATCAACATGGACGAAGACAGCGTCTATTATTTGAGCTTCCTGTTTCACCGGAACGGTTCGTCTGCCGATTTCATGAATGGCGTGACCGTCGTGCTGCGCCCGACCGACGCCCCAGCCCGCGAGCGCGACGACTTCGGCAAACGCCTCAATATCGGCGTCGGCGGCTCAAACCAGCTCTTCGCGAATATGCACGGCGTCTGTGCGCGCGTGCCGCTGCCCCTGAGCAACGGTCAGACTTACCTGCTGGCCGCCAAGATCGTCACGGGCCGGTCACGGCCAAATCAGGTCATGGTCCGCGTTTTTGGCGCCGACGAACCAGTTAACGGCCGCGAACCAAGCGAATGGACGCTCACCAGCAAGCCCTTCCATAGCGACCTCGTTTTTCAATGGCTCGAGCTCAGTATCAATAGCGTGCGCCGCCAGCAAATCGACGAAATCCGCCTCGGCACGACCTGGACCGCCGTCACTTCTTCGGCGCTGGATAAGTGATTGTCAATCGAGTCTTGCCTTGCAAAACGATTGACGTAAATGAAGCAATGATAACTGAATCACTTCTCTAATTCGGGAGTCCGACCGTGCGATTCAATTTGCTCGCCGTCTTCGTTCTCACCCTTTGCGCGTGCTCGGTAGCTTGGAGTGACGACACCGCCAAGGACGACAAGAAAATGGAGGGGACCTGGCTGCCGACGAGCGCTAAGTTGGGAGACATGGATTTCCCGGACGAAGTCCGCAAGACCATCAAGCTAGTTATCAAGGAGGGGGAATATACCGTGACGGTCGGCGAACAAAAAGACCACGGCACGGTCAAGTTCGATTCGTCGGCTAAGATCAAGACGATGGACGTCGTCGGCACCGAGGGCCCCAACAAAGGGAAGACGATTCTGGCGATTTACGAACTAGACGGCGATACTCTTACGATTTGCTACGATCTGTCTGGCAAGAACCGGCCGAGCAAATTCGAGACGCAACCGAAAACACAGCTATTCCTCGTCACTTACAAGCGCCAATGATTCGACCGCCGACATCGCGGGCGCATTCGGCTTCGAGCGGAGCGGTGTTGACATGACGCAATCTTCTCGATATGCGATTCGCCGGAATCTGGAGATGGCGTGTCCGAAGGAACGCCGGATCTACTTTTCGCCGGAGTCGCAGATCGAGGTGCGCCGTGAATTGCAGGATGCTTTGCGGCCGTAGTCTGCCGTGGGCTGGGCTCGCGATGGCGATCGTCGCGGGGTGTTACTCAGCCCCGCTTCCCGTCACCGTCCTGGCGCCGCCGGTCGAGCAGTTGACCAATTCGAGCGCGTCGCCGGCCGACCTCGAAGCCGGCCGCGAGACCTATCTCAGCGCCAAGAAATGCGCTCACTGCCACGCTCCCAAGCCGGTCTTTTCGCATTCGAAGAAAGACTGGGCCTATGCCATCATGCCGAAAATGGGCAAGAAAGCCGAGCTGACTCGCCAAGAATACGATGACGTTCTTGCCTACGTCGAGGCGGCTTCGACAGTGCAACCGGCCAAAGCAAAATGAATCCGACGGCCCGACATGTCGCACGCCTACGTTTTGTGGATCGCGGTCGCCGCATACGGCTTTCACATCTTGGAAGAGTATGAGCTGAACTGGCACGATTGGGCTCGCAACGTGTTGAAGCTGCCGGTCGATTGGACGAGCTTCTACATCGTTAATTCGCTTGTGATCGTGCTGGGTATATGTTGTGCCGAGGTGGGCTGGCAATTGCCAATCTTCTCACTCTAGTTTCCCGCGGTCATGGCGGTCAACTCCACTGTTTTTCATGTCGCTCCGGTAATTCGCACGCGCATCTTTTCGCCGGGAATCGTTACCGCGATCGATCTTTTCTACCCGATCGTGGCCTGGAGCTATTACGGGGCGTGGGCAGATGGCGTGCTCTCGATCCGGATCGTGATTTGCACAGCCGTTTTGGGAACGGTCATGATGGCGTTTCCGGTCGTACTGCTCAAAATCCGGCACGTTCAGTGCTTCCGCTATTCCGCGCCGGAAACAGCAAGCTCAAATTCCGCATCGCCTTGACTCGATCGAGCGTGATGGTCGCCCAAACCGATCTTTCATGCCTTGAACACAACATCTCACGCGCTTAGGATTCTCTCGCACAGCGATTGTGCCGTTAGAGTGAATTCATCGTTGCACCCTGTTTGACGGAGTTTGAGAGGAGCATTCGTGAACCATGCTCTTCGCGCGTGGAGACTGGCAGCCGTGGCGGCGGTCACGCTGACTTTCCTGCCCGCCGCTGTTTGGGCCGATGATCCGAACAATGCCCTTTTCGCCGCGATTCGAAATGGCGATGCGGAGACGGTGCATCGTTTGATTGAAGGCGGTTCAAACGTCAACGCTTGCGATCAATCCGGCGCGACCGCGCTCATGCAAGCGGCTTTGAATTCCGGCAAAGCTGTAGTGATTCGACTGCTGCAAGCGAAAGCCGAAGCCAACGCCCGTACCAAGACCGATATGACGGCTCTGGCCCTCGCCTTGCACGACCCGGAAAAAGTCAAGTTGCTTCTCGACCACGGCGCGACAATACCAGAGGCTGCCGTTTTCACCGCGGTCGCCATGCCCGATGGAATGGCGACGGTGAAATTGCTGGCGGATCACGCCGCCAAACTCAATCTGAATCGCAATGGGTACACAACGTTGATGGCGGCCGCGCTTGGCGGCAATCGCGAAACGATTGGGCTGCTGCTCGAAAACGGCGCTGACGTCCGAGCCAGGACCAGATCCGGCTATACCGCACTCTACGCTGCCGCCTCACACTTGGGAAACGCCGACCTGGTGAATCTGCTGCTCGAAAAGGGAGCGGACCCAAACGCCCGCGTCGAACTCGATCGACCTGTTCAAGAGGTGTTCACGCCATTAATGGCTGCGGCAACGCACGGAGATGCCGATACGATCGAACTTCTCCTGGCCAAAGGAGCGGACCCAAATATCGGCGGCGGCGATTTTGGCCGCACGCCGCTCCTGATCGCCGTGACCACTGGAAACGAGCGCGCCGTCAAGCTTCTGCTCGACAAGAGAGCGGACGCCAACGCGCAGGACGCGCAAGGACATACGCCGCTATCCTGGGCCAAGCTTCGAGGCGACGCAAGCATCGTCAAAATCCTGAAGGCGGCTGGCGGACGCGAACCATCGGAACAGCAGCCGCGCGCCGATTTGAAGCGATTTCAGGTGGAGCTGGACGACGGATCGGCGAAGCGAGCCGTACTGAAAAGTCTGCCGTTGCTTCAAAAGAGCGGTCGAACATTCACGTCGCGAAAGTCCTGCGTCTCCTGCCATCACCAATCTCTCATCGAAATGGCGGTCGGTGCGGCACGGGCGCATGGCCTGGCCGTAAACGAGCCAGATGCAATGGCCGAACGAACGACCATGCTGGAGCGTCTTGGAAAAAACCGCGAACAAATCCTCGCGGGAGGCGGAGTCACTGACGATCTTTTGCCGGCGTACGTCCTGGCGAGTTTGGCGGCCGAATCGCAAGCGCCAACAGCAACGACCGATGCTCTCGTGCAATTCCTGGTGTTGCGACAGCGGCCGGACGGCTCGTGGCGAACGCCCGTTAACCGGCCGCCGCAGGATGCCAGCGACTTCACATTCGCAGCGCTCGCGGTTCGTGGTCTTCGCGCCTTTGCCCCGAAGGGACGAGCGGTGGAAATATCCAGCCGCATCGCTCGCGCACGCAAGTGGCTTGTCGCGACGACGCCCGCCGAGACGGAGGATGAAGCGTTTCGATTGGTCGGCCTGCGCTGGACAGACGCGGACCACGGTGACATCGAGGACGCCATTGCTCGATTGCTTCGCGAACAGCGCGACGACGGTGGATGGGCGCAGCGACCAACTCTAAAAAGCGACGCCTACGCGACCGGCGAGGTCCTGTACGCCCTCCATGATGGCGGCGCGATCCCAGTCGATCATCCGGCATTCCGGCGCGGCATTGAATTTCTCCTGCGAACTCAACTCGCCGATGGATCTTGGTTTGTTTCGACACGCAGCTTTCCCCTTCAGCCCTATGTCGAAACCGGATTCCCACACGGCTCTTCACAATTCATTTCCGTCGCAGGTACAAGTTGGGCCACGATCGCATTGACGTTGACGATCGTCCGCCAGAAGTGACGAATCCGTGAGCGCTTTGCGCAGGGCGAAATCCTCTCACATTGCCAAATGCCAACTTGTGCGGACTCCGCGAACTACCCGTTCAAACATCCTTCTCCATCTTTTCAGTTCGAGCTATTCTCTCTGGACAAAATGAATGAGGTTCTCTTTTTACCGTGCCGAAAGACTCCGTGTGACACGCAGCTTGCGCATTCGCCGCGACGTTGACGGATTCTCGACTGCGTCATGACGGCAGGAGGCTCAAATGTCTCGCCACGCGTATTTGTTCGGTTCGATCGTCTTGGCGGGGATGACGGTCGGATGTCGTAGCGTGCCGTGTCCGTCGGGGTGTAACGCCGGCCACGCGTGCGCTTGCGACGACTCACCGAATAGCTGCAACTCCTGTGATAGCAAGGTCGTAAATGGGTGGATGGTCAAAGACGGTGGGCAAAAGCAAGCATCCGAATTTGCTTCGTCAGTCCAGAAGCCGGGAAGTCCGTCCAATTGTCCAAGTTGCTCCACTACGCGAAATCCCGTGGCGAATCAGCCTCAAGCAATGCCGGAGAAGGCCAGCCCGGACAAGCAACCCGGATTCGCAGTTGACCAACTGGACCGCCCAGCGGCGACGCCAACCGCACGGCCGCGAACGTTGCCGCCGCCGTCCGACGATGCGACTCAAAATCCGCTGCCGCCGATCGTGCCGCCACGGCCTGCGGTTGAGCTCCCGCCGGTGCCGCGGCCGCCAAGTCCTCCACAGCAGACGACGGCCAACAAGCTATTGCCGCCCCTGCCGTCCGGCCCGAGCAGCAAATCGACGAGTCCCTACAGCCAGGTCAGATATAGCCCCTACTAAGCGACCTCGCGACGGCAGATTGTGCTTTACGGGCAGACGCTGACTGGACTATTTCTTGTCCGCGGGAGACGGTGTCGGCGCGGGATGAGGTGTTTCGGCTTGGCCGGTCATGTACATATCATCGACCTGAGTCAGACTCACGACGTCGACTGCGGCCTGCCACTGGGCATCCAGGTTCCCCAGGTAACTTTGCAACGCTTGGGCCAAGTTCTGTTGAGCGTTGACGATATCGGTGAAGCCGACCTTGTCCGGCTCGACCTGGTAGCGGCGAATCAACGCCCGATATGACCGGCCCAGCGCGGGCAGCGCTCGGTCGCGATAATTCTCGGACTGGATTCGGTTGAATTCATAACGCCCGATGGCGTCCGCAAGCCGTCCCTGCAGATCAATTTCGGTGGCGTGCAAGTCCGCGATCGAGCGGCCGACCTTGGCCTGCGCCTGGTGGATGTTCCCTTGGTTGCGATCGAATAGCGGCACGGCGACGCCGAGCTGGACGGCGAACTGATTGTTGCCGCTTGCGTTGTCGTGACCGATGACCCAATTCGTTTGCAAGTCGGGAATTCGCGTTTTCTTTTGCAGGGTCAGGTTCGTCTGGGATTGGAGGATGGTGTTGCGGGCAGTCAGCAAGTCCGTATGTCCTTCCAGCATCAGGGACTGAGCCTGGGCGAAATCGAAGTTTGGGGCCCGCGTCTCGGCCGATCCGGTTAGCACCGACGGCGACAGATCGGAATTGCCGATCAGCGTCGTCAGTTGTTTCCATTTCGCGCGATAAGTGATCTCGGATTGCACGAGGCTGTTTCGCGCCTGCATCGCCTGGGCATAAAGTTGCAGCGGCTCGTAGCCCGCCGCCTCGCCGCCGGCAAGCTGCTTCATCTGGAGCGTATAAACTTCGTCGGCCATCAGGACCAAAGCGCGATTCGCCTCGACGCCGCGGCGGGCGACGATGACCGAGAAATACTGTTGCCGCACCTGATTGATGACATCGACTTGAGCACGGCGCAAGGCAACCAAGGCGTTCAGGTAATCGAATCCCGCCACTTGCCGGGCGAGCGTCAACTTCCCGGCAGTTTTGATGAGTTGGTTGATGAAGCCACCCTGCTGGCCGGCATTGGCCACCGGCTGCCACTGGTCCGCTTCCCATCCCATGGTTGGATTGGGGTACAGTCCGGCCTGGATCACAGCGCCATAAGCGGCATCGACATCGCACTGGGCGCGGTGCACGGCGTGACTTGCGGCCAAGGCCATGCGCTGCACCTCGGCGAGGCTCAGGCTGACGTTGCTGTGTTGCTCTTCGGTCGACGGCAATGGGGTAAGACTCGGGTAGGACGTTTGCAGAATCTTGTACCGCTGAGCGAACGGCATGTCGCGCGGGAATCTTAGCGCCGGCAGCAACGGTTCGTCCGCGCCCGGCAGGCCGTGCGGCAGCTCGAACGGGCGTTTGCCGTTTCGGGGAGGAGTATCGGTCGTCGCTGACGATTGTTTGGGCGAAACATCGATCGCGCCGGGCGTGGCCGAAGAGGATGGCTGCGATTGGTTTGGATTCGGTTGAGACGCC
>Ga0207109_1077_pt1 | contig 22787 bp, 15 predicted proteins | sample Alteio_BWMinHeat_73_FD_153584 | JGI IMG/M metagenome (GOLD analysis project Ga0207109, IMG submission 153584) | Enriched cells from forest soil in Barre Woods Harvard Forest LTER site, Petersham, Massachusetts, United States -... | ecosystem: Environmental > Terrestrial > Soil > Temperate forest >... | reverse complement strand
GACATGAGATCACGCACGGGTTCGACGATGAGGGAGCGCAGTTTGATCCGAAGGGAAATTTGAAGAATTGGTGGACGGAGAAGGACCTGAAGAATTTTCGAGAGCGCGGGGAATGCATTGTGAAGCAGTTTGATGGATTTGAAGTCGAGAAGGGATTGCATGAGAACGGGAAACTGGTGGAGGGCGAAAGCATCGCAGATCTGGGCGGGCTGACGATTTCGTTCGCGGCATTCCAGAAGTCGATTGAGGGTAAGCCGCGCGAGAAAGATGCGAATGGGTTTACGCCGGACCAGCAATTCTTTGTGGGGTATGCGGCGCTGGCGGCGATGAATCTGCGGCCGGAGTATGCGCGATTGCTGGCGAATACCGATCCGCATCCGTTGCCGGAGTTTCGGGTGAATGGGCCGCTTTCGAATATGGAGGCTTTCAGGAAAGCATTTGGGTGCAAGAGCGGGGACCCGATGGTGAGGGAGGGGGCCTGCAAGATTTGGTGAGGTAGTTTTTAAGATAAAAAGAAACGGCGCGATCGAGTCGATCGCGCCGTTTTCGTTTTGATCGCGTTGTCGCGGCTAGAAGATGAGCTTCAAGCCGAGTTGAATGTGGCGAGAGCCGCCGCTGCCGATGACGGGGTTGGAGGCTTCGACGTCGGGAGTGGCGCGAGCGAGGCCGAGGTTGCTGCCCGAGAGATCTTTGCGGATCGAACCGAAGGCGAAGATCGGGTGATTTAGGACGTTGAAGACTTCGCCGCGGAACTGTAGTTTGAAACGCTCGCCGAGGTTCCAGGTCTTGCCGAGCGAGCCGTCCCAATCGGCGAATCCGGGACCGCGGAAAATGTTGCGTCCCATGTTGCCGAAGGTGCCGATCGCGTTGGGATAGAGAACGGTGCCGCCCTGCACGTAGCAGCCGCCTTCTTGCGAGAGGCTGTCTTGCAGAGCGGCCGTGTTCGCCGCGGAGAGACACGACGAGTAAGCGGAGTCGCCCGGTTCGACGAATGGAATCGGATTGGTCTGCGACCATTTGATGTTTTTCGGATTGCCGAGAATGTTCCAGCGATCGTTGCCGGCGTTGTTGAAGCCTTCGCCGGTGCCGGTGAAGTCGGAGTCGGCATCGTAGAACTCCATCGGATAGCCGCCCTGAACGGTGACGAGACTGGTGATCTGCCAGCCTTTGCCCATTTGCAGAGGCGCGCGGAAGCCAGGGATTTCGTAGGTGGCGGAGAAGGTGAAGCGGTGACGGATGTCGTAATCGCCGCTGCCGCGTTCGGCGGCATAGTCGAGAGAGTTTTGCGGAACGTCGGCGAGGTTGCTGGTGGCGCCGGCGGTGTCGATCGCGTGCGAGTAGGTGTAGCCGGCGAGCAGGTATAGGCCTTTGGAGTAGCGCTTGGTCAGCGTGACTTGCAGGCCGTGATAGATCGAGCTGGATTGATTGCCGAGCGTGTTGACGAAACCGAGATACGGGAAGCACGGGCCGCCGGTGCCGAGACCGCCGAGCGCGACGGGGCAGTTGGTGGAGAACGGACGAGCCGGCTGGTAGCACGCGGTGTTATCGGAGAACGACGAGTAGCAGCCGTTCGCGGGATCGGTGGCAATCGCGGGATTCGGTTGATTGATGTCCACGATGCTGTAGAGCTTGACGCCGCGATTGCCGACGTAGGCGACCTGCAACAACATCGTCGGCGTGAGTTGCTGCTGGAGGTTGAGATTCCAGTTGAGCACGTAGGGCGTGTGGAGATTCTGATTGACCGCGAAGACCGTGCAGGGAACTTCGCTGCTGCACGAGTTAGATGACGTTCCGCTGACGGGGAAGATCGGGCCGGCTTCGCTCCAATTGATCAAGCTCGGGTCGGCGCCGGAGACGAAGAAGGTGTTGAGGTTGCCGGTGCCGGGAACGGTGGTGCCGTCGGGAAGAACTTTCGGCAGACCGCTGGGATTGAGGTTGAGGCCGCCGCCGCTGAACATGAAGGTGCGGATGGAAGGCTGGATGAAGATCATACCGAAGGCCGAACGGACGACGGTCTTGCCAGTGCCGAAGACGTCCCATGCGACGCCGAGGCGCGGCGAAACGTTGTTGTAGTTCGTCGGATAGGGCTGGTTGATGCCGTGGCCGACCTGGACGAGGCCCTGCGTCGGATCGAAGTTGGCGAGGAGATCGTTCTTTTCCTTGATGGGAAATGTGACGTCATAGCGCAAGCCGAGATTGATGGTGACGTGCGGCGTGATGCGGAAGTCGTCTTGCGCGAACAAGCCGAAGGATTTGATAGTGACGTCGCGCGCGGGCTCGCCGAACTGAAGGCTCCAGTCGCGCACGTTGCCGGTGAGGAAGTCGGTAAGGCTGTCGAAATCGACGCGGCCGCGGCCTTCGGTGGCGCGCAGATAGTCCACGCCGCCGTTGCTGAAGGCGCCGCCGAAGCGGAACGTGTGCTTGCCGTGAATCCACGAGACAGTGTCGGAATAATTTTCGGTGTGGCTGGGATTGGTCCAGAGCGGCCAGCTGGAGTTGCCGCCGAGATAGTCGAAATCGGACGGGCTGGCGTTGATGCGCGGCAGGCCGTAGAGGCGCGGATCGTTGATGCCGGTGTTCAGGCCGTACTGCGAGGGATTGACGTTGGAATCGACGGGGACGATTTTTTCATAGAAGCGGTTGTAGCTGAAGCGCGCGTCGTTGGTCCACTGGGAGCCGGGAGTGTAGGTCCAGTCGAGGCCGAAGACTTGCGTCGTCGGGCTGGCGGTGGTGAGCCACTGCGGGCGCAGCGCGTCGGTGTCTTCTTCGACTTCGGTGGTGTTGGCGTAGATGAAGCGAGCGGAGATCGTGTTTTTGTCGTTGAGGTGATAGTCGGATTTGACGACGAGATTGTCTTCGCGATTCGTGTTGTTGAGGTCGTAATTGATCGCGGATGGATCGTTGGGGTCTGCGGTGAAGCCGGGATTCGTCGGGAACAGGCTGAGCAGCTTCATGCTGAGCGGATTGCACGCAGCGGGGCAGCCGGCGGCGGCTTCGGCGTCGGGGATGCTGTACTCGGTCGGGTCGATGCCACTGGAAGCTGTGAGTGGATTTCCGATCAGCGACGAGGTGGCCGGCGTGAAAACGATGAACGGGTTGCCGACCTTGTCGCGCACGCCTTCGTAGCTGGCGAAGTAGAACCACTTCTGTTTTTTGATCGGGCCGCCGATGGACGCGCCGAATTGATGCATCAAGAGCGCGGAGAACGGCTCGGGGCTCGGATTGAAATAGTTGCGCGCGTCGAACGCGGAATTGCGGTGGAAATAGTAGGCGGTTCCGTGAATGTCGTCGGTGCCGGACTTGATGCCGATGTTGACGAGCACACCGGGCTTGGCGCCGTAGTCGGCACCGGGCTGCTCGGTCGTGTTGAACTCCTGAATCGCGTCGAGAGGAAGCGTGCTGGCGGGTGTGCCGGAGATGCCGGCGTCGTTCATCACGGTCTCGCCGTAGTAGGCGTCGTTGTCGTTGGCGCCGTCGATGATGAAGTTGTTGTCGTCGGGGCGATTGCCGTTGGATGTGAGAGTGTGGAAGCCGCCGCCGGGATCGCGCTGGACGCCGGGATGAAGCGGGAGCAGGTTCTGGAAGTCGCGGCCTTGGAGCGGGAGTTCGTTGATCGCTTTGTTGGAGAGGACGCCGCTCAGAACGGCGTTGCTCGCTTCGGTGAGCGGGGCTTCATCTTTCACTTCGACGGTTTCGTTGATCGAACCGATCTTGAGGCGGAAGTCAATTTTGAAATCGTTGCCGACTTCGATCTGCACGCGTTCGCGCACGACCTTGGTGAAGCCGGGCGCTTCGACGGTGATCGCGTAAACACCGGGATCGATGCTCGGCGCGGAGTAATCGCCGGTCGAGTTGGTTTGCAGCGTGCGGCTGACGTGCGTGCCGGTATTTTCGATATTGACGGTAGCGTTGGGAACGGCGGCGCCCGTGGAATCGGTGACCTGGCCGCTGATGCGGCCTTGCGCGGTCTGCGCGAATGCGGCGGGTGTTGCGAAAACTAAAGCAGAAATGGAAGCTGCGACTACGAACAGCACTGCAAAACACACACATACTGACCTGGATTGCCGAGTCATCGTGGACTCCCCCTTGCACACTGCGAGATATTTACTTGGACTGCGTCACACCCCGACGCGTGAGCAGGCTCCGCCGCAAAAGTGAAACATTTGTTGAAGAAGGTGGCTTACAAGCCGGATTCGAGTGTTCCGGTGGCGACCAAGACGCTGACCTGCGTCCGGGCGATGTTGCGAAATTTTTCGGACACTGCGCCCTCCCTCCGTGGGCAACCTGGCACCAACTACATTGGCGCGAGTATGAGAGAGGCGATACGAGGTGTCAATCGTGAAAAGTCGTGGTCGTCATTGGAAGGATACGGTCTCGCACTCGAACGTGAGTGAGTTGATCGCTTGATTGCTTGACCGGCGCGCGAAAAACGTTTACGACTCTTTGCGCAAGAAATTTGGGACGGAGAAATCGAATGCATCGGTTCGCAGTGGCACGAATGTTGATGATTGGCGCGATTCTGCTGTGTGTGTCTGCGATTATCGCGCCACGCGCGGCGGCGAAATGGCGGTACACGCGAACCGGCAGCCCGACGGATGTCGCCGTTGTGCCGCGGACGGGCTACGCGCTGATGGGCGGAGGCGCGAAACAGGATCCGGCGTTTCATTTTTTGTGCGAGCGGACGAACGGTGGCGACTTTCTGATTCTGCGGGCGAATACCGACGATGACTACGCGCAAAGCGTGAACAAGGAAATTTTCGCGATGTGCCCGCTGAACTCGGTAGCGACGATCGTATTTGAGGAGCGCGAAGACTCGGATGATCCAAACGTTGCGCAAATCATCGATCACGCCGAGGGGATTTTCATCGCGGGTGGAGATCAATCGAACTATTTGCGCTTCTGGCAGGACACGCCAGTGCAGGCGGCGCTGAATCGGCATATCGCGGCGGGCAAACCGATCGGCGGCTCGAGCGCCGGGCTTGCGGTGCTGGGCGAATTCTCGTTTGCGTCGATGATCGACACGATTCATTCGCCGGAGGCGCTCGCCGATCCCTACGGAAATAAAATTACGATCTCGCGCGAGTTTCTGACGATTCCGCTGTTGAAGGAAGTCATCACCGACACACATTTTGCCAAGCGCGATCGCATGGGGAGGCTGCTCGTGTTCATGGCGCGGATTCTGCAGGACGATTGGGCGAAGCAGGTGCGTGCGATTGCTGTTGAAGAGAATGTTGCGTTTTTGCTCGAGCCGGATGGCGGCGGCAAAGTCGTCGGCGAGGGATCGGCGTATTTTCTCGAGGCGAAGCATCCGCCGGAAAACTGCAAGCATAACGAGCCGCTGAAATTCGACGGCGTTTCCGTGCGGCGCGTTGGAGACAACGGAACGTTCAATGTGAAGGCGTGGAGCGGGAACGACGGCGACGCGTATTCGCTTTCGACGCAGGGCGGCAAAGTCACGCCGAGCGGGTCGAGTCACGGAATCTATTGAGAGTCTAGGATGGGAGAAAGAGAAGGAAAAAGATAACGCAGAGACGCTGAGGGCGCGGAGTTTCGCGGAGATCGATGCGAATGGATGCGAATGGACGCGAATGTCGCAGGAATCAGAAGCGGAATGAGAAGCCGGCGACGATCTGCGCGCTGCTCTGCCACTGGCCGAACATGTGCGTGGCGAGATAATCCACGCCGGCCTTGGCGGAAATCACGCTGTTGATGCCGTAATCGACGCCACCGCCCATCGTGACTTCGAAGCCGTTCTGGCCGCCGCTCGCCGTTTGCGGGATCAGATGCACGCCGCCGACCAACGCGTGAGCCCACGGCTCCAGCCGGCCGCGGCCGAAAGAAAATTTCGGGCCGGCGCCGTAGCTGAGATAGCGAAAATGCTCATTCTCGAAGACGGGCGGCGCGAAGGCGCTTGTGACCGATCCTTCGATGCCCACCCAATCTTTCCACCAATATGTGAGCGATGAGTTGAATCCGGGCGCACTGGCGTAATACACCGAAGAGCGAAACCGCACCAGTGCAAATGCGATGCCGAGCTGCCACTTGTTTGGATTTTCGTTGTAGTTGTACGGGCGCGGCATTGGTTCGGGGGCGGGTTGCGCGCTTGCTGGCGATGAAAGCGCGGCGTCTGCCGACGTTGTAGGCGGCGAGAATGCCGCCAGATTTCCCGGGTCGACTGCGAGAGACGAAATGAACGCATCGCTGCCCGGCGATTTTTCTTCAATGAGAGAAGCATCCGTCGCCGGAAATTGCGACGAAACGAAAGATGGCGCCGCGACGACAAGTTTTGATTCAGAGTCCAGTGGAATGAGAGAAACGGCGGTGTTTTGCGCCTGCGCGAACCCGCACGCGAGGCACGACCCCGCCAACGACACGACGCCAAATGACAACCGCAAGACGAGGTTGCTCACCGAATGTGTACGCCCCTAACTGACCCTGGGCTAGCCTTGAACTACGGTAAACACACCCGTACGGCGATTGTTTATTTTCTTTCGTAAGTGCTTCGACACCTGCAATAGCAGGCGCTTCTTTGGCCCTTTGGAATTACCGGCCGTGACGCAGATAATCGTCGGTCTTGTTCAGCCAGTCGGCGCGCGGCGGATTGAACACGTCGAGGTCGATCGTCTCCTCGAGCGCCCACGCCTCATGCGGCATGTTGGGCGGGATGCAGAGCACTTCGCCCGCGCGCACGACTACTTCTTTGCCATCGATCGCAAATTTCAGCGCGCCTTCCAAAATATAAGTGACCTGCTCGTTGTGATGATGGTGCAGCGGGACGTGCGCGCCTTTTTTCATCAGCACGCGCGCGAGCATCACTTCGTTGCCGACAACCATTTCGCGATCGATCAGCGGATTCAATTTTTCGCGCTCGACGTCTTTCCACGGAATATATTTGAAGCTCTCAGGCGTGCTCATTTCGATCCCCCATACAGTTTTGCGGCGTTGTCGTGCAGATACATGTGCGCGAGCTCCATCGCTTTCGTCTCGGTGTAAGCGCCTTCGGAGACGAGCTCCGCGAGCGCGGCGGCAAGCGCCGTCCGCGTGCTGCGCGCCGAGAGCCAGAAGCTTTCCTCCGCGCCGAGCGCATCGTTGAATGGAAACGCGTCGGACGCGTACATCATTTTGTCCGGGAAGAGCGTGATGAGCTGCTTGATCACTTCCTTGAATTGCGACGGATAGAGAAATTCGGACTGGAACGAAGTGTCGAGGTAGACGTTTTTCACCGCGGTGAGCAGCGCGGCTTCCTTGTAATAAGGCCAGCCGCCATGCAGAAGGACGAACGTCTGCCCTTTGTAGCGCTGATCACGCAAAACATTTTCGAGGTTCAGCACGTTTCCGTTGTGCAGGCTGAAGTAATCGCCGATGCCGACGGCACTGTGGATGTGCGTGGCGATGTGCAGCTTGCCCGCCTGATTGAGCAGCACGCGGAAGATGTAATCCTGAAATGTTACGTATTCCTCGGGCGTCGGGACGCCGCCGGCGTGATACTTCGCGTAAATCGCCTCGGCTGCGGAGCGCGGAGGATCGGTGAAATAGAGCGAGCGGAAATAGGCGGCTTCGAATTTCATCGCCACGGCGCCGCGTTTTTCGACATTGTCGGTCATCGTGCGGCGAATGAAATCTTCGTATCCCGCGAGATCGGCTGGCAAACCCTCGACACCTTCGAATTTCTTATAGCGCGAGAGCATTTTTTCCTGGAGCGGAATGTAAACGCCCATGTCGGGTGTGCTTGCGGTGCGCTCGCTGTTGTCGAACGGAAAGAAAAACGAATCGACGAAGAAAACCCAGTGGAAACGCTTCGGGTCGAGATACGGCGCCATCAAGGCGCGATTGGCGAGAACGATTTCGGTGTTGAGCTTGTCGAGAATGGAATCGAAATATTTTGTATCGCCGGCAGCTTCGGCGGCTTTGGATTTGTCGGCCAGCCACTTCATATGTTCCGGCGAAAAATCGTTGTAGGGGTAGCCCAGCATCTGCTTCGCTGCGGTGATGAATTCGGGATTGTCGGCGCGCGTGCGCATGAAGTCGGTTTCGCCCGGAGGCGCAGCCATCGCATCGACGTCGCTGTCGTCGCCGAAGCCGGGGTGCGCATGATTATCGTAGAGGGGAATTTTCTCGATCTGCGGGAGCAGGCGGTCGTAAAGTTTCTGGACGTCGGGGCCCGGCAGAGGACGCGCTTGAGCGCCAGCAGACGCGCTGACGAGCAGGCAGGTGGCGAGCACCACGGTGAAGTGAAGCAAATGTTTCATTCGAGTCGGCTCCGGGCTGGATTGACGTGCGAATTTCGAAACTTTATGAGCTCAGACTGCGGCTCGCCGATAAATTGCCAATAAATTACGGGGCGACCGCGGCGCGCCAGCGCGTCGATACCCGCTCGATTCGCTCCAGCGCCTCTTCCAGCAGGTTGCGCGCGCTGACCAGCGAGAAGCGCAGATAGTTTTTCCCCGCCGGGCCAAAAGCGGCGCCCGCAATTGCGGCGACGCCGGCTTCTTCCAGTAACAGACGCTGAATCTCCTCGGCCGGTAGCCCGGTTTCTTCGATATTCACCCAGGCGTAGAACGCGCCGTCGGGCGACAGGCATCGGAAACCTGGAATCTGGTTGAGCTTGCTGACGAAGAGGTCGCGGCGCTTCCGATATTCGAGCACCATCGCGTCCACGGCATTCGTGGAGTCGTTCAAGGCTTCGATCGCCGCCACCTGCGAAAACTCCGCGGTACAGGTAAACGTGTTGAGCACCAGCAAGTCGAGCGCGTCGATGAATTCCTTCGGCGCAACGGCGTAGCCTAAACGCCAGCCCGTCATCGCAAACGATTTCGAAAATCCGTCGATGATGATCGTGCGATCTTTCATGCCAGGCATGGCGTAAATCGACTTGTACTCTCCGTTGAAAAGGATGCGCGCGTAAATTTCGTCGGCGATGATCCACAGATCGTGCTTCACGGCGAGTGCGGCGATTTGCTTCAAGGTGTCTTCGCTGAAAACGGTTCCGGTCGGGTTATTCGGCGAATTGAAAATCAGCGCTTTCGAACGCGGAGTAATTTTGGAAGCGATCTCCGCGACGTCAGGCTGAAACTGATTCTTCTCTTCGAGGTAAACCGGCACAGCTTTGCCGCCGAGCCCGCGCGTAAACGACGGATAAATCGGGAAACTCGGGTCGGGATACAAAATCTCGTCGCCCGGTTCGATCAGCGCCATCATCGAGAGGGCCAGCGCCATCTTGCAACCCGGCGCGATCAGAACTTCTTCGGGCGCGACGGTCAGGTGCCGCGTGCGCTTCAGGTAGGCGGCAATCGCTTCACGCAAAGCTGGAATTCCACGCGGCGAAACGTAGCGATCGCGTCCTTCGGAAACCGCCGCGCGCACCGCATCGACCACCGGCGCCGCCGGATGAAAGTCGGGCTCACCAAGCTCGAGGTGAATGATCGAGCGACCCTGTTTTTCGAGCTCTTTCGCGCGCGAAAAAACGGCCAGCGCGCCTTCGCCGTTCAATTGTGAAACACGTGATGCAAGTGGCTTCATGGCGCAAGAATCCTATCACTTCGGGGCGGGGAGTGGTGTCACGGGAATGTGCAGGCCGTCGATGAAGCGCGGAAACATTTCAAACGCGGCGGCGGTCAGAAATAATTCTACGAGCTCGGTGTCGGCGAATTCCTTTTTCAACTCGGCGTAAAACGCATCGTCAACTTCCTGCGGGCCGCGGTGCAACCGGTCCGCGAGCCGAAACCCGAGCTTCTCTTTGCCGCTGTAAGGCCCATTCTCGAAGTCCGGCACGCCGGCGATCTGCTCTTCACTCGCGCCTTTTTTCCGCGCCGATGCGTTGTGCGCTTTAATCGCGTACTCCGAGTGCATCAGCGTCGAAATCCTCACCGCCACCAGTTCCTTGTACCAGCCCTTCAACGCTCCATCGCTGAGCAACGCCTTCAAAAATCCCGCCATCGCCGCCGCGATTCCCGGATTGTAAGAGAGCACCTTGAACATATTCGGCACGACGCCGCGTTGCGCCAACAGCGCGTCGTAGATCGCTTGTGTTTCGAGAGTGACTTTGTCTCTTTCTAACAGTGGGATGCGAGGTGTAGCAGCGGCCATAAACGTCTCCTGTGAAACACAAAGCTTGGCACAAAAAACGAGGGGCGCAAAATCGCGCCCCTCGCGGTCACATCACACGTTGTGAAGCTTCTATCCGTTAGAACGAGTACCGCAGCGAGAACTGAATCAATCGCGGCGTACCCACGGTGCTGGTGATCTTTCCGAACGGGCTGTTCGTCGTGCCGATGCTCTCCACGTCGGTGAACGCCGGGTTTGCGAAGTTGGCGTGGTTCCAGATGTTGAAAAAGTCGGTCGTGAAGCGAAGCGCCTGCCGCTCGGTGATCTTGAAATTCTTGATCAGCGAGAAGTCGAAGTTCGCCTGGCTGGGACCGCGGAACGTATTGCGGCCCAGGTCGCCGAAGTTCGTCGTGCAGAAGTTCGCGTTCGGGAAAATTGTCGGATCAGGCTGGTTCGGATCGCATTCCGCCGGATACAGCAACGGCGCCGTCGTGAACGCCGCCGGATTCAAGTATCCGTTGACGCGCGTGCCGATGCCGCCCTGCGAGTAGCCGCTTGAAATCGTCGCGCCCGAGGCGAGGCTTCCGCCCGTAACGCCCGGCGCCGATCCCGCGCCCAGGAACGCCGTTCCTGCGCCAGAATCGATGACCGAAAACGGCAAGCCCGACTGCACAATCGTGATACCGGCCACGGCCCATCCGCCGAGTGCCTTGCGTTTCCAGCCTTCCGCCGACTGGAAGAACGGCAAGTCATATCGGTAGCTGATGGCGAGCCGGTGCGTGCGGTCGAAGTCCGAAAGACCGTACGAATCCTTCAGCGTGGATTCATCGTTGAACGCCGTGTTGAACGCGGTGTTCCCGCTCGACGTCGCATCCGTCGAACGCGAGAACGTGTACGCCGCCTGGAAGTAACCGGCATTCCAGCGCCGCGTCACCGTCGACTGCAGCGAGTTGTAGTGCGAGTAAGCATCGTTCGCAAATTGCTGGAAGCCGCTGTAGCCGTTGATGCCTTGCGCTCGCGAACGCGCAATCGCGTTGTCGAACGTGTTCGTCGTGATCGAATTGCCGTCCACCACCACTGGATTCGCCGGCGTAGCGTTTTGCGACTGCAGCGCATCGCGCGTCTCGCGCAGGTGCACACCATGCGTGCCGACGTAACCAACTTCAAGCACCCACTGCTTGCCGAGCGCCCTCTGCACCGTGAGGTTCCATTGCTGTGTGCTCGGAACGACAAAGTGCCGCGGCACGGTCAAGCCAAAGATGCCGAGCGTCTGGAGCGGTCCCGGGCAACCTGCGCCGGTCGCGGTTCCATAGTTCGCTGTCTGCGTCGTGTCGCCGCCGGGGAAGCCCTGGAACACGTTCAAGCACGGCACAAAGTTGGGATCGAGAGTCCCCGCCTGCGGCAGCGCGTTGGGATTCGGATTCGGGCAGCCCGGTAGTGGCGTCGCCGAAAAGAATGTGCCCAGGCAGCCGGGTGAGCCGCCGCCAAACGTCACGGGCAAAAACGGCGGGTTGAAGGAAAGCTGGTCGGCCGTGCCCACGTCTTCGCGTACGTAGTAAATGCCGAAGCCGGCGCGGATCGTCGTGGTGTGATGACCGAACAAGTCATACGCCAAACCGACGCGCGGTCCAATTCCGGTCGCATAGTTGTTGTTAAACGTAGTGCCGTTAGCGTCGCCGGTCAGGCCCGTCACGTTGAGCTTGTTCACGCAGCTTGGATAGATGAAGGGGAACGTCCCAGCATTCGCCAGCGATGGATCGAGATTGCTGATGTGGCAGAGATCGTCGTGGAACGCGCCCAGCACTTCGGTGCGCAATCCCAGGTTCAGCGTCAGGTCGTGCCGAATCTTCCAGTCGTCTTGCGCAAACACCGCAAAGTTGTTCGACCGATATTCGTGATTCGAAAGGCCGCCGCCACCGAAGCTGAACTCCGGCGCGCCGAGCAGGAAGTTCTGAAAGTCGGTATGGCCGTCAGGCGTATTCGTGAAGAACAACTCGCCGTTGAACACCTGCGGAAAGTTTTTGTCGAGGTTCACGTGTGTAAATTCGCCGCCGAACCGGAACACATGCTGACCGTGCACCCAGCTCACGGTGTCCACGAAGTTGATGTTGTTCTGGTTTTGCGACTGGTTTCCGAACGGCGCTGGCCCGAGTTCGAAGCCCGAGCTTTCGAAAAAGAATCGATAGATGGAATCGGTCAAGCTGTTCGTCGGACGATCAATCCCGAGGTCGGACGTCGTCACGGGCGGCTCGTTGTTCAGGTCGTCGTTGATATGCACGAAGCCGAAGCGGAACTCATTGACCAGCGTCGGCGAAAAAAGGTGCGTCTCGCCGATATTCAGGAAGCGCGCGTGTACCGGCACGTCGAATGGAAAGTTCAGCGAGCTCGAACTGACGGCGCTCGCCAGCGTCGATCCGAGGGATTCCTGCAAGTCACCGCCGCCGAATGGGAGAAGGCTCTCGGAATCCGAGAAGAAGAAGCGGACCGACAGCTTGTCCTGGCCGCCGCGGAATTCGCGATCCCAATTCGAGGTGAATTGGTCGTCTGTATACTTACCCGGCTTGCTCACCGCAAACGCGCCGGTTGTCGCATTGCCGCTCGGGATCAAATAGCCGCCCGGTTGCGCGCCAAACTGGTTGCCCTGGAATTGCAACAGCTTCAGGACCACCGGATCGATCGGCGTTGTCGTGTTGCCGAAAAACGCCTCCGAGATCGAAGCCTCCGAGCGGTCCGCCGGGAGGGCCGGAATCGTCGTGCTGATAAACGTGCCTGGCGAAAGTCCGCTACGCTGGCGCGTGCCCTGGTAGTTCACGAAAAAGTAGCCCAGCTTCTCTTTCACCACCGGGCCGCCGAGGCTGCCGCCAAAAATGTTCTGCTTCACCGACGGCCGCGCCAAACCTTGCTGATTCAAAAAGAAGTCGTTCGCGTTGAGCACGTCGTTGCGGAAAAATTCATACGCATCGCCGTGATAGGTCCGCGTGCCCGACTTCAGAATCGCATTGACGTTCCCGCCACCGTTGCGCCCCTGGCTTGCGTCGTAGAGCGACGTCTGCACCTTGAATTCCTGGATGACGTCCGGATTCGGCAGGGGCACGTACGTAGCCTGCGCCACGTTGTAGTCGGTCGCGCTGATGCCGTCGATCAAATAGTTGTTGTTGTCTTCGCGCTGGCCGTTGACGAACAGCTTCACCGAGCCGCGCCCAAGCTGCGCCGCCGCGTTCAAATCGCTCTGCGCGCCCGCAGACAGCGTCAGCAATTGCTGATAATTCTGAGTCGCCAGGGGCAATTCGCGCACCGTCTCGGTGCCGATCGATTGCCCGGTCGTCGCGTTCGACGTCTCGACGCTGGTCACCTGCGCCGAAATCTCCACCTTCTCCGACACCGAGCCCGGCTTCAACGGGATCGTCACTCGGACCGTCTCGGTGACCGCTACCTCAATATTCGTGCTCTTCGCCTCCGCGAAGCCCGGCTTGTTTACCACCACCGAGTACGTCCCCGGCGGCAGCAACGTCACGATAAACGCGCCATCGGCGTTGGTCGAAACCTTGCGCGCCAGCCCTTCCGTGCGCTGATCGATGACCTGCACTTCCGCGCCTTCGATCGCGGCACCCGTCGTGTCGGTCACGTTCCCTTCCAGTGCGCCTGTCGCGCCTCCTTGTCCATACGTTCGGACCCCGGCCAGCGCGCACACTACAAAAAACACGGCGGCCAGTAAACTTCGAGACTTCCCCCTCATGATTCCCCCTAGTTGCCGACCGGCTTTACGGTCGTTTCGAAATGGATCGCCGAAACGAGGACAAACCGACCAGGTCGTTTCGCGGTCCGTTTATATGAATTGTTCTACTCAAGGACACTGCCAGACGTTTGCCCGTAGTTCGAACAATCAGTTCGGACAACAACACGAGCACAGAAGATTGATTCGGACTACTCGCGGATTCTTCACAACCCACCCCAGCTTGAAACTAGCCTTCCACCCCACCGCTGTCAAGCCGACGGGCCATGAAAGTTTTCGCTTTGTCTCATCCGTGTCAAACCGCATCCCCAGCCACCCGCGCCCCTTGACGTGGGCTTTCCCGTCACAGAGTATGTAGGAAGACCAGGTGGGGCGTTGGCCCGTGCAACGTCCGGTGTGTCTAATCCGTCTCATAAATGGCAGTGTCCCCGGTAGGGGGTGACCATGTTTTTCCGCACGCTTCGTTTCGCATCTTATTCTGTCGGCCTCTTCGCACTCTTCCTTGTCGCTGCTCTTTCCGGCGCTCCGTCCGCTTCGGCCGACGTCAGTCACATCCGCATCATTCGCATCAGCTACGTTCAGGGCGAAGTGCGTTTCGCCCGCGACGTCAAGGGCGATCCGCTCGCCGCCGAAGAAAACGTTGTGTGGGAAAACGCCGAGATGAATCTTCCCGTTCGCCAAGGCTTCGTTATCTCCACTGGGAAAGGTCTCGCCGAAGTGGAATTTGAAAACGGCTCGCTCGCCCTCATTGGCGAAAACACCGTTCTCCAATTCTTCGATCTCTCGCTCGAAGACGGCTCCAAGACCACGCGCCTCATCCTGCGCCAGGGCACCGCGTCCTTCTCCATCAATCCCAGCAACGGCGACTACTTCAGCGTCACCGGCGGCGACTTCAGCGTCGAAGCCGACGGCCATTCCAGCTTCCGTCTCGACAATTTCGACGACGGCAGCCGCATCAATGTTATGAAGGGCCGCGTCAACGTCCTGCGCAAGAAGGGCTCGACCTTGCTGGACAAGGGCCAGACCTTCTCCATGAAGGCCGACGATCCAAAGAATTTCGACGTCGCGACGAACACTTCCGCGGGCGACGATTTTGACAAGTGGTCCGCCAACCGCATCAGCGCCGAGTACAACAACACCGCAGCGGCCCAGCAATACGTCAACTCGCCCAACTATTCCTCGGGCCTCTCAAGCCTCTACACCTACGGCGCTTTCTATCCGTGCCAATTTGGGAATTGCTGGCGTCCGTACGGCGTAGGCATGGGCTGGTCGCCGTTCGACAGCGGCTCCTGGGCCCTCGATCCTTCGATCGGTATGTCTTTCATCGGAAGTCAGCCTTGGGGCTGGCTCCCGTACCACTATGGCGCTTGGATCCTTGATCCTCTCTACGGCTGGCTCTGGTCTCCGAACGCTTTCGGCGGCGGCGGCCTCTACGGCACCTATCCCGGCTACTCGCCCGTTACCGGAACATGGCTGCGCGGCGGAAAGGGCAAAGGCCCAATCGGCATCGTTCCCACGCACCCGCTCGACGCCAAGAGCAAGACTCCGCAAAACTTGACCCACGGCGTCTTCACCGTCAACAACGGCACGATCGGCAGGATCACGCCAGCCACCGCCGGTGAACAGTGGAAGTCGGTGAAGTCGGTCCCGACGAACACTGTCAACGCTCGCGTCGCAACGGCGACAGCTCCGGCTCGTATCGAGCGCACGATGGCGGGCGGAAACTCCGCCGCGCGCAGCGTCGGGCTCGGTAACGGCTCGTCTCTGAGCTATGACGCATCCTCGCGGCGCTTCGTCAATTCCGGCTCCACTGCGGCAACCAATGCACGCGTCGGCGCGATGAACGCACCGGCTTCCGCATCCACGACGCGCCTCACGAATTTGAGCGCGCGCCCGGCGACGGCTCCGACCCGCAGCTTCTCGACGGCAGCGCGCTCCGTTCCGCCGCCTTCCGCTCCGCACTCCGGCTTTGCCTTCAGCCGCGGTGGCGCTGCAAACTCCGGCGGCGGCAACAACGCACGCTCTGGCAACAGCGGCTTCTCCGCCGCAAACGCAAGCTCCTCCGCCTCGCACGCCTCCAGCGCAAGCAGCGGCGGCACCTCCGGCGGCGCCCGCTCCCACTAACCAAAGTTCGCACTCGTTTAGCAAGCGAGGGCTCAACGAAAAGGCCGCCTCACTGGCGGCCTTTTATTTTTGTGCCAGTCAGCCTAATCGAGCGCAGCTCAAGACTAATTCGCCTTCTTCGCCGGGCCCGGATCGTCCGGCCCAACGAAATTGACCAAGAAAGGTCCGATCCCGCTCACCTGGAACACGCAATCGCCACCTTTGCACTGAGCGTAATGCCTCATCTGCGCAGGCGCAGATACAAAGCCGCCAACCGGCACTTCCTTCATCGCGGCGTCGTCCCACTTTGCGCCCATTCCCACCAGAAATGTGCCCTTGATCACCGTTACGTTTTCCGTCGTCGGATGCCAATGCGGAGGGATCTTGGTTCCGTCCGTGGCCGAAAGCCGAATCGTATAGGAGCGCCCGGCAGTCATCGGGTCGCCCTGTAGAATCGCAACCTTCAGTGTTCCGCCCATTTCCACCGACGGTGTCCCGGCCATCGCCGCCGCTGGAATATCCATCCATTGTTCGGAGCCCGGCATCACTGGCCCGCCTGCCGCTCCTCCGCTCTTTTTCGCGGGCGGAGTTTGAGCCCAACCCGCAATCGCGAGTAACACGCAGCCAACCAACAGACCAACTCGTTGCTTTGTCATGAACTCTCCTCTGCTGAATTGAAATTCTTAACCGACGTGGTATTGAGCAATCCTGGGGCGTGGTTCTAATTTCGCGGAGATTACCACACGGTGAGTCGGTATGAGTACACAGCCTTGAGCCCACCACTCCGTAACACTGGGCTTACGTACCGCTTCCAACCCGGCCCTTCCAGGGGACGTTGTGCCTAGTTCTTCAATTTCGGAGGGTAAAGGTTTCATCGCTTGGAAAGCAATTCCTCGGAAACGGGGGAGACGGTCGGAGGCAAGATCACTTCGTGGAGCGTGGAGCAGTAAGCGACTTGTCGCTTGGGATTGTCGCGGTCATAAAACACCACCAAGGGCATCCCCGAAGAGAGCTGGTCCGTCCGGTCATTCGCGATTCCTCTATGAAGCGAACCCATGTAATCGGTGAACTCATACTCGACCTGGGAGTTCCTCTTGTCATCGGCCCACTGGCGAACCACACGGCCCATCACAACCTCACCGCGTTCCAGCAAGTCGGTTTCCCGCACCTGTCCGCGCCAGATACCAAAAGCCGCCAGCGCGACGATGCATACCAGCGCGATACCCCAACCTAGTCCCCGGACGTTCGAAAACGAGTGATACGTCACCCATTGCCTGTAGAGGCCGGCGGCCGGCTGAACAATAAATAGCGATAGCCCCAGCGCAGCGACCCACAAAACGATCCGTCCTTGTCTTGAGGTACGAATCCGGCGGGGCGCGGTCGTATGCAATAAGGCCTCATTTTCGTGGCTCGGCGCAAACGCGGCCGCTGACGAGGATGAACTTGCTCTGTCGAGAGGAGCGCCAAAATTGGACGAAACCGGCTGGCTGACCACCGCGAACTGCATCGACTTCAGTTTGGCGATTTTGCGCTTCAGCAAAAAGTAATTGAGCGGAATGAATGAGACGGGGAAGAGCATGAAAAGCAGTAACCACGGTGCGCGGTTGAATTTCATTCCCCAATACAGGAAAGCGGCCATCGCCCCGAACATGAATATGGCGATCGGTATGGCGTTAATGCTCATCTTCATGCCGGAGATGGCAGAGTCACGGTTCCAGCCGCAGTGCGGGCAGTAAGTCGTGTTGCCGGCGTATGCCGGCTTCTGATGGCAAACCGGGCACTCAAGCAATGGCATGGCTTAAATGTATCCCGAAGCTGTGCGACCGCGGTCGGCTCCGAAGAGCAATGTTGCAATGTCGATATCACCTACGGAGCTGGCTGCCTGTGTCACTCATTCCGTCAATTGGGAACCAGTGGGCCTTTTCAAACTCCGAAGAAGCTTCGCCGTTACTTTTCGAACGGAGCAAAAAGCATCACCCATGTTCCGTAAATACGTACTCATGCTGCCCATCGCGAATCGTCAGCGTCCGTTTCCCGTCCTTCTCCCCAACCACAAACTCAAACCCGTTCAGCGTTGGATCGATCGTGATGAACGAAATGCTCCCGTCGTCATTCTTGCGAGAGGCTACCGTGCTCTTCCATTCTCCAAAGTCAAACACCGTTCGCCCATCCGCGCTCTTCACATCGATATCGCCCAACTCCTTACTCGTATATTTTTTCGCGAGCTTGGCCACTTGATCGGGAGCCGCAGGCACCACCAACCGTTCTCGCGCCTTAGCCAGTTCCGCCTTGTACTGCGCGGCGGACGCTTCCACTTCCTTCTCTGCCTCCGGCTTCCCATCGAAGACCACTTCCAACATCCGCCGTGACAACGGCCCGCGCAAAAGTTCGCCAGAATCCGAATTCGTCAAAATAACCGCGGCAATCCCCGAATCCGGCAGCAAATACCAGTTGCTGTGAAATCCCGATAGATCGCCTCCGTGGCTTACGACAGGGACGCCATACGTCTTGTCGACGATCACTCCCATGCCGTACCACGAATCCTCGCCCAGCATCACCTGCGGCTTCTCTCGCATCTCGAGGTTGTCCGCCGACACTAACTGCTTCCCGTCCGGCAACTTTCCTCGCTCTGCCTGCACTTGTACATACTTCATCAGATCTGCCGATGACGTCCACACCGCTCCCGCTGGACGCGCCGGAATGATCGCGTAGTTCAGCGCCATGTCGGCCACGGCCGTCTTCCCATCCACGTCATTGCCGTGCGGTGACGCATGATCGCCCGCCAGCGCCTTCGCGTAGTCAAACGTGGTCACCTTCATTTGCAGCGGATCGAAGATCATCGTCTGCATCGCCTTGTCGTACGCAGCGCCCAATCCCAGATTCGGATACGCGATATGCCCACTGATATATCCCGCTGCGGCCGCCATCAAATTGCTGTACTGAAACACTTCGCCAAATTTGCTCGTCGGTTGCATCGTTCCCAGCAACGCCAGGGACGACTCAGGAGTCGCATCCTTGAACTCAAAGAGCCACTCGAGGTCCTGCCGCGGCAAACCCGTGCACGCGCACACCAGATTCTTCACCAAAACTTTTTTCGTCGTCTCCGCATCCCCCAGCTTGAATTTCGGATAGACATCCACGACCGGCTCATCCCACTTCAATTTCCCCTGATCCACCAATCGCGCAAGCAGTAGCGTCGTCATCCCTTTCGTGTTCGACGCCGCCATGAACAGTGTGTTCTCGTCCACTTTGTCGGGCTTGCCCAGCTCTCGCACGCCAAGTCCGCCCGCGTACACCACTTTCCCATGATCCAAAAACGCCAGCCCGACTCCTGGAATATCCAGCAGCTTCATCCCGTTTTGCACAAAGTCCGTCAACTGCGCGATTCGCGCCGCGTCCAGCGAATGCGCTTGCCGCCCGGCGAACGATTCCTTCTGGTACCCCTTCGGCCGTGCGCTCTCGAAAATCAGGCCGATCGGCGCCGCGCGTTTTTCCGCCGTCATGTCCGACGAATCCGTCAGGATCACGGTCCAGTCTTTTCCTGCGCGTTGCGCCAGCGCGTAGATCGTGGCGCGCTCGTTCGGGGACGTCTCATACTCCACCGTCTGACGCTCGTCCCACCCATCCTTCGGCGCATTCGCGGTCACGAGTCTTACTGGATGCGTTTCTTTTCCTCGATACGCCACCCACGCTGCGGCCGCTGCTGCCTTCGCATCTGCCGCTGCGCCCGCGTCAAAAACTACAACGTGCCCATCCGGCTCCGGGGGATCGAGGACGACCAAATTTTTCCCCGTCTCCATCGACCATCCCGCTGGAACCTTGAACGTCGTCCCCGCCGGCGAAGTCTTCGCCGTCTCCGTCGACACCAACTCCGCTTGGGATCGCGTCTCCTGCGCGGGCCCCGAGCACGCACCCAGCGCTCCCGCAAGCGCCAACACCAAAACCCATTGCGTCCGTTGAATGAAATCTCCAATTCCCATTCGCTCCGCCTTGTTCATCGCATCCACCTTACGAGACGAGTTCGACCGTGCACACATCACCCCTGGACGCCCCTAAGTAAATCCATGCCGAGGCATTCTGGCAATCGCTTTCTTTTGTGCGAGCGTTCTCTTTGGTTTTTGTCGTTACTTCTTCACTTCACTGCTTCTTTACTTCGCTTTTCCCCAGACCACTCCCGCGTAACCAACTACCGAGCTCGTGTCCCCCGACACATCCGCCGAGGTCGCGTACCGCACCAATTCTCCTCGCGTCACTCCCATCGCTCGCAGCGCCGTAATCGTCGCGACCGCGGGCCCCAGACCGCACATCGAAATCTTCTCTTCGCGGCAAACATCGAAAAGCCCGCGCGCATCCAGCGCCAGCAATTTCTCGATGGCCTTCGCGTCTTTCACGCGTGTCGTCGCGTCGTCCTCGTAATGATTCAAATCCGAAGTCGCCAGTAGCAGCACAGGCTCGCGCGCCGCCGTCAAAACGCGCGCAACCGCTTCGCCCACACTGACCAAATCCTCGAACCGCACCGTTCCCAGCGCAACCGGCACAAACGAAAATCCCGGCGCAAGCACCTGCAAAAACGGAATCTGCACCTCGAGCGAGTGCTCCTGGATATGCGCCACGGAATCCTCACGCAGCCGCGGGCACGCGTCGCGCAGCGCCATCGCCAGCTGCGCATCGATCGGCGCGTCGCCTAGTGGCGTGCGCCACGCCCCGTTCGAAAGAATCGCCGCCGATTCGCCGCGCGGAAAATGCCGCACACCCAGAATCAAAATCTTTTTCGGCAACGCGATGCTGCCAAAGACTTCGCCCGCAATCCCGCCGGAGTACATATAGCCCGCGTGCGGCACAAGACATGCCGTGACCGAAATTTTCTCCGTTGAAGCTTCACCGCGAGGCGCGCTCATCCTTCGCACAACGGACGCAAGCTCGTTCGGATTTGCAGGGTAAAACCGGCCGGCAACTGCGGGGAGACGAAGCATCGCAGCTTCAGAATGCACAACGGAACGTTATTTGAAAATCGAAAAGAAAAGTGGAAAAAGTCAGGAAGGAAAAACTACAGCGACTTCGAAGCCTTGCCCTTGATCTTCAACGCCTGCAACGAACTCTGATTGTAAATCACGCTGACTTTGTCGCCGTACTGATAGCCGCCCTTGGCAATCGTGTCTTGCATCTTCGCCGAAGCTGCAGGCGACAGCGCGAACGTGCGGATCGACATATCGTTGCCCTTCGCCTTCACCGTGATCTGCACGCTCGTGGCGTTCATCACGGTTCCATCGAACTTGGCAACTCCGTTCGGCAGGGGTTTCGGCTTAACCGTATTTATGACGATCGGCACCGCCGTATCGATCACTGGAATCGCCTCAGCCGGAGTCTGTCCCGACGCGGTCGAGCACGACAACCCAGCCAGCACCAGCGCCGGCAAGCTCAACATCGCGATCTTTGAAAAGAGTTTCATGGGGACGTTTTGAAATTTGCTCTGCGAGAAACTACTCCATGTCGTCGGTCGCGATACGCAACGACTTCAAAAACCGCACATCCTGCGGGGTCATCGGCAGCCGGCCCACCGGCTTGCGATCCTGATCCTGTTCGAACGATTCCTGATCGACCTGAATCCGCAACGACTCCAAAAACCGCTTATCCTGCGTTGTCAACGCCGTCGATTCCGGCGCCGATCCATCGCGCTTTGCCAGCCCGATCGTCGCGTCCAGCTTCAGCACAATGTCGTAGCCATGCGCCCGCACCCCGGCAATTGCACCGGTAATGCGCTCCGACTCGGAAACCGTGTCGTTAATCGCGTGGCCCAGCTCACGCAGCAGGTTTTTCAGGTTATCGTCGAGTTGCAAGGTATTTTCCCCCTACTCTCTAACCTTATTTTAGGCCCGCTCCACAACCCTGACAAGAGACCTGACGTACAGTGTCTCCAAAGCATCCATACCTGTACTGATTTATTGTGGATATCGCCTCGCCTGACGCTCTGAGACTCAGCCGTTATCGGGAGGGCACGACTTCAGTCTTGCCGTAAACGCGCTGAAACAAGCCGGCTTTAGCCGCTGCGGTTGTAAACCTCTGAATCCGCTATGAATACCTTGTCGGCTCTTCTCATCTGTGTTGAAGTGTTCACCACAAAAATTCACTGAGGGTCGCCATGCAAATCCCGTCCCGCTCCTGCCTCGTCGCCGTCTGTATCACAGCAATCGCGATCATTTTCGCAGTCCCCACGCCCGGCCAGGTCCTTACACCCGCCGAATTGAAAACCTCGCGCGCCCTCGAAGCCGCTCGCTCCAACCCCCTCGAACTCGAACTCTTCCTCACCGAAATGCCCAAAGGCACCGACCTGCACATGCATCTCACCGGCGCCGTTTATGCCGAATCCTTCATTCGCGCCGCAGCCGAAGATCAACTCTGCGTCAATCCCGCCGCGCTCGCGTTCACCAAACCCGAACATAAATCCGACGACGCTGCAAAAGGTCCCGCGTGCGAGCCCGGCAATGTTCCCGCTTCCCAGGCCTTTAGAGATCAGCATCTTTACGATGAACTGATCGATTCTTTCTCCATGCGCAGCTTCGTTCCCGTCACGGGCGCGACCGGCCACGATCACTTCTTCGACTCGTTCGACAAATTCGGCGGCACCGATCATCGCCACAAAGGCGAATGGCTCTACGAAGTCGCCACGCGCGCGGCCGCACAAAATATTCAATATATGGAGCTGATGGAGACGCCGCCGTTCGGCCGCTCGGCTGCCGCAGCTCACGAAGTCGGCTGGAATCCCGATCTTCCCAAAATGCGCGAAGCGCTTTTAGCCAAGCTGGGCAAGGGTTTGGAGCAGGATCGCGACGACGATCTCGCATTTTTCGCCGAGGCGGAAAAGACGCGCGACAAGCTCGGACACTGCGGCCAGGCCGACGCGCAGCCC
>Ga0207109_1076_pt1 | contig 22824 bp, 14 predicted proteins | sample Alteio_BWMinHeat_73_FD_153584 | JGI IMG/M metagenome (GOLD analysis project Ga0207109, IMG submission 153584) | Enriched cells from forest soil in Barre Woods Harvard Forest LTER site, Petersham, Massachusetts, United States -... | ecosystem: Environmental > Terrestrial > Soil > Temperate forest >... | reverse complement strand
CAGGTCAACGACGGGAAGTCCGTCCGGTCAGCGCCGGCGCTCCGTGTTCGGCTTCTTTTCTGCCGCGTCCAGCACTTCTTGCAGCTTTTGCTTCATCCAACTTGGCTTAGGAGCCTTCGGCTTGAGTCGTACGCCATTTCCACCAGCGTCGCCGCCCCAGTCGTCGACTTTTGCCGGTTCAACGACTTTTTTCGGGAACAGCTTGCGTTCGGTCAGGGCCCAGAGCGTGCTGATGATGAAATAAAGCACGAGTCCGGACGGCGTCTTGTAGAAGACGAAGGCCATGAGGATCATCATCCACTTCATCATCTTCTGCTGGCTCGCTTGTTGTTCGTCCGCGGCCGGCGGCATCATCAGCCACTGTTGCACAACCATGAGGGTGACCGCCAGGATTGGCAACAGGTTGAAATAGGGACCGAGGTAGCCGAGCTCGCCGAGCCGGGTTGAGTCACTGATGATCGGGATGTGGTTGCCCCAGGGGATGAGCATGTCCGGGGCTGCCAGGTTGTCGATCCACAAGAAAGTCCGCAAGCGGAAAAAGACGTTTTCCTGCAGGCTGTAATAGAGCCCCATGAAGATCGGCATTTGCAGCAGCAGCAGCAAGCAGCCGCCGAGCTGGGCCATCGGGTTGACGCCGTTCTCGAGCATCATTTTCATTTTCGCGCGATGCAGTTCCTGGGGATCTTTGCCCTTATACTCAGCCTCCAGCGCCTTCAGTTGCGGCTGCATTTTCGCCATCTTGGCCTGGACCTTCTGCATCTGCGCCGTTTGCCGGCGGCTCAGCGGCATCAGCGCCATGCGAACCAGGACCGTCAGCACGATGATGGCGAAGGCGGCCTTGTCCCACACGTGCATCAACAGCCCGAGAACCCAGTGCATCAGGTTGGTCGTAGCGATGGTCAGGTCGGTCCAGCCGATCAGAGAGACGAAATCGCCCAGCCAGGTCGAGGATTGGTAATCGGTCATCGTGCGCAGGTTGAGCGTCCGCTCGTAGCGCTCGACCAAGCTCGGCGCGACCGCCTCATCGCCGCGAAGCTGGTTCAGCAGACGCACCTTGATCGGGCCGTGATAGAGCAGGAACTTGTGCTCGATCGGCGCGTCGGTGAGGTTGATCGGTTCGCTGATCATGCGCGGACAGATATCGCCGAGCTGCGGTTTGCTGGGGAGGTCGCCACGATAGAAGCCCTCGGCGGTGGCGCGGGCGAATTCGATGAAGTTCTGGTTGGGCTGCTCGTCGTCCACGCAGATGGCGCTGGCGAAATATTGATTGCAGATGGCGGCGTATTGCAACCGCCCTTCGCCGCGGGTGACGCGCTCGCTGCCGAGTTCGCGCGTGATCGACATCGAATCGTCCATTTGCCGCCGCGCCGAGCCGCTTTTGTCCACCCAGCCGGCGATGAAGTTGCGGAACACGTTCGTGTACCAGACGCCTTCGATCGGCACGCCATGGCCGCCGGAAAGCTGGTAACGGAACGGTTTCGGACTGGCGCCCGGCAGCTTTTCGATCTTCACGGCCAGACCGATGTGGTACGTTTCGGGCGCGAGACTGAATGTCTTGGTGATCTTCAAGCCCGCTTCCGGCACTTCAGTTTCGAATACGGCCTCTTGCGTGCCGGTCGCCTGAGGCCGCGACACGATTTTCCAGGCTTTCTCTCCCTGTAGGTCGTTCGGACGCCGGTCGTCGGGCGTGGAGTAAAGATAAAGTAGAAACGATGGTAAGGTGAGTTCGTGGGGAAGGGCGTCGCGCTCGTCGTCGGGCATATCCGCGGGACTCGGGATCAGGTGGAGTGGTTGGCGCTGCCCATTTTCTCCACCAACGCGGACCTCGCGACCGTCCTTATCGGCCTGCGGGAAGCGAACTTCATTGCTCTCGGTCTTGACGCCGCTGACGATGACGCGATCGACGCCACCGCCCTTATTGGTCAATCGAACCTGCAGGTTGAATTTCTCTCCGCCGAGTTCGACATACTCCGGCTTGAATGGGGCGACTGCCGGCTTCTTCGGGCGGTTGGCTTCCTCTTTGTGTTTTGCCTCCGCCGCCTGAGCGAGCACTTTTTCGGCAACGTCAGGCGGGACGTGACGCGACATCTCACGTCCGGCGTAGGCCCACGCGTCTGCCAAGCCGTTGCCCATCGGCAAAAAGCTGACGAGCGGATTGAGCAATTCGCAAACTTCGTCCTTTTTCTCTTTGGAAACCTGAACGGGCCGATTCTTATAGTCGAAGTAGGTCCACGCCACCATGATCAAGATGCTGGCGAAGATAAATAACACCCAGTTTTTTACCGGGATCGGCGATTTGTTCATCACTGCTTCCGTCGCGAACCCAACCGTCCCCGGCCGGGAAAGAGAGACGCCACAAGTTCATGGTACAAAACGCCGCCGCCGACGGCTTGAAACGCGGCCGCCCGAAGGCGCGGCGGAAATGCTCAACAGGTTATTCGGACGGCGGTTACTGTTATTTCACGGCCGCTCGACGCCGTTAAAGTCGAGCATTGATTCCAACGTTCGCCTCTTCGACTGGATTTGGTTCACTATTCCCGATCGCCCCAAGGCAGTACGATGAATTGGAAGGACTATCTCCTCCAAAGCCGTTTGGAAACTCCGTGATTGGCTTCGACCCCATTCCATACTTCGCCCTGTCCGACGTTGGCTTGCGGCGAAGCCACAACCAGGACGCCTACTCCGTCATCCTGGCCAAGGGCCGGAAAGCTTGGTACGAGCAGGGGCATTTCTTCATCATCGCCGATGGCATGGGCGGCCATGCCGTCGGCGAAAAAGCCAGCCAAAAGGCAGCCCGCGACATTCCCCTCACCTTCCTCAAGCACGCTCCCGACGGCGTCGGCAACGCGCTGCGGCGGGCCTTCGTCGAAACCAACATCGCCATCAACGCCATCGGACAGAACAACAAGGAATTCCAGGGTCTCGGCACGACCGCCAGCGCGTTGGTGGTGCGACCGGAGGGGGCTTGGATTGCCCACGTCGGCGACAGCCGAATCTATCGCATCCGGGGCGACGTCATCCAGCAGCTTACGTTCGACCATAGTTACGTGTGGGAAATGGCGCGGCGACAGGGAGTCGATCCGGACGAAATCGAGGGCGTCAAAGCGAACGTCATCGTCCGATCGCTGGGGCCTGACGCGCTGGTGCAGGTCGATGTCGAGGGGCCGCACCCGCTGGAGCACGGCGACATCTTCGTGATTTGCAGCGATGGGCTGAGCGGCCCGGTGACGGATTCAGAGATCGGCGCGATCGTGCGGACGCTGCCGCCGGAAGAGGCGGCGCGGTTCCTGGTGCACCTCGCGAACCTCCGCGGCGGTCCCGACAACATAACCGTCATCGTGATCCACGCGGAGGATGCCAAGATGGCGGCCGGGCCGACCGCCTCGCGCTGGGAGGGGCTTCGACGAATGCACTGGTCGCTGCCGGTGTTGAGCGGCGGCGTGCTGCTGATCGTGGTGGCGTTGCTGGCGGCGCTTGGTTCCAAGCCGGTCGGCCTGCTGTTGTTCCTCTTGGCCGCAATGACCATCGGCACGGGACTGGTGGGGCTGATATTGAATCTGCGCGCGGAACGCCAGCGGCGACAGATCGAGCCGGTCACCGAGGAGCTTCACGTCTACCGCGAAGCGCCGTGCGACGTCGACGAGACGGTCGTGGAGCGGCTCGCGCGCGGCATCGATGAATTGCAGCGCAAGGTTCACGAGTCGTTCCCCAAGTTGGTGCCGGAAACCTACGGCCCACTCTATGCACGCGGCGAGGAATTGTTCAAACAAAAGAACTTTGCCGAGGCCTTCCGCGAGTTCTGCCGCGCCATGAACGAACTGGCGCGCTCGTACAACAGTATCCGCGCCAAGTCCGAGATGTTTCAGCCCGTTTGGGACAAGCGCAAGAAGAAAGCCTGAACCGCCGAGCTCCGCCCTTCATGTTCTGTTGAGACGATTTGAGTACTTTGGATCACTTTTTGGGCGTGTCTTCAAGTTCCGCCAGCCCGCATTGGGACGATTTGGTCACCTTTGGGAATTCTCTACGCGCGCTCAAATCCCGCGACTCGGCCGTCATTCCTCTATCCGCCTTCCACCCACCACGCTCGACTCGCCACGGATCCTATCGAGGCCGAAGTTGGGTGCACGATGTGTTGCTGCGAAGATTTCCATTGCAGTAAACATGGAAGGCCATTTGGAGTCTGTCTCTGCCCGGAGACTGATTATCGCGACTATAAGGGAAAGTCGCCATCGAACTGCTGACCGTGGCAGGGTAAGGCAAGGCATCGACCAACAGGGCCAGCGATTGCTGGCCCTGTTGCATTCCCGCGACTAGATTTTCAGTGAGGCGATAGGAAGGAAGGCGCAGCGTTGACCTGCCGAGCAAAAGGAAACTGTGGATCGCTGGCATCGTCTTTGCGGTCACTGGTGTGACATGTTTCATTCTTTTGGTGTGTACTCAGGCCAAAGGCCGACTTTCTGTACCTGACCGGGGGTATGTGCATTGCCTGGTCGTTCCCGTGGTTCTGGATGATTTATCACGGGAAGTATTCGAGATGACAAAAAAAACCTTGAGCGAGGTAATCGACATGATCCGCGCCATGACCGTACTATCGCTCTTAGCCGTCGTCTTGGCTTGTGTTGGCTGTAGCGATGTCGTCGCCTCCGCAAAGAACGCCGTGGCACCGCCAGTTACGGGTTACGTAGCACCGCCTATAACCGCGACCGCAAAATGTAGCCCTCAATGCAATCCGTAACAGCACCCGCCATCCGCCACCTTCGCTTCGCGAGTCTGATTCGAATTGCTCTCGCACACATGGCGATCCAATGCGATGGCCATGCCACCCGGCCGTCACCTTAACTTCCGCGATCCGGAAATTCAGGGTCCCAGGGCGGAAGCACTCGGTCTAGCGCGGCATTTCTGCTTCGGTCGGATTGCTCTTTCGGATCAAGGTCGGGCCGGCTATTTGCCCGAGATTGAATCCATTGGCAGCCGCCAAGAGATACGGCAAGGCAAGCAGCGATGATTATGGTGCGGCGCATCCCCATTTCCCCTATTCGGCGTAAGCTATTTCCGCCCCGATCTGCTAATGGATAATCGCCATGGTCTTGCGCCCGAAAATCAAATCCCAATCCTGAAAATCCATTCGCCTTTTCGCGGATTAGACGGGCAAAGCTGCCGCGCCCATATCCAATAAACAGTGACATCCGTATTCCCGGCCGCTAGACTGGTATTCTGTTCGCGATTCGTTATGGCGGACCCGAAAAGTGCCGGATCGGATCGTGGCCGGCAATCGGAGGGAAACACGTGAGCATTGTTCGGATCGGCTTGGCAGAGACGAAGAATTTTGCGGAAGGGTACGATGCCATTTTTGGCAAGAAGAAACCGGCCGCGGCCGCGAAGCCGGCGAGGGCTGTAAAGGCGAAAGCGAGCAAAGTGAAGAAGAAAAAGGCGGGGAAGGGCAAAAAGCGATAGTGAACGATCGAATCGTTACTCGTCGTCGATCTTGGGGAGTTGGCTCAAGCCGGCGCCGAAGTTGGTGGCGTTGACGTCGGTTCGTTTCATGTCGAAGAGTTTGGCGCGGAACTCGGCCGGTAGGACCTTGGCGAAGGCGGAGTCGTCGGCGGGCGTTTGGGCGAAGGCTACGTGAGCGAAGGAATCATCGTTTTCGTTGGTAAATTGCAGCCAGTCGCGGGATGTCCACTCGTTTTCCATCATGGCGGCGTTGGTTTTCACGTCCAGGTACTTTTGGAAATTGCCATAGAGATTGCGAGCGCCTTCCCAGGTCAGCAGGGTCTTGACCAAGGTGTCGCGGTCGATGCCGGCGGCGCGGACGACCGGTTGATCGCCGGGGGCTGCCACGAGCAAACAGTCGTCGCAATGGACGCGGGTCGGGACCAGGCCGCTGACCTTCATGCCGCCTTCGGACGGCGTCGCGCTGTTGGTTTTCATGGCGCCTTCGGCCGTATGCAGCTCGAGGAACGCCTCGCCGAGGTAAGTCGTGACGTGCCGCAAATTCACCTGCGCGATCTGCGAGAGCGGCGGTTCTTTGTTCTGACCCGTCGCGAACAGGAAGGAGTTCGTGAGGACGGCGAGGACATTGTCGGCGTCGAGTTCGAATGGGCGGCTGCCGCGCACGGCGATGGCGTGGCCCTTGCCCCGTATGAAGCAATTATTCAGGTGAATCTTCGGCACGCGCCGGTCGCCTGAGCCGGCGAGGTCGGGGTCGGTCGTCAGGGTCACGAGCGTGGGCAGGGTGTCGTCGTACGTGTCGAGCGTGACAGCACAATCTTCGAAACCGCATTGCCCGGCGCCGCTCACCGTGACCACGCTGGCCCATCGGCTGTCGTCATCGGCGGCGGGCTTGAGCCGGAATTGCAGGTCCTTGAAGTTGATGCTACCGTTGCGAACGGTAAACATCGCGGCGTCGAGCATGTCGGTCTTTTCGGCCAGCGTCAGGATGGGACGATGAGTTCCGTCCGGCGTTACGGTCAGGTGCAGATTCCGCGGCAGAGTTTGTGGCGAAATTGCCAACTGCCCGCTATGGCGAATCCGGATCGTCAAGTCGCCGGCCGGGGCGTTGTCGAGCGCGGCGGTCAACGTCGGATACGAATGCTGCCGCTCGTCGGCGGGTCGGCCAGGCTCGACGATGCGGACGTTCGCGGCGATTTCGGTCGTCTCATCCTGCAGCAATGGAAGCGAAGCGGGATAGAGGTTGCCCCACGAGCAATGCTGAACGCCGATCATCGCATTGGCTCGGACCAACGTGCGGAGGTCCGGGCGATTCGTCCGGAGCGCGAACGCATCGCGTGGATTGGCGTCGAGCATTCGCAACGGTTGCGGGTTTTTCCACGGCGGCCGGTCGGCGGGAAGCTCGATGCCGTCGTGGTCCTTGAATTGCGGCGGGCGATCCGCCTGGGCTGAGGGATTGGCCCAGTAGACGAGGCCCTGGTAAACATTGCGCGTTCGACCGGAGTCGGCCAACACGTCGAAGATGACCTTCTGGTCGGCGTCCTGCTGACGCACCAGCACGACCGAGGCGCCGCTTGGATCGCGGGCGAACAGGCAATTACCGGCGCGGATCGTGCCCGAAACGCTGCTATCAAGATGGAAGATATCGCCGTCGCGCATGCGCACGGTGCAATGGCTCAGCTCCGCCAGCGGCCGCTCGGGATTCGCCGTGGCAGGTACGCCCTTTTCATGAAAAAGGAAGATCGTGTCGTGAGGGCCAAATGCACATTGACGGGCGCGAACGAAAGCCCGATTCGATCCGTCCACCGCGCAGGAACCGTGGTCGAAGCAGCACTCGTCGAGTTCCAGGACCGACCGCGAAAGGCCTGTACCCTCGAATTGGATCGCGCCGCCTCCGGGCGAGTCCGGCTTGCCGTCGTGCGCGAACTCGCAATCGAAAATCCTTAGCCGGCTCAGTCCATGAGCGGAGACGGCGTAGACGGGAGAATCGCTGCTCGCCGCCTGGGCCACGAACCTCAGATGCTGCAATTCGACTTGCGTTCCGGATGATCCGGTCGTTGCGTTCAGCAATGCGAGCGAGCGCTCGGGATCGCGCCCGGTTGCCGCCTCGATGTTCCAATGAATCAGCGGTCGCCCATTTTCGGACTTGGATTTGCCGATCAGTTTTACATTGTGAGCGGTGGTCAGCGGAGTTCGCGCCGATTCATCGCCCGCTTCTGAACGAGTCAGATCGGCGAGATTGTAATCTTCGCCGGTGAGCAGGATCGAATCGACAGTCGGGTCGGCCAAGGCGCGGGCCAGTTCGTCGACGGTTGCGGCGGTTCGCGGTTCTTTGTCGGCGGCGATTCGCTCGGTCGCATTTTCGGGAGTCGCGACGGCCGCCGTCGAATTCGATGCCGCGCTCGCTGGCTTGCCATGCCAGGGAGCCGCGGAAGGCAACGGCCGAGTATCAGTTGAACTGCCGCCGACGCCAAGGATGACGGCGATTATCGTCACCGCGGCGACCGCCGCGACGGCGGTGAGCACCGGCGGGTAGTGCGGCGGTTGCGGCAGCCGCGCGTCTACGAATAGCATCGACTCAACGCCGGCCGCTTCCGCCGGCAGGTTCATTCGCTGCGCCACGCCGAGCAAGTGCTGGATCAGTTGCTCCGGCCGTTGGTAACGATCGCGCGGCTCCTTGGCCATCATCTTGCCGAGCACCGCCACCAATTCGTCCGGGATGGCGGGGTTCAGCTCGCGCGGATCGGGTGGAGCGATGTTTTGATGATGGTGCAGTTTCTTGGCGGCGGTTCCGTCCGGGACCGGCGGCTGACCGGTGAGCAAATGATAAAACGTGCAGCCCAACGAATAGATATCGCTGCGAATGTCCGCCGAGCGCGGCTCGATCGCCTGTTCGGGTGAGATGTAGTCGTAGGTGCCGAGCGTCACGCCCGATTGCGTCACCCCGCCATGAACGTCCACGCTCCGCGCCAAGCCCATATCCACAATCTTCGCGCGTCCCTCCGGCGTGACGATGATATTCGACGGCTTGATATCGCGATGAACCACTCCGCGCGACGCAGCGTGCGCCAGGCCAGTCGTGATCTGCAACATGTACTTGACGGCCTGGTCCGGCCGCAGCGGGCCGCCGTTGGCCATCAGCGTGCGAAGATCGAGCCCCTCGACGAATTCGAAGGCGATGAAGTGGAGTCCCTGGTCCTCGCCGCAGAAATAGACTCGCGCGATGTTCTCGTGATCGAGTTTGGCGGCGGAGCGAGCCTCCTGCTTGAAGCGGCTGATGTTCTCGGGATCGACCGCCATTTCCGGCGGTAGGATCTTCAAGGCGACGACGCGGCCAAGTTGCAGATCGTGAGCGCGGATCACCGCCGCCATGCCGCCGACGCCGATCGGCTCGATCAATTCGAAGTGAGCGAGCTTTTGTCCTTTCAGACTTTCCGCCGAATTGGTCGAGTTGCGAGGACGATTGCGGCTGATGATCGTCGGTGATTCGTCAGTCGGTTCCGGCGAGGGTAGGGCATCGGCGACCGAGGAGCCGATCTTGGGGCTCTCGGGTTCGACGCATCCCGGTTCCGATGGAGGTCGGTCCGCGGGATCGGGCACTGTGGGTTCCGGTTCCATAAGCACCGCATCGCGATTGTTGCAATCGTGACAATCCCGTTGTCACTTCGGTAGACGGGAACAGCTTCCTGCCCAGCAACGCGAGTAGCGCGAAGCGCTCGCCAGCGGCCAATCGCCGCCATCACTGCATTCGGCGGACGGGCACTGGTTCGGATAACAATGAGAAGTATAGCCTTTTCGACAATCGACTGTCAATTCGGCAGACTGGAAAAGCTGGGAGGAATGGAATAGGTCCGGGATTCGCTTCGTGGCCCGGCATTGGGCGAGTTTCAAGACTACCAATTCCTATAACGTCCCATGTTCCAGGGAAATAGCGACGAAGACCGTCGCTAATCGACGATCCATTGGGTGGACATATGCTCGCTCGCCAAGCTGTTGTCATCGAGCCGTTCAAGGTCGGAGTCCGAGAGGCCGATCTGGCCTCGCCCGCCGCCAATCAGATACTCGTGCAAACGGCCGTCAGCGCGGTCAGCGCTGGCACGGAGCTCGCCGTTTACACCGGCACGCACCAATGGCTGAAAGATCCGTTGCTGCCAGATTGGAAGTTTCCGTTTCGGCCCGGATACTCGGCGGCGGGGACGGTCGTCGCGGTCGGGGCTGAGGTCAAGAACTGGAAGCCTGGGGACCGCGTCAGCTATCCCGGCAATCACGCGTCGCACGAACTACTGACCATGGGCCATGAGCGCGGACGGCTTTGGCGCTTGCCGGACAATCTGGATTTTGAGAAAGCGGCAGTCGCGTGCATCGCTCGCTACGGGATGGGAGCGTCGATCCGGGCTGGGGTGACGCTGGGACGATCCGCAGCGGTGTTGGGGCTGGGGATCATCGGGCAATTCTCGCTGCGCTGTTTGATCGCGGCCGGAGCGCATCCCGTAATCGCGATCGATTCAGTCAAAATGCGACGCGACGCCGCACTTGCCGCTGGCGCGGATCACGTCATCGACCCAAATGCCGGCGATACCAAACGGCAACTAGGCGATTACCTCGGAACTCGCGGAGCGGAAATCATCGCGGATGCAACCGGAATACCCGATGCGATTCCAGTCGCCATGTCGCTGGCCATCGACGGCGGGCAGGTTGTCGTTGTCGGAAGTCCGCGCGGCAAAGCCAAGGACGTCAATTTCTACGACGACTTGCATCGGCGTTATATCGAAGTGACCGGGGCCCACGGCAACATGCTCTTCGAATCGCAGCACACGCGGTTGGCAGGGGCATGGACATTCGATAAGGCTCAATACTGGCTGCTCGCCGCTCTCGCTTCGGGCCGACTCAGTCTCGCGGGCCTGGTAACACACCGCATCGCGGCCAATGAGCTCGGCGCGGCCTACGAGGGATTGCTCAAGGACAAGGAGCATTACCTCGGAGTGACCATGAAGTGGTGAGTGTCGACTGAACTCGGAGTCGCCGTTGCAGGATTACGCCATTTTGTGCCTGGCGGCCTTCGCTGCCGGGATGCAGAATTCGCTGGCTGGCGGCGGCACGCTCTACACATTCCCAACCCTCCAGCGCTACCTGGGCGACATCATGGCCAACGGCACGAGCACGGTCGCGCTCGTCCCCGGTTCGATCGCCGGCGCTTGGGGATTTCGAAGCGAGGTGCGACAGACTCCGCGAAAAATCCTGCTTCCCTTGGCGCTGCCGAGCCTGGCGGGAGGAGTCGTCGGGACCTTGTTGGTCGTGAAACTCCCCCCAAGCTATTTCCAGGCGATGGTTCCGTGGCTGATTTTGACGGCCACGCTTCTCTTTTTGTTTCAGCCAACGATCGCGAGGATGTCGGGATCGCACGACCTGAGCCATGAGCCGCGGCCGGTGGTGTTTGTCGCGGTTGTTTTCTTTCAGTTTCTGGTGGCGATCTACGGGGGATACTTCGGAGCCGGGATCGGCATCCTCATGCTGAGTTCGCTGTCGCTGATGGGGCTTGGCAATATCCATCGCGTCAATGCGCTCAAGACGGTGCTGGCGGCGTGCATTAATGTGATGTCGGTGCTCGTCTTTTGGACTGACGGCTATTTCGATGAGCCGTGGATCGCGTGGCATTTCGCATTGCCGATGATGGTCACGGCGATCATCGGCGGATATCTCGGCGCGCGCATGGCGCGGCGCATGAACCGCGCCTTGCTGCGCTGGCTGATCATCGCCATTGGATTCTGCTTGGCGGCGTACTACTTCGGGAAGCGGGCATGAGCGGCGGCCGAGCCGCTCCGAGTCGAATTCGTATAATGAAATGCGTGTCCCGGCCCGCGAAGCCTCTCGTCTTTGCGCTGCCGGGTCTTTTGTGTTATCGTGGAGCGTCTGCCGCCCGTCGCGCGGCGAATCGAATACTTGACGGAGGTCTGTTTCGTGGCTTCGATCGAATATGTGGACGTGCGCCGGGGCATGGTCATCGTCGGTGAAGACGGGCAGCTGTATCAGTGCTTGGACCGCGATCTGAACACGCCCGGCAACTGGCGGGCCATCCTTCAACTCAAGCTCAAGAACCTCAAGACGGGCAGCATCACGATGAACCGCGTGCGCCCGCAGGACAAGGTCGAGCAGGCGTACCTCGAAAAGAAAGAATTCCAGTACTCGTACAAGGACGGCGAAGATTACATCTTCATGGACAATGAATCGTATGAACAAATCACGATGCCCGGCGACCTGATCGGTGACCGGATGAAATACCTGAAAGAGACCGACGTCGTGCAAATCACGATGTACGAGGGCACGCCGCTCGACGTCGAACTGCCACCGACTGTCACGTTGAAAGTGATCGAGACCGAACCAGCCCTCAAGGGTGCGACCGCCGCAGCCCAATACAAACCCGCCACCCTGGAAACCGGCTTGAAGGTCACCGTCCCACCGTTTATCGGCACCAACGAGTTTGTCCAGGTCGATACGCGCACCGGTGAATATCTCGGCCGCGGCAAGTAGTTTTTGCCACGACTTGATTGCGGTATGCTCTCACCTTGGTTCGGTGTGCGGGCTCCGATAAGCTATTCATATCTCGATCCGATCGACCGCACTTGATGGGACCATGGCCAATAAGTCATTTGCCTTCGTCAGTCTCGGCTGCCCGAAGAATACCGTCGATTCCGAACGCATGCTGGGCAAGCTGGTTCAGGACGGCTACGCGCTGACGCCGGATGCCAGCGGTGCCGACGTCGTCGTGATCAACACTTGCGGTTTCATCGAGCCGGCGCGACAGGAGTCGCTGTCGGTCATTCGCGAGATGCTGGAACTCAAGCGGCAGGGTAAAGTGGGGTCGGTCGTCGTCGCGGGCTGTCTGGCGGAGCGGCAGAAGGATATGCTGCTGGAGCAAGTGCCCGAGATTGATCAGATTGTCGGTGTATTCGGGCGCGAGGAGATTGCCGACGTCGTGCGGCGCGCGGCGGACGGCCTGAGCGAGCAACGCAGTCTGTTCCGGCCCGCGCCGATTCGCGCCTTGGAGGACACGGCGCGGTTGCGCATTACGCCCAGACACTTCGCTTATCTGAAGATTTCCGAGGGCTGCGATCGCACCTGCACCTTTTGCGCGATTCCGGGCATGCGCGGCAAGCACATCACCAAGCCGATCGAGGAAATCATCCGCGAGGCGAAGGAGCTTGCCGCCGACGGTGTGCGCGAGTTGATCGTCGTCGCGCAGGACACGACGTATTACGGGCTGGACCTCTACGGCGAGGTACGTCTGGCCGAGCTTCTGCAACAACTCGATCGCGTCGACGGCATCGAGTGGATCCGCATCCTGTATGCGTACCCGATGTACGTAACAGAAGAACTTATCAACGTGTTATCGAACGCAAGCAAGATCATCCCTTATCTGGACATGCCGCTCCAGCACGCTAGCGACCGCATGCTCAAGCGAATGCAAAGGCGCGTGACGCGTGCCGGCACTGAGGAGTTGCTTGCCCGGCTGCGCGGCGCGATTTCTGGCCTCAATATGCGCACGACGTTCATCGTCGGCTTCCCCGGCGAGACCGAGGAAGAGTTCGCGGAGTTGAACGACTTCGTCCGCGACATGAAGTTCGAGCGCTGCGGCGTCTTCACCTATTCCCGCGAACCGGGCACGCCCGCGGAGCGCCTCCCCGACCACCTGCCGGAAGACCTGAAACAGGCGCGGCGCGACCGGCTGATGGAAACGCAGCAGCAAGTCGCGTTCACCTGGAGCCAAGCCCAGGTCGGGCGCGAGGTCGAAGCGATTATCGACGGACCCGATCATGAGGTTCCCGGCCATTTCCTCGGCCGCACCCATGCCGACGCGCCGGACATCGATGGCCTGGTCCGCCTTAAGGGAAAGAACCTCAAGCCCGGCGATCTCATTCGCGTCAAGGTCACGGCGGCAGATGGCTACGACCTCGCTGGCCGAGCCATCGGAGATCCACGCTAATGACCGCGCGAATACTTGACGGCCGGGCGCTCGCTCTGACAATGCAGGCCGAGATCGCCGCCGCGGTCGCCGAGCAAGTCAACTGCGGCGGACCGAGGCCAGGCTTGGCCGCCATCCAGGTCGGCGACAATGACGCCAGCGCTCGATATGTCCGCGGCAAGATCGAAGCCTGCGAGCGAGCAGGATTCGCCAGCTTTCCCTATCGCTTGCCGGCCGACACGACCGAGGCGCAACTTCTCAATCTCATCGAGCGACTGAACTCTGAACCGCATGTCCATGGCATCCTTGTCCAGCTCCCGTTGCCTTGCCAAATCAACGAGCAGACGATCATCGGAGCCGTTTGGCCGATCAAGGACGTCGACGGCTTCCATCCGACCAATCAAGGCTTGCTGGCCAGCGGCAACCCGCGCTTCGTCGCCTGCACGCCGCTGGGCATCCAGCAAATGCTCGTGCGCAATTGCATCGCGACCGAAGGGGCGCACGCTGTCGTAATTGGCCGAAGTAATATCGTGGGCAAGCCGATGGCCCTTCTCCTGATGAGCAAAGGACCGGGCGGCGATGCGACCGTAACCGTCGCGCACAGCAAGAGCCGCGACTTGGCCGCGATCGCTCGCAGCGCCGATATCTTGATCGCCGCAATCGGCCGGGCGCACTTCGTCACCGCCGACATGGTCAAGCCGGGCGCGGCCGTCATCGACGTCGGGATTAATCGCACGTCCAAAGGCAAACTAACTGGCGACGTCGATTTTCATGAAGTGAGCAAGGTGGCGGGAGCGATTTCGCCGGTTCCGGGCGGCGTCGGACCCATGACGATCACGATGCTGTTGCACAACACCCTGCGAGCGAGTCAAATAGGACAGAGACAATCCTGACTTCGGCTCGAATCGAGCAGTTCCGTGATGACGAATTTGAACCTGACGACCGCGACGCGCATTGGGCTGAATTGCCTGGCCCTGCTGGGCGTCGCCGTCGCGCTTCGCCTGGGCGAGACGATATTTATTCCGCTCACATTCGCGGTGATGCTTGCCGCGATCCTTTGGCCGGTCGTCGAATGGTTGAATCGCCGCCGCATTCCCTGGTCGATCGCGTGCATGATCGCTGTCGGGCTGCTGCTGATCCTGCTGGTTGCCGTGACGCTTGGATTCGCGGTGTCCGGGCTGCGCATGATTCAGGGATTGCCGAATCCGAACGACTCGACTGCCATTAAGCAGCCCTATGAAAAATTCCGCAGCCAGGTGCAACGTCTCAGTCCCGTGCCGGTTGATTCGATCCTCCCCCAGGCGCCGGATGATTCCGTTCTCCTTCGTTCGGTGCGCGAGGCATTGCAAAGCGAGAACCTTACGCGCGCACTGGAGCAGCGAAGCCAGTATTTCGGCTCGTGGATGCTGGAGTTGGTCCTGATCATGTTTGTGGTGCTGTTCCTACTGATGGAAGGAAAAATGCTCACGCGCCGAGTGGTCGAGATCTTCGGCCCCAGCAGCGAGGTGCAGTCGCGCGCACTGGGAGTACTGGCGGAGATCGCCGAGTCGGTGCGGACCTATCTGGTCTGGCGGACGTTGGTAAACGTCGGCCTTGGACTGGTGCTGGGGGGCGTGTATCAGGCATTGCAATTGCAGCAAGCCTGGACGTGGGCGCTTTTGGCGATGGTCCTGTGTTACGTGCCTTATATTGGCACGATCATCGCGGGCGTGCCACCAGTGATCGACGCCTTCATCTCGGTCGATGCGGGAACGGCGCTGGGCATCATTATCTTTTACGTCGCGGTGGTCACGATCGAGGGCTACGTGATCGTGCCGGTCGTGATGGGCCGTAGCATGCAGCTCAACGCGACCACAGTTCTCCTGGCCTGCCTGTTCTGGGACCTGGTGTGGGGTACGCCCGGTTTGTTCCTGGCGATGCCGCTGATGGCCGCACTGAAGGCCGTGTGTACGAGCGTGCCGGAGTGGAAGCCGTGGGCCAACTTGATGGGCACCGAAGGCGATACTGTCGCCAAAAAATCACCGTCTCAAGCACCGCCCGTGTCCGACCGAGACAAGACGGTTCTGATCGAGGAATCACCATCTCCGGCCAAAAACGGTCCTCCGTCGGAGCGATCGGCCGAGTTGGCGCAATAATTCACCATGAAGATTCGCAGCCGACATCTCAAGATCGCGTTGGTTTCGTGCCTGTTGCTGGCCGTGGCGGCGGCCGCGGGCTGGAAATGGGGCCGACCGTACTACCAGGCGCGCCTGGAGCTCAAAGCCGCGGACGAGGCGGAGGCCCATTACAAATACGCCGCGGCGCGCGAACACATCGTTCGCGCCGCGAAATACTGGCGGCGCGACGGCGACGTCCAATTGAAGGCGGCGCACATGTGCCGCCGCGCCGGCTTCCCGGACGAAGCAAAGTCGTATCTCGATGCCGCGCGCTTGCTACTCGGCCAACCGGCCGTCAGCCTTGAGCAACAGCTGCTTGCGGTCCAGACCAGCGAAGCTTCGACATTTGCCGAGCAGACCTTGTATCATCGCGGCGAAAACGAGCACGATATTCGCACGCTTGTCTTCGAGGCGTTCATTGTCGCCGGCCTCAACAATTCCCGCACGATCATGGTCAAGGAACTGGCCGACAAATGGCTCGCTGAGCCGACGAATGATCCACGCCCCTGGTATTGGCGCGGCTTGGCCGAGTCGCTCGTGGGCGCGACGTCGATGGACGACCTCGCCATCAAGGACTTCTCCAAGGCGATCGAATTTGACCCCGACTACGACGAAGCCCGCTCGCGGTTGTGCAAAATGCTGCTCTTGTCCGCGAAAAACATCCCCGAAGCCCGGAAGCAGTACGAAATCTTCCTCCAGCGACGGCCGGACAGCGACGAGGCGATGATCGGCCTGGGCCAATGTCTGGCGGCGTCCGGCGAAACCGATGCGGCGCGACAGCGGTTCGACAAAGCGCTGGAAAAAGCGCCGAAGAATGTCGATGCCCTACGCGAGCGCGGTATCCTGGCCCTCACCGAGGGGCACGCCGATCAAGCCGAACCGATTCTTCGCAAGGCCTACGAACTCGATCCCAGGGACCTGGCCGTCAGCCATAACCTCATCGACTGTCTCCGCCGCCTCGGCCGCGACGACGAGGCCAAGAAACTCCAAGAGGAACATGACAAGGCCGTAGTACGCAAGACGCGCATGGATCAATTGCGGAAAGACTACCAGGAACATCCCGCCGATCCGAACATCATGCTCGAAATCGGCAAGCTCTTCCTCGAATGGGGCGGGAAAGAAAACGAAGCCATCGGCCTCACGTGGATCATCGACCGGGCCTTGAAAGCCAACCCCAAGCACGTTGATTCGCTCAATACGCTCATCGATTATCTGGAGAAACAGGGCCGGCCGGACAAGGCCGCTTACTTCCGTCGGCTTCTTTCCGAGATCGAAGGGAAGTAGCTACGAGCTCGCGTCGGGCCAATCACCACTGAAGACTTCGACGGCGGGACCGGTCAGAAAAACGTGGTTACTCGTCTCCGACCATTCCAGTTCCAAATCGCCTCCTAAGAGATGAATCGTGACGCGCCGCGCGAGCCGGCCGGTCAAAATCCCGGCCACCGCCGATGCGCAAGCGCCGGTGCCGCACGCCAGCGTCTCGCCGCTGCCGCGTTCCCAGACGCGCATCGTCGCGTCGTCCGGGCGGTTCACCTTGATGAATTCGACATTGGTCCGGCGCGGAAACGCGGCGTGTTTCTCGATCTTCGGTCCCAAGCCGAGCACGAGTTCGTCGGTAATTTCCGGCACGAAGGTGACGGCGTGCGGGTTGCCCATCGACACACACGTGAATCGAAGCGTCGTTCCATCGATCGTGAGCGGCACGTCATTCGGCGGATCGCCGGGCAGAGTGGTCGGGATGTCCGACGCTTGCAGGATCGGCGTTCCCATGTCGATCCGCGCTCGCTCAACCTTGCCGGCTCGGATTTCGAGATCGACGTTGAGGACGCCCCGGCCGGTCTCGATGGCGAGCTTCGGCTTGCGAACGATGCCGCGGTCGTGAACGAACTTGGCCACGCAGCGCAGGCCGTTGCCGCACATTTCCGCTTCACTGCCGTCGGCATTGAACATGCGCATCCGCGCATCGGCCGACTCGGACGGGCAAATCAGGATCAAGCCGTCGGAGCCGATGCCGAAATGCCGATCGCTGATCGCCCGACTCAGCGCCGCCGGATCGCGCGGCGCCTTGGCGCTGAAGCAATCGACATAGATGTAGTCGTTCCCGCAACCCTGCATTTTTGTAAAGCGCATCACTTACTCCCACTCGATCGTCGCGGGCGGCTTGCTGCTGATATCGTACACGACGCGGTTGACTCCTTTCACCTCATTGATGATCCGTGTCGCTGCTTCGGCCAGCAAGTCGTGCGGCAGCCTCGACCAGGCGGCGGTCATGAAGTCGTCGGTTTCGACAGCCCGCAGAGCAATCACATTGTCATAAGTCCGGTAATCGCCCATCACCCCGACCGACTGGATCGGCAGCAATACTGCAAAGGCTTGCGATGTCTTTCGATACCAGCCCGACTTCTTGAGCACCTCCAGGAAAACCGCGTCGGCCTGCCGCAACACGTCCAGCCGCTGCCGCGTAATCTCTCCCAGGCAGCGCACGGCAAGCCCGGGACCGGGGAACGGATGCCGCCAGACCAATGTCTCCGGCAAGCCAAGTTCCAGGCCGAGCTTGCGGACTTCGTCCTTGAACAGATCGCGGAGTGGTTCGATCAATTCGAAGCGCATCTCAGCCGGGAGGCCGCCGACGTTGTGGTGCGTCTTGATTGTCACCGCCTGCCCGTCGCGCGCCCCGCCGCTTTCGATCACGTCCGGGTACAGGGTGCCCTGGGCCAGGAACGCGGCGTTTTCGATTTGGAGCGCTTCCTGATCGAAGACTTCAACGAACACGCGGCCGATTATCTTGCGCTTCTGTTGCGGATCGGTAACGCCCGCGAGCGCCGTCAGGAATCGCTCGGCCGCATCGACCGTGTGCAAGTCGATTCCGAACGCATCGCGAAACGTCCGCTGCACCGCCGTCAGTTCATTCAACCGCAGCAGGCCATTGTCGACGAAAATGCACACGAGTTGACTACCGATCGCGCGCCGCAGAAGCGCGGCCGTCACCGAGGAATCGACGCCGCCGGACAGTCCGCAGATCACGCGCCGCTTGCCGACGCGCTCGCGCAACTCGGCGACGGTGCGATCGATGAACGCCGACATCTTCCAGGTGCCCTGGCAGCCGCAAATGTTGAAGAGGAAATTTCGCAGGATGCGGACGCCTTCGGGCGTGTGGCTGACTTCGGGGTGAAATTGAATGCCGTAGACGGGCTTGCGGAGATGACGGGCCGCGGCGATCGCGCAGGTGTCGGTCGATGCCAAGGCGACAAAGTCGCCGCTGGTGAGTACGACCTGGTCGCCGTGGCTCATCCAGACGACGGTTTGTTCGGGTACGCCCGCGAACAAGCCGTTGGATTCCGCGATATGCAGTTCGGCGTGGCCAAATTCGCGTTTGCTGTGAGATTGGACGCGGCCGCCCAGAATGTGGGCTGCGAGTTGCAGGCCGTAGCAGATGCCGAGCACGGGGATGTTCAGGTCAAACAGGGCTGGGTCGCATTTGGGCGCGGTTTCGTCGTAGACGCTGGCTGGACCGCCCGAGAAGATAATGCCGCGCGGCTTCAGCTCGGCGATCCGCGACGCCGGCAAATCATGCCGCACGATCTGGCAGAACACATTCAGCTCGCGGACGCGCCGGGCAATCAACTGGGTGAACTGCGATCCAAAATCGAAGATCAGCACCAGGTCTTCCGCCATCACCAGCCCCCACCTTCCGGTCGGTTCGCCCAATGATCGCGACCGTCCGGAAGACACCGCAAAGAAGTAAAAGGTGATTATATAGCGATCACCCCTCGCGGCTCGCGAAGATGACAATTGGGCCCCATTTTTGCGAACTCCTCCAATGGAAACCCCCGTCGCAGTCATTTCTTGGACGCCGACTTTGGCGGACGTGGCAGTTTGTCCAAGATCTTCCGCCATTTGTCCGCTTCGTCGGGCTTATGGAGTGCTTCGTTAACCTTCACCAGGCGCTCAACTGCCCCGATCATAATGCCATAGCGCGGCCGCAGGGGAATCTCATTGGTATGCTGCTTCAATCCCTCATAGCCTTGGATGATAAGTGGTTCGGCTTCGGCGTACTTCTTCTGACCCAGCAGCGCTCCGCCAAGGTACGACTGGGCGAGGAATTTGGTCCAATGGAGCGATTTCAACTTGTCGTATAACGCCAGCGAATCGCGTAATGTCGCCTCGGCCTCGCTCCAATGTTCTTGTGGAAGATAAACTTCACCAAGTTGAATAAGTTCCTGTGCGTAAGCAAATGACTCCGCGCCCGAACGCTCCTTGACGAGGGCCATCCACTTGCGCCGCCACTTTTCCGCGTCGTCGTATTGTTTGAGGTCCGTGTAAAGGCCGATCATGCCGTTGATGATGCTGTTTGCGTACTGGCTTCGAAACTGCATCTTTTCCAGAACCGCGATTGCCTCCTGATACAGCGCCAGGGCCAGATCGGCTCTGCCGACAAACCCGTAACAAAACGCCAGATTGCCCACCGGCGCCAGTGTGTCCGGGTGGTCAAAGCCGAATTTGGCCCTGCGTACCTTCAGCAATTCCTCAAACAGCGGCATCGCCAGGTCGACTTTCCCAATTTGTAGATACCCGACACCAATGCTATTCATGCTTGTAATCGTGTCGGGATGATCGAAGCCGAATCGCAGTTTTCGCAGCCTCAGCGCTTCCTCAAATAACGGCATGGCCAACTCCCACTTGCTGGACCGGCGATAGCACTCGGCCATGGCGTCCAGGGTCGAGAGCGCCAATGGGTGATCGAATCCCAGCCGCGTCCTTTGAAGATTCAGGGTTTCCTCGAACAGCGGGATAGCCAGATCAAATTTTCCCACGATTCGATATCCCTCCGCGAGGTTGGTCATGACTGCAAGCGTGTAGAAGTTGTCTTTACCCAGATTTGACTTCATCAGCGGCAACGCTTCTTTCCAAAGGTCCAGGGCCCGACCCAGATCTCCGCGTGCGCGGTAACACACCGCCGCGTTATTCATGCACTTGAGCGTGTCGCGATCGCTCAGCCCCACTGTCTCCTTGCGGATTTTCAGTGTTTGGTCAAACAAGGGCAGAGCGTCGCCGAGCCGGCCGGCCGCCTGATAGGCCTGCGCCAAATTCTCGGCCACGGAGAGCGTGTCCTTGTGCCGGGAGCCGCTCACGTCTTGGCGGCGTTTCCAGGTGTCCTCGAGTAATGGCACCGCCAGTTTCAGTTCTCCGGCTTGCAAGTAGCAATATCCGAGGTCGCCCATGCAGGTGAGCGTGCGGGGATCATCCAGGCCTAGCTTGCGCTCGTCCGTTTCGTGTGCCTTGATCAAGAGCGGAAGCGCCTCGCGCGCGTGTCCAAGATTCACGAGTGAATCGCCAAGCCGATTCTGCAATTCCGCCACAACCAACTCATCGCCTACCGCTTCCCCTTCCAGGTTCTTCGCGGCTTTCCCGAGCTGCCGGGCCAGGATCGCCTCCAGGGGATCGAAGCCGGCTTTCACTTCGCCGACGTCGACGTCGGTGAAAATCGACGTGAGGAGTTCGTTGCCTTTCTTGACTTGGTCCAGGCGTTTGAGTGCCTGATCACGCGCTCGCTCGGCTTGATCCATCGCGCTATCTGCGCGAACGAATCCCACGCTCGTGCCAACGATTCCCAGCACGAGCGCCGCCATGAACGACGCGAGCGCGGGGTTGCGCCGCACCCATTTCACGGATCGCTCGATGCGGCCGACGGGTCGGGCGAGGATCGGTTCGCCGCTGAGCCAGCGTTTCAAGTCGGCGGCGAGGTCAGCTGCCGATGCATAGCGCTTGTGTTCGTCTTTCTGCAGGCATTTCAGGCAGATGGTTTCGATGTCCCGCGGCAGGCGCGGCTGAAGGCGCGAGGGGGCGACCGGCTCGGCCGTCTTGACCTGGATCAGTGTTTCCAGCACCGTCGGCGCTTGAAACGGAGGTCGGCCGGTCACCAGGCGATAGAGGATCGCTCCAAGGGCCCAGATGTCCGTCGCCGGGCCGATCGTTTTCGTTCCTTCCGCCTGCTCCGGCGACATGTAGCTGGGCGTGCCCATCACCGCCGCCGTGTGCGTGATGTTGCTGCCGCCTTCGATCTTCTTGGCGAGTCCGAAATCGCTGACCTTCGGCGTGCCTTGCGGAGTCAGCAGCACGTTTTCCGGCTTGAGATCGCGATGAATGATGCCGCGGTCGTGCGCTGCCTGGACGCCGCGGGCGATCTGCTCCAGGAGCACCGCGGCCTCGCGAGGGGACAGGGGATTCTCGCGGACCTTCGCCGACAACGAACCGCCGGCGACGAACTCCATGCTGAAGTAGGGCAACTCTTGATTGGCGCTGATCTCGTGAATCTGCACGACATTCGGATGCGACAGCGCCGCGACGGCTTCGGCCTCGGTCAGAAACCGCGCCAATTCCTCTGCCGAAGCGCTCGTCCCAGCCCGGATCATCTTCAACGCCACGACACGATTCAAACCAATCTGCCGTGCCTTGTAGACGACGCCCATCCCGCCGCGACCGAGTTGACTCAGAATCTCATAGCCGGCAACTTGCGGGATCTCGCGGCTCGTCGAAATCTGAGTATCAGCGCCCGTGTCCTGCCAGGCCGCGGTGCGCTGTTCCGACTGCCCGGCCAATTGTTCGACCTCAGCCCGCATGCGCTCCAGCAGCTCCGGGCAATCGCGGCAAAGCTCTTCGAGCGAAATCGGGGTTCCGTGTTCTCGGGCGCTTTGCCAGCGAGCGAGCAATTCAACGATGCGAGTCTGTACGTCCATCGGCGAACTCTGGAAATGAGGCAATGTTGCGGATGCGGGACAAGCTCAACTTAAATGAGCCGCCGCGCCCGGAAAAGCGAAAAATGCCGAAAGCGCTGGTGGGATAGTATTCCGATCCCGTCATTCCCATAATCGCTTCGAGGAACAGGATTTCGAACATGGGTAACGACACGGGTCTTGAGCGTGCAGCCGCGTAGCGGCGACCGATTCTTTCGCCCCTCCGGGGCTCCCGGTTATTTCACCGACCAGAACCCCAGGTTCCGCAAAGCCTCCACCCGGGGCTACCATCGGTCGCCGCTTCGCGGCTGCATCGAATGCTCAAACGCCAAATGGCCGGCCAAGGGGCGGTTCCCGTGAGACGAATTGAGTACTTTTGGAGCAACTAGTGACTCCGGTAAACCCATCGTCGCCCCCAGTCGCCCTGGCGCTGTCCGCAAATTTCCGGTTTTGTCCGCGTCCGGAAAGATCAAGGTAGTCCCTCGCTCCGTGAGGGTCTTAGGGTGGCCCCTCGCTCCGCGAG
>Ga0207109_1073_pt1 | contig 22950 bp, 21 predicted proteins | sample Alteio_BWMinHeat_73_FD_153584 | JGI IMG/M metagenome (GOLD analysis project Ga0207109, IMG submission 153584) | Enriched cells from forest soil in Barre Woods Harvard Forest LTER site, Petersham, Massachusetts, United States -... | ecosystem: Environmental > Terrestrial > Soil > Temperate forest >... | reverse complement strand
TCCGATTGTGCCGATTACGTCGGGACTTGGATCGACTGGGGATATTTACGCGGAGCTTGGGGTGACGCCGCTGGTCAATATCAACGGCACGGTGACGGTGATTGGCGGGTCGGTGATGAGGCCAGAAGTAATGGAGCTGATTCGGCGCGGGAATGAGCATTTTGTTTTGATCGATGAGCTGGAAGTTGCGACGGGAAAGTTCATCGCGAAGATTTGCAAATCGCCGGCGGGATACACGGGGCTTGTGACTGGTGGCGCGGCGGCGGCGATGGTCGTGGGTTATTCGGGGATGATGACAGAAGATCTTGAGCCGCGCATGAAGGCGATTCCGGATGTGACGGATTTTCCGCGTACGGAAGTGATCATTCAGAAGAGCCATCGCTACGCGTTCGATCACCAGATTCGGCAGACGGGCGCAAAATTGATCGAGGTTGAAACGCGCGAAGAAATGATTGCGGCGATCAATCCGAAAACGCTGGCGATTCACTTTACGAATATTTTGTCGGATAAGGGAAAGGTGAGTGGGGCGGAGACGATCGAGATTGCGAAGGCGCATAACCTCTACACCTTTAACGATGCGGCGGCGGACGTGCCGCCGAAGGAGCGGCTCTGGGAATATCCGGCGCAGGGTTGGGACATGGTGACGTTCAGTGGCGGGAAGGACATCCGCGGGCCGCAAGCGTCGGGCTTGTTGATTGGAAAAGAGGAATTGATTCACTGGTCGCTGCTGAATATGAGCCCGCAGGAAGATCGCATCGGGCGCTGCTGCAAAGTCGGCAAGGAAACGATCTTTGGGTTCCTGAAAGCGCTGGAGTTGTTTGTCAATTCGGATCTAGACGCGGACCTGAAGATTTTCGATGAGCGGGCGCAGGTGATCACGGATGCGATCAAGAAGTTTGGGGTGACGGCGCTGCCGCGGGAATTCAACCGAGACGCGCTGGGGAACGTGACGCCGCGGTATAGCTGGCAGATCGATCCGAGCAAAGTGAAGATCACGGGGCATGAGGTGATGCAGAAACTGGCGGATACCCGGCCGATCGGGATCGGGAGCATGGGAGCCGGAGCGAGCGGGATGCGCGGGCGCGATCCGAATGCGCCTCCGGGCGGTGAGCATCATGAAGAGCACAGGTCGCAGAGGGATCCAAATAGTTTTGGTTTTGCGGTCTGGCAGTTGAAGGATGGGGAAGACAAGATGATCGCGGAGAGGTTGGTGGAGATATTTAGGGAGGCCACGAAGAGCAAGTAGGGTCAGGGGCCGAGCGGAAAAAGGGGTTGTCGCTGGAGTCCTTTCGCTTTTCTTTCGCAAATCTCCGTAACTCGTCTAGTGCCTCAGGCTTTGGGAAGTTGAGATCTTGCGGGCCTGGGGCGCAGCGGTGCTGCGCCCCTACACGGACTTGCTAAGACGTGGGTAAGGGGAGTCCCACACCTTGGGTCCCATTGCGGCGGGAAACTCGTAGTGACAGAATGGCCGCATCGGCGGAAACATGGCCGGCCCTACCGGTGTCTAAGCAAGTAGAGCGACACCGGGCTGAAAGATATTGACGGATGCCCGATTCGTTCCAGAGATCGTCGCAAAGGTCGCGCTTTTTCGGCCCCGAAGCAATTGGCCAAGAGGCTTTTGGTCATGAAGGCCCGGGCTTTCCCGCCGAGCCGGAAAGGGCGTCGATGTCGGACTGGGCAGGAGCCCTAACCTGGAGCGGTGACGAAACTCGGCTCGTAACCGAGTTGCAAGCGGGTTCGGAAACGGCGTTCGACTGGCTGGTCACCCACTATCACGGTCCTGTCTATAACTTGATTTTGAGCATGCTTGGGGATGGCGCCGACGCGGCTGACGGCACGCAGGAAGTTTTTCTGAAGGCATTTCGAGGGATTCGCAGTTTCCGCCAGGGCAGCTCACTGAAGACCTGGCTGTATCGCATCGCGATTCGCGAGGCGCTGAATCACAAGCGGTGGTTCAAGCGGCACCTGCAAAAGAATGTGTCGATCGATGCGGAGCCCGACGAGGGACACGCAGCGATTGAGATCGAAGATCTGGCGTTGACTCCTTTCGACCAATTCGCGGCGCATGAGATTCAGGCGGCAGTGCAGAATGCGCTGCAACAAATTCCGGATGTGTTTCGGAGCGCGGTAATTCTGCGCGATCTTGAAGGGCTCGCTTACGAAGAAGTGGCGGAAGTTCTGGAATGCAGCGTGGGCACGGTGAAATCGCGGATTTTGCGCGGGCGACGCGCGCTGAAGGATTTGCTGGAGCCGCTGCTGAACGAGCATCCCGCGGCCTCGCGTCAGGCCGAAAGGGCGAGAGTGATCCAAATGCCGGGACCGACGCTGACGTATGGCGCAAACGCTGCGGCGACGTCTCCTTTTAGTGCCGGCTTGCAGCGGCGCGCGGCCGACTTTGCGGCCAACTACAATTTCCTGCGCAAGAATTCGACCGGGGAGGAACTGCCATGAATTGTTCCTCGGTACGCGCAAAACTCGCCGGATATATGGACGGCACCATCGCCGGCGCCACGCAGGCGCAGGAGCGGATTTATCTGCGCAAGCATCTCGATGAGTGCAGCGAATGCCGCGAGGAGCTCGAGCGGTTCCGCAAGCTGAGCGCGTTGCTTTCGCGCGTGCCGCGAAGCCTGCCGCCGGCGAATCTGGCAACGCGGATTCGTGTGGCTGCGGCGCAATCGACGTCGGCACCCGATGCCCCATCGCGTTGGCGGCGCGTGCGCGACCGTGCGGAGATTTTGCTGGATAACGTGTTTCGGCCGATTACGCTTCCGGCGACGGGCGGATTTTTCTCGGCGATTATCGTTTTCGCGGTCGTATTGCAATTGATCGTTCCCGGCATAACGGTTCGCGCGGTTCAGAATGATGTGCCGCTGAACATTTTGCGACCAGCGGAGCTCATTTCACTATCGGACTATCCCGAAGCTTGGGCGCCAGATCAACACGATGCGGAGCTGGCGCTGCCTCACGGGCTGCTGCTCGACGTGACAGTGGATGCACACGGGCAGATGCTGGATTATGAGATTTTGTCGGGGCCGCGGAGCCTCGATTTGCGTCGGCAGCTCGATCAGATGCTGCTGTTTTCGCGGTTTCGGCCGATGCTCAGCTTTGGGCGGCCGACTTCGGGTGGGCACGTGATTTTGAGCTTCAGCGCGGTTCACGTTCGCGGATAGCCTACGACTCGCCGCACCGGTTCTAAAACCGTAAATACCAAGACTTCAACCGCTCCTTCGGCTTTTCTGCCCTGTTCGCGGGTCCAGCTTCCTTTCGACACACGACTGTCCCTCACCGACCACCTTCGCTACTCCTCTCTTGTGTTTAATGGGAGAGGAGCAAGGCATGGGATTCGGCACGTCCAAATTCGGGCAGCTTGGATTTCTGTGGGCGAAGCTACAAGCGCTCGTCGATGAATCCCGGTCACAGAAACGGGATCGACGCGACGAAGCGGCGCGTGAGACGAAGGCGGTACGCAGGCACGAGGTTTCGAACGAGCTTGATGCGTACGCCGTTCGGCTCGTAACGATCGCCTTCCTGGTGGCGGTGCTGTTTTCGTCGCCGAGGGTAACCGTAAACGCGGTGCCACAGACTTTCAATGCGGAGCGCGCATTGCTGGAAGATGCGAATCGCGAACGCGTAGCGCAGGGTTTGGCGCCGCTACGCTGGAATGCGAATCTCGCTGCCGCAGCGCACGCACATGCGTTGCTGATGGCGCAGCGCAACACACTTTCACACCAATTTTCGGGAGAGGCTCCGCTGCAGGATCGTGTTCGCAGCGCGGGCGCGCGGTTTACGGAAGTGGCGGAGAACGTCGCCGAGGGTCCAAGTGCGGAGATGATTCACGTGAGCTGGATGCATTCGCCGCCGCATCGGGCGAATCTGCTCGATCCGGAATTGACGGACATCGGGATCGCTGTTGCGGTTGGAGCGCCCGGGCCGGGTTCGGGGCGCAGTCCGATGCTGTTTGCGGTACAGGATTTTTCGCAGGCGGTTGCTGATCTCAGTTTGAATGAGCAGGAACATGAGGTTGCTTCGGTGTTGGCCGCGCGCGGGTTGCAAGTGACGAACCTCGGAAGCAATCCGGATGCTGCGCCGGCGGTGAAGCGAAGTTCGAAGCAGTCCGCAAAGGTTCGCAACGTCGCCGCGGTCACGGCGGATGGGACTACGCCTTCGATCGCGATTGGCGGAATTGAAGATGCGCGGAAAACATGTGTCATGAGTCACGGGTGGTCGGGGCCGCGTCCGGGGTTGATTGCGCGGTATGAGAGTGGGAATCTCAACCGGCTGCCGGAGAATCTGGAACAAAGAATTTCATCAGGGCGGTTCCACACTGCGTCAGTAGGCGCCTGCGAGCCGAATGGCGGTTCGGAGGGATTTGCTCGATTCCGCGTTGCAATCCTGCTGTATTAACTCTCCGGCGTTGGATCCTCCCCTTCCGCTGATCGCTGGAAACACGAGACTTACCTCTCCGTCGCAACTTTCATTGAAATTCATGAAACCTGCGTTGACGCAAAGCATCCATTTAGACGGTTGTCTAAATATCGAGATGCCTCTTTTCGATTACGAGAGAGGCTGGAGAGACACAATGGGCAAGCTTACGAATCAGGTGGCGGTCGTAACTGGGGCTTCCAAGGGTATTGGCGCGGCGATCGCAGAAGCGCTGGCTGCGGAAGGGGCTTCGGTGGTTGTGAACTACGCGTCGAGCAAAGAGGGCGCAGATCGCGTGGTGAAGAACATCACGGCGAAGGGCGGAAAGGCGATCGCGGTGCAGGCGGACGTTTCGAAGAAGGCCGACGTCGTGAAGCTATTCGCTGAGACCAAGAAGGCTTACGGCAAGCTGAACGTTCTCGTGAATAATGCTGGCGTATATGAGTTCGCGCCGCTCGAGGGCATCACGGAAGAGTTGTTCCATAAACAATTCAATCTGAACGTACTCGGACTGTTGCTCACAACGCAGGAAGCGGTGAAGCTGATCGGAGCCGAGGGCGGGAGTGTGATCAACGTTGGGTCGGGCGTGAGCACGATTTATCCGCCGAATACAGCGACGTACACGGCGACGAAGGCGGCGGTGGATGCGATCACCGTTGTTTTGTCGAAGGAGCTTGGGCCACGGAAGATTCGCGTTAATTCCATCAATCCGGGAATGATCGAGACCGAGGGAGTGCGCACTGCGGGATTCAACGAAGGCGATTTCCGGAAGTGGATTGAGTCGACTTCGTCGCTCGGGCGGATTGGGCAGCCGGATGACATCGCGCCGACGGCGGTGTATCTCGCTTCGTCGGATTCGAAATATCTGACCGGTGAGACGGTGCGGGTGACCGGCGGTATCGTGTAAGCGAGAAGAAGTGCAATAGAAGCGCGGGGGCGTCGCAATATTTGTCGCGGGGCCCCTGCGTTTTTTTCCGCGCCGGAGATGAAAAGCTTCCCCGTGCTATCCTGCCGGTCGATTTTTTAAGGCGGGTGAGCGATGGCGAAGAAGAAAAGTGCTTCCAAGTCTGCGAAGCCGAAGCCTGCTTCGCCTTCGAAGCGAACGACTGCCTGCGAAACAAACCTCGACACCAGCCAGGGAAAAGCTTCAACCACCGCGGTTGAGATGTTGGCCAAATCCATCTCTCCAGCGAAACCTTCGGTACCGGCCCGAGCGCCGAAATCGCCGGCGGGCAGAACGATTCCTGCAGAAGCAGCCCTCAGTTTTTTGCGTGACACGAAGGGATCGGTGAGCTGGTCGTTGCGCGATTTGTCGCACACGCTGAACATCTCGCGCGAAGAAGCGGGGCGCGTGGTGGCGTTGCTGCAAATACAAGGCTACGTACAACCAGAGTCGGACAAAGCGGGGGAATGGATAACGACACCGTCCGGCGAAACCGTGGCGGGCGCGAAACCACCGCGATTCGATCGTGAAACCGTCGAGGCGGCGCTGACGTCTTTAAAACAGCGGATCGAAGATACGAATAACGATCGCGCTGCCAGATTTCGGGTCACGCGTGCTGTCGCGTTTGGAGATTTCCTCGCGAAAGACCGGACACGTGTGCAAGCTGCCGATGTCGGGATTGAACTCGCCCTCCGCGACTCGAAGCAATCCTCCGACGAAGTCTCAACGCTACACTCCGCTGCCGAAGCACGCGAGGAGCTGCGCTTTCTGCGCCAACTCCGCGGACGCAGCGCACTGATCAACCTGAAGAATTATGCAGAGTGGATGGGGATCCGCACGCACAGGAAACTTTTCTGAGGGCGCGATAAATTCAGCGGGGAGATGCGAGACGCAGCGTGCTGGTTGCCTTCGTGGAGATCGAACACATTAAAAACTTAATTTAATGTGTCGATGATGTCATGCGCGGATATTATTTTTACAAATAATCATTGCCAACAATTCGTCCGATAATTTTTTCGTATCAAATCTGAGATTCATAAACCCATATAACTCGCATATTTCCGTAGAGCAAGCCACGGCTGAATTCTAAATCCCGGCAATTTACATTCACTAACCGCTACATTCTGAACATATTGCAAAAACATATTTTCGTTGGTTCGCTGGCACGCGCATTGCATTGGGTGTGCCCGCAGGTCGTGAACTAGCTCTGCCCAGGGGGGAGCAGCGCCAGGGTTGTTCGTTGTGCGTTCTCTTTTTTGGGAGGAACTATCGCAATGTATAAGTCCGCAGTACGTGTATTGATCGCAGTTTTGTTTAGTTGGTTGTTGGTTGTAGCGCCCGCACTTGCCGATCTCACCGGAGACCTCTCGGGAACCATTACGGATTCCACGGGAGCAACGGTTTCCGCCGCCAGAGTAACCATCCAAAATTTGAACACCGGCCAGACCCGCGTAATCACCACAAGCGACTCGGGCGAATTTTCCGCGCCGCAACTTGAAATCGGAAATTACCGAATCAGCATAGAGAAGGACGGATTCAAGTCATTCTCGCAGAACGCTGTCGTTCGCAGCGGCGAAAAGACGCGCGTCGATGTCCAAATGCAACTCGGGAATGTGAGCGAAAGCGTCGTCGTTGAGTCAGGCGCAATTCCAACGCTGGACGTTGCCACAGCGCAGGTGAGCAACTCCATCAATGCAGACGAAGCAATGGCGCTGCCGAATCAAAATCGCGATCCCGTGCTGTATGCCACGCTGTCGCCCGGAATCGCGCCGGTCGCGATGAACAATCCGTTCCTTGGAGTGGGCAGCTTCAATTCGAACGGATCACGCGGGCGAGCGAACAACATCACGCTCGACGGCGTGACCGCTACGGATATTTCGACGACTGGCGAATCGGGCGCTGCCTTCGTGCAGGATGCAGTGGCCGAAGTGAAAGTGATCACGAACAATTTTGATGCGGAGTTTGGGCGCAACTCAGGCTCGCAGGTGCAGATCCTGACCAAGAGCGGCACGAATGAGTTTCATGGATCGCTCTACGATTATTTCCAGAACAGTGGATTGGGCAACGCTCGCGGTTATTTCACACCCGTAGGCGGACCGGTTCCGAAGATCGTGCAGAACCAGGGCGGCGCGACGATCGGCGGACCGATCATCAAAAATCACACATTTTTCTTTGCGAGCGGAGAAGTCGAGCGCACGCGAGGCGCGGGGCAGACGGTCATCGCAAACGTGATGACGCCAGCGCAGGCCGCGGCGATCACCGATCCGACTGACGCTGCACTGTTTGCGGCGAACGGTTCGCCAACGTCACCAAACGGCAGCCTGGCCGGCTCTTCGGCCAACACGATCGATGGCGACATCTGGACCGTGCGCGTGGATCAGGTATTGCGCGGCGGCAAGGATGGATTGTTCGTGAAATACGGGCAGGCGCCATCGACTACCATCAGCCCGGGGCTCACATTCATTGACACGAATCTGCCCGGCTTCGGCGCTTCAACCACTGCCACGCCTCGCGATCTGACGGTCAGCTACACCACGGCGATCTCAAACAGCTTGGTCGACAACTTCCGCTTCGGCTTTGGGCGCGTGAATCCAGCGTTCAACGTGAACTCACCTTTCCCCGAAGGCCCCGAAGTTGTTTTTGCGGATGGCACTTCGAACTTCGGCATCAATAGCATCATTCCTCAGGGACGCACACAGAATACGTTTCAATATGCCGACACGGTGTCGTGGACTCACGGGCGGCACACGCTGAAGTGGGGCGTGGATTTCAATCGTTATCAGGCGCCGAGCTTCTTCGACGCGGAAGCACAAGGCATCCTCGTGTTTGGCAGCATCGCCGATTTCCAGACGGGCAATCCGCTGGAATATCAGCAATTCATCGGCAATACGCACCTGCACAACTTCGCGCTGGATGTGTTCGGATTCGTGCAAGACGACTTCCGAATTACGCGAACGCTCACATTGAATCTTGGCTTCCGCCTTGAATCTTCGGGCGGAGTTTCCGAGGGTTCGGGACAGCTTTCGAATCTTGACCCGAACAATACGACGCCGATCGGCGTGTTGGGCACGGGCCCGCTCGGCGGCGTCGATTTGGGCGGCACCGCCTTCCATCGCAACTGGAATCCCGCGCCGCGGCTCGGCTTCGCGTGGAATCCGATGAACGGGAAACTCGTTGTGCGCGGCGGTTACGGCATCGCGTACGACTTCATTTATCAGAACCCGATCACGAATCTCCGATTCTCTCCGCCGTTCGTGAACATCGTCACGGTGAAGGATTTCAGCGGCGGCAATTCTTTGGCGAACCTTGTGGCGGGCACATCGCCGGCACAGGCGGCTGCGACTGCCGGGCTCGGCTCGTTCAACCCTCTACAGAGCGACTTTGGCGCTTTTTCGCCGGTCGATCAGAATCTGCAGAATCCGCGGAACCAGCAATGGGATGCGGGCGTGGAATATCAAGTCGCTCCGGATCTCGTGATGAAGGTTACGTACGTGGGCTCGCACAGCGATCATCTGCAGGTGAGCCAGCCGATCAACCTCGTGAATCCGGCGAATATTCCGGCGGCCCCGACGAGTCTGGCGGATCAGACGGCGCGTTTGGCCGAATTCCAGACGACGTTCCAGAATGAGACCGGCGGCGCGTTCGGGCCGCTCAATAATTTGATCGATCCGCGGTTCGATGCGGTGACACAGGTACAGAGCACCGGGACCTCGAGCTACAACTCGTTGCAGGTCGAAGGAATTCGGCGCTTCAAAAACGGGTTGACGTTTGACGCGAATTACACCTGGTCGCATAGCCTCGATGACGTTTCGGATGCGCTTGGCGTGCTGGTCAACGACAACGCGCTGCCGATTAACGCGGCTGCGCCGATCTCGGCGAATCGGGCGAACTCAGAGTTCGATCTGCGCAATCGATTCGTGGCCAGCTACAACTACCAGCTACCGTTCGGGAACCATTCCTCCGGCTGGAGGAAGTATCTCTTCGGTGGATGGAGCCAGAGCGGCATCTTCACAACACAATCGGGATTCCCGGCGACCGTGTTCGCAGCCCCGATCGGCGGCATTACGGATTTGTTGCTCAACGGGACAAACAACGGAGCAACGACCGTGAACGATCCGCTGAATGGCAATGCGACGCAATTGCATCCGGTGCCGTTCTTCTCGAGCTATGTTGTGCCGACGACGCTTCCGGTGAGCGAGCCGCTGCTCGAGCAGGTTGGCACGAGCGGGCGGAATCATCTGACGCTGGACGGATTGACCAACTTCGACGCGGCGGTGAGCAAGCGGATTCTTATCACAGAGCATAAGGCGCTTGAACTTCGGTGGGAGTCGTTCAACGTTTTGAATCACCCAAACTTTGCCGGATATCAGAATCAATTCGGCAGCGCGCAGTTCAACACGTATACGAGCACGGCGACCAATGCTCGTCAGATGCAGCTCAGCGCGCGATTTACGTTCTAAGACGCGTCGGAGTTCGCATGCAGGATGAAGGGGAGGGGATGTTGCCCTCCCCTTTTCCGTTGGAGCTCGTTTCGGAATGAATCGCTGACAGCGTGGCAAACTGGGGCGCGCCCTTCGAAGCTCAAGGCAAAGTAGCGCTGCGCCCGTACAGGCTCTGCCTTATGCGACTACTTGGCAGCCTTCTGAGTTTGTTGCTTTTCGTCGTTGGACGACTAGGAGGAGGAGTTTCCGGCGTCTGACCGCGATGTCTGGGTCTTTGCGCTCTGGGTCTTATCTTTATCCGGTTCCTGTTTCTTACCATCAGCCAAAGCCGATGCTTGTTCCTCGGCGTCGCTTGAACTCGACGACTTTCCGCTTGTTTGTTTCCGGTCGCCGTTCTTGTCGCCCTGTTCGACTTCCTTCGCTTTGCTTTCAGCAGCAGGCTTCTCGTTTTGTGACCCAGCGCCCTTGGATCCGGACGGATTCTGATCGCCAGGCTGAGCCGACGCGAGTTCCTTCCCGAGATCTTTCGAATCCGCCTTCGGCTCCTGTTTCTTTTCGCCCTGCGGCCTTGTGCCGCTGATTTCGGCTTCCTTCCCTTTTGCCTGCGGCTGAGACGAAGACGGTTCCTTCGTCTTCTCGTCTTTTCCGACTTCTGTCGCGGATTTGGGTTTGGGCGCAAGCAAATGCTCCATGCGAGCGCGAGCTGCGCACCATCGCACATCGCTCGCGGCGGCGGCGCGATCGAGATAGGGCGCGAGCTTTTCGTCGGTAACACCTCCCTGTTCTTTCATGTACTCGAACAGTGCGGCGTTGCGCGTTTCGATGTCTGCCAAGAGCGTGAACATCTCGTCGAAAATTTCTGCAATCGGATTTGCTTCTTTGTCCTGGTCCATTGGGTTCGCCATTTGCCGGCTCCTGAGCCTTTCTGCGACAAAGGCCCGAAAATACGTACCAATTAGATGCCCGGGAAACAATAAGGGCGGTCGAGCGAACGCACCTGATGCGGACAGTAGCGGTGGGAGCGCTTGCTTCACTCGAACCTGCATAGCAGAATGCCCTCTCAATTCACACCACCGTTGAAGGAGATTCTTGTGAGCGCACGCGAAGATGATCTGGCTGCAATTGCCGCGCAAGAAAGCGAACTTTGCTTCATCAATTTCGACGAAGAAAGAGCGTGGACGCTCGGTTCGCGGCTGCGCACGATGGCGGTTGCGCGGAAGGCCGGCATCGTGATCGACGTTCGGCGAGTCGGTCAGCCGCTTTTCTACAGCGCGCTCGGCGGCACATCGCCCGACAACGTGGAGTGGGTTCGGCGCAAGAGCAATCTTGTCGCGCGCTTTCACCGCAGTTCGTACCGGCTCGGAATTGAAATGGGAGCGAACCTGTTTGAGAAATATGCGCTGTCGATGGCGGACTTCGCGGCCCACGGTGGTTCGTTTCCGATTTGCGTGGAAGGTGCAGGGGTGATCGGGTCGGTCACCGTTTCGGGACTGCCACAGCGGGCGGATCATGAGCTTGTTGTCGAGGCGCTTTGCGTAGAGCTTGGAAAGGATTACGAGAAACTGGCGCTCCCGAAGCCGTCGGTGTAAAGGGACGCGGTTGGGCGAGTCGGGTGGATTCGATCGATCGTGCGGACATGGGGCGCAGCGTGCTGCGCCCCTACACATCCGAGCTGACTCGTGCGCTGCTTATGGCAACAACGTCACTAAAATTCGAAGTGGAAGCGTAACGACGGGGCGACTACGGGGCCGCGGTCTTTGTTGTAGCCGGGATGATCGACGTACTGAAATCCGAGCGCCGGATAAAAACCGCGCCAAATGTGCAGCGTGTAGAACGCTTCGATGATGTCTTCGCGGGCGTAATTCAAGCGGCCGTCACCGAGGAGAAATCCGAAGCCGCCTAACGCAAGATATTCCTGGTGATCGCGCGAAATTCCGTTGGAGACATACGCGAGGCCCACTCGGTCGTATTTGCGTCCCCAGCGCGTGCCTTTTGCGAAGGTGCCGATCTGCGCGGTGCCATCAACCTCGGTGTATGCGTAAGATTCGTGCTCGCCCTCGTTCCATCCCCAGCGGCCGAAGACTCCGAACCAGCCATTGAGAGGTTGTTCGAAGTTCGCGCCGAAACCGTACTTAATGCTGGTCGTTAGCGGATGAGCGGTAATTTCGGGTGTCGGCGTGAGGCCGGCGAGAAAATTATCGACGGCGGTCCGATAGTCGCCCATGTTGGCGTGGTTCACGAAGGTCAAAAGGCGAAGCACGCCTTCTTGTTTGCGGATGGTGTTGTGGCGGAGCTCCAACTCGATGTTTTCGGCGCGCGCGCGGCCGAGATCGGCGTCGAGGTGGATGCCATTTGCAACTTTCGGCATCAGGGCTTCCGCGAAGCGCAGCACGACGTGCTTGTTGTGGTGATACTCGACCATCGCGGCGAACGTGAAGCCGCGCGTGTCGGCTGCGTAATCGAAGGCGCCGTTGTTGTCGACTGTCCAGTTTAGGAATTGCAGATTGCTGTCGGTGCCGTAGGTATTGAGGTCGAAGAAATCGACGAGGCTCATTTTACCGAAGCGGATTTCGATGCGGCGTTCCGGAAGTTCAGAAAATAGCGAGAAAGGACCGCGTTGGTCGTTATTGGTGCGGTCACGTCCAAGCGAAATGATCTGGTGCCACATCAAGCGCGCAACGTATGGTGCTTTACTCAAGGTTGGGTTGCGTACGACGTCGAGATTGAGGAATCCGGCGAGGCCAAGGGCTTCGCCGACTCCGTGGCCGCCGGTTTCTTGAATGTCGCAGAGCAGCTCTGATGTCGATGTGAGGCGTAGGCCCGTGAAAAGCGTGAGTACGCGCGAAGTTGCGTCCTGTGCTTCGGATGACAGACTGTTCTTCCCTGCATACGGGGAGTGAAACGCGGGATGCCACTGGGAAATGAAATTTGCCTGGCCGGAGAGCCAGATACGGTCGTTTTTGAAGTGCGGGAACATGCTCGGGATGCCGCCATCGCTGTCATCGGCGGTGGGCTGCGCCTGTTCCGACGCAGGCTGAGAATCCTGATCGACGGCGGCATCGAATGTGCTTGCAGTACCCTGTTGCGCGCTTACCGGCGGATCGTCGGATTTCGGTTGGGGCGCCGCCGACCGCGACGACAAGTCGCCGGCGACCTGTTGTGGGCGCATCGACCCAGCGCAGAAAAACAGAAGCGCGCAAAGAACGACGACACTCCTTGTCCGTGCGAAAGCCGTCTCCGTCACCCTGCTTCCTCTCCGAAAGGTCCCATAGCGCTGACTCAGGCACGACACTAGCACTTCAACTTGCAAAGGCGCGATTCCAGTTCGATGAATTCTCGACTTAGTTAAGCATAGTAAATATATTTTGTATACTTGCATTAACCTCGATGGTTTTGCAACCGTCGATCACCAGGCACTCCACCGCCTGTCCGTACGGATAGCGGTTCCTCCCGCCGCGTTCGCGCGCGGCCTCGACCTAGGGTATTGTGGTTGCTTCAAAAAACGTCTCTCGTCGCGAATTCGCCTTATGGAGGAGATTTTCGAGTGAAACCGGCGCTCGCCTGGGCCCTTCTGGCCTTTCTTTTCGTTGCTGCACCCATGTCCGCCCGCGCGCAGGCCGGGCCCGCACCCGACGACAGCAAGGATTTACAGATCTGGACCGGCGGAGGGCACGGGCTCAACGGCAGCAACGCGAATACCTGGGTCTCAAACATCGGGTTGCGATACGGATGGATTCTCACCGATCCGGCAGGACCTGGCCTCCTCAAAGGGCGGTTCGAGTATGCGGTCGATGTCGTGCCCGTCTTTCTTGTGCTGCAACGCACGGGGACCGCTTATGGCTTCGGCCTCAATCCCTTCGCGCTGAAGTGGAATTTTGTGCCGCGCCACAACGTGATGCCCTATATCGATATCGGCGGCGGGACGCTTTTCACCAACATAAAAACGCCTCCCGGTACCTCACACGTAAACTTCACTACCAGCGGCGCGATTGGGGCTCATTTCTTGCGCAGCAAATACAACTGGAGCGTTGAGCTGCGCTTCATGCATATTTCCAACGCAGGCTTGATCGAACCGAATCCCGGCATCAACACGCTGCAGGTTCGCGTCGGCTTCGGCCGTTTTACGCAGCCCCATCAGAAATCGACGGCCCCAGACCATCCGTGAAACCATGGCATTTCGACAGACATCCCACTACCATGCAATCCATCCAGAATAGGGCAGGATCGAAACCTGCGGAAAATTGAGGTGGTGAATGAAGTTTGTTTTGATCGCGATCGTGGTCGTAGTGCTGCTGGGTATTGGGCTCGGTGTGCGCGCGATGGGCGCCGGCGACAATGCTCCGGCAGTTGGAACGCAGGCGCCGGATTTTACGTTGAATTCGCAGGAAGGTAAGCCGGTCAGCTTGCACGATTTCAAGGGCAAATGGGTGGTGCTCTATTTTTACCCGAAGGATTTCACGAGCGGATGCACCGTTGAGGCGCACAATTTTCAGCGGGACTTGGCGCAGTACGAAGCGAAGAACGCCGTGATTGTTGGCGTGAGCATGCAGGATGAGAATTCGCACCAGCAGTTTTGCACGAAGGAAGGGTTGAGTTTTAAGTTGCTGGCCGATACCAAGAGCCAGGTTTCGTCACAGTACGATTCCGTGATGAACATGGGCGTGGCGAAGCTGTCTTCGCGGCATACGTTCTTGATCGATCCGCATGGGAAGGTCGAGAAAGTGTGGCTTGATGTAAAGCCCGCGAACCATAGCGAAGAAGTGTTGGCTGCGCTGACGCAGCTTCAGTCGGGTTCGGCCGGAAACTGAGAACTGCAAGATTCAGGATTCTGACTTCTTGTTATGTGGCTCAGGTTCCCACACTCCTCTAGCCGCGTCCCAATCCTCTTCGGATGATATTGGGGCATCGATATCCGTGTGGATGACTAGGCTGCCGCGCAGCGTGCCAAGTCGGCGCTTGCGAGTACGCTGTTTTGGAATAGCCTGGATTTTGGCGATGGGTTGTCCAAATCGCGTGAGACAGATCGGCTGATTTGTCTTGCGGAGTCGCTTGAGTATGGCCAGATACTTGGCCTTGAATCTCGAGATCGGAATTTTGTCCATCGCTTATCCACGCATCTCCTAATCCATCTGACTTGCAGTTAATCGGCCAATCATGCCCATTTCTGCTACGATCAGCGCAAATGTCTGAAGAATTCGACTCACAATTTTCGGTTTCTAACGTCTGCGAGGTTTCGTCGATTCTGATGCGGCCGGATGGCGCGCGGTGGCTTCTTGTCTTAGGGCACGGAGCCGGGGCTGGGATGCGGCATCCGTTTATGACGGCGTTGTCGCGTGAGCTGGCAGCGGTGAAGATCGCAACATTTCGGTACCAATTCCCTTACATGGAGAATCGGCGGAAGGCGCCCGATCGGCCGCCTACGTTGACTGCGACCGTTGCCGCGGCGGTCAAAGCTGCTCACTCGGCTGCGCCTGAGCTTCCGCTGCTTGCCGGTGGCAAATCGATGGGCGGGCGAATGACTTCGACGGCTGCGTCGGAGAGTCTCATTCCGGAGGTGCGCGGACTCGTGTTCTTTGGATTTCCTCTGCATCCGCCGAAGCAGCCAGCGACGAAGCGGGGCGACCATCTAGCCAAAGTCGAGCAACCGATGCTTTTCTTACAAGGGACGCGCGACGATTTAGCGGATCTCAAGCTCCTCAAGCCGATCTGCAAGAAGCTTGGTGATCGGGCTACGTTGCACATCATCGAGGGAGCGGATCACTCGTTTCACGTGCTCAAGAGCTCCGGCAAGTCGGACGCTGAGATTTTGCGCGAGCTTGCGCACACGACGGCCGAATGGGCGGCAACGCTTCCGTAGATTTTGTTTGAAATCTTCCCTGCAAGAATTCGCGACAACCGCGAACCGCTACGGCAAAACTTCGACGTCGATTACGTGATAGGCGGTCGTGCCCTGATTGCTGATGCGATGCACGTAAGGCTTGGCCGCGCCGGGGATAAATCCCACAGATTTTGCTTTGGCGGGCGTCGGAGTCCAATCTTTCCCGGCGAACTGAGTCTTGTTGTTGGCGTCAGTCAAAATGATCGGGACGTTGTCGATCGAATGCCGATGAAATAGCGTTGTCTCGTCTGGCCCCACGACAACATCGAGCACGCGGACGTATTGATTCTCAAAGACTACTCGATGATGCGGTTCCTGCTCGACCGGCACGGGATCTTCCGCAGTTCCATTCGCGCTCGATTTTCCCCAGTCTTTTTTGACTTCAACCCCTGGGCCCTTGTCTTTCTTGAATTCGATTTCGATGTTCTCCATCCGCTCGTTTGAGACGTTTTCGACCTCGTGCGTGACCGGCTCGCTCCAGAAAATTTCTTGAGCGTTCTTTTTCGACGGAGCTGTCTTGCCATTGGAAGTTATCAGCAGATCGTTTTTCGTCAGCGTGACGCCAAAGCGGTAGGGGTGACTATGCAGCGGAGTTTTCTGATGTGGCGCCAGAAAGCCGCGTATGACTTTGATCTGATCGTTCTCGAACTCGATCTTGTTCGGAGTGACCTGCGGTGCGTCGCTGGTCTGCGTGCTCTGCGCGTTCGCACTCAAAACGTCTCGCATCATTGCAAAGCTGAACACCATGGCCGGAATCGTCACCACCGCGACCGCTGCCAGCCAACTTCCCTTTCGCAATGCCGCCATCTCTCACCCCACCAACATTTTGAATTGAGCCGCGGTAAGCGGCACGACCGACAAACGCCCTTGCCGGACGATCGGCGAATCCGCAAACGTTTTGCTGGCCTTCATCTCCGCGAGCGTGACCGATTTCTTAACAGGTTTTCCCGCCTTGATTTTCACGACAGGATTCTTCGCGTTCGGGTCGTCGATCGACACGACGGTCGCCGTTCCGACAGCGCTCTTCTCGTCGCCGGTGTGATAGATAATCAGGCCGTCGCCCGGTTTCATCCCGCGCATATTGCGCAGGGCCACGGGATTTGAGACGCCATCCCACTCGGTTTCTTTGTCCTTTTGCAAATCTGCGAAGGAGTATGTCGATGGTTCGGTTTTCAACAAATAGTCGGCCATTGCCCTCAACCTCGTTCTTCGAGTCGCGCGCCCGCAGGTCACGGGAGTTGCGCGCAGCGATTCTCGCAAAATCGTCCTTTTCGCGACAGATAATTTTCAAGAAGCGAAAAAACTGTCATAAATCCCCGGACTGCGTCGTTATATGAATGTGAACGCACCCAGTGACGTCGCCCTCGAAGCGGCTACCGCAACCGACGCGGCTCTCGACATCGAGGCGCTCTTTCGCGCTCGATTCGATCGTGTCGCGCGAGTGATCGCCCGGGTCGTTCGCGATCCGGCACGCGCCGAAGAGCTCGCCGTCGAAGCGTTCGTTCGGCTTTGGCAGACGCCGAGCGCTCACACTCCGCAAGCCGAGGCGTGGCTCTATCGCACCGCCGTCCGGCTCGGCTTGGACGAATTGCGCAGGCAGACGCGGCGCGATCGCTATGAGAGCCTGCTTGCGGTCATTCGGCGTATCCCAACTCCCGAACAACTTCACGCCGCCGCCGAAAAACAGGAACGCGTCCGCGGCGTACTCGCATCGCTTCCCGCGAGGCAGGCGGAGTTGCTTCTGCTGCGAAGTCACGACCTCAGTTACAGCGAGCTGGCCGCCGCACTTGATATTCATCCCGCATCGCTCGGCACGTTGCTCGCTCGCGCACACAAATCGTTCCGAAAGGAGTATGTACGCCGCTATGGACAGCAATAACAAATTCGCGAATAACAACGCGCTCGGCAGGACAGCTGGAACCGCGCCCGATTCTTCGAAATGGGTCGAGGAGCGCCTCGCCTTCCTGACGCCCCACGAAACCTGGTCTCCCGACGTCCACTGCGCCCAGTCGCGTCTGCGGGAAGAACTCGCAGCACCAAGACCCCATTGGTCGCGAATGATTGGCTGGTCCGCGGTTCTCGGCGCAGCATCGTTGATCATTGCGGTTGCGCTCACGTCCGCTCCGGCACCGCGCGTTCTGGCGCAGCGCTGCATCGATTGTTCGGTCGCTATCTGGCAGTCGATCGCGCCCTCCGCTGCGGTGGCGAATCTCTACCCAGTGGATCAGCGGCACCCGGCCGAGGGATTCGAACTGAAAGACGCAAACGGGACGTTCGTTCGTCTTTCCGACTTAAAGGGCAAAGTGGTCGTGGTGAATTTTTGGGCGACGTGGTGCGGCGGCTGCCAGACCGAGATTCCGTGGTTCGTCGAGTTCTACAACAAATACAAAGACGCGGGTCTCGAAATTGTCGGCGTATCGCTCGACGAAGACGGCTGGAAGTCTGTCCGCCCCTACTTGGCGCAAAAACCGATTCCCTACCACATCGCCCTCGCGAATGACGCAATGCGAGACAAGCTGACGACTCTGCCTGTGACAATTCTCATCGATCGAGGAGGACGCACCGCTCTAACGCAGCTTGGCGTCCCCGCTAAGGTCACGTATCAGGCCGATATCGAAGCGTTGCTAAAGTAGCGGGCAGGTCGCGGAACCTTTTGAGCTCGTCGTGAGTCAAAGCTCTGGCCAAGGGGACCGACTCGAAGTCGGCTGCATCGCCACTCCGGCCGTGAGGACACAACGTGAGAACAATTTTGCTGGTTCTTCTGATTCTGCTGCTTCTAGGCGCTCTGCCGACGTGGCCCTACAGCACCGGCTGGGGCTACTACCCGAGCGGCGGCTTGGGCCTGGTGCTGCTCATCGTGATCATCCTCGTGCTGGCAAAAAGAATTTAATCACCCGCCAAAAGTCGACCAGGCCAACACAGGCGGCTGCAATTCTGTCGCACCGATTTGCCACTTGAGCGCGCTCTGAAGCGGCGCCCTCCTGCAGATGTTCCGCGGAGGTAAGCTACGGTGTGAAAGTTACAAAAGTTATACACAGGTCTCACAGCTTCGACTTACCTTCCGTTGTAGCCTGCTCCTTCATTTGAGACAGCCGTACCCTCAACGACCAGGTCCGTTCTGAGGAGTAGGGATGACCCTTTCAGCTCCGAGTGCCGCGCCAGCGGCGCGCACGATGCTTGTGCGTTTGCTGCGATCAAAACTCTTTATCCTCTCCACCAGAAACATCAGCGCAAGCGCAGCCCTCGCCACCCTGTTCTGTCTCGCCTTCACGGCCGGCTGCGGCGGCGGTTCAGGTGGCGGCTCCTCCACTTCGTCGAATCCTGCTCCGTCGGTCACTTCCCTGACGCCGAGCAGCGGTACGGCCGGCGGCCCGGCCTTTAGCGTGACCGTCGCCGGCTCAAATTTCATTTCTTCTTCCACCGTCGAGTGGAATGGCAGCGCGCGGCAAACTACCGTTACGTCCGGCACCAGCCTTCAGGCCTCAGTCACCGCTGCCGACATCGCGACCGCAGGCACAGCTTCAATTACCGTATCGAGCCCCGCTCCTGGCGGAGGCACTTCCAGCCCTCTCACCTTCACGATCAACAACCCTGTGCCTGCTGTTACATCGATCGCTCCCAGCGCGATGGTCGCCGGTTCTCCCGCCTTCGCGTTGACACTCAGCGGCTCAAACTTCTCATCCACATCCGCGATCCAGTGGAACGGTTCTCCGCGGACGACAACTTTCGCCTCCAGCACCAGCCTACAGGCTGCGATTTCCGCCGCCGACATCGCCACTCCAGGCACCGCTTCGGTCACGGTTACAAATCCAACCCCCGGAGGCGGCACTTCCGCCGCGCTCACATTTACGATTCAAACGCCACCGCCCACCATCACGGTGATGACGCCAAGTTCCGCCGTGGTCGGAGGCGCCGCATTCACGGTGGCCATTTCTGGAACGAATTTCTTTCCAACCTCCATAGTCGATTGGAACGGCAGCGTGCGACCCACGACGTTTGTGTCGAGTTCAAGCCTTCATGCGTCCATCGCCGCGACGGACATTTCTGCCATCGGCGCAGCGAAGATAACGGTCGTTAATCCGCCTGTAATGGGAGGCTCGTCGGCCCCTTCGATGCTCTTCGTGGGTAGCAGCGGCGGCAGCAACTTTGCGCAAATCGTGTCGACTCAGACGGCGCAGGACATTGCGTTCGATCCGGTGCGCAACCTCTTCTACCTTTCCGTGGGCGCGACGGCTGCTACGAATCCCAACTCGATTGCAGTTCTCGATCCTTCCACCGGCGCCATCACTTCCGTCGTACCTGTCCCCGCTGGAAGTGAGCCGAATCTTCTCGCCATTTCCGACGACGCCCAGTTCCTTTATGTCGGCTTCGACGGTACGGCGTCTGTGCAGCGATACATCTTGCCGGCGCTGAAACCCGACGTGAATATCCCTCTCGGCATGGACCCAGATTTTGGGCCCTATTTTGCGGTCGATCTTCAAGTGGCGCCGGGAGCCCCGCACACGATAGCGGTGTCGCGAGGCGTGCAGAACTTCGCCTTCATTGCAGAGGGCGGGCTTGTAATCTTCGACGATGCCACTCCGAGACCTATGAAAGTGCCGGCGGGCATCGGCACGGGCGATTTGCTCGACACTTTCCAGTGGACATCTGACGCGACTACCATTTTTGCGGCCGACACTGAGTCAGGCAGCGCTAACCTGTTCTACAAAATCCCCGTAACGTCCGGTGGCGCCTCTTCCGCCCAGAATATCGGACCGGTTGGTTTCTTCGGGAAACGTATTCATTTCGACCACGCCTCAGGCCGCGTTTACTCCGACGGCGGACCGATCCGCGACTCAAATGGCGTTATCAACGGAATTTTCGATGTTTCCGAACCTTCCGACCCTTACTTTACGGTCATGGTTCCCGACCCGAACCTCGGAGCCGCATTTTTCGCGAAAAACAGCGCGACAACACCCGCAGCTGTGCAAATCGATTCGTTCGAGCTGGCTCATTTGTCACTGACCGGTTCGATCCAATTGAGCGATGGTGTAGCCGGCGATCCGATCCGTTTGCTGCGCTGGGGCCAGAATGGATTAGCGCTGGTCACCGACTCCCTCGGACAGGTTGTCCTCCTCGGCGGAGACTTCGTTGGCCCGGCCTCTCCAGAGAACCTGAGTCCTCCACCAGCGCCTACGATTCCGCCGGCTCCTGCTCCAAATGCGCCGACGATCGCGAAACTGACACCGAGTTCCGCAATCGCGGGTTCGACGGCGTTCAGTATCACCATATCGGGCACAAACTTCGACTCTCACGCATCCGTGCAGCTCAACGGCAATGTCTTACCGACGACATTCGTATCCAGTACGCAGCTAATGGCCAACGTGACGGCCGCCGAGATTGCAACACCGGGCGCCGCCAGGATCGCCGTCGTGAATCCGTCGATCGACGGCGGCTCTTCGGCTACGTCCTCATTCCTCATTGGCGCGACGAGTGGCACGAGTTCCGCAGGTTCGACCTTCGCAATCAATGTGATCAATCGACCCGCCAATGACATCGTCTACGACAGCTTGCATCAGTGGATTTATCTCTCTGTTTCAGGTCGCGTGGCTTCCGTCGGAAACTCCATCTCCGTCTTCGATCCGTTCTCTTCCACATTTGTCGGAGCGCAATTCGCCGGCAGCCAGCCAAACCATCTGGCCATCTCCGATGACAATCAATTTCTTTACGTGTCACTCGACGGAATCTACTCCGTGCAGCAATTTACCTTGCCTGCCCTGGCGCCCGGCGCACGCTATTCGCTCGTGGGCGATCCGAATGCCTTCGTAGCTTTGGATCTTCAGGTAGCACCGGGCGCTCCCCACACGACCGCTGTGACACTTGGCGATCTCGACTCAAGCCCTAGCGCGCTGGGCGGTCTGGCGATCTTCGATGACGCTTCACCTCGCCCCGTGCACGCCCCAGGCTTCACTGATTCCGGACTTCTCTTCCACGGTCTCCAATGGGGATTTGATTCCACAACGCTCTACTCGGAAAACCTCGACGATAGCGGGCAAAATTTCTATACGCTTTCCGTCACGTCCGATGGAGTGATGCTCAACCAGAACTTCCCCGGCGTCGACGACGGCACTCCTATGCACTTCGACGACGGTACCAAGCTCATCTACACGGACGGCGGACGCATCATTGATCCGTCCACGGGAACCGTTATCGGTAGCTTCGCCAGTTCCGGCGGCGCAATGGTCCCGGATTCCGGATTGAACTTGGCTTTCTTTGCCAAATCAAACTTAAGCGTGATGACGATTCAATCTTTCAACCTAACCACCCACGGGCTCGTTGACACCATCACGATACCCAACCTTTCGAGAGATCCTCTTCGCCTCATACGCTGGGGCCAAAACGGTCTCGCGTTTATTACTAATGATGGGAATCTGTATACATTAGGCGGAAACTTCGTCCATTAGCGATGCTGGATCGATCGTCCCAGAAAAAAGTTAGGCGTATTTTCTGCGGTTACGCGAGGCCGCTGCTGCGGGCTAGTTTCAGGGCTTCGATGGCGGCGCCGCGGGCGCCGGCGGTGTCGCCGTTGGGCATGACGTAGATGGGGATGTCGGCTTGCTCTTCGCGCTGCGTTGGCATGCCTACGCGCACTTGGTCGATGAACCACTTCTGAAACGCTTCGCTCGCTTCGAGCGCTCCACCGCCGATGATCAATACATCCGGATCAAACGTGTTCACCATCTCGTCGAGAAACAGTCCGATGCCGTGAGCCTGCACGCGGAAGATTTCGCGGCACATTGCGTCGCCGCGATCCGCCATCCCACGCACCATTTTCGCAGCCTTGCTGCGATCGACCTTGCCCAACTCGTGGTCGGGATATTTCGGCAAGAAGTATGGGAGGAACGTTTTTTCGATCGCCGTCAGCGAGCAGACGGACTCGAGATCTCCGAGCCGGCCGCAGTTGCATTGCGGCTTCATGCCCTCAATGCCCGGAATGCTTTGATACGGAATCAGCACGTGTCCTAGCTCCCCACCGAAACCCTTGCGACCTTTGACGACGTTACCGTCGATGATGACGCCGCCGCCGAGACCCGTTCCGATGACGATTGAGACGGACGTTTCCTTGCTGTTGGCGCCGAAAATCGTGAAGTGTCCCCAGAGGGCGCCCGCGTTGCCGTCATTTAGGTAGGAGACGGGTTTGTTGAGCTTGCGCGCGAGGCCTTCGCGGATGTCGAATCCTGCCCAGTCGGCGTGGACGAAATTGGTCGAGCCCTTTGCGCTGAGCT
>Ga0207109_1072_pt1 | contig 23001 bp, 14 predicted proteins | sample Alteio_BWMinHeat_73_FD_153584 | JGI IMG/M metagenome (GOLD analysis project Ga0207109, IMG submission 153584) | Enriched cells from forest soil in Barre Woods Harvard Forest LTER site, Petersham, Massachusetts, United States -... | ecosystem: Environmental > Terrestrial > Soil > Temperate forest >... | reverse complement strand
ATTCTTCTGGAACCACGGATAGTTCTCGTTGCCCAGATAGATGGCGCGGCGCAGCCAGTGCAGCGCTTCGCTCGAGTCGCCTTCGACGGCGAAGTACGTAGCAAGGCGGTAAGCCATTTCGCTGTCGGCTTCAGCGGCGGTGAGGGTGTCGTCCTTGAGCAGAGCCACGGCGCTGGCGCGATCGCCCGCCTGCACGTAGCACAGCGCAAGCGTGGGCACAGCGATGCGCATCAGTTCATCGTCACGGATCACGCCTTCCAGAATCTCGATGGCCGCGGCCAGATTGCCCATGCGCATCTGCTGATAACCGGATGACGTTCGCAGCAAGGGGTGCCGTGGCTCGAGCGCCAGTCCCTTGGCGAGTTCGTCGCCAGCCAGTTCGAGCTGGTTCTGGTAGTGGTAGACGCGGGCGCGGTGGTTATAGAGGATGGCGGCGTTGGCGGGATTCAGTTTCAGCGCGCGATTGAACTGATTGAGCGCCTCGTCGTACATGCCATCGCCGCGCAGCGCCAGCCCCGCGACCATGTGCACGTTCCAGTCGTTCGATGAAACGGTGAGCAAATTAGCGATGCCGTGGCGCGCCGACTCCTTCTCCCCGCGCGAGAGCAGCATATAGATGCGATAGAGATTGGCCTCGGTCGAAGCCGGGTCGAGTTTGAGCGCTTCGTCGAAAGCGCGGCGGGCGTGGATGACGTGGATCTGCCCGCCAAATCCGTGCCGCGCGTATTGCAGCTCGGCGATGCCCAGGCCGGTCCAACCCTGGGCAAAGCCCGGATCCTTGCTGGTTACGCTGCTAAACAGCGCATGGGCTCGATCGAGGTCGCCGCGCGCACCGGTGCGGTACATGAAGGAACTGAGCAGGGCGCGGCCCTGCAGATACTCTTCGCTCACCGCGCCCGGCAGCGACCCATTCCGTGGGCTGCTGCGCGGAGCCTCGGCGTGCATGGCTTCAATGCGTTCGGCTGCGCTGAGCCCGTAGAGAGCCGCGAAAACCTCGTTGGAGATTTCGGTCTGCACGGCGATGAGGTCGAGCGAAGCAACGCGGATCGCGCCGCCCGAACGGACGCGCTGCGAGGCGACATCGAGCAATTGCCAGTTGAGATCGAAGCCCTGCTCGGAACGCAGAAAGCTGCCCGTGAGCACATAGGAAACCATCAGGCGCTGCCCCAGGGAAAGGGGGTCCATCTGCGCCAGAGGCAGCGACATCAATGTACTGGAAGGGCGAACTACCAGGCCGGGAATGCGCGCCAGCCGCGCGGCCAGGGCATCGGCCAGGGCAAATCCGTAAAGCGGCGCTACTTCGGTTGCGCCCAGATTAGTGAACGGCAACACCACCAGCGAATTCTGTTGCGTGCGATCGGGGGTGGATTCGCGAAAGCGCTCGGCGAGCATGGAGAGGAAGCCGGTGGCACGCTTTTCTGCTTCGGGGCCGGTGGTGGGCAGGTTGGCGGCAGCGTCTCCGGGAATGATGCCGCTCTCGAGCTGCATCGCCTTCATGATGGTCTTGAGGGCCTCGCGAACTTCTGCGGCGGAGGCGTAGCGGGCTACGGGATTCTTTTCGAGGCAGGTCGTTATTACGCTTTTCAGCTCGGTGGAAACGCCGGGGACAATCTCGCCCAGGTCAAGCGGCTCGGAGAACTGGATGGCGCGGATGGCCTGAAAGTCCTCGGCGTCGGGCCGGGCGAAGGGGTGGCGGCCGCTGACAAGTTCGTAAAGAATGATGCCCAGCGCCCACACATCGGACTGCACGCTCGATTGGCCGGTGACAAACTGTTCGGGGGCCATGTAGCGGATAGTGCCTCCGCGCGCGGTGTAGGTGGCCGCGACGGATGCATCCTTGGCGAGAGCGGGCTTGGAAGGATCGAAGCTGGCGTCTTCAGGAGGGAGGCGGCGGGCGAGACCGAAATCGAGGATCTTGGCCAGGCCTCCGTCGGTAAGCATCACATTCTGCGGTTTCAGATCGCGATGAAAGATGCCGAGCGCATGGGCGGCCTGAAGGCCGTCTGCCACCTGGATGCCGACCGAGAGAACCAGTTGCAGGCTCGCCGGGCCCTGGGCTATGAGGTGGTCAAGCGACTGCCCCGGTACATATTGCATGACGATGTAGCCGCCCTCGCTGCTCTCCCCAACGTCGTAGATAGCACACACATTCGGGTGCTCGATGGCCGAGGCCAGCCGCGCCTCGCGCAGAATGGTGGAGCGCAGTTGCTCGGCCGACATCAAGCCGGAGCGCAGGATTTTCAGCACCACAGGGCGCTGCAACAGCGTGTCGTTGGCCAGGTAGACCACGCCGCTGCCCCCGGCGCCCAGCCGGCGGACGATTTCGTAATGTTCGATCGTCTTGCGTTTCATTTCGAGCTACTTTCAGTGTACCGGCGGTTCATCAATGCCGTTTCAACGGGCAAAAAGCGGACAAAGAGTGTCATCTCCCGGCGCGGTCTCGATCTGCTACCTTCGTACTAACAATGAGCGCAATTTACAGGGGGGCCTTACGGTGCGCGGCGTGGACCGCGATCGTTTTGTCCACTGCGCTTGCGGCCCAGGAACCAACACAGCCCGCGCCTCAACCGCATGCCCAGCAGCCGCCAGGCCAGGGCGCCCAGGTCCATACCGGAACCAGCAGCGGCCTCAGCGGGGACGCCCGCCTGCAGAACCTTTTAGCCGATCACCAGTATTTCCGCGTGCAGTCGGAATTGGATGAGTTGCCCCCCGAGCAGGCGCAGCTGTACCGCGGCATTCTCGCCAATCGCAACAACGACCCGAGGGAATCGATCAAGCTGCTGGAGCCGCTGGTGGACAAGCTCGCGTCAAGCGGCGACGCGGTCCACGAAAAGTTGGCGCGCAAGGCGCTGGCGGAGGATTATCTGCGTGACGGAAATCTGTCGAAGGCAGCGAAGGAATATCAGAATCTCGAAACCCGGATGCAGAGCACGCTGACACTCGATGAGCAGGATGAGATCGAGATGCCGCTGAAGCTGCTGCCGCTGGCGGCGACGAATCCGCCGATGACAGTGGATCCGTGCGATGCGTTTGTGCTGCAGGTGAGCAGGAATCCGCTGGGGCTTACCGACATTCCGGTGTTTGTGGATGCGCGGCCGCATACGTGGATGCTGGACCCGACCGCGCCCTTTAACCTGATTGCGCGGTCGCTGGCTCGCGAGGTGGGATTGAAGGTTTCAGAGGAAGTAGCGACGATCCACACGTTGACAGGGCGGCCGATGCAGGTGCACTCGACCGTGATTCCGCGATTCACCGTGGGCGGGCGGCTCACGTTCCACAGCATGACCGCGTTCGTGTTCGAGGACGCCGATTACAACTTTGCGCGATCGCATTACCAGGTCCAGGGGGTGCTCGGGTATCCGGCGCTGTCGGCGCTAAGCAGCCTGACGTTTACGGACAACGCGACCGTGGAGCTGCAACCGGCGCGGCTGGTTCAGACGCAAGCCAAGGCGGATCCGAACTACGAGGGAGCGCGCTTTTTTCTCGACGGCGACCAGATCATCGTCGCGTTGGGCCTGGCGCCGAATGAGCAGATGTTCGCGATCGATGCGGCAGGACAGCAGACCTACTTCAGTTCGCGCTTTTACGACGAGCATGCAAACGAATTTGCGGGGCAGAAGGCGGAGTTGTTCACGGTGCCGAGTGCGCGTCCGTTGCCGCCACAGCCTGCGTATATGGCGGAGACGCTTCGGTTGCGATTCGGATCGGCCAAGGTCGATGTGCACTTTGTGCAGGTGCTGACCCAGCCGGTGGGCTCGGCGGCGCTGGATGATGTGTACGGGGTGCTGGGCGTGGATGCTCTGGATCAGATGCGGAGTTATACGTTCGACTATCGGAATATGCGGTTCAGGGTTAGTGAACAGTGATTAGTGATCAGTGGTCAGAGAAAGCTCGCAGCTTCATTTGCGGCGATCAAGCGTTCTCGCCATGCGCCAAGTCTGTTCACTGACCACTGACCACTGCTTTTCAATGTCCACGGCGCACTTCTGTCGCGGTCTCGGGCGGAGGGGGCGGCAACTTGGCTAGTCGCGCTTGGGAGCGGCGGCCTAGCTGGAACATGATCTGGCCGAAGATCAGCAGGACGATTCCCCACCACAGGTTGGCGTTGATGCCGAGGCTGCGCGCGTAGAGATCCGCGTTGCCCCTCGTAGCAATGCCGAAGGCGGTAAGGATGATGCCGACCAGGGTGAACATTAGTCCCATGGGAATACGAAGATCGAGACTCATCGGTACTTCTCCTCAGGCAAAGAAAATATTAAGCGCGATGGCGCCGACCAAAACCGCGATTCCAAGGGTCTCGGGCCGCTGCCACCATGCAAGGTGGTGATGCGGGGGCTTGGGTGTGAGCGAATGGACCAGTCCGACGAGTTCCGATTCTGGCTTAGGCTTGGTGGCCAGACTTACCACAATCGCGACGAAGGCGTTGATGCTGAACGCGAAGATGGCTCCCCAGAAGTTCTGAGCCATATCGCTGGGATAATGATGAATCACGGTGATCCATCCGCCGTGAACGCCGGGACGCGCTTCGATGGGTAGTGTGAGGCCATGGTGAAGCATGGCGGCGCCTGTGCCCGCAATCAGCCCCGCGAATGCGCCGTGCCCCGTAGTGCGCTTGGAGAACATGCCCAGCAGGAATGTTGCGAACAACGGCGCATTGACAAAAGAGAACACCAGTTGCAGGGTGTCCATGATGTTGTTGAAATTGATGGCTGCGTAAGCGGTGGCAATGGAGAGCAGAATTCCACCCACGGTTGCCCATCGACCCACGGCCATGTAGTGCCGGTCACTGGCGCCCTTGTGAATGTAGGACTGGTAGAGATCGTAGGTGAACACAGTATTGAATGCGGTCACGTTGCCCGCCATGCCGCTCATGAAACTGGCTAGCAGCGCCGTCAGGCCCAGGCCAAGAATCCCGGTCGGGAAGAAGTGCAGCAGCATATTCGGCGTGGCCATGTCGTAGTCCAGCAGCGGCTGCCCGCTGGCGGTCAGCATGGGTTTTCCGGTTACCGGGTTGATCTTGGCCGGAACCAGACCTCTTCCCTGCTCCACCTGCGGCGAAACGACTTGAATGTTATGAACGATGGAGCCGTCTGGGTTCCGGGTTATGGTCGTAACCGAATGCGGCGTAGGCAGTCCGATGGCCAGCAGGCCGGGCAGAATCACCAGAAACGGAAACAGCATCTTGGGAACCGCCGCGATCAGTGGAACCCGCCGTGCCGACTCCATGTCTTTCGAGGCCATGGCGGTTTGGATCACGAGGAAATCGGTGCACCAGTAGCCGGCGCCGAGCACGAATCCCAGGCCCATGCCGATGCCGATAATCTCGATGCCCATGGGATTGGTATTGGCGTGCAACACCCCTTTCCACTCGTGCATATAGGCTTCCGGCAACGACGTTTTCAGGCCCGCCCATCCGCCTATGTTCTTGAGACCCAGCAGCACCAGCGGAAGGAATCCGGCAATGATGAGGAAGAACTGGAGCACTTCGTTGTAGATGGCGCTGGTGAGCCCGCCCAGAAAGATGTATCCCAGCACAATGATTGCCGACAGCACGATCGAAAACGTGAAGATGTCTTCCGGAGGGCGGCCCATTGCGGCAAACAGGCTGTCGAACACGTGCAGCGCCTGGATAAGCCTGGCCATGGCATACATCGAGATGCCGGAGCTAAACACGGTCATTACGGCGAATGAGCAGGCATTGAGCGCGCGGGTCTTCTCGTCGAAGCGCATGCGCAGGAACTCGGGCACGGAACGCGCCTTCGATCCGTAGTAGAACGGCATCATGAAGATGCCCACGAAGATCATGGCGGGAATGGCGCCGATGCCATAGAAGTGTGCGGTCTCGAGGCCGTACTTGGCGCCCGAGGCGCCCATGCCGATGACTTCCTGGGCGCCGAGGTTGGCGCTGATAAATGCCAGGCCGCAAATCCAGGCGGGCAACGCGCGGCCGGCCTGGAAGAAGTCCTTGCTGGTTTTCATGTAGCGCTTGAGGGCAAAGCCGATGCCCAGCACAAACACGAAGTACAGCAACATGATGAGCCAATCAACGTAGGTAAGTTTCAAGAACCGGCTCCTTTTTTGAACCGCGAAGACAACTGAACTGAAGAGTTTAACGGAAGATACGCAATCACTCTAAGCATTGGAGCGCGAATACGTCCAGTGCAAATTGAAAAGGTTTTCAGCGCTTGCTCGCGGCACAGTTTCGGACGAGGGAACAGGTAGAATGAGAGAAGCATGATTCCCACCCTGACCTGGACCCCTGAGGGCGTTCGCTTCATCGATCAGACCCGGCTCCCGCTCGAGGAGAGCTATGTGCTCGCCACCACCTATGAACAGGTAGCCGATGTCATTGTGACCATGGTGGTTCGCGGAGCCCCGGCCATCGGCGTCACGGCGGCCTATGGTGTCGCGCTGGGCGCGCTCCGGAGCAAGGCTGGGACGGTGGAGGAGTTCGCGCCGGAGTTCGAAACGATATGCGCACGGCTGGCCGGTACACGGCCGACGGCAGTAAACCTGTTTTGGGCGATCGACCGGATGAGCGAGCTGTTCGCCAGGCTGTGTGCTTCTCACGCGAAAATGGCGGAAATTAAGGAGAAATTCCTGGCCGAGGCGCACGCCATGTATGACGAAGATATCGCCGCGTGCAAGACGATGGGCGCATTCGGCGCAGCCCTGCTGCCGCAGGAAGGCGGGGTTCTGACGCACTGCAATGCCGGGGCGCTGGCGACGTGCGGGTATGGGACGGCGCTAGGGGTGATTCGCGCCGCGGTCGAGCGTGGCAAGCAGATTCACGTCTATGCCGACGAGACCCGGCCGTTTCTGCAGGGCGCGCGGTTGACAGCCTGGGAACTGATGGCGGACGGCATTCCAACCACCGTCATCTGCGACAACATGGCGGCGAGCCTGATGCGGGCGGGGCGCATTCAAGCGGTGGTTGTTGGCGCGGACCGTATCGCTGCCAACGGCGATTTTGCCAACAAGATCGGCACTTACAACGTGGCGATCCTGGCCAGAGAGCACGGGATTCCCTTTTATTGCGCCGCGCCCTGGTCGACAATCGATACGGCTACGCCCACGGGAGACGCGATCCCGATCGAGGAGCGGGCCGCAGTTGAAGTCACGCATCACGGCGGAAAGCAACTTACGCCGCATGGCGTGGGTATCTGCAATCCCGCGTTTGATGTGACTCCGGCAAGATACGTCACGGCCATCATTACGGAACGCGGAGTGGTACGGGCGCCCTATGCAGATTCGCTTAAAGAGATGGAACTCGCGGAACGATGACTCGCGCTGCAAGTTCCCGGTGCCCCGTCAGCCCTTGAATGCCGTTACCGCTCCGGCAATACCCGGTTCTCGGGCTGCCCGTGTCACTCCCAATGCGGCTTCCTCCGCTTCATCGCTGACCACCGGCGCGGATTCCTGCACCAGCGCGTACTTGTTGCCATAGAGGTCAGCGAAGATGGCTTCAATGCCCCAGGGACGCAACTCGGGCTTCTGGCTGAACTCCACGCCCTTACCCTTGAGTTCTTCATAACCGCCCTGGCAATCGCGTGTGGACAGGACCCAGGTGGCGTTCTTGCCGACGCGATCAGGAAACCACGAAGCGAGCAGGAATTCGACGTCGACCTGCTGTGGCGGCGCGACGGTGAGCCAGCGGAACTGGAGCGAGCGCACATCCATTTTCTTCTCGAACCCAAGTTTCTCGGTGTACCACACGAGCGCTTCATCCTGGTCGTCAACCGCGATAGTGACGGTGGAAACTCTATCGAACGCCTGCATTTCGCCTCCCCTGGTTGGTGAGATTCACGCACTCGGCTACAGGCTGCTCGCGTCTATCCGCGTGCGTTAGAGTGGTTGGAGTGGTGCACCCCGGCACGGCATTTTTTCGATTGCGAAGGCCATCCCTGCCACGTGGAATCGTGCTGGCGTTAGCTGCGTTCGTAACCAGCCTGCGGCTGGGAGGATTCCCGGACATCAATGCGCTGCACTCGTCGCACCTGCAGATCTTTGCGGCGCTGGTGGCGTTCTGGGGTATGGTGGAGACGGCACGCTGCCTGGGGAAGCGGTGGACGCTATATCACGCGGGCGTCCTGCTGCTGCTCTACACAGACCTCATGATCCTGGCGATGGCAGTGGTGCTGTTTCTTTATCCCTGATGCAAATTTCGAACTTATTATTGGCGATTTGAAAGGCAGCCTGATAGGCTGCATGGAAAGTTCCAGGAGGTGTACCGGTGCTCAAAGGCTTTCGCGACTTCATTCTGCGCGGCAACGTGGTTGACCTTGCAGTGGCAGTGATTATCGGCGCGGCTTTCACGGGGATCGTGAACGCTCTGGTGAGCGACCTCTTCAACCCGCTGATTGCGGCCACCGTGGGACAGCCGAACCTGTCTAACATCATTTTCAAGGTTGGAAAAGGTGAATTCAAAATTGGCGACTTTCTCGACCATGTGATCTCCTTCGTGATCATCGCAAGCATCGTCTATTTCGGCGTTGTGCTCCCCATCAGTTGGCTGCTCGAGCGCGCCAAGGCGCGCCACGCGCCTCCGCCTCCCCCGCCCTCGACCAAGAAATGTCCCGAATGTCTGAGCGACATTCCCATCGAAGCCCGGCGCTGCGCACATTGCACACAGCCGGTTCCTGCGATATAGACGCACTGATTTGACAGAGAAATCTGGGTGGCCAGGTTTGGACGATCGAGCGTTTCTCGCCGGACCTGGCTGCACGTTTTACGGCCGCAACCCATCGCGCTGCGAACGCGTCGAAATCCAGAGTACTTGGCGTCCGGATGTTAAAGTAGAGTATGCGTTTGCCGCGAAATTCAGATATAGTTTCGCTTTCATTTAAAACGGCGATTTTAGGGCTTCTTTTTGTAACCGCCACCGCATTATCAGCCAAAGAACCTGGCCTCAAGGCGCAGTCTGCTTCCGACCTGTTACCGTCCGGATCCGAGGGTCAATCCGCAAACCAGACAGGGCCACCCGCCTCAGTCTGTGAGCCCGCTAACCTTGGGTCTCCGTTTGTTCCTGTTGATAGCTGGATTTATCCAGCTATGTTTCGCCTGTATGGGCTGGGATTTGTTGATCACGTCTTCCTAGGAATGCGCCCCTGGACGCGTTCGGGCATCAACCGGATGATCGAGGATGTCGCCGCGCGCCTTGAAGACGCCGATCCGGGCCCGGAGACAGACCAGGCTCAAGAACTCTATGAGGCGATCGCGCATGAGTTGCGCTTTGACATGGCGGGGCCGTGTTTGAATCTGAAAGGCAATAGCAGGATCGAGTCGGTCTACACGGTGGCGCGCGGGATTAGCGGAACGCCGTTGAGGGACAGCTACCACCTTGGGGCTTCGATCATTAACGACTATGGGCGCCCTTATGCGAACGGTTTCAACAACTATACGGGCGTCAGCGGCTATGCGACTGCAGGGCCCTTTACGCTCTATGCTCGGGGCGAATTCCAGGGTGCTCCCTCGGCTCACGGATACTCGCCGGAGTTGGCGCAGGCGCTGGCCATCCTCGACAGAACTTATACCCTGGACCCGATCACCAACCAACCAATCTATTATCCGCAGGCTACGATACCGAAGGGACCGATTGACACCTCGACCAGCGGTCGTATTCTCGAAGCTTATGTCTCTGCGCACTTGCTCAACCATGAGATATCGATCGGTAAGCAGGATGACTGGATGGGCTCCGCGGTAGGAGGGGGATTTGCGTATTCCAATAACGCCGAGAATATTTATGCGTTGCATATCAATCGCGTGGAACCCCTGCGCATTCCCGGGTTATCGTATATAACTGGTCCGTTCCGCTACGAGTTCATCCTCGGCGAACTTCAAGGGCACACTTATATCCCTAATCCAGCGTATCCAGGGCCGGGGCAGCCCAATGTCATCAATCCGGGTAAGCCCTGGGTCCATATCGAAAAGCTCAGCTTCCGGCCGACGGAGAACCTCGAGTTCGGGTTCGAACGCACCGCCATCTGGGGTGGAAAGGGCCATGGTCCGATCACTCTGCATACGTTTCTGAAGAGCTTTTTCAGCTTGTCCTCCCCTACCAACGGTGATAAATTTGGCCGCAACGATCCGGGTGCGCGCTTTGGCGCTTTCGATTTCTCTTATCGGCTCCCATTTGTGCGCAAATGGCTCACCCTCTACGCGGACGGCGAGGTGCATGACGATGTATCGCCGATTGATGCGCCGCGGCGGGCCTCGTGGCGGCCCGGCCTATATCTCTCTCATGTGCCCGGATTGCCCAGGCTGGATGCTCGCGTCGAAGCGGTAGAAACAGACCCGCCGGTAGCGACAAGCTCGGGCGGTCACTTCATGTACTACGAAGTTATCCAAAGACAAGGCTATACCAACAAGGGGCAGATATTCGGGGACTGGATCGGACGCGAGGCAAAGGGCGGGCAGGCGTGGATTACTTATCACCTAAGTGGAAATGAATGGCTGCAGGTCAGGGCACGCAATCAGAAAACGGCCAAAGACTTTATCTTGGCAAGTCCCGCTCCATCTGGAACCACGCTGAATGACATAGGATTCCAGGCAGTGAAGCGAATTGGAAAAGATTTTGAGATTAACGGCACGTTTACATACGAGCGCTACAAGGCGCCTATCTACTTGCCGGGAGTGCAGACAGTAACCACAACAGATGTCCGGCTTACCTGGTACCCGGGACGTAAGGTGAGTTTTTGATAGGCGATGTGGGTAAGCTGCAGGTGGGTGATCTTGCTTCGGTCACCCACACCGCAGATCGTTTAGGGGCGCCCGAAATGAGGGATCTGCATTCCCTCAGACACTAAAGCCCGCCTTCATTTTGGTGCATTTCCGGCACGACTGAGGTCGTGCCCTTTCGAAACGTCGACTTATCCAGAGCTTCCCCAGGTGCGTCGTTGTTCCATACCGGACAAAACCGCACTCTATCTGGCGAATGACGTATTGAAGCTGATTTTCAGCCTTAGCGCAGAATCCTGTAACTCATCCCGAAGCTAAAACCGTTCGGAGTAAGCCCACTGGTGCCGATGAAGCTCGGCCATATCTGATATTCGTAGTCCGCGCGCGCAGTCAGACGTCTGGTCATTCTGTATTCTCCGACTACTCCGGGAGCATATGCTAAATGAGTGCCATTCCCTGGACCAGCAGCCGGAATGTGGATGGTTCCGCTCCCAACCAAGACCTTAGCGCTTACGAAGATGCTGTGTCTAAAACTCAGCAGGCCAAAACGCGGGCCGGCCAGATAAGTTGATTCCGTCACTCCGCTGCCCGGACCGCGCCAATGAAGGAATCGGGCCTCACCCTCGGCGCCGAGCCGCGAAAAAAACAAGTGATTCGCGTCCACAAACGGAGCAATCCCCAGCAACTGTTGGCCTCCGCACATAAACGGAGAGTTGTCTGAGCATCCGTAGTCCGGATTGAACGTGGAAATCTGAGCTCCTACCCACACAGAGAGTCTCGGACCTTCGGCAGACGGAAAACTCTGGGCTGACAAGGTTGCAGTAGCCAGAATGCAGAAAAAGAAGAGGCATAGAAATCTAAACATGGAGAAAATACCTATCTTTGAAGTATGCCACGAAAGCCGCGTAAGGAACCAACAATTCTTTACCAAAGGATCTACACAAGTTTAGACGCTCTCGCCCTGAAATTGCATTACGTCCCATTGAATTCCTGAATTTCGATCCGGTCGGGCCAACCCAATGGAGGAGCGGAACATCCAGGAAGAGTGCTAATCAGACTGAGGTGTGGGCAGCCAGTGCGTGGGTGGTGGCGTGGCAAGGGAGAAGCATCTGGATGGTCGTTCCGCCGCCCTCTCTAGTGAAGACATGGACCTGACCTTTGTGAAGCTTGACGGCTCTCTCTGCGATGGCGAGCCCGACGCCGAAGCCTCCTGTCTGCGCGCTGCGTGCCTGGTCGACACGGTAGAACGGCCGGAAGATGGATTCGCGCTCCGATTCCGGAATGCCCGGGCCGCGATCGCTGACTTCCACCAATGCCGTGTCAACACTGCGCTCTCCCGAGCGACGAAGCACGATCTGTACCGCGGAGCCTGGGTCCGTGTATCGGATAGCGTTCCGGACTACGTTTTCGATGGCCCGGTAGAGCAGTTCGCGCCGGCCCTCGATGACGCAGTCGCATTCGGCATCGAGCTTTACCGACGCGTCGCGCTGCTGGGCTTCGTATTCGGCATCGGGAAGCATTTCCTCCAACAGACTCTTGAGCGAGACCGGCTCAAACCGTTCCGCGCCTTCGATGGCCTCCATGGAGGAAAGCGTCAAGAGCTGGCCGATGAGTTGATTCAGGCGTTCGGTTTCGCGTTGAATGCGGTCGAGGTGCGTCGTCATGGTGGAGTCGGCGTCCTCGCGGGACAGCTCCAGTGCGACGCTGAGGCGTGCCAATGGGGATCGAAGCTCATGAGAGACATCGCGCAACAGCAGGCGCTGGGCGTTGACCAGTGATTCCAGGCGCTCCGCCATATGGTTGAAGTCGTGTACCAGGGCGTGAAATTCATCTCCGCGAAAAATGCCCGGGTGTGCTGGAGGGACCTCCTTGACCCGCGTACTGAGCCTGCCCAGCGCGAGTTCCCGCGCGGCTTTTCGAAGGCGAATCACGGGGCGCGTGACGACCAGGACCATGACGAAAGTGGTGAGGCCGCCAATTGCGATGGCGACAGGGAGCTGCGGAGAAGCAAAGTGGAGAAGGTCGCCATACCACGTGTGCCGCTCACGATTGCGGGGCAGGCTGATGAGGTAGAGGTACTTCTTCCCCGATGCAGAAACGGCAGGCCGGGCCCAGATGCAGCGATTCCCTACTTCGATGCCAGTGAGTTCGTCGGCAGTTCGTACGGCAAGGTTGACTTCGGGCACGTCTCCCGAGGCGCACAGGTTCCGCCCATTTTCATCCTTGAGTGCGATGGTGTATCTGCGCGTGTGAGCATAGTCGATCAATCCGGCGCAACCTTTCGACTCAAAGGCGGCGACCGCATTGACAGAATCGGATCGTAAATCGTCAAAGATGGGGCTGAGGAAGACGGGCCGGGGGATGCGACGATTCAGGATGAGAGCGGTGGAGATGATGAAGATCAAGCTCTGAGCAATCCAGAAGATGATGAATATTTTGAAAAAGAGGCTGCGCATCTTTGTCAGCCCTCCGAGCCCATGTAGTTGCGGTTGACCGCAAGTTGATATCCGATGCCTCGAATCGTCTTGACCTGGTCCTCCTGGGCCAGCTTGCGGCGAAGCCGACTTACGTGCATATCGAGGCTGCGATCGAATGGATCGAATTTCCGTCCCAGAACGGACTCCGAAAGCTCGTCACGATTGACGACCTTGCCTGGCGAGCGCATCAAGGCTTCGAGAAGGCCGAATTCGACATCGGTGAGATCGAGTTTCCTACCGCTCTGGAGCGCCTGGCGTGCGGCGGTATCGAGTTCGAGGTCCTGCACGCGCAGGACTCCGGCGTCAGGCGCAGGAGGAGTGTTGTGGCGGCGAAGAATGGCACGCATCCGGGCAAGAAGTTCGCGGGGGTTGAATGGCTTGGGGAGGTAATCGTCGGCTCCGATCTCGAGCCCGACGATGCGGTCTACATCTTCACCACGCGCGGTCAGGAGCAGCACATTCGCCGGTGATTCGGCGCGAATGCGCTTGAGCACCTCGAATCCATCAATACCCGGGAGCATGACGTCGAGCAGGATCAACGCCCACGGCCGCTGCTGAGCGGTCTTGAGGCCTGTATCTCCGCGATGTACGGTCTTGACGCGAAAACCGTTCTTGCCCAGATACTCGGTGAGCATCGAACAGAGCTCGACATCGTCGTCGATGAGAAGTACGTCTTCCACCACGATCTCCGCTTACCAGCGTACGACGTTCGGCGGTCGCATAAACAGGAGAAATGTAACAAATCGTCACGCGTCCAGTTACGCATCTTTACAGTGCGTTACTCATCTTGACGGCATAGCGACTGGATCTGCGGTGTCCTTGAATCAGTCATTGGAGACGGAGACTGGAATGTCCAAGCGTGTTTTGATTTTTCTGTGGTCGGTTGTAACTCTGTGCGGATTGGCGATGACCGCCGGCGTAAGAGCTCAGGGACAGGCAGGCGAAATTCGGGGAACGGTCACTGATCCGTCCGGAGCGCTCATCGCTTCGGCACAGATCGTACTGAACGACTCGAACGGAAGTTCAAGATCGGTCACGAGCGGGCGCGACGGAAGCTTTCAAATCGGATCAGTCGCGCCAGGGAAATACACGCTGGCGGTCAGCGCGAACGGATTTGCGACGGCCGCTGTCGACAGTATTGAGGTAGCGGCGGGCAAGACCCTCCAGGAAAAGATCACGCTGCAATTGCCGGTAGAAGAGCAACAGGTGCAGGTGACGGAGGAGACCCAGGGAGTGAGCGTGAGCGCCGATGAGAACGCCAGCGCAATGGTGATCAAAGGCAAAGACCTTGATGCCCTGTCGGATGATCCGGACGAGTTGCAGAACGAGTTGACTGCGCTTGCAGGTCCTGCGGCCGGGCCCAACGGCGCGCAGATCTTCATCGACGGCTTCACGGGCGGACAGTTGCCGCCCAAGTCTTCCATTCGCGAGATTCGCATCAACCAGAATCCGTTCGCTGCGCAATATGACAAGCTCGGCTACGGACGCATTGAAATCCTCACTAAGCCCGGCAGCGACAAGTTCCACGGCTCGGTCATGGTGATGGGCAATGACTCCGCGTTCAATTCTCTGAATCCATTCGTGACCAAGGAACCGCCCTACTACACCACATTTTTGAACGGCAGCGCGGGTGGCGGGCTGGGGAAGAAAGTTTCCTGGTTCGGCAGTGTGTTTCGCCGCGACAACGCTTCGAACTCGATCGTGAACGCCGACTTGCTGGACACTTCTGCCAACCCATTCAACTACACTGCGGCTGTCGCGAATCCCCAATCGCGCCTGGACATCAGCCCGCGTTTCGATTTTCAAATCGGAAACAACAATACGTTGACGGTGCGATATATGTTCGACCGCCAGAAACAGGCCAACAGCGGAGTTTCTCAATTTGCATTGGAGACTCAGGGGTACGACGTTTCGAATTATGAGAACACCCTGCAAGTGAGCGATACGCAGATCCTCAGCGCCAAGACGATCAACGAGACGCGGTTCCAGTACATCCGCGTACGGGACACTCAGCTGGCGCGAGACACTGATCCGACCATTACGGTTCAGGGTGCGTTCACGGGCGGAGGAAGCAATGCGGGAATGGTGCGCGACAACCAGGACCGTTTCGAGCTCGAGAACTATACGACCAGCGCGCAGGGAGCCCACTCGATCAAATTGGGCGAACGGCTACGGATGACTCGTGACGCCAACTACTCAAGCTCGGGATTCAATGGGAACTACATCTACAGTTCTCTGACTGCTCCGAGTTCGTTGTCGGCTCCCGATCACTCCTACGCATCGAAGAAGCCGGCGGAATACGACGTCACCATCGGAAACCCGAATTCGAAGGTGCTTGTCTTTGATGCCGGCTTGTTTTTTCAGGACGATTACAAGATTACGTCGAAGTTCACGCTTAGCTACGGTCTTCGCTACGAAGCGCAGAACCGGATCAGCGATCACAACGACTGGGCTCCGCGCCTTTCAATGGCCTGGGCGCCGGGGCGTGGCAATGGTCAGGCAAAGACGGTAATCCGCGCGGGATACGGCTGGTTCTTTGATCGATTCAATTCGACATACATTCTCGACGCCATTCGCCAGAACGGAGTGAACCAGCGGCAGTACGTGGTGAAGAATCCGGACTTCTCCGAGGACGCGCCATCGGCCAGTACACTGGCCGCGCTCAGCACCGTGGCTCCCACCATCTACAGTGTCTCGCCGAAACTTCGGGCGTCACTGAACATGCAGGCGGCCGTGGGGGTGGAACATCAATTCGGAAAGATCGTCACCACGTCGTTTACCTATATCAACTCGCGCGGCATTCATCAATACCTGAGCGACAACATCAACGCCTACCTTCCGGAGACGTATGATGCCGCAGCGGGGACGGGCACGCGGCCTAACGGGATCAACGAGAACATATACCAGTTTGAATCGGGCGGGGTGTACAACCAGAACCAGATCGTGGCCAATTACTCGGTCCGCGCACGGCGCGTTTCCCTCTTCGGCTTCTACATGGTGAACTTCGCCAAGGCCGACACTTCGGGAGCCACGTACTTCCCTTCAAACCAATTCAATCCAGGGGCGGATTACGGCCGCTCGAGCTTTGACCTACGCAACCGGTTCCTGATCGGCGGAAATCTGCAGGCGCCGTATGGAGTGTCGTTCAGCCCCATGCTGGTTGTGGAGTCCGGCCAGCCTTTCAATATCACCATTGGGCAGGATCTGAACGGTGACAATCAGTTCAATGACCGGCCCGCGTTGGCAACCGCCGCGAGCACAAACGTGGTTCAGACCCGCTACGGTGCCTTCGACCTGAGCCCTTCAGGGAACGTGGCTCGCATTCCATTCAATTACGGCAGCGGACCGTCGCAGTTCAGCATGAATCTGCGGATGAGCAAGACATTCGGGATCGGTGCGCGGGCAGAAGGCGGAGCATCCTCGGGATCCTTCGGAGGGCCCGGCGGAGGTCCAGGGGGGCCTCCTCCAGGAGGTGGCCCCGGCGGGGGTGGACCTCCAGGAGGCGGTCTCGGCCCGGGCGGACTCAGCGGCAGAAACGGCGGGCCTCCGCGTCTGGACCAAGTCGCGCCGCGACGGTATTCACTGACTTTCGCAGCAATGACCCGGAACCTGTTCAACGCCGTGAACCTGGCGCAACCAGTGGGAGTGCTCGAGTCGCCTTTGTTCGGCAAGTCCAACGCACTGGCGGGGGGATTCTTCTCATCGCCGGCGGCGAATCGGAGCATCGACCTTCAAATGATGTTCAATTTCTAATCGTGGAGGCCCCATGCGACGCTGTATGGGGCCTCTTTGCGTCTACCGACTGGACAGACTCTCCGTAAGACGGTCCGCAGTGTCACCGCTGATTTCCAAAAGCCCATTCTCTTCTCCCCGATCCAATCGTGAAATCGGAGTCCTTTGGGTGGCAGAGAGAAGACCAACTGTGCCACTTTTTACAGGAAGCTTGCTTCTTAAGTTATGCATGGCAGCAAGTTGTCAGTCTGAATGTTTGCTACACCATAAGTGAGCACTTAATCGGCGATTGTAAACTTTCCTTTGCATCATAACTACCGGATGTCACGGTATCGCGGATCTGGCTTATTTACAAGGGGTATGCGCTTAACTCTCGGTGAAATCGATGACTTATGGCACCCAGTCAAGAGGGCACGAAATCAACCTATAACCGACCTATAATTAACAAATATTACACTTTGTAATAATTGCAAGATCTGCGCAAATTGACCCCCTGGTCTACGACGATTTGCTCTGGAGCAACAAAGCTCAACCTCTGAAAAATGAATACTTGGCGCTACATGACCACCGCGAATCTGCCACGGATCCCCGAGCAGTTACAGCGCAGCGCGGAGGAGGAGAGCGCATGACGAGACGATGGATGGGCACGGTTGTGCTAGCGCTGAGCGGGATGGCAGCAACGACTGCGTCCGCACAGTCATTCCGAGTTCAATGCCCCACCAGTACGATCACTCACCCCACTGAGGCCAACAACAACTCGGAGCCGGCGTACAGCGGACCGACCACCTTCCACAGCACCAATGCCGGGACGCCGGCGATTGGATACCTGGTACCGTCGGCGAACGTGAACGGCGCTATCAAGTGCCAACAGATCTCGGGCGGCGATGGATACGCCACGATGGGGGACGGCACGCAGACCTACATGTTCTCTTTCGGACCGTTATCGGGACTGAGTCACATCGCGAGCGGGCAACCGGGAACAGAATTCCCTAACGTATTCAACACGGTGGCGCCCGCAACCTTGATGCCCGGAGATCCGGCCACATCGGGGATCGACTTCAACGGCGCCGTCGGGCTGGCTCCCGATCTCGAGAATGGGGGCGCCCTCGATGGGCACGTCGACGCACGTCAGATCATGGACGTGGGCGTAATGAACGGCAACATTCCCGCTCCGCTCATGGCAATTGATGAAGATGATGAATTCTTCCTCACCCTCACCAATGTCGGCATGATCATGCGGCCCGATCTGTTCGAGCAGCACACGGTTCACTTCCATGGCTACCCCAACGCCTCGGCGTTCTATGACGGCGTGCCCGACGCCTCGGTGGCGATCAACATCGGCGGCAGCTTCACTTACTACTACCTGGCGCCGGATGCCGGGACGTACTTCTGGCATTGCCACATCACTCCGCCTGAGCATCTGCAGATGGGCATGGTTGGCCAGATTTACGTGCGGCCTCGGCAGAATCGCGTGTCCTCGAAGACCACGCTCTATGCCGCACTCCAGAACCAGCAGGGCGATCCGCGCACCGCGTGCAACTCCAACGTCGACATTCTGTGCACGAATCCTCTGCCTTTCGGAGGCGACAATCAAAAGCCGGGAACGTTCGACACCACCGGGCAGATGTTCGCCTACAACGACGGTGACGGTTCGACGGCCTACGATGTCGAGTACCCGCTCCAGATTCACGGTTTCGATCCCAACTTCCACTTTGTGGGCATGACCTTCAATCCGGAAGGCTTTGCGGATATGAAGGACAAGTACTTCCTGTTGAACGGACGCAGCTACCCAGACACAGTTTACTCGGGTACGTTGAAGGCGACTTCCGCTGCCATGCAGACACAGACGGCGGATGGCGCCAGCCACTTCTCGCAGCCCCTGTCGGCGAATATCAACATTCCGGCGGGTGGCAAGGCTCTGCTGCGCATCTCCGACCTCGATGTGAGTGAGTACCAGACGCTGGCGTCTCTGGGCATTCCGATGCACGTGATCGGGTACAACGCAAAACTACTCCGTGACCAGGAAGGCAACAACACCGACTACTACGCCAACTCCATCACGCTTGGCGGCGGCGAGTCGCTGGACGTGATTCTGGACGCCAGTGACAAGACGAAGTATTCGGCGGGCCAGACGTTCTTCCTGTTCACGCCCAATCTCGACCACCTGGCGAACGATGCGGAGAACTTCGGTGGGCTAATGACCGAGGTCCACATCTGCGCTTCGGTGGATCCAACAACCAAAACCTGCAGCCTCTAGGAGAGCGACGATGAAGCCGATTTTCAAAAACGCGTTCTTGAAGACAAGACGACTCCTGCCCTTGATGATGGCAGTGGCGTCGCTCGCGGCGACGGCTCATGCTGCTGCTCCGGGCATTACCGGTCCCATATTCAACCTGACAGCGGCGCCATCCTACCTGACGCAGCCGGATGGACAAGCGATCTATTCGTGGGGTTATGGCTGTAACGGCGCTCCGACGGGGTATGCCCCAGCGGGCATCTCGGGATCCTTCTGCAACAGTATGCAGGTACCCGGACCGACGCTGATCGTGAAGGAAGGGGATACCGTTACTGTAACCCTGACCAACAATCTTCCAGCGGCAGCCGGCAACACGTCGATTCTGTTTCCGGGATTCCAGGTGTGCGCCGGAACCCTCAGCGGGTCAACTTGTACCCCCGCGGGGGGCGTTTCCGGATTGGTGACGCAGGAAGCCGCCGCGAACGGCGGCACCGTCACGTACCAATTCAAAGCTACGACACCGGGCACCCACGCCTACTACAGCGGCACACAGAGCGACCTGCAGATCGAGATGGGATTGTTTGGAGCCCTTATCGTGTTGCCGGCCAACACGCCGGCTGTATGCGGTGCGGTGGCTACTTCCGGGAGTGGTCCCGGCAGCGGTGGCCTTCCCATACTTAACGGCGTAGCGTCCGGCAATAACGTTGCAGCCCAAGCGTACTGGGGCGAAAACGACTACCGCCTCGCAGCGGCTGCCTATAACAACACCAAGACCTGCTACGACCGCGAGTATTTGTTCCAGTTCTCAGAAATGGATCCAGCCATCCACGATCAGGCATTGGCTCAAGTACAGCAATGCTCTGCAGCCAATGCGCCAGTACCATGCTCGCTGCATGTTCCGACCGAACCCTATCGGCCCGCGTACTTCATGATCAACGGGCGCTCGATGCCGGACGACATGGATTCCAATTATGCGGTCGAGTATCCGCACCAACCGTACAACGGCAATCCGCATATGCACCCGGGAGAAATGGTTCTGCTTCGCATTATCGGCCAGGGACGGTGGCAGCATCCCTTCCATGAACATGCCAACCATGTTCGCATTCTGGCGCGCGACGGGAACCTGATCCTCGCTCCGGATGGCACTTCGTTGGCGGGACCCGCGCTGTTCACAACCACTACCACACCCGGCCTGGCCATGGACGGGATCTTCTACTACACGGGCAGAGGCCTGAACTGGGACATGTACGGACATAATCCGGGTTCGGTTGATCTGAACGCCAAATTGACCTGCACGCCAGACTCTGAAGGCTACAACACCGGAGCACCGACGGCGATCAACTATTTCGAGTGGTGCCAGGATCACAACAAGCCGCTGCAGACAGCTCCTTTCGGCGATGTAGCGAGCGGCGGCCCGGTGACCTTGCCTGACCCGAACATCCTCGTCAACGGCGCATGGTTCGGTGGAAGCCCCTATCTAGGGCCGGATGCGACGACGCGTGCCACATTCGGAAACTGCACGGGAGCAAACAAGACCACCTCGTGCGGCGGCACCGGAACTACGCCACCTTCAGGAACGATTGCCAATAGTCCAACTGGCGAAGCAGGCTTTGCGTTTATGTGGCACTCCCACAACGAACGTGAAATCACAACCAACAACGCGTTTCCCGGGGGAATGATGATGATGATGCTCATCGACTCCCGTGAATTCGCGATTGATGAATCAAAGTAGCGAGGAGAATGGGAATGAGAATCCATAAACTCAAAGCGATTCTGAAGGCCGCTGTAAGCGGAGCAGCTGTTCTCCTCCTGGGAGTCGGATGGGCTTCGGCGCAGCAGGTGAACTTAACCGCCGCTCCGACGTCCGCCAGACTTCCTGACGGTACTTCGGTGCCAATGTGGGGGTATAGCTGCGACACGATACAGCCGGCCGTTACGACTGTGAGTTGCAGCGCCCTCAACCCGAATGCGGGAGGGGGATGGTCCCCGGTGGTAATCACGGTGCCCACCGGCACGGCCCTGACGATCAACCTTACCAACCATCTCACTTTCGGCGGGAACTCGATTCCGACGTCGATGGTGATCGTAGGCCAACTCGGCGGCGGCTTGGGTGCACCCACCTCCAAAGCGAGTCCGGTTCACGACAACCAGGGAACGACCTGGCCCATCGCTAACACCGGCCCTATCTTCACGCCGCCCGCACAGGGACCGCGCGTGCAGTCCTTCGGTCAAGAGGTAGCTGGACAGGGGAATGGCTCGTTGCTATGGAGCGACCTGAAGCCGGGAACCTACCTTCTCGAATCCGGGACACATCCGTCGATCCAAGCCACGATGGGCCTGGTCGGCATGGTGGTTGTTACTTCGGCTCCGGGGACCTCGGCTGGTGTCGCCTATCCGAGCGTTGGAACCAGGCCGGCAGTAAACTACAACGCCGAATTGCCTCTGCTTTTCAGCGAGATCGATCCGGTACAAAATAACGCCGTCAGCGCGGCCGTCAACACTGTCGGCTTCAGTGAGACGGCAACGCGCGGCGTATTGGTTGGAGGTCCGGTCTCTTCGATCGCATTAACAAATGGAGGGTCCGGCTACACTTCAGCTCCTACGGTGGGTTTCATCACCCCCGCGGGGTCGACAGCCGCGACGGCGACTGCTGATTTCGATAGCGATCCATCGAGCCCGACCTACCAACAGGTAACCGGGATCACCATCGTCAATGGTGGCAACTATACCGTCTCGCCGAAGATTACGTTAACGGGAGGCGGCGGAACGGGCGCAGCAGCGACCTCAGCCCTGCAATTGCAGGCGAATGGCGGCGGGCAGTGCAGTGGCGGCGTAACGGCCTGCTATCCGTCGGTGGTGAACTACACGCCGCTCTATTACCTGATTAATGGTGTTGCCTTTGACCGGACGAATTCCTCTGCGTCATTGTTCGCGGCAAAGCCCGGTTCCACCACAAATTCGTTGACGGGCAACGTGCTGGTCCGCATGGTGAATGCCGGATCGCGGATGCACGTTCCGTCCATCGTTGGATCAACCACAAACGCCGCAGCCGCAAACGGTTTCTCGCTGATTGCGGAAGACGGCAACCCACTGCCGGGGACCCCGCGGATCCAGAGCGAAGTGTTCATGGCAGCGGGCAAGACCTACGACGTCATGATCGATGCGCCGGCTACAGGGAAAACGGCCCTGCCGGTCTTCGATCGCGAGTTGAGTCTCTCGGCAAACGCGATCTCGCGCGATGCGGGCATGCTGGCCTACGTCAGCGTGAACGGCAACGGCGTGCCGGCGGGAGCCGTCGGGGCTTCCCCGCTCGCCGCTCCCGACACATACAACGCCATATCTGCCGGCCAGGTCCTGACGATATCCGACCCTGCCAAGGGCGTCATCGCCAACGACACAAATATCTTCGGTGTCCAGGTACTCGGTCAACCTAGTAAAGGTACGCTCACCCTCAATACCAACGGCACATTCTCATACGTACCCGGTCCTACCTGGGCGAGCTCGACTACTACAGATACGTTCACGTATTGCGGTAACGGCGCCACCGTCGGTGCTGCCTGTGCCACGGTAACGTTGAACGTTTCCAACATCAGCGACAGCGGGATCACGCTGTGCCCGGGTGGCTGCAATTATCAATCCAACGTGGCCAAGGCTCTCACGGTGAAGGCCCCCGGCATTCTGACGGGTGCGACGGATGGGGCGAATCTGCCCTTGACCGTCGACCCGAGCAAGATCGCAAACGTTGGCAGCGGGCTTACTGTTTCCTTGAATAAGGATGGCTCGTTCGCAGCGTCCGCGGTTTCGCCAGGCGCATACGCGTTTGACTTTACGGCGACGACTCCACTGGGCACGACCGCGACGGCGACTGTGCACCTTAAC
>Ga0207109_1071_pt1 | contig 23282 bp, 23 predicted proteins | sample Alteio_BWMinHeat_73_FD_153584 | JGI IMG/M metagenome (GOLD analysis project Ga0207109, IMG submission 153584) | Enriched cells from forest soil in Barre Woods Harvard Forest LTER site, Petersham, Massachusetts, United States -... | ecosystem: Environmental > Terrestrial > Soil > Temperate forest >... | reverse complement strand
GGCGAGGTGGTTGGTGTTGGAACGATGCTGGCGTTCTGCCGGGTATTCGCACTTCTGTTCGGGAGTCCATGATCGTTGCAGCCTCTGCCGACTGTGCTCGTCGATCGATGTACAGCCTGCTCTTTCATTGGACCCCGCAAGCAGGGCCGCCAAGTTGCGTGGCGGAACCACACCGTGCGATCAGTCCCCATGAGGCTGTCGGACACCTGTCGCACGAACGACTCCCGTTTGCATAGCGACACCAGGAACGAGCGAAGGATTACGGGTGCGATGTTGGAAATCGAGATGACAGACACGTTTCGCCCCGTCCGACAACGTTCGCAGATTTGGCTGCAGAGATGCTCTATTCAGATGGGGCGAGTGCGCCCAGGGTTTGTACACGCTTCGGCAACAAGGGAAACATGCCCCATCCCGCAATGAGTGTTGCCTGATGTGCACAGCACGGTTCCGAAGAGCCATGGTCTTTTGCTTGAACACTCACTTTTGCGAGAGACCTCTCTATCGTGGACACGGTGGGCGCGTTCGTCACTCGAATAAATGCACGCCGTGCCAATGAGGAGTAAGTTATGGAATGGGTACAAAAGAAAGAGATTGAAGTAGGGAACGGGCCCCGGAACCTTGGCCGGGTGGCTAGTTTCGGAACGATGCTGTCGCTCAGCTGCCTTTTGAGCTACTGGATTATTACGACCATCCTGGCTCGCGAATACTCCGTATCCCGTGATAACGACCTGGTCGGGGGAATGTGGGCGGTGGTGGCGACGATCTTTGTGTTCCGCTACAGTCTACGCGAGAGCGCCCGTGCCGCCCTGTCACGGACCCTCGCAACCTTACTGAGCATTGCATTGTGCCTTGTATACCTGATCTTCTTCCCATTCAATGTGTTCGGAATGGCCGCTCTGATCTGGGTCAGTACGGTCATTCTTGCGCTTGTTGGCCGCACAGAGGACATTGTCACGGCGGCCATTACCAGCGCGGTTGTGCTCGTCGTCGCAAGAGTGAGTCCCGGGCCGGCATGGATACAGCCGGTTCTCCGACTTGCCGACACCGCAGTCGGAATCACAGTTGGAATCGTTGGTTCGCGCTTAACCACGGTGTTAAGCGTTTCTCCAGCGACACCCGAAGATTGAACCTCTCACGAACTGATCGGCCAAGTATTCCGATCGAAATGCGCCGCTGTCGCTTTCATCTGATCCGCTGGCATGAATCGCGGCGCAGAGCACATGGAGACGGTAGCGCCACGACGATATTCCCATCGGAGCGTGAGCCATCACATCAAGTGGAAGCTTGGAGAGCAGAGGCCAGGTGAGTTCGCGGCCCATCAGAGAGGTTCCCAGATTAGTGAGTAGTGGAGTGAACATATGGACAACACAATGGTCGCGCGATTTCAAGTGCATGTTCCTGGCGTTTCACATCGGGTTTGCGGCTATTGGCGTTTCGTTGCCGCTGATGATGACCATTATTGCGGAATTGCGGTGAAGGCTGACCGGGCGATCCGGCATACCTGCTGGTCGCAAAGCGCTGGGCGAACGGAACAACCATTCTCTTCGCCGTCGGCGCGGTTTCCGGCACGGTCCCTCTCCTTCGAGCTCGGGCTGTTGTGGTCTCGACTTATACGATACGCGGGGTCTGTGATCAGCACCCCTTCTTGCTTGAGGGCTTCGCGCTCTTCACGGAAACAATTTGTCTGGGGCATCTACCTGTACAGATGGAGTCGTGTGAGCGGCGCATTTCATCTTCTCTCGGGAATCGTCGTTCAGGAACGCCAGTTGCTAGTGATGTCTTAGTGAACTGCACTGACCAAGGCCACCAACCACGAATTACAGGAGTACTAGGATGACAGTGAAGAACGGCCAACAAACCGCCTCGCAGTTGTTAGTCCGGAGCCTGGTGCAACAGGATGTCAAATTTATCTTTGGCATTCCAGGCGGCAAAATCATGCCGACCTTTGATGTGTTGCGCGATGAAGGTCCGCAGCTGATCGTTTGCCGACACGAACAGAACGCCGCGTTTATGGCCGCTGCGATCGGGCGTTTGACTGGAAGGCCGGGAGTCTGTCTTGTCACCTCGGGCCCCGGCACAGGCAATCTTGTGACCGGCGCGGCCACCGCCACTACCGAAGGTGATCCGATGGTGGCAATCGGCGGCGTAGTTCCTTTGCCAGACACCCTCAAGCAAACGCACCAATCAATGGACTCGGTTGCGATCATGAAGCCGGTAACAAAATTCAGCGTAGCTATCGACGCACCGGATGCCGCCGGCGAAGCGGTTGTGAACGCTTTTCGAGCGGCTATGGCCCCTCGTGCCGGCGCATCCTTTATTGCATTTCCGAAAGATGTGCAGCGTGAGTCGACCGAAGTCGGCGTACCGCCATCCCTGGCGCTGCCATCACTTGGCGCGGCTCCCGCAGATCTGATTTGCAAGGCCGCGGCAAAAGTCTCGGATGCGAAGACTCCCGTCATCTTGTTGGGGATGGGGTCCAGCGCCCCCGATGCGACAGCCGCGGTTCGCGCACTCTTGAAACGACACCCAGTGCCGGCAGTCGGCACGTTTCAAGGCGCGGGCGCCATCTCGCGCGAGCTGCTTCCATTGTTCTTCGGACGCGTGGGACTCTTTCGGAATCAACCGGGAGACAAGGTGCTCGCCAGAGCGGACGTCGTGCTAACCATCGGCTACGATCCTGTCGAATACGACCCAAGTTTCTGGAATGTTGGCAAGACTCGCGCCATCATTCATCTCGATAGTCTACCGTGCGACATCGATAACCGTTACCAACCAGAACTGGAGCTTCGCGGAGCAATTCCGGAGACAGTGCGTGCGCTCGCCTCTGCGTTGGAGGAGCATTCGTTCGCAACGGGCTCCGAGCTGCAGGCGATTCAGGCGGAGTTGAACGCGCTGCAAAACCCTCCAGCTCCGAAATCACAGGGATCGATTCATCCTCTAAGCATCGTGCTGGCTTTGCGCAACCTGGCGGACGACGACACGGTCGTCGCGACCGACATGGGGTCGGTCCACATCTGGATGGCCCGCCACTTCTTCGCCTTTGAACCACGGAAACTGTTGTTCACCAATGGTCAGCAGACGTTAGGCGTCGGGATCCCGTGGGCCATGGCGGCGAGTCTGACTTATCCCACCAAAAAGGTTCTGGCGGTTGTCGGCGATGGGGGCTTCCTCTACTCGTCCATGGAACTGGAAACAGCGGTTCGGTTGAAGCTGAACATTACAGTCATTGTCTTTCGCGACGGCGGATACAATATGGTCGCCTTCCAACAGAACCTTATCTACGGGCGTACTTCGGGCATTGATTTCGGAAATCCGGACCTCGTGAAATACGCGGAAAGCTTTGGATGCGTGGGTATGAGGGTCAACCAACCGGATCAGCTGCTACCGGTTTTGCGAAAAGCATTCGATACTCCCGGAGTGGTCGTCGTCGACGTTCCGACGGATTACAGCAATAACGTGGAAATTGGCCAACACGTGATTCCCGAAGCCTGGGATTGAGAGGAAGTGCATGAAGAATTCACTTGAGTCCGGCTCACTCGCAATGATCCAGCCAGCGTGGCACCACATGTCAGGCAGCAACGATCACCGAGCGGGAGAGTTGTATCAAACCTCCCTAATGTCCGCTTTGATCGCCGGAGTTTATGAAGGTGAGACGACATACGGCCAGATTCGGAAATACGGCGACTTCGGCCTAGGCACTTTCAATGATCTCGATGGAGAGATGGTCGGATTTGACGGGACATTTTATCAGCTTCGATCGGACGGGTCTGCTCGCCCCGTCACTGGCGACCAAAAGACACCTTTCGCTGTGGTTACCTTTTTTCAGCCGGAGCTGGAGTTGGATGTGCCACAACAGATGTCGAAGAGCAAGCTCCTGGGAATGATTGAGACGGCGACAGATGCCAACCTCTTCAGCGCTGTGAGGGTGGATGGCGTTTTCGATGAAGTCCACACGCGGACCGTGCAACGTCAGGTCCGGCCGTTTCCTCCACTCACGGAAGCAGCGAAACATCAAGCAGAAAGAGTCTTCACAGATGTGGAAGGGATCTTGGCCGGATTTCGTTCTCCGACTTATGCGCAGGGTATCGGCGTGGCGGGGTTTCACCTTCACTTTCTGCAGCAGGATAAGCACGCTGGAGGGCACGCATTGGACTACTGGCTTCGCGCCGGTAGGGTGCAGATTTGTACAGTGCACGATCTCCGGGTGGAGTTGCCTACATCGGCAGAATTCCTCAAGACGAATTTCGAGGATCCGGCGTTGAGCGAGAAGATCAAGGCGGCGGAGGGATAGCCTTCCGGCACATCGTTTGATCCAGTTGATCCCGTTAAGTATGCATAGCCATTTGGAGCGCACGGATTCATGATCCGGTTGGCGCCCCAGATTCGTTCAGTGTTCAAACAGGCTTTCGATGCTCCCGCCCCGTGCTGGTTGGGGTGCACGTTGATTACCGAGGCAGCCACACGCTCTTTGAACGAGTGAATGAACGAGGAATCCACTAAGTGCGGTCTGCAGATGAGAGATGGTGATGAGGTGTCGGCCAGTTTGACGTCGATTTCTGCGACTGTCCTTGGCCCTTTTTCTCGACTGAATTCCGGATGGAAGATGACAAGGCGCAAGCTCTGTATCGCATTGGGACTTCTGGTCGTCTGGTGCGACAGCGTGACGTGGTCCCAAAGTGCCCCCGGGGGTTCAAACCTGCCCTGGCATCCAGCAGAGGAAAGGACATATGGGCAAGAGGCCCAGCAGATTTCGCCACGGGTGCTTCCCGCACCGTCGGATTCGAAATATTCACTGACGGATCTAATCGCCTTTGCGGAATCGCATAACCCGGAGACACGCGCTGCGTGGGAAGCGGCCCGATCGCTGGCCGAAGCGCTTGGAGTCGCCCGAAGCGAGCTCTATCCGAGTCTGGTCGCGTTGGCGTTGTCGCAAACCAACCGCCAGGAAGCCTACCTCGGAAATCACTATTACCGGCAGACGTTTCAATCCTTCGACTTGGGGTTCGACCTGAAATACACCATCTTCGACTTTGGGGGACGCGCCGGCCGAATCGGTCACGCCAGGGAACAATTACTTGCGGCCGATTTCGATTTCAACGACGCTCATCGGCGAATAATCTATCAGGTCGAGATCGCCTACTACAAGTTGCTGAATGCGATCGGCCAAGAAGATGCGGCTCGTGCGGATCTTGCAAATGCTGAAGCAGTAAAGGAAGCGGCCGAAGCGTCTCTAAAGAATGGGTTGGCGACGCTTCCAGACGTGCTGGAAGCCCGGAGCGCAGTCGCGCGTGGAGCATACGATCTCCAAGCAGCCATAGGCGCTGAAGACGTCGCCCGCGGTAATCTGGCAGTCGCTCTGGGGACCTCTCCAGTTCAGCCGATTCCCGTGCAGTCAATTGACCAGATCTCCAATCCTGAGCAAGTCGAGCTCTCCATCGATGACGTGATTGATCGCGCAGTGAATCAACGTCCCGATCTGTTAAGGCAGGTGGCTGAAATCCGTGCTGCGAATGCGCGTCTTAAAGAAACGAAAGCCGCATACTTTCCCTCTCTTCGGGTACGCGCGCATCCTGATCCTCAATCGCTTTACGGAATGCAGGAGGAACTTCCGTGGGGTCATACCGCAGCTCTCGATGGAGAGGTCAGCTTCAGCCTGAACTGGACAATATTTGACGGGGGCGCCAGAAAGCATGCTCTTGCGGAGGCCGGGCATGAGGCTCGGACAGCAGAAGCAAAAGCATCTGCTGCCCGCGACGAGGTCGAAAATGGGGTCTGGACTGCCTATTCCAATCTCAAGACAGCGTTTCGCCAGCGGGAAGCAGCAGCATCCCTCTTGCAGGCGGCGAGCCAATCGTATCAAGCGGCACTCGATTCGTACCACTACGGTGTTCGCAATCTTCTCGATGTAACTGAAGCTCAAAGAACTCTGGCGCAGGCTCGATCGGCTGATGTTCTTGCCCGTACGCAGGTGCTGGAAACGCTGGCGGACCTCGCATTCCAGACCGCCGATTCTGTTCAGCCGAAGAGTGTGAGGCAGCAACCATGATCTGGAAGAGTCGACGCTTTCTAGTGGCCCACTTGGCGATGGTAGTCACCGGCTGTTCACAGGCCCCAGCGATTGATGTGATGGGTTCCCAATTTCCGGCGTGGCTCGTGTGTATTGTCCTAGGAGCAGTGCTCACTGGCTGCACTCACTGGCTCTTTATTCGGCGGAAACTCCACCTCATATTCCCCTTTCTCACGTATCCCTGCTTGGCCGCGGCATATACCTTCGCGATCTGGCTCATCTTTTTCTGACAGTATGGAGTAGAAAATGGCTACGTTCGATCTTGGAAATCCGGCGCATCGATCGGCTGAGCAATGGGCGAGCGTTGGGATCATGGCGGCAGCAATCCTACTCGGGATTGTCGTCCTCTGGCGGGCCGGCCATCATCCCCGCACGGACGATGCAGAAGTGTTCGCAAACTTGATCGGTATTGCTCCTCAAGTTGAAGGACCCATCATCGAACTCAACGTGCGCGATAACCAGTTCGTGAGGAAAGGCGACTTGCTCTTCGTCATTGATCCGCGTCCATACCAATATGCGTTGGAGAGAGCCGAATCCTCTCAATCTGCACTCGAAGGACAGATCTCCGATGAACAGCGCAAGATCGCTGCGGAGGTGAGCGAAGTGTCCGTCGCCAGCGCCGGTATCGATACGGCGCAAGCCGACGTGAGCCACTGGGAAGCGGCCATCGATCAGTCACAAGCCGATATCTCCAATGCCGAGCAGGGGGTGGCCAAAGCAAAAGCTGAATGGCTTTATGCGAGCAACAACCTCCACCGCGTGGAACCCCTTCTCGAAAAGCAATTCGTTACGGTGGATCAGGTTGACCGGGCACGTAGTTTAGAACAGGCTCAGGCGCAGGCGCTAAAACAGGCCGAGTCCCAGTTGCTTGTCGCACAAGCCGAATTGAAATCGGCCCGCGCACAGTACCAACGTGCCGCCGCGACACTTTCGGAGAGCCGTGCCCGTCACGAGCAGGCAAAACATTCCGTTCTGACGCTTGAGCCACTGGTTAACCAGCGCGGCGAGCGCTCAGCGGAAATAAAGACCGCAAATTACAGTCTCAATAACTGCCGGGTATACGCACCCTTTGATGCCATTGTCACAAATTTGACGATCGCCGAGGGACAATACGCACACGTCGGCCAACAGGTCTTTACGCTTATCGATGCGCGTACCTGGTGGGCTCTAGCAAACTTTCGCGAAGGACAACTTCACCACATCCAACCGGGCATGCCCGCCGTCGTTTACCTAATTTCTCGGCCAAACGAACGTTTTCGGGGGATAGTGGAGAGCATCGGGTACGGCGTTACACCAGACCCCGATGTCATCGGCCGGTTCGAGCAAGGTCTGCCGGATGTGCAGCGAACACTCAATTGGGTCCATCTCGCAGCACGGTATCCGGTGCGAGTTCGCCTGGAGAATTCGTCCGGAGACGCGTTTCGGATCGGCGAAACCGCAGTTGTTACTGTTGAGGGGCATTAGTCGTGGCCACACTCGCGTATCAAAGACCGTCTCTCTCTGACTCGCTCACTTGGGTTCGCGATTTGCTGCGCGAAGAGTTGGCCTTCTACCCAGGGAGAGCCGCTTTATTCGCGCGCATGGTGTTCGCTGCAAGCCTCGTCATGGTGATCAATGAGATTTTTCGAGTACCCTATGGAGCCTACGGGGCAATCTTCGCATTGATCCTTTCGCGCGAACGCCCCCAAGACACGCTACAGGCGACAAAGACAATGATCGTTTCCTTTTCCTGCGCCGCTGTGTATGTACTCGTTGGGGCGATCATTTTCTCCGGAGATCCCACCCTTCGCCTCTTATGGGTATTGCTGACTCTATTCCTGGTCTTCTTTGGCTTGAAGGTAGTATCTAACTACACGGCTGCTGCCCGCTTCGGATATTTGCTGATCATCACAATTCCACTGTGGGACCAGCGGATCACGGCAGAGGACAAGGTCGTACAGACCTTATGGGCGGTGGGAGCGATCTCCTATGCGAGCCTGGTCACCGTCCTCATCGAGTTTGTTTATGCCCGCCTGCAGCGAGTGGATACCCTCACCTCGGCACTCATCGAACGCCTATGGTGCACCGCATCGATGCTTCGCTCCTGGTCGCGAAACTCGCAGACCATCACAAGCGAACATCAGGTTACGCAACTGGCGATTCTTGGTACATCCCGAATGCGCCAGGATCTCCTGCGTTCCGGCTATTCTCCAGAAGTGCTCCAGCAAATGGGTACCGTTGTTGCATTGGTGGGAAGGCTCGTGGATCTTGCCGCAAATCTCCAGGATTTCTCGTCGGAAAGGTTGCGCGCTGATGAACCTGGTATGGATGCCCTTGCTGCACGAATTGAGACTCTTGCCAACGACCTGCTTCTCAAGCGAATTCCCGGCCATCCGGGCGTCACGTCCGAAAACGCTGCCCCGAATGTGCCCATTCTTCGCGAGATGGACAGGACAGTAACTCTGATCTCCGAGGTGCTGGCCGGCTCGGACTCGCCCTCCGGGTATTATCCCCCGCCGGAGAGAGCAGCGCCAGCCAGGCAATTCCTTGTCCCTGACGCGTTTTCAAATCCTGATTACGTACGATTTGCAATACGCGGAGGTTTGGCAGCCAGTCTTTGCTATCTCACCTATAACCTGGTCGCATGGAAGGGGATCAGCACGGCGGTCACGACCTGTTATTTGACTGCGCTCTCAACGATCGGTGCCTCGCGTCAGAAGCAGATCCTTCGCTTCGGCGGAGCATTTGTGGGCGGAGTGATCCTGGGTTTCGGCGCGCAAGTATTCCTGCTGCCGGCGATCGACTCGATCGTTGGCTTCCTTCTCTTGTTCATAGCCGTCTCCATCTTTGCAGCCTGGATTACGACGTCCGGCCCCCGCCTCTCTTATTTCGGTGTTCAGATCGCGGTAGCCTTCTACCTTATCAACCTTCAAGAGTTCAAATTCCAAACCTCGCTGGCCGTGGCGCGTGATCGCGTCGCCGGAATCCTGTTGGGGCTCATTGTGATGTGGCTGGTCTTCGACCAGTTATGGGGAGCACCGGCACTTCGAGAGATGCAGCGGACTTTTGTCTCGTCCCTGCGGCTCTTGGCGCAGCTGATGCGAGCGCCGGTGTCAAGCGATTCGGGTATCGCGATTGAGGAGACATATTCGCTCCGCGATATAATCGCGACGAACTTCGAGACCCTGCGCCAGCACGCCGACGGGGTGATGCTGGAATTCGGGAAGACTCGCGAGCACGACATTGCGGTTCGGTCTCAGCTTCTTAGGTGGCAATTGCGACTCAGAGAGGCGTTGCGCCTGAGAATCGCACTGCTCAAATATCGGCTTCACTTACCAGGTTTCGAGCTTCCCGAGCCATTGCAACGAGGCCAAAAGGCATTTGATACTCGACATGCGGAACGCCTCGAGTCGATAGCCGATAATATCTCGGCGCGGAGGCGTATCGCGCCTGCACAGGAAGAACCGAACGCGCCCATTACCGAAGAGACAATTGACATATTTCGCTCACGCAAAATATGGGCGAACAGTCCCGCAGTCCAGACCTTTCTACCGCTCGTTTCCCGGCTTGAATCACTGCTGAATACGCTCGAACGCGAGATCGAACTGGCAGCTGACAATTAGCAATTGCGATAATTGTATTCAAACGGGTCTCGGAGCGAACGGATTCGCAACGGGCATCTGCTGCGTTGAGAAGTATCGTTTCGTCCGGCTGAGTCGCTCGCGAGAGTTGTGAATCAAACGACAAGATCAGTCAGGAGCAGATCACGATCTAAGGCTCACGGGAAAAGTTGCATTGGTTACCGAATCGAAGCAGCGCGGGCGATCCCGATCTGGTCGTTGTCCTCCACCATGCGGCGTTCGCTGGCTGCGATATCTGGACGGCGCTCGAGCAACGCCGACGGCACACCGGCAGGAATCACCAGAACGGGGAATTGGACCTCCCGCGCGGACGGCAAATTGAATTGAGTCGGGGGTTTTCCAATCAATATGGCAATTGCGTGCTCATACTGAGCATGAGCAACGGTTACCACAATTCTCTAGCCGGCTGGGTGCCAAACTCCCGGCGCCGTCCGGATGAATTCGCCGTGCTCATGCAGCGTTTGCTCTCGAAGCCCGAGGTTCGGTTTTGACTTTCATCGACTTCACAAGGTCGACAGCAGACGCTCCTTCGAGCGATAGTCCGCAGCCGACTTCCCGCACAATGCGCTCTTTCAAAGGTCGAATGAAGTGCACCCGTGTGTTGCGACGCGTCACCTCCGGAGCCTTCAAGTACAACTCGGCCAATTCCCGCGGCCCGATTGAGAGCCTTGCCGTTCCGCACAACTTCGGCAACGACTCCCCATTCCCGTGCAGTGCGCGCCGGCATGGGTTGCGGGTTTAAGAGGAACGCCTCGGCTCGCCCAGCCCCAGCGCGATGGCCTCCATGTGGTGAAGATTCCGTCACCGGGTGCAACGCCGGCAACATAATGGACCACATCCTGGAGGGTTGCCCCCTCGGCAGCCACAAGCACATTGGCGAGCAGCGCATAGTCGGATTAAATATGTGCGCGTCCATCAATCGCTGCGATGACCGGCACACGGATGTTGGCTATGTTTTCCAAAGCCTGAACTCCTTCGTCGTGAATCTTGCTCCAGACCCCGGGATCGGCGACGTCGCCGCAAGATGACCAATCAACATCGGTGATGAACTCCCCGTCTGCACCCGTCGGGATTACGGTCTTGTTCGCTCGATCCTGCGAAATACGGTAGAAGGCCTCGACAAATTCCGTGTGTGTATGTGCGGTCATAACGCACGGCCCGCCGTCGGCATGAATTGAACAACCAGCACGCCGTTGGCGTCTCGCGTCAGCTTTACGATGCGATAGGCAGTGAAGTAGTCAGCTTGAATTGTTTGCATAGAAAGTTTCCTCTCTACTTGGGCAATTCTTCCTCTTTAGTCGACCAGGTCAATGCCATTTGAAGATTTCGGCTCTTTGCGGTTTGAGTAACTGAGAAGTCCACTTCATTCTGTTCCGCAACCGCGCTACAGTCATGCGACGTTCAACACCTCAGGCTCTTTTGTCGAAACTGATATGCGCGCCGCATCCTGTTTGAGCAAGTAAATCGAGATCGCAAGCAGAGCCACATCCTTCATCGTAAATGCGACGTTTCCGACCATAGCTGGGAATCCACCCGCTGATGCCTCCCAACCATCAGGGAGGAATGGAATGATTGTGACTGTAGTGATGAAAGTGAAGACCGATCCAAGAGCACCCAACGCCCCCAGTTTTTTATTCCAGAATCCGGCGAGAATCAGCGCTCCAAACAACCATTCTGAGACACCCAGGAAGTATGTTGCGCCCCTCATCCCAAACACCGGGTACATCCAAAAGATCAAGGGGCCATGCGTAAAAAAGGGGACCAATGCCTTGGCTTCGTAGTCAAACCACTTCTGATACCCGAAGAAGAAGTAGATGATGACCATCGATAGGCGAACCAGGTGATAGTCGAGGTCTTGTTTGAAGAGTCCAAATTTCGCGAGAATCTTGACCAGGAAAGCCATCTCTATGCTCCTTTGTTGGATATTGGTTAGGCGATCGCGAAAGCGAAAGCCAGAACTCAATGGGTCTGGACTCCCGATCCGCTTGATTGCCGGAGCAGATACGGCGATCCGTTCCGGCGGAACAAGCGCCGTTTCTGTCCCTCATCAACCCGTGGCTGTGTGAATTTAGTCCGTATTTCCACCTCGCATTACCCCTCAGCCATTCGCGCACGCTAGCGTCTTCACGGGAACTTCGGATGAAAACAAGGGGGCAAGCGCTTCCTCCAGTGCCTGGACGTGTGTCATCGGATGAACTGCGGCCAAATCAGGCGTCTTATCAAGTGAGGCATGTGTTCCCGTACCAATGACCACGTTCTTGCCACGGGTCTACGCGTCGTACCATCAGGGAGCGTCGCTTCTACCGTCCTGGCGACGATAAAGCGAGCAAAGCCCAAGATCACCTCCGCGCCGCTCTTCCGGTATTCAGCAATATCGAGATCCACCAAGTCCGCAACCATTCGCCTTTTGCTGTGGCACACTCGGGACATGTCGACGCTGACAGGGCCTGTAGCAATGCCGAACTCCTTACTGCTGCAAACGAAAGAAGCTACGCTTGCGCTGTGAATAATGTTTTTACTGGGACGACACGCAATATTCGGGCAGGACCCGCATGTGTATTTGCGCTCGACAAGTGCGCCCCGTTGGCCTTCCGCTGCGAAAGTTTAGGCGGGCGAACTTCGCTCCAGCGCCACTGCCGATAATCACCAGATCGTATTCTTCCAGTGTGCTCCGCAACTGTTTTGGTCCGCTCATGTGTGTCCTCGAAGAAAGCCCGACGTGCGGTAACACGTGGGGTTAGAGAGTGCCAAGACTCGCGCCGCCATCAACAAACAGGGTCTGTCCGGTTATGAACGCTGCCGCATCACTTGCGAAAAAGGCAATCGCCGCGGCAATTTCCGCAGGCGTGGCAAACCGCCGCATAGGCACCTTCGCCAGATATCGCGCTTCGCCGTCACTTCCACGCGCATTGTTGGCGCGGAACAACTCCGTTTCGGTCGGTCCCGGCGCAACTGCGTTCGCGGTAATTCCTTCCGACGCAAGCTCAATGGCCATGGTTCGTGTCACGCTCTCAAGCGCAGCTTTCGCGGCAGCATAGCTCGACCGATAAGCCAATCCCCGGGTTACCAGGCTGGTGATGTTTATAATGCGGCCAAATTCTGCAACTCGCATGCCTGGAAGTAATGCTTGTGTAAGCTGCAGCGCGGGACGAACGTTCAGGTCCATCACGGCTGAGAACGCATCGGGGTCGATCGTTCCGAAATTCTCGTGGCGGGCCAGGCCAACGTTATTTACGATCCCCAAGACGTTACCCCGCGCCACCAGATCACTCGCTACCGCTTGCGTTTGTTGTCGGTCAGCAAGATTCGCTTCAATGAATTCGCCGGGGAAATGTCCTGGTGAGCTTCGCGCTATTCCGATTACGGACCAACCGTCGTTCGCGAGAGTGTCCGCAGCAGCGCGACCTATACCTTTGGAAGCTCCTGTTACCACTATGGATTTGGTCATACGATGCCTTCAGTTTGGAGTACCTCGGCAGAGACTCGTAGAATCTCAGCCGCTTTCGATATTCAGCGCCGCCAAAAGATAGTTCTATCCGGAATTTGAGGGCTTCTGACTGATGCTAGGCTTGCACAGCAGCTTGCATCGATTTGACCAGATCCGCGGCGGAGGCCCCCTCGAGTGAGAGCCCATACCCGACCTCGCGGATAATGCGCTCCTTCAGCGGGTGGATAAAATGCGCACGGGTGTTACGACGCGTGACCTCAGGCTTCTTCAGATAGAGTGCCGCCAATTCTTGGGCCCGTGCAAGAGCTTGACCGTCCGGGACCACTTCGGCAACCACTCCCCACTCCTGCGCTGTCCGGGACGTCACTGGATGCGGATTCAGGAGGAACGCCTCCGCTCTTCCTGCTCCGGCGCGATAACTCCAGGTCGTGAATATTCCATCACCCGGCACGATGCCGCCGGCGAAATGTGGCACGTCATTAAATGTTGCGCCTTCTCCGGCAACTATCACATTGGCAAGGAGCGCGTACTCCGAATGCACATTAGCATGCCCTTCGATCGCGGCGATAACGGGCACACGAATGTTCACCAGATTTTCCAGGATCTGAACACCCTCGTCGTGGACCTGACTCCAGACTTCTGGATCCGCCACATTGCCGAAGGAGGAAAAGTCGATATCGGGGATGAACTCTCCACCTGCGCCTGTGATGATCACAATCTTGTTCGCGCGATCTTGTGCAATGTGATAAAACGCGTCAACGAATTGAGTATGATCTTGCGCCGTGAATTTGAGCGGCCCGCCGTTTGAGTGAAACGTTACGATGAGTATGCCCTCAGCATCACGTCTCATATTCAAGCTGCGGTAAGCCGAAAAGTATGCGGATTCATTTGCTGGCATCGCGATCTCCCAATGAAGCGAGGTAAAAAGCTGTCCTTAAACGTTAAAAGCACCGCGCTTGAGTGTCTCGTACCTTCCCATCAGCAGCGCCTATTCGACCTTGAAGCAACCCAGGAGGAGCTTTACATGAGGTTCCAAGTGCCAAGCCTTAGCCGAGAAGGAACGCCCCTTGGGCGGTTTGTCCTCTTGGTTGCACGCCTGTCGCCAAATCTCACCACTATTCTTAGCTGCTGAATATATTGATTTAGGGGCACTTACAGGTCAGATGCGGCCGGACACGGGATTGGGGTGGATCTTTGTGTCGGAGCGAAGACACTGAGACGCTGGGCCGACGCGGACTCACCGGCTGTACAAATCGGCCCACAGGTGGGGAGGGTCAGGATCGATCGGAGTAGCTCGCATACGGCACCCTGCGATGCAATGCTGCACTTAACTTCGTTGTTTGGCATTGAGAGGGCAGGCCCTCTGATTCAGCAGGCCTGCTAACCAGGTTTAGTTCTCGCCGACAATGGCAGGGTAAAGCAAAAAGTTATCCCCCGTTGCTCTCCCGGGCTTGTCCACAACCTGCCGCCATGAGCCTCAATGATTGAGCGACAGATTGGCAAACCCATGCCGAGCCGATCTGGCTTTGTTGTGAAGAAAGCCTCAAATATCCTATCCGGTTCGGTTAATCCAATTCCAGTATCCGCAATTTCGACATGTACCGTCATTGCTGTGTCCTGGCAGGACTTAACCCGGATCATATTTGGAGCCCTCTCGACAGGATCTATCGCTTCAATTGCGTTCAGAATGAGATTGAGTACCAACTGCTGTAATTGGACACGGTCGCCAAGTACCAGAGGGAGGTTGGGCTCCAGATTCATTTCGGCCTTAATTCGTTTGCGTGCCATCTCGCTGCCAAGCACGTCGAGCACTTCAGAAATGATTTCGTTTAGGTTGACCATGCCTGTCTCGGCGGTCGAGCGGTCAAACAGCGAGCGGATCCGACGGACAATCTGGCCCGCCTCCTTGCCATCTCGAACGATTTGTTCGACGCTTTCCTGAGCCTTGGCCAGATCAGGGGGAACCGCTGAAAGCCAGCGTAGACAAACCTGACCGTTCGTCACTACTGCAGCTAACGGCTGGTTCACCTCGTGTGCAATTGACGCCGCGAGTTCTCCGACTGCAGCCGCCTGCATCGCTCGAGAGAGCTGCTGTTCAGTGCGACGTAACTTCTGCTGCACCTCTTTACCGGCATCAATGTCCACCAGCATCCCATACCAGCGAATGACCTTGCCTTCCGCGTCCTTGAGTGGTTGAGCGATCGCGCGAAACCATCGATAGACGCCGTCATGTCTTCGGAGACGGTATTGAACATCATACGGCTCGCCCGTTTCAATCGTGTTGGACCACGCGCGAGAGGTCGTTTCGGCATCTTCCGGATGGATAACGTTAAACCATTCGGATCCAATCAAATCTTCCAGAGCCATTCCGGTGTAGTCCAAGACTTTTTGGTTCACGTAATTACGCTGGCCTTCAGGATCAGCACACCAGAGAAGCGCTGGAATTGTTTCCACAATCACACTGAGCTCGTGATCACGCGCTCGCCGAGCGTCCTCGACGTGTTTGCGCTCACTGATATCAGAGAGCAAAACGTACCACCGGACAATTCCTCCGCTTGGATCTCGAAATGGCAGGCCGCGGGCGTGAAACCACCGAAATTCACCATTGGCACCAAGAACTCGGTGCTCGACTTCATAGCAACCGCCGGTCGTGACCGAATTGCTCCACGATCTGAGAACTTGAGCGCGATCGTCCGCATGGATAAGGGCTGGCCAGTCCTTCAGTTCATCCAAAGTCTTGCCCGTATACGTCAGAATCGGCTGATTCGCACTTTCAATTTCTCCGCTCGGAGTTAGGGTATACACCAGTCCAGGAATGCTATCGACTACGAGACGAAGGCGGACTTCGCTGGCTCGCACCCTTTCTTCTGCGCGCTTTAGGTCTTCGATATCGGTGTTGGTGCCATACCATTGAATAACCCTTCCCGTTTCGTCCCGCAATGGACTGGCGCGAAACAAGAACCACCGATATTCACCGTCATAACGGCGCAAGCGTGCTTCAATTTCGCCAGGGTCGCCCGTCGCGAGAATCGATTTCCAATAACCGATGAGGCGGCCTAGATCCTCCGGATGAAGCGCGACAGACCAGTTCCAACCTTGTGCTTGCTCGACAGACAGCCCGGTAAATTCCATCCATCTATGATTGAAGAATTCGGCCGCACCGTCAGGCCCTGCAGACCAGGCCAGGCATGGGATCGTATCAATGATCGTGCGAAGTTGATCTTCAGGGGTCTTCATATGCTCGATTACGGACGAACGCTGCAATTCATCGCCAAAGTCTGTCAAGATTCACTGCAACCTACTATTACCCCGAGTTTGTGGCGTCATTAGATTCGTCATCTGGCGCCGATTCGGCGGACTTTTGCAATACAAAACAAAAAGGTCCGCCGGCCTTTCACAAGCTGGCACATAAGCGGCCTAAACGCGCGGCAGATCAAATTGGTGAACATGCTGCAGATTATCCAATGTGATTCCGATCGCAGGGGATGGGCCTGTCCAGTGCAGCTCGCGCTCGCAGATGCAACATGAGAGACGCCGGGCCGGTCACGAATTACCTCATCGAAAGGTGAGGATAGATTTGAAAACAGATGTTTGGCAATACGCGTGCTGTTTAATAACGCAGAGAACGAATGTAATGCCATCGGTGGTAGGTGTCGGTATGTCATACAAGAGTACAAATATATCCCTCGCTGAATGCGCTCAATTGAATTGTGAGAGCGACTCGGGACTCACAGCCCTGCCTAGGCATCTCTGGACGCCCAACTTCGTTCGTCCGGCACAGCGGGCGGAATTGCCTATGCGCAAGCTCGTCCCCGTGGTGAGTTTGCCTCGCAATTTGATCCCTTCGTGCGACGAGTTCCCCAGCCGAATCATGATTATCGGAGATGATGCCAACATTCTTCTGGTTGCCGCTCTTCTACTTGCCTCGGGGTACGAGATCTTGACGTTAGAGGATATTAGTTCCGCCCTAGGTGCATTTGAGTCAGTTTCTGGCATTTCGTTGGTACTGCTGCACTGTAACGCGCCCAAGTCCGAAGCCTGTAAGGCTTCTGTCCGACTACGCACCCGATTCCCTTGGCTGCCTATTGTCCGATTTGGTGGAAAGAGTGAATCATCAGGCCCCGCCGGTCGTTACTTTGACTATCACCACCCCGAGGACCACCCCATCGCAAACCTCATTCGTACCGTGCACGTGCTGGTCGGCCGGTCGGACTGTGACATGGACTAAATCCCTCAATGGCGTCGCGAGTGCTTTGCGAAACCGCTGATTCCTCCAGTCCTCTCTCTTCGATTCGGTTGACCGTTGTCGAAGAGTCGTGATGTCGGCTTTGCGACGTGTAACGCAAATGTGACAAAAGCGCTTCACGTAGCTGGCGTGAGATGGCGTCGCTTGCGAGATACGATAAGGTTTCAAATGGAACGGGGTGTAAGCACGGGCTCTATTCGAGGGCCGTTTGCCGTCCTTCTTCACTCTGATTCTCATGCAAAAACCCATCCAGAGTGTTTTGAAACGCCGGACGTAAGATCCCGAACTTCCTCATCTTGGTGATCAGCGTCGTTCGCTTCAATCCAAGTCGCGCAGCTGCACCATGAGGTCCGCCGATCACCCACCCTGTTGCCTCCAGCGCCTGCAAAATCAACGCTCGTTGTGAATCCGTGAAGGTACATGTTGAAAGGGGTTCCATCTCAATGGGATGTTCATCCGCAGTTGGCAATGGGTTTGGGAAGATGCCATCGTTGGATAGAATCACAGCCCGCTCGACCATGTTCTGAAGTTCACGTATATTACCGGGCCATGGATATGCCGTAAAGGCATCTAAGGTCTTACTTGGTATATCCCGAATCTCCTTTCTGATTCTGCGCGAATAGATATCAACGAAATGCAAAACCAGCTGCTCGATATCCTCGCGCCGTTCGCGTAGTGGCGGCAGAGCTATAGGAAATACATTGAGACGGTAATAAAGATCACTGCGGAACTCGCTTCGCCTGACCATCGCAGTCAAATCGCGATGGGTAGCTGCCACCAGGCGCACATTGATCTGATGAGTTCGACCGCTTCCAAGCCGCTCAAACTCTTGTTCTTGAAGCACGCGCAGTAACTTTGGTTGGAGTGCTAGAGGAAGATCTCCGATTTCATCAAGGAACAGGGTCCCCGTGTCGGCCATTTCGAATCGGCCGATCTTTTGTGTGACCGCTCCAGTAAAAGCTCCCTTTTCGTGACCAAAAAGTTCACTTTCCAATAGATCAAACGGAATCGCCGCACAATTCAGTTTTACAAACGGTCGGCCGGCTCGCGAACTACCGTTGTGAATCGCACGAGCAATTAACTCCTTACCTGTTCCTGTCTCTCCAAGAATCAGAACCGTCGAATCCGTTGGCGCCACTCGTTCCACATCGGCAAGCACCAACTCTAGAGCTGGGCTATCGCCGACGATCTGTTCAAATCGGCGCTCAGACTGGCCCCGTTCAATTATCGGAATTTTGCCAATATGTTCCACCGGTGACACTCCACATACACGTTTTCTCGTGGAACGGGCAGAGCTCAGTATTCAAGTGCGGCTCTCACACTTTGAAGCAACGCCTCATCATCGTAAGGCTTGGTCAAGAACTCGACTGCTCCTGCCCGCATCGCCCGAATGCGTACTTTTTCATCGCCATGTGCAGTGATAAAGATGATTGGAATTCTGTAGTGTTCTGCATTTAATTTCGATTGGAGTTCCAAACCCGACATCCCCGGCAATCGTATATCGAGGATCAAACAAGCAATGTCACGCTTGCGGTCGGAGGCCAGGAATTCCTCCGCATGCGCAAATGCCAGAGCTGGAAAGCCGACAGCCTTCATCAAGCCCTCCAGTGAGATCCTGACCGATTCGTTGTCATCCACAATTGCGACCAATTTCGGCTTTTCCTTATTAGCCATGTTCCCAAGTACTAAACCAGCTGAGTACGAGCCCGCAATTATCCTTTCGTATAATGAGGTCTAGCTAGACACCTGCAAAAAGGAATCCAAAAGGGCGAGAATTGATTCAGAAGCTGGGAGTTGGACTGTTCATTAGACCGAAGCTCGATCCGCGGAAATGACGATGAGAATTGCTATTTGGGGCGGGTGCGCCGGAGCTTTTCTCGCATCAGGACGAGCTCCGCGAGAGAACCAGCGTGCATTTTGTGCATGACCCGAGCGCGGTGAACCTTAACCGTAATTTCGCTTGTGCCCAGTTCCGCGGCAATCTGCTTATTGAGCATTCCCGAAACCACAAGGTCCAGCACCTCCTTCTCTCGCTGGGTCAGGTCATCGTAGTGTTTCTCGAGAGCGGCGATCTCGGCATCTTCACGGCGGTTAATCGAATCGCGAGCCAAAGCCTGTTCCACCGCATTCAGCAGGTCTTGGTCCCAAAACGGCTTCGTCAGGAATTCCACGGCTCCCGATTTCATGGCCTTCACCGACATCGGGATATCCCCATGGCCGGTGAGAAAAATGATTTGAATCGAGCGTCCAGCGGCCCGAAGTTGCTGCTGAAAATCAAGACCGCTGACGCCAGGCAGACTCACATCCAGAATGAGACAACTCGGGCCGTCGGCGGTTTTCACCCTCAAAAACTGTTCAGCCGTCTCAAAGCCATCGGATCGCAAGCCAGCAGACTTCAAAAGCCCCTGTATCGCGGCACGTAGCCTCGGATCATCATCGATAATGTATACGATCGGAGCGCCTGCGGATGCCATGTCCCGCCTTCTAGTGAGTGTCTCCAGAGTTGGGACCGAGCGAAGGATCGGTCAGAGTCCTATACTCATTGATTCCGCGCTTGACCAGTGATTCCTCACTGGCATTCAAGTTGCAACAGTAGTTCGTTCAGAAGCTATGCTCTCAGCCGACATTTCAAGACAGCATCATAGATGAATCGAGTAATTCAATGAAGTACGAGCGATCGGGGTGGGGTGTAAAGGAGAGATCCGAGGACAGGACTCGCCTCTCTGGAGCGCGTATGCTGTACTGAATTGCATGGCCTTCGGCCTACAGCTGTGGCGATGACGGAGCGAATGAAAATCCGGAATGAACGGAGCAGATCGCGAATCATACGCATTCTCGCTGCGTTTTTTTGCCTGGCCGTCAGTCCGCCTGCGTTTTCACTCGATCGCGACCGTGGCATAGTTCAAATGCATTACACGCTCTGGAGCGAAAAGGATGGCGCCCCGAGCCAGATCAGCGCGCTCGCTCAAGCTGAGGATGGCTCCCTGTGGATCGGCTCGGCGGGGGGCTTGTTCCGCTTTGATGGTGTCAGATTCGAGGAATTCAAGCCGCAGCCCGGGGTCGACCTGCCCTCGCATAGTGTGTATTCATTGATGGCGACACCAGATGGCGGGCTATGGATCGCCTTTGAACCAACCGGGATTGGTTTCATCAAAAACGGCACTCTAACAGTCTTCAACCGGCCAGAAGAGCTGCCCCCATCTCCGATTCACTGCTTCGCCCGCGACCTGGATGGGACAATCTGGGCGGGCACCGAGACGGGACTGGTCCGTCGCGAGGGGAATCGCTGGCTCTCTATCGCCCGAGACTGGAACTTCACTCCGGAAATGATCCGATACCTTCTCGTCGATCGCACGGGCATTCTTTGGGTGGCAACCATCAAGCGAGTGGCCTTCCTCAGGCGCGGTTCGAGGACGTTCGAGTTAGGAGGATCAATCGGCACCGGTGTAACTACACTTTCGCAGGCCCCCAACGGGAGAATATGGTTCGCCGATGACAGCAGCGGCGAGGTGGGCCCCGTTCCGATGTTCGGGCGAAACGCACATTCGGAACGCCCATCCATCATTGCTGAGGGTTTGCTTGACTTGTTGTTTGATCGCGATGGCGCATTGTGGATCACGCGCATGGACTCGGGGATTGTACGAATTCGCTACCCGGAGCGACTGTCTTCCAAGGTATATGATCCTCACGATGCCGAAGTTGAGTCCTTCAGAGTCGAGGAGGGCTTTACTGGCGGATTTGCATATACGCTCCTTGAAGATCGAGAAGGAAACATCTGGGTTGGTTGTTCGAATGGGTTGATCCGTCTGCGTCATAACGATGTTGTGACGGTGAATCTTCCGGAACGCTATCAGAAGCTCACGTTGCTTGCCGGAGGTCACGCTGACCTGTGGGTGGGGACGATCTTCCAAAAGCCTCTGCTGCACGTGCAGGGCAGTGAGTTCGCTCCTCAAAAGGTTCTTGGCCATGAAGCCAGCGTACTTCGCGAACCTAGCGGTGACGTCTGGTGGGGGTGTCGCTCGGGCGTGTGGCTCCAGCGCGGAACAAGCTTCAAATTCTTCCCTTTGCCCAGGGAGGCTGTGCCTGACTGGATGTACGACATGATACCCAGCACAGCGGATGGCGGACTATGGATCAGACTCGGGGACGTAGGCTTCGTTCACTTCAGCCAAGGAGCCTGGGACCTTCACGCATGGCCCAAGGGAGTACCGTCGGAAGGCACATTCCACTACGGGCCCAGCGCCAGTTACAGCGATCCGTCCGGCGCTCTCTGGTTGGGATACACCTCGGGCTGGGTCTATCTGCTCAAAGGAGGGCAAGCCACTGCTTATTCGCAGAAGGATGGGCTGAATCTCGGTCGTATCAAAGTCATCCGAGGGCATGGTAGCCACATCTGGGTTGGCGGTGAACTGGGCATTGAGCTCTTCAAGAACGGACGATTCCAACCAGTCAACGGGGCGACCGGTGAGCCTTTGGGTGCGGTTTCCGGCATCATTGAGACTTCCGATGGCAGCCTCTGGTTAAACGAAATGAGGGGGATTGTGGACATTCCGCCCAAGGAGATCCAGCAATTCGTTGCTGATCCGAATCACCGCGTCAATTACCGGCGATTCGATTATCTCGATGGTCTACCTGGCGCTCCCCAGATGAGCTTTACGAATTCAACGTCCGTCGAGGCCAGCGACGGGCGTTTATGGTTCGCCACGGACAACGGATTGGCCTGGATCGATCCGGCACGCCTCGTGACGAATCCCTTGCCCCCGCCGGTTTCGATCCTCTCCATCAGCAGCAAAAACGGTCTCTTGCCGGCAGACAACGCGGCCAGGTTCCCTGCCGGCACACACAACATCGAAATCAACTACACCGCACTAAGCCTGTCTATACCTGAGCGTGTCCAGTTTCGTTACAAACTGGAAGGAATCGACGCCGATTGGCAGAGCATCGGCACGCGGCGACAGGCGAACTACAGCAACCTGGGACCTGGACCATACCGATTTCGAGTAATTGCCTCCAACAACGATGGTGTATGGAACACGGCCGGCGCAGTCCTCGACTTTTCTATTGCCCCTGCTTACTATCAGACTCTTTGGTTCCGCATCGCCTTTAGTCTGGGGGTTCTCGCACTGATCTGGACGCTATATAAATTACGTCTCGGCAGCCTGAAAAGGCGCTCAGCACAATTGGCGGCGATCAACGCGCGACTGGCAGGCGAGATCACCGAGCGAAAGCGAGCCGAGGAAGCCCTTTCGGATGCACAGATGGAGCTTACACGTGTCAACCGCATCATGCTCGTGGGCGAGACGGTAGCATCCATCGCGCACGAGGTGAACCAACCCATAGCAGCGGCACTGACCAATGCCAGAACCGGGTTACGCTGGCTCGCAGCGGAGACACCGAATGTCGGGGAGGCTCGCCAGGCCCTGGAACGCATTGTCAACGACAGCGCATTCGCGGGTGAGGTGGTTCGGCGAATCCGCACTCTTGTCAGTCGGACTCCACTGCGGAAGGAACCATTAAACCTCAACGAGACGGTTCAGGATGTCCTCCTTATTGTTGACGGTGAGATTCATAAGAATGGGATCTCCCTCAGCACGCAACTGGAAGAACGACTGCCGCACGTCTTGGCTGACCGCATTCAATTGCAACAAGTCATGCTCAACCTCATTAAGAATGCGATTGAAGCGATGTCGGCGCAATCACCGCGGGAGCTTACGATTACCTCGGAGGAGGACCGATCGGACGGAGTCATGATCGCTGTGAAGGATTCAGGCTCGGGATTCGATCCTAATGATCTTGGCAAGTTCTTCACTCATTTTTACACCACAAAACCTGAGGGCATGGGCTTGGGCCTGGCAATCTGCCAATCGATCATTGAGGCACATGGCGGCCGGCTGTGGGCGA
>Ga0207109_1070_pt2 | contig 24437 bp, 19 predicted proteins | sample Alteio_BWMinHeat_73_FD_153584 | JGI IMG/M metagenome (GOLD analysis project Ga0207109, IMG submission 153584) | Enriched cells from forest soil in Barre Woods Harvard Forest LTER site, Petersham, Massachusetts, United States -... | ecosystem: Environmental > Terrestrial > Soil > Temperate forest >... | reverse complement strand
TGCGTCACGCGAACGTCGAGCACTATTATTTGCAGCCGGTGAGCAAGACGTTCCACGGGCGCGACGTTTTTGCGCCGATCGCGGCTTGGCTGGCGAAGAGCGGCCAGACGGCGAGCATGGGAGAAGAGATCACCGATCACAAGAAGTTTGCGATGCCGCGACCTAAGGCGGCGGATGGCGCGATGAAGGGCGTCGTGATGCGCGTGGATAACTTCGGGAATTTGATTACCAATTTCCGCGAAGAGGATTTATCGGACGAAGCGAAACAGTCGGGCAAAGTTGGATTTCAGGTTGGGACGCACGCGGTGTCGAAGATGGTCGATACGTTTGCTTCGGGCGGCGCGGGCGAAGCGATCGCTTACGTAGGGTCGAGCGGATACATCGAGATCGGTGTGAACAAAGGCAGCGCGGCGAAGACGTTGCAGCTGGGGCGCGGAGCTGCGGTCACACTGACGAAGTAAGATTTATGTGCGAGCTGCTCCCTACTGTGCTGGCGGAGCCCATGTCGGCGCCTCTTCCCTTTTTAGCGCGTTAAATCCATCACTGCCATTTGGGAACGTGTGCGTGGATCGAGCCAGTCGCGCCAAGCATCTCCTAACAAATTGAATGCGAGCACGGCCAGCATCACGGCGAGCGCGGGAAAAATCACGAGGTGCGGCGCGTCGAAAAGATGGCTCCGCGCGTCGTTGAGCATCGCGCCCCAGCTCGGTGTCGGTGCGAGAACGCCGAGACCTAGGAAGCTGAGCGTCGATTCGGCGAGAATCGCCCCAGCCATGCCGATCGTCGCTTGAATCAGAACCGGCTGCAAAATATTGGGGAACATGTGACGCGCGAGGATGCGCACGTGCGACGCGCCGAGCGAGCGCGCAGCGAGAATAAATTCCAGCTCTTTCACTTTCAGAACTTGAGCCCGCGCTAGCCGCGCGTAACCTGCCCAGCCGGTGATGACCAGCGCCATGATGACTTTGCTGATGCCTGGGCCAAGAAACGCGGCGAAGGCTATGGCGAGAAGAATTCCAGGGAAAGATAAAAACGCGTTGATGAGCAGTAGGTTCACGAAGCGATCAAACCAGCCACCGGCGTAGCCTGCGAGCATTCCGATCAGCAATCCCGTGATTCCGCAGCCGCAGACGACGGAAATCGCGACCATCAGCGAGATGCGCGCGCCGTAGATTGTGCGCGAGAGCGTGTCGCGACCGAGCTCGTCGGTGCCCATCCAATGCGCGAATGAAGGCGGCTGGAGGCGCGACGGCAAATCCTGCGCGGCGGGATTTGCGGGAGCGATCAACGGCGCGAACAGTGCGACGACGAGCAGAAATACCGCGACCGAGAATCCGACTCGCGCGAGCATGCTCTGGCGGAGAAACTGCCGCAACTCGGTGAGCGCCTTCACGACAGCCTCACGCGCGGATCGATTACCGAATACAGAACGTCGGTGAGGAGATTGACGAGCACGTAAGAAAGCGAAATCACGAGAATGCAACCCTGGAGCAGCGGATAGTCGCGCGCGGAAATCGCTTGCACGGTAAGGCGGCCTATTCCCGGCCACGAGAAAATTGTTTCGGTGACGATGGTGCCCGCGAGAAGCGTGCCGAATTGCAGGCCGAGGATTGTGATGATGGGAATCAGCGCGTTGCGAAACGCGTGGCGGAAGAGAACCGCGCTAGTCGAGAGCCCTTTGGCGCGCGCCGTGCGGACGTAGTCGCTTGACAATTCTTCGAGCATCGAACCGCGCACCATGCGTGTCAGAATCGCGGCAAGAGCGGCGCCGAGAGTTGCCGCGGGAAGAATGTAGTAGGTTGGGCCGCCGCGACCTGAGACGGGTAGCAATCCGATCTCAATCGAAAAAATCAGGATCAGCACGGGGCCCAGCGCGAAATTCGGAAACGCGAGTCCGAACAACGTGAATAAGCCGACGGCGCGGTCGGCGGGTTGTCCGCGGCGGTATGCAGCAAGGATGCCGGCCGGAATCGCGATCGCGGCACAAACGGCGAGCGCGAGAAATGCCAGGCTCAGCGTCGCGGGGTAACGATCGAAAATAATTTGGCGCACGGGAGCCTGAAATTTGAACGACTGGCCTAGGTCGGCGTGAGCGAGTCCTTTTAGATAGTGGCCGTACTGGGTGAGCAGCGGCTGATCGAGACCGAGCGAGTGCCGCAACTGCACGATTTCGCCGGGAGCCGCTCCTTCTCCCAGCATTTGCTCGACGGGATCTCCAGGCACAATGTGGATCATCAGGAAAACGAGCGTGAGGACGAGCCACAGCGCGGGTAACGCAAGAAGAAGTCGTTGCAGCAGATGGCGCGCCATCAGCGAGTTCGCGCAGCGGGATTGGGATGAGTTTTCACGGCTTCGGGGGCGGAAGCTGCGTCTGAAATAACGATCGAAGAACCTGCGCCATTTGAATTACTTGCAGCGGCAGCGCTGCCCGTGCTCGCCGTCTTTGCTTCTGTCGCGATCGGCAGAACTCGTTCAATTTTCACGCGAGCAACGCGGCGACCGTCCATTTCTACGACGGTGAAGCGATATCCGTCGTACTCAAAATTTTCACCGCCGCGCGGAATGAAGCCGAGCTGATCCAAAACGAATCCACCGACGGTCGCGTAGGCTGGATCATCGGGCAATGTGATGTTGTACTGCGCGTCGAGATCACGCACGTTCAGAGCCGCGTCGAAAACAACCGCGCCGTCGGCCAGCTTTTGCGGACGCTCGACGACGTCGAACTCGTCGTGAATCTCCCCGACGACCTGCTCGAGAATATCTTCCAGCGTCACAAGTCCAAGGATGCTGCCAAATTCGTCCACGACCAACGCCATTCCGACGCGATGGTTCCTCAACTCCACGAGGAGTTCGCCGGCCGGCTTCGTTTCGGGGACGATCAGAACTTCGCGCAGAACCCTGCGCAGGTCGAATGACGCGGGCGCAAGATTTTCTTCCAGGCGGCGTTCGCGATCGAGCAAAACCCACATCATGTCCTTGATGTGAACGAAGCCGAGAATCTGATCTTCGGAGCCGCGGTAAACGGGAATGCGTGAACGCTGCGTCGTCGCGAAGGCGCGCATCACTTCGTCGATGTTGGCTTCGACGGGAAGCACGTGCATGTCAGGACGCGGGACCATGATTTCGCGCACCTGCACTTGGCCGAGCTCAATCGCGCTGGAGATGAATTTTTCTTCGCCGGGCGCGAGCAGGCCGCGCTCGCGCGCCTGCTGGATTTGAATTTGCAGTTCTTCGGTAGAATGCACCGAGCCGTGGACGGCAGGTTCGGTCACGCCGAGAGCGCGCACAATCGCGCTGGATACGCCGTCGAGCAGGTCGATCGCCCAGCGAAATGTCCTAAGGAACCAGGAAAACGGGCGGGCGATGAGCAGCGCGACGCGTTCGGCGCGCGCGAGGCTGACGGTCTTTGGGACGAGTTCGCCGATTACAACGTGAAGCGCGCTAAGCATCGCGAACGCAAGCCCCAGCGCGATTCCGTGCGCGATCAGCGCAGCGCGAGCCGAGGTCGTGCCCGCGAACAGCGGCTGCAACATTCCGGCGAGCGTGCTCTCGCCGAGCGCACCGAGCGCCAAACTTGTCAGCGTGATGCCGAGCTGAACGGCGGAAACAACCCGATGGAGGTCGGTGAGCAGCGACTCTACGACGCGCGCCCGCGCGTTGCCCTTTTGGATGAGCTGCCGCACGCGCGAAAGTCGCACGGCTACGAGCGAAAATTCCGCAGCCGCGAAAAATCCATTGAGCGCGATGAGCGCGAGCACGCCAATCAAGCGCACCGCAAACATATGAGCTAGGCCTGCCCCCTGTGGGCATTGTACCAGCCCAAGATGGGCGAGGCCGTTCGACGCCGCACTTTGTTCCTGCGAAAAACGAAGGCACGGAATTGTGGTCAAACATCGAAGAACAAAAGGGTTACGAGATCATCCGGTGCCCGCTGTCAACTCACGGCGCCTCTAACCTGTTCAGAATCACATCCTTGCATACTATCGCCGTGCAACTCCCTTGGAATCACATCCTTGCGCAAAACACCCGGGGGGAGGGTCAGGTTGCACCCCTTCCGTCGCTCCTCTAAACTTTGATTTTCGCGACTCTGTCTGGAACCCGCAGGAGCCCGCTTGCGAACTCTGCTTCGCGTTCTGCTCGTAATCGTCTGCATCGTCGTCGTGATCGTGGGCGCTGTTCTGTGGCGTTACGTTTACCGTCCGCTGCCGCAGCTCGACGGCAACCTTAGTCTTCCAGGGCTGCAAAAAGATGTGATCGTCGAACGCGATCACTGGGGCGTGCCGCACATTCGCGCCAGTTCCGTTGAAGACATGGTCGAGGCACAGGGTTACGTCATGGCGCAGGACCGGCTGTGGCAGATGGATTTGCTGCGGCGCGTGGCGCGCGGGCAGCTTTCGGAAATTCTTGGGCCCGCGACCATCAATATTGATAAGCAATTTCGCACGCTTGGTTTTGGGCGCGCCGCGGAGCGCGATTGGGGACTCGTCGATCCGACGACGCGCATTCTATTCGAGGCGTACGCGCGCGGCGTGAATCGATTTATCGAGCAGCATTCGGATGAACTGCCGATTGAGTTCACGCTGTTGAAATACAAACCGGTGCCGTGGACGCCGACCGACACATTGGTGATTTCGGGCTACATGTACGAAACGCTGACCGACACTTGGGAAGAAGAGATCGATCGTGCGAAAGTTACCGATAAAGTCGGCGCGGATCGAGCGCGGGAGCTTTTTTCTGCGGACGCGGCGATGGATCACTATGTCGTCGGCGATCCGAACGTCAGCAACGATGGTTCGCAGCGATCGCATCTCGATCCTGACAGCGACGACGATGATGATGACGACGATGACATGGAACCGGACGGCGTCCTCAAGGCGAACGCCGTTACGCCCAACGATGCGGCACCGCCGATGCAATCGGAATCCGCGCCTGATTTGACGACGGCCCTGGCAAATTCCGTGGTCGGCTATATTCGCGATTCGCAATCGGAAATTCGTCACAGTTTGGGCAGCAACAATTGGGTTGTATCGGGCGATCACACGGCGACCGGAAAGCCGCTACTCGCGAACGACACTCACCTCGAGCTTTCGATTCCGCCGATCTGGTACGAAATTCATCTCACCGCACCCGGATGGAACGTGAAAGGTTTCACGCTCCCCGGCGCGCCGTTCGTCGTCATCGGGCACAATGATCACATCGCGTGGGGATTCACAAACAACGGTGCGGACGTGCAGGACCTCTACATCGAGACGTTCAATCCGTTGAACGCCGATGAATATTCGGTGAACAAAAAGTGGGTGAAGGCGCAGACGATCGACGAAGTGATCAAGATCAAAGATCGCCCGGATGAGCATCTTCCGATTGTGATTACGCGGCACGGACCGATTGTGCGTCGTGAGAACGGAAAACCTTATGCGCTGCGATGGACGGCGACGGAGCCCGGAGGCCTGTCGAACGTTTACAACTGGCTTGGCAAAGCGCAGAACTGGGATGAATTCCGCAGCGTGATCAAGAAAGTGTGGGGACCCGCGCAGAACGCGGTGTATGCCGACACGCAAGGCAACATCGGCTACGTGATGTCTGCGCGTGTGCCGATTCGCAAAAAGGGACACGGCGAAGTTCCGGTGCCGGGCGACACCGACGACCACGAATGGACGGGCTATATTCCGTTTGAACAGTTGCCACAAGCGCTCAATCCTGACAGCGGGTTGATCGCGACAGCGAACGCACGCGTTGTCGGTCCAGCGTATAAGCCGTATCTCACCGACCGGTGGGAAGAGCCGTATCGGACGGCGCGCATTTACGATCTATTGCTCGACAAACACGACTTGCGGCCGAGCGACATGCTGAAGGTGGAGACCGACACCTACAGCTATCCGCACGTTTTTCTTGCCGATCAACTAATCGCGGCTGCGAAGACGGTTACTCCGCAGGATGATCGCACGAAGAAATTGATCGAAGGATTGAAAGATTGGAACGGAATCGCGGATGCGGATTCGTCCGAGGTTACATTTTTGGTGCGGTTTCGGCGAACGGCGCTGAATTTATTGCTGGACCCTTATCTAGGCAATGACACGAATCTTTATCGATGGCGTGCGACGACTTTTCTGCAGAAGACGTTGACGGAGCGGCCGTCGAAGTGGCTGCCATCGAGATACAAAAGCTACGACGATTTGTTGATCGCGGCGGCCGACAGCACCGTCGCAAAGATTGCGGAAGAAGCGAAAAGTTCGCGCATTGAAGATTGGCAGTGGAAGAATTTCAACGCGCTCGAAATGTTGCATCCGATCGGGCGCGACGGTGTTTTAAAGAAATGGCTGAGCATCACTGGGAAGCCGCAGTCTGGCACGAACTACAGCGTGCGCGCGGCGACGCCACGGCATGGACCAGCGATGCGCTTCGTGGCCAACCCGGCGGACTGGGATCAGTCGATTTTGCTGATACCGGCCGGACAATCGGGACAACCTGGCAGCAGCCATTACGCGGATCAATTTGATTATTGGTATGAAGGTCGGCCGATTTATGCGCCGTTCAGCGATGCCGCGGAACTGAAGGATCGAAAGCACGTTCTCACGCTGAAGGCGGCGCAATGAGGCCGATGCAAGTGGCTCGATCCTGGTCGAGCGCGACACTTCCCTTCACCGAAGAAATTTATGCCTGAACTTCCTGAAGTCGAAGCGGTTGCGATTTCGCTGCGGCCACTCGTCGTCAAGCGAAAGATTCGCAGCGTCGAAGTGTTTCATCCGATCGCGGTACTGCCGCAGTCGGCGGCGCACGTTTCCGCGCTACTTACGGGTCGTCGCATCGAATCCGTACAACGCAAAGGAAAGTATCTTTTTCTTGTGCTCGACAACGAAGCGGCGATCGAAATGCATTTTCGTTTCGACGGGCATCTCATTCATCTGGCGGATGCGAAGGAAGTCCAGGCGCGCGCGAACAAGAAGACGGATGAGGGCGTACACGTCGATGTTGCCCTCGAACTCGATAAAGGAGTCATCGCGTTCGCGGATGGCCGTCACCTGGGTCGCGTTCACGTGTGGAAATCGCTCGCCGACTGCCCGCCTTATAACGAGCTCGGCATCGACGCGATGTCGCTCGAGTTCACCGCGAAGGCGTTTACGCAGCTTTTGTCGAAGTCGCGACGCCCGCTGAAGGAATTTCTGCTCGATCAGTCGCGAATCGCCGGCGTCGGAAACATTTATTCGTGCGAAGCGTTGTGGCACGCGAGGATCAGCCCGTTTCGGCTGGCGAATTCGCTCAAGCCTGCGGAGGCGCGGGCGCTATTCAAAGCGATCGTGTCGGTATTGCGCCGTGCTTTGCAGCTTTGCCTGAACCCGCCACCCGATTTCCGCGACGCTGAATGGTGGTTTCAGGGAATCGAAGGAATTTTGCGCGTCTATCAACGCGAGGGCGAGCCGTGCCGGCGCGACGGTCACCCGATCAAGCGAACGACGAAAGGCAATCGGTCGACATATTTCTGCGCTCACTGCCAGAAGTAGCACAACGCGCAAAATCAGCTTGCGCGACGTTTACAAATCTCTGCGAACTCCCGTAATCTCATAACATCAGCGATGCGTTGAACAGCAAAAGGGATCGCGATTGCTGGAAATGGTTCTTCGCGATGGATGCCAGGTATTGTCCTGATTTCGCGTGACGCAAGATATTTGAGGCAACTTTGAATACAACTCCGATAAAGAAGCCCGAGCCGGCGAAAAAACCGGATTTTGAAAAATCGCTCGGAAGACTCGAAGAAGTCGTGCGCCGGCTGGAGTCTCCACAGCTTTCTCTCGACGACGCGATGAAGCTTTTCGAGGAAGGCGTCGAGCTTTCGCGCGAGTGCCAGAAACAACTCGAAGAAGCGGAAGGCAAAGTCGAAATTCTGCTCAAGAAGGCCGACGGCAAACTCGCCGCACAGCCGTTCGATCCCGAGCGTGAGCCCGAACTGTGAGCACAGCAAAAACGCCAGCTGCTGCAACTCCCGCCCCGACATCGTCGTCGAAGTTGCCCGAATTCTTTGAAGAAGATCGCATCGCGGTTGATGCGCATCTCGAGAAATTGCTTCCGTCGGAAGCCACGCAGCCGACATCGATTCACCAGGCGATGCGCTACAGCGTTCAGGCCGGAGGAAAGCGCATCCGGCCGATTCTGGTGCTCGAAACGGCACGAATCTTTGAATCCGACATCACGCCGGCGCTGCATCCGGCGTGCGCAATCGAATTCATTCACACCTATTCGTTGATTCACGACGACCTTCCCGCACTGGACAATGACGATCTTCGTCGTGGCAAACCGACGAGCCACAAGAAATTCGGCGAAGCTACGGCAATCCTGGCGGGCGATGCACTGCTGACGCTTGCGTTTGAAGTTGTCGGGGCTGCGCCAGTCGATGCAGAGCGCCGCGTGGCCATGTTGACGGAAATCGCGACGGCCGCCGGTACCATCAACGGCATGGTGGGCGGGCAGGTTGCCGATCTCGAGGCTGAAGGCAAGCCGGTCGCGAAGAAGATGCTCGAGTACATTCACCGCTCGAAGACGGCGGCATTAATTCGCGCTTCGGTGACGGCCGGCGCGCTTTGCGTCGGCGCGCCGAAGGCCGAAGTCGCACGACTGCGCAAGTTTGGCGAAAACATCGGATGGGCGTTTCAGGTGACCGACGACATTCTCGACGTCGAAGAATCCTCGGCAGCGCTGGGCAAAACTGCGGGCAAAGATGTCGCTCAGCAAAAAGCGACCTATCCAGCCGTCTACGGTCTCGAGCGTTCGCACGAAATCGCCAACGATCTTGCTACGCGCGCCATCGATGGACTTGCGCCGTTCGGCGAAAAGGCCGACCGGCTGCGATCGATCGCGGAATTTCTAGTGCTCCGGCGCACCTGAGCCACGCGTTTGTCACCGAAGACGCGCAAAATTCGACTTGATCAACTTTTGTTCGATCGCGGCTTGGCCGATTCCCTTCCAAAAGCACAAGCGTTCATACTCGCCGGCGAAGTATCTGTGGACAATGTGCGCCTCGACAAGCCGGGCACGTCGGTTCCGGACTCCGCAAAAATCACCGTTTCAAGCCGGACTCCAAAATTTGCCAGCCGCGGCGGAGAAAAGCTGGAGGGCGCGCTCGAAGATTTCTCAATCAATCCTGCGAAACAAATCTGCCTCGACGTCGGTGCTTCCAACGGCGGCTTTACCGATTGCCTGTTGCAACGCGGCGCGATGCGCGTTTACTCCGTTGACGTGAACATTGGCCAGCTCGCTTGGAAGCTGCAACAAGATCCGCGCGTGATCAAGATCGAGCGCAACGCTCGCGATCTACGCGCCGAAGATATCGCGGAATCCGTCGACCTCGCCGTCATCGACGTTTCTTTCATTTCTGCGGCGAAGGTCATCGTTCCGGCAGCCGCGGTGCTGAAACCGAACGCCGATCTACTCGTTCTTGTGAAACCGCAATTTGAGCTGCCCAAGCAAGACATTCCCGCTGGTGGCGTAGTCACGGATTCGGAGCTACATCAAAAAGCAGTAGAAAAAGTCCGCATCGCCGCCACCGTTGCCGAACTCGAAATCCTCGGCGTGACGCCCAGCCGCCTGCCCGGCGCCGAAGGCAACCAGGAATACTTTCTCCACGCGCGCAAAGCCGGAGCCTAGGTTAGAATCTCAATCATCCATGCAGACGACCGGCCCTTTCAAAAAAATTGGCATCATCTCGCGCCCTCGGCGGTCGAACCTTGCCGCCGTCGTGCCGCCGCTGATTGATTGGCTCAAGGGTCGCAAGCTGGAAATTTATTACGACACGGAGTCGGCAGGCGTTTTGCCCGATCCGTCGAAGGGTTTGTCGCGCGAAGAAGTTGCGGATAAGTCGGAATTACTGCTCGTTCTCGGCGGTGACGGCACACTTCTTGCCGCCGCGAAAGTCGCCGCGCCGCTCGGCATTCCAATTCTTCCGATCAACATGGGCAGCCTCGGATTTCTCACCAGCTTCAAAGCCGACGAAATGTATTCCGCGCTGGAAGACACGCTCGCGTGTCGCCTGCCGTTGAGCGAACGCGTGATGCTCGACGTCGAACTCATTCGCGACGGGCGCGTCATCGAGCGGCAGACCGTCGCCAACGAGTCCGTCATTAATAAAGGCACACTGGCGCGCATGATCGATCTCGAACTGATCATCGATAACGAATTTGTCGCGCGGTATCGCGTCGACGGACTGATCGTCGCGACGCCGACCGGCTCGACCGCGTATTCGCTGTCAGCCGGCGGACCGATCGTGCATCCATCCGTCGAATCCTGGATCATCACGCCGATCTGCCCGCACACGTTGACCGATCGCCCCGTCGTGATTCGTGATTCGTCGATCATCGATGTGCATCTTTCCGCCGGCACGGAGTCGGTTTTTCTTACGCTCGACGGGCAAACCGGTATTCCGATGCACCAGTCCGATCGTGTACGTATGACGCGCTCGAAGGAAAAGTTGAAACTGATTCAACCCGTGAAGAAATCTTATTTTGAAATTTTGCACAGCAAACTGAAGTGGGGAGAAAGCTGAGGCTTTCTGCTTAAGAGGGATTTCAGAGGCGAGATTGGAACAAACTCACTGCTAGTAGACTTGCCCGCGAATTAAATCATCGAACGCTTCTCGTCTTCGTATCACTCGATACCGCGAACCTTCAACCAATACTTCCGACGCACGACAGCGCCCATTGTAATTTGACGATTGGCTCATTCCATACGCTCCGGCAACCCAAATCGCCAAGACATCGCCGGGGGCAACGGGATCCAACGGCCAATCGTGTAAAAAGCAATCGCCAGATTCGCAAACAGGACCGACAACATCGACGCGCTGGCGTCCGCCGCGTTCGCCGCTTTGCGTGACGCGCGTGATTGGATGCACTGCACCATACAAAACGGGGCGCATGAGGTCGTTCATCGCGGCATCGACCACGACAAAAGTTTTGCCGCGACTTTCCTTCACGTAGAGAACTCGCGTCAGCAGTACGCCCGCCGGCCCGATGATCGTGCGTCCTGGCTCGAGCAAAAGATGCGTGTGCAGCGACTCGAGAATTTGCGCGATCATCCGCGCATACGCTTCGCGAGCCGGCGGCTTTTCATTCGCATACCTCACGCCCAGGCCGCCGCCAAAATCGAGATAACGCAACAGAATTCCGTGACTACGCAAATCGCAAAAGTACGAAGCCAGTCTCTGCAACGCTTCACGAAACGGATCAAGCGACACAATCTGCGATCCGATATGCACGCTAATTCCCTGCCAACAAATCCAGTGCGAATCGGCGTGGGCCAAATACAGGCGCCGCGCCTCTTCCCAGGTCATTCCGAATTTGTGTTGATAGCGCCCCGTGGAAATGTGCGGATGGCCACCGGCCTGCACATCGGGATTTACGCGAATCGAAACCCAGGGCAATGCATTGCCGCGCCCGACATGCCGTGATGCCTCGTCGAGCAAAACTTCGAGTTCCGATTCCGATTCAATGTTGAAGAGCAAAATGCCAGGCCGATCGCCGCCGCGCTTGCTCTTGCGATTTGCAGTCACCCGATATTGCAGCGCCTCGCGAATCTCTTCGCGACTCTTGCCTATGCCGGAAAATACGATACGATCGCCGCGGACGCCGATCGTTCGCAGCATTTCAAGCTCGCCGCCAGAAACGATGTCGAAGCCATTTCCAGCTTTCGCGAGATGCTTCAAAATCGCGAGGTTGCCGTTGGATTTCACCGCGAAGCACAGCGTGTGCGGCAACGAACCGAGGCCGCGATGCAGCTCAGCCTGCGCCTCATCGATCGCAGCGCGACTGTAAAGGTAAGCCGGTGTACCGATTTTGTCGGCGACATCGACCAGGCGAACCCCTTCACACTCGACGGCTTGCGTCGCGCCCGAGGAACCTTCGCGTTTACTCTGCTTCTTCCAGGAAAAATGAGGAGTGAATGTCGCCGGGTCCACAAACGACAACTTCTTTGTCGTCGCTTCGCTAGGGTTGCTCATCGCACCTTGAGCACTACAAGCGTTCGGTCGTCGGAAAGCGGCGCGCTGTGAGAAAACCAATCGACGTCATCAAACACACGGTCGACCAACTCGGACGCAGTGCGTTCGTGATGATCTTCGACGATTTTGCGCAGACGCTCCATCCCGAAAAACTGTCCCTCGCTGTTTGCGGTTTCAGCGATTCCGTCGGAATGGAACACGAGAATATCGCCGGATTCGAGCGTAACGCCCCACTCATCATAGGTGACGTCTTCAAAAATCCCGAGTGGAAAACCGGTGAGCTCGATCTTGCCGCAACGACCATCCTTATAAAGCAAAGGCTGCGACTGTCCAGCATTGGCGACGCGCAGCTTGCTTCGGCCCTTCTGCCACGTTGCAAAACACGCCGTCATGAATCGGCCTTCGATGCGCCGCTCCCCGACGATCTGATTCATCTGCTTCAGCATTTCGGCCGGTTGCAATTTCTGCGGCGCAAGGCTGCGCATGATTCCGATCGCAACCGCTCCATAAAGCGCAGCCGCGGTGCCTTTCCCGCTCACGTCACCGAGCGCGATTCCCAATTGTTGCGGTCCATATCGCAGAAATTCGTAGAGGTCGCCGCCAAGTTCGCGCGCCGACAAATACCGCGCCGCCATATCCAATCCGTATTCTTCGGAGGACGACACCGACCGCAGCAACGCGCCCTGAATTCGCTTCGCCGCCTGAAGATCACGATCGAGGCGCGCTTCATCCCGCGCTACTTTCTCGTAAAGCCGGGCGTTCTCGAGCGAGACCGCAAAATTCGCCGCAAGAATCGAGAGCGTTTGCACATGGTCTTCGGTGAAGTAGTTAAGCTGCGGGCTCTCGAGATCAAGCACGCCGATCACACGCCCTTTGTGCATCATCGGAATCGCGAGCTCGGAGCGCGTCTCAGGGTTCGCCATGACGTATCGCGGATCGGCTGTCACGTCCGGCACAAGGACCGGCTCTCTCAGCGTTGCCGCTGCGCCGACGATGCCTTCGCTCGCGGCCGCGCGCATTTTTCCCTGCGCTCGTTGTCCGTGCTTCACATCCACGCGATGACGAAAAACTTTCTGGTCTTCGTCATAGAGCATGATGCTCAGAATTTGGTAATCGATGACGCGCTTGGTTTGTTCGGCGGCGCGCCGCAGCAACTCTTCGACGTCGAGAATCGAGCTCGTTTCGCGCCCAACTTCGTTGAGCAGCAGCAACGTCTCAGCTTGCGCGCGCACGCGCTCAAAAAGCCGAGCGTTTTCGACTGCGACTGCCAGACGGCTCGCCAACAGCGTGAGGATGTTTTGCTGTTCGCGCGTGAAGTATTCCGGATGCCGGCTTTGAATATCGAGCACGCCAATGCATTTCCCGCGCAGCATCAGGGGCACGGCTAATTCCGACCGCACATCGTCCACCGCGTGGATATATCGCGGATCGTGCAGCGTGTCGCCAACACGAACCGGGTGGCCAGTCGCCGCGGCGGTCCCGCTAATTCCCTGCCCAAGCGGAATGCGCAGATTCGCCGCCAGGTCCGGCGGATAACCGATCGAGAAGCGATGTTTCAAGTACGAGCCATCGCCCTCGAACATCAGAACGCCAAAAATTTCGTAGTCGATGTGCCGCTTGATCAACGCCGCGGAGCGCGCCAAAACTTCGTCGAGATCGAGCGACGCGTTGACCTCTTCGCCGATTTCGGCGAGCGTGGCCAGAACTTCGGCGGAGGTCTCCGCTCCGGCGTTTTCAGCCAGCGTACCCGTTTGTGATTCGCGGGGATTCATCGAGGCTCATTATAGCAGGCGATACGGAGGTGCAAGACGTTCGATTGACCTATGTTGAAAATTGGTCGCCGTCGTACTTTTGCCGCATTTTTAGCGGCCGTTTCGCGTTGGCGGCCCGTTCAACTGGATTTCGCGCTGGTTCCCAGGGAGAGCACGGCGACCTCGGGCATATTTCGATATCGTTCGGCGTAGTCGAGTCCGTAGCCGACGACAAATTCATTCGGAATCGTGAAACCGACGTAATCCGCGTGGACTGCCGCGATGCGGCGCTCCGGTTTGTCGAGCAAAACGGCGATGCGAATTCGTTTTGGCTTGCGCTGTTCGAATACGCGGAGCAGGTACTGGAGCGTCATGCCCGTGTCGAGAATGTCTTCCACGATGATGACGGTTTTGCCTTCGATGCTCGAATCGAGGTCGCGCGTGAGACGAACCTGGCCCGACGAATGCGTGTCGGTTCCGTAGCTCGAAACCGCGATGAAGTCGAACGAAACTTCGCCGGAAATCTGCTTCCCGAGATCGGTCAGAAAAAATACCGCGCCTTTCAGAACGCCAACCAGATGCAGCGGCTCATCCGGGAAGTCCTTCCGGATCTCTCGCGCAATTTCGGTGATGCGCTTCTGTACCCGCGCGCGGGAAATCAAGATGCGGAGGCTCTCTCCGTTCTTGTTCTTTCGCGGCGACGACTTCGCCGATTTTTTTTTCTTCGCCATGGCCGACCTTTTCGTGGAACCGAGACTCTAGCTCACGCCGCCAAGTTCGGCAAGGCAGGAACGCAGCGTGGCGGGTATTGCAGGCGGCGAGGCGTGCTTTAAGATGGATCGCGGAGGCACTTTTCACGTGAACGCAACCCCTTCACCGCCCGAGCCGTGGCTGCGCGGCACGCTCACTGAAGTTAGCGCCGTTCCGCGAGCCGTGCTGCACGCGCTCGAATTAGCCGACGAAGATTTGAGGAAGTGGGGCGCGTCACTCTCCGACGCGGAGCTTAATGCGCAACCTCACGGCCTGCCTTCGATCGCGTTTCAGCTTCGGCACATCTCGCGCAGCATCGATCGCCTGTTGACCTACGCCGAAGGAAAGCCACTCTCTGGCGAACAGCTCGACGCGTTGGGGCAAGAATCGCAACCCGATGCATCAGCTCAAGACCTGTTCGATGAATTGTCGGCATCGCTCACGATGGCCGCGGCTCGCATCCGAGCGTTGGCAAAATCCGATCTCGAGCAGCCGAGATCGGTCGGCAAGAAAGCCTTGTCAACTACTCTCGGCGGCCTTCTCGTTCATGTTGCCGATCACACGCAACGTCATGTCGGCCAAGCGATTACGACAGCGAAAATTCTTCTCGCCGAACGACACCGTTAAACAGACCCGAAAAAATCCGTCTCTCTTCTCCCAATCGTCGCATCGAACGGAATTCGGATATACTCCCTCACCCGGAGGCGGTGTTGCTGCTCGAAGCGGTCGAGACCACAATCCTGTTTCTCAGCGCGCTGTTCCCCATCGTCAACCCGCTGGGCGGCAGTCCGATTTTTCTCGCATTAACGCAGGAATATTCCCCGGCGTCGCGCCGATTGCTCTCGCAGCGAATCGCGGTCAACAGTTTCATTCTTCTTGTCGTTTCGGGTCTCGTTGGCACGCACATTCTGGCGTTCTTTGGAATTTCGCTGCCGGTCGTACAGGTCGGCGGCGGCATGATCGTGATCGCCACCGGCTGGAACATGCTCCAGCAAAAAGACGATGACGACGATCCGGACAATCAGGTTCACCACGACGTAAATCCGCGCGACATATTTCGTAGCGCGTTTTATCCCTTCACGCTGCCGCTAACCGTCGGACCCGGATCAATTTCCGTAGCAATCACGTTGGGCGCCAACGCCGCTCGCCACGGCGATCCGTTCTATCTCGAAGTGATCGTTCTGCTCATCGGCTCGGCTTTGCTCGCTCTGAGCGTCTACCTCTGCTACGGCTTTTCGGACCGCATCGCCACGATCATCGGCGCCACCGGGATGAGCGTGGTCATGCGCCTCTCGTCGTTCTTGCTGGTCTGCATCGGCGTCCAGATTTTGTGGAACGGCGCGAGTTCACTGCTGCGCACCGTTTTCAACGGGCATTGAGTCAGTGAAAATCGTGCGAAACCGTTTCCGCTTTAGTAAGAAATAGGGGATGCAGCCGCTGCACTTTCACTGAAATGACGTTCTCCTGATTCTGCAGCACACCTTCGAGCAGCAAAAATTGCTGATGCACGACCACAACGTGATGCTCACGGAAAATCTGCGGTGTCAGGATCGCGTTGGAAATCCCCGTTTCATCTTCAAGGCTGAGAAACACGAAGCCCTTCGCAGTCCCCGGCCGCTGCCGCGCGATCACGGAACCGGCAACTCGCACCGGCGTCCCATCGCGCAAGCGATGCAATTCGATCGCAGTGACCACTCCCTGCCGGCGTAAATCTTCGCGATGATAACGCAGCGGATGCGGCCCAACCGTCATGCCTGTATTGTGAAAATCCGCGACGAGACGATCTTCCGCGGTCATCGGCTGAAGCGGCGACCGCTGCGACAGCGCATCGTCGGATTCGACCGACTCAAGTAGCGGACCGGGACGCCGCGCAACACGTTCAATCTGCCAAAGAGCATCGCGCCGGTGAAACTCTTTCTTGCCGCCGATGAAATTGAGCGCTCCGATCTCCGCGAGCGCCGCCAAATCGTTCTTTCGCAATTCCGGCACGCGCAATTTCAAATCATCGATCGAACGAAACATCTCGATCTCGCGTTGACGCACAATCTCGCGGCCGATTTCCTCGCGCAGCCCTTTCACGTAACGTAGCCCAACGCGCATGACATGCTCCTCGCCGGCCTTCTCGATCGTGCAGACCCAATCCGACTTCGTCACGTCGATCGGTCGCACGCGCAGTCCATGCCGCTGCGCATCTTTCACCAGCGTCGCCGGACTGTAAAACCCCATCGGCTGATTGTTGAGCATCGCCGCTGTAAACGCAGCAAGGTAGTGGCATTTCAAAAACGCGCTGGCATACGCGATCAGCGCGAAGCTCGCCGCGTGCGATTCCGGAAATCCATACAGCGCAAAAGATGTGATCGACTGCACGATCGTATCCTGCGTCGTCCCAATGATGCCGTTGCGTTCCATCCCGCGCCGAAGTTTCACCTCGACGTCGCGCATCAACTTTTCCGACCGTTTGAAACCGAACGCACGGCGCAACTCTTCCGCCTCGCCTCCACTAAATCCTGAAGCAATCATCGCCATGCGCAAAAGCTGCTCCTGAAACAGCGGCACGCCCAGCGTGCGCTCCAGCACTGGCTCTAATAAAGGATGCAAACATGTTGGCGCTTCCTTCCCCTGTCGCCGTGCTAAATACGGATGCACCATTTTCCCCACGATCGGTCCCGGCCGGATGATCGCCACTTGCACAACGATGTCGTAAAACTCTTTCGGCTGGAGCCGCGGCAAACACGCCATCTGCGCGCGGCTCTCGATCTGAAACATTCCGACGGTGTCGGCCTTACATAACGTGTCGTAGATTTTCTTGTCGTTCTGCGGCAACTTCCCGAGATCGACTTCGTCCCCATAATCCTTGCTGATGATTTGCAGCGACTCCTCGAGCACCGCCATCATCCCTAGACCCAGCAAATCGATCTTCACGATCCCTAAATCCGCGCAATCTTCCTTATCCCACTGCACGACGACGCGATCCGGCATCGTCGCTTGCTCCAGCGGCACAACCGAATCCAGTTGCCCCTGGCAAACGACAAGTCCGCCGGAATGCTGCCCCAGGTGCCGCGGCAAATCCTGAACCTGAATGCACAGCTCGAAAAATTTGCGAATCTTCGGATGATTCAGATCGAATCCCGCGTCGCGAAAATGATTCGCCATCGTGTCGTCGGAATCTTTGTATTCCCATGCACTGACCAGGCTCGCAAGACGCGCAAGCGTCTCCGGATCGAACGAGAGCGCCTTGCCGATCTCGCGCGCCGCCGATTTTCCGCGATATGTGATGACATTCGCCGTCATCGCCGCGCCACGCTTTCCGTAACGCTTGTAAACGTACTGAATCGCCTTTTCGCGCTGATCACCACTTGGCAGATCGAGATCGATGTCGGGCCATTCGCCGCGCTCTTCCGACAAAAACCGCTCGAACAGCAGCCCCATCCCGACGGCATCGACCGCAGTGATGCCCAGGGCGTAGCACACCGCGCTGTTCGCCGCCGAGCCGCGTCCCTGCACAAGAATATTTTCCGAATTGCAGAAACGCACGATGTCCCAAACGATCAAAAAATACCCAGGCAGATTCAATTTCTCGATCAGTGCAAGTTCGCGTTCGATCTGCCTCTCCGCTTTTTCATTTGTTTCGCCATACCGCCGAATCCGACCTTCGTGCGTACGCGCACGGAGAAACTCCATCTCCGTGCCGCCGTCGGGTACCGGATATTTCGGAAACTCGTACCCAAGATCGTTCAGCGAAAATTCCAGTCGCGACGAAAGCGCCCCCGTATTGGAAATTGCCTCCGGTAAATCGGCGAAAAGCGTCGCCATCTCGTCAGGCAGCTTCAAATGCCTCTCGGCATTGCGGGTCAGCAAGCGCCCAGCATTCTGAAGATTTCGATGATGGCGAATGCACGTAAACACATCGAGCAGTTCACGCTGCTGCGGCTGCGCGTACGAAGCGCAATTGGTCGCCAGCAGCGGCAGCGACAATTTCCGGGCAATCTCAATCGCAGCCTGATCCCGCGCCTCTTCCTCGCGGCAGTAATGCCGCTGCAATTCGACATAAACGCTGTTACGTCCAAAACTTTCGCAAAGCCGCTCAACTGCTTGCGTAGCGAGCCGAATTCCACCTTTCGCAAGCGCGTAGGCGAGCGGCCCCTCTTCCCCACCCGTCAAACAAACCAGCCCCTTTGCGTACCAATCCAACTCTCCCGCCGCGAGGCTTCCTTCGCCTTTTTTGTCGCGCAATTTCATCAACGTGATCGCGCGACACAAATTCTGGTAACCTTCGCGCGATTCGACCAGCACCGGCAATCGCCAACCTTCCGGCGTCGTAACCTCCGCGCCGATGTGCGCGCGAATCCCTTTCTTCACCGCCGCGTGATAAAAGCGCGGCGCACCATAAACGCCGTCGCGATCGAGCATCGCCATCGCGCCCATTCCGCGCTCGGCGCAAGCCTCTACCATTTCCTCTGGAATCGAAGATCCTTCGAGAAAACTGAACGCCGACCGCGCATGAAGCTCGATGTACATTTTTTCTTCGCGTCGACACGCCCGCGCGGTTAATCGTAAAATCCCCGCACAAACCAACTCTTCCGCGGCGAATCATAAAAAATCCGATACACGCCATGCCGCGGCCACGGACTCGCCTCCGGAATCTTCGTTCTCCTGGCAGCATTCGAAATGGCATGCATCCGCGCAACAATGTCGTCGGGCTTCTTCTCGCGCGGCTCCGCTCGTTTCCCAAAATCAATCGCCAAATCCCACTCGTCGTGATCCCACCCATTTTCTTGCCACCATTCACCCGAACTGCGCCACGGCCCCGATGCCGCAATCACGTCTCCGCGCATCCCGCTAAAACTCACGCGTAATGGCCGGCGCTCTCGCTCTTCATTCACTTCCACGCTCGCGATGAGTGGTGGACGCAATATGCGGAATCCTGCGGCAGACATTTTCTCGGCGCTTTCCGCAAGTGGATGCTCCGCGCCAGAGCCAGTTCCAACGCCATCAGCAGCGGCTTTTCGCTTCCTGCTCGCCTTTCTTCCTCGCCGATCCTCCTCTGCCGCAATCGCTCCGCAAGTCCACCGCGCCACGCGAAAATTCTCCGCCCGATGCGTGTCGATCAGTTCCGCCACTCCGACATTCGACTCGCCGACCAATTTCGTCAGCCGCGCCACTGTCAGCTCCAGCTTTTCCGGATCAGGCCCGCGCGGCACAAACAATCCGCTCTGCGCCGTGCGTGGAGCCGCCGCATCCGCCGTCATCCTTATTTTCTGTATCGGCGATTTCGGCGCATCCGATTGCAGCGACAATCGCAAAAGTTTCAGCAACACTTTCGCGTCGCGCATCGCCGCCGGCAGCGTCAGTACTTTCGCAAACTCGCGCGGCGCCGTTTTCTTTCGCGATTCGTCATTCAGCGATTGCACATCTTTTTCAAACGACGGCTCCAGCTCAAACCACACGCGAACCGTCTGCACCGCCAGCGCCCGCGATTCGAGCCGCGCGCAAAGCTGATCGAGCAGCCGCCCTAGCAAAAACGAAAGCGGCTCCAGCTCCTCGACCGCCTCATCTAGCTCCATTTCCTCTTCAAACGTGAGACTCGCCTGCGCCAGTACCAGCGCCCGTACTCGCGCGCCACGCGCCAACTCATGCAGCAGCACGCCGCGCTGCCCCAGCCGCTCCGATAGCTGCAACACCGGCAACTCCGCCAGCGCGCGCAACGTCTGAATTCCCCATCGATCCAGTGTCTCCAAAATTTCCGCGTCGCTCGAAACCGTTCGCACCGGCAGCACACCCAGCCGCGCCGATTCTTCCCCCACCCGCAAAATCGAAATCCCAGAAAATCCGCGCGCCGCCAAAATCACTGCCTCGATATTCGACGCAATCGCAATGTTCGGAACCACGCCGACACTCATCACGCGCTCCATCAAAACGCGCGCAATCTCTTCGTCGCTTCCGAACAACGACGCCAGCCCTTCCAGATCGAGCACAATCGTGTCCGCCGCCGTATCTTCCACGCGCGGCGAAATACTCCACGCCACATCCAGCAGCGCTGCATGCGTCGTTTTCTCCTGCGCCTCCGAACGATGCCGCACTTCCACGCCGCAAAATTCCGCAACTTGGGCCTTCGTCATCCCGAGCTGCACGCCCGCGCGCTGCGCCGCCGCATTCGCCGCCACCACGCTCCACAGCGGCGCCTTCCCGCTGAGCAACGCCAGCGCAACGCGATCGACGCGCAGCGTCGATTCGCTTCGCGCCACCGCCTGTAACAAAAACCCCGAAATATAAATGCACGCAAACGCCATAAAAATTTCGCCACCGCCGACAAAAAACGCCGGCAAGATACCGGCGCTACCCTTCCTTGATCGATCCTCTTCTATCCTCGAAACCCACTCCAATTCGTCGCCGCTCTAAAAATCGCCACCCGCTCCTGCTTACTCCCAGACTCAAATCCCGCTGCGCGCCGCGACGAAAAATTATTAATCGCCATCACTTCATTCACATCCTGCACCCGCGTCCGCACCACATCCGCCCCAATCTCAAATCCGCGAAACAGTCGTGCCATCGAATCCCGCACGAAACTCGGTTCCCGATCGCGACCCGCCTCGCTCCACTCCCCCGGCCGCGCCTCCAGCCTCAGCACGAGCGACGCGCACGTCTTCGCATTCGCCTCCTGCTCCATCACCATCAAAATCGTCGGCGTATCTTCCACCGCGCGTCGAAACCGAAACCACGCATTCAGCGGCACATACCTCACAATTTTCGGCGCGACATCGCTCAGATCCACCGCGACCATTCCGAATCCGCCCGCCTGAATCAGCAAATCCGTCGCGCGCAGCGCCTGATCCGCGTTCTGGCAGCGCACCCACAGCACCTGCTCCAGCGCCACTCCCGCCGCGCTCGCCGCCGCCGGATCAAAACTGTCGCGCGCATCGATCAGCGCGCACGTTTCCCCCTCCGCCGTCCGCGCCGACAGCGCCGACAGCAGCACGCTCGTCCGCCCCGAACACGGCGGCCCACAAATTTCCGTCATCGCGCCGCGCGGCAATCCGCCGACCACGGCGTCCAGCGACGGAATTCCCGTCGACACCACCTCAAAAACATTTCGATCGCGATAATTGAATGGAGAAACGACGCGCCCGCGCAGGTCGAGCTCAATTTTGGCGCGAAGTTCAGCCAGTGCAGACGCGGCAGCCATAAGCGATCGAACGAAAAAGCCGAACGCGTGCGGGGAGCACAGTGTTCGCTTTTTCTTCGCCTACTCTACCCACCCACTTCTTCCCTGTCAACTCTGAATTTCCCGGATTGTCCTCAATATTTTTTTCACACGGTCCGCCGAGCACCGGTAGCGCCGGCATCTTGCCGGCGTTTTTCCATTTGTGCTGGCGCAATTCAAACACGCCGACAGGATGCCGGCGCTACGGTTCGCTCGCAATCATTCCGTATCGCCGCGAGCAACTATACCGAATATCCCGGTCCCGTCGGCGGCGCAGGATCTGGCCCCGGAATCGGATCTGGATCAGGATCAGCCGGCGGCAAATTTGGATCGCCCGTACCCGGCGTTTCCGGCGTAGGCGGCGTCGTCACCGGTTCTTCCGGCCGCGGATCCGGACTGCCCGGCTGCTCCGGCCCCGGCTGCCGCGCCGCAAGCGCATCGAGTAATTCTCCAACCCTGATTTCGCTGTGCAAGTGAATGACGTCCCCCGTAAATTCACGCAGAGTGTGAAAGTACCGGGCCTACGCCAACAATCAGGTGAATACCTCAGACCGCCACAGGAAATCGAGCGGCTCACTCATATCGTAGCGCTACGAGCGGATCGACTCGCGCTGCACGGCGCGCCGGAATCCAGCACGCGACCACGCCCGTCACAAGCAATACCCCCGTCACCGCAAGCACCGTCATCGGATCGTGCGCCGACACGCCCCAAAGCTGGCTCTTGATCGCGCTCGCCAGCAGCAAACTCGCACCAATGCCGATGGCCGCGCCGAGCCCAACCAATCGCAATCCCATCGACACCACGAGCTTCAGCACATCGCTGCTTTCCGCTCCCAGCGCCATGCGAATGCCAATCTCATGCGTCCGCTGCGCCGCCGTGTAAGCCAACACGCTGTACACGCCGACCGTCACAAGAATTAAGCCGATGACGCCAAAAATCGACATCAATAGAAATCCGAATCGCGGCCCCGCATACGAAAACGAATTGATGAAGCTTTCGAGCGAGCCCGTGAACGTCAGCGCCACTCCGCGATCGGTCGCCCACACTTCCTGCTCGACCGACTTCAGCATCGCCATCGGATCCTGCGCCGTTCGCACCAGGATTCCGCGTCCGCCCGAACCCGTCATCGTGTATGGCACCCAAGCTTCGGGGAAGACTGGATCCTGCAGTCCCTGATTCTTGCTGTCAGCGACGACGCCAATGACTTCAAACCAGGCATCCTTCACCGGCTCGGGCAACGTTTCGAGCGTTGCGATGTGAATGCGCTGGCCGATCGGATTTTCGCCTTTCATGTAACGATTCGCGAACGTCTCGTTGATCACCGCCAGCTTGCGCTTGCCATCGACCTCGGCTTCCGTAAACGTGCGGCCATTCCGAAAAGGAATCTTTAGGACCGAAAAAACGCTTTCACTACTCAGTTGAAATGATGTTTGCCATTTTTCATCGTGCGGTTTGCCGATGACCTCAACATCGCTTCGACCGCCTCCATAAGGCGGCAACGAGCTCGTTTCCATCACATCGACAACGCCCGGAAGCGCCTTAATGCGTTGTAACAACGGCTTGTAGAAGCTGATCAACTGATCCGCCGTTTTGTAGCGGTCCGTCGGCAGCGGCAGGCGTACCACCAGAACATGATCGGGCTGAAGACCGAGTTTCACGTCGCGCAGCGCGAGAAAGCTGCGCATCAGCAGCCCGGCTCCGACCATCAATGTGAGCGAAAGCGCCACTTCCAACACGACGACCGCATTGCGCAGGCGTCCGTTTCTTCCGCCCCCGCTTGTTCCCTTTCCGCTGTCACGCAACGGATCATTCAGATCGCGCCGTGCAGCCTGCAACGCAGGGACGAGTCCAAACACCAGCGCAGTCAAAACCGCCACGCACAGCGTGAAAATCAACACAGGAGTGTTTAGCCGAATCACCGCTTCGGCCGGAACGATGTCGGCCGGAATCAAAGCAACGAGTGATTTCAGTCCGCCCCACGCGATGAGTGTGCCGAGCGCAGCTCCGCCCAATGCGAGAATCAAACTCTCCACGAGCAACTGCCGGATCAGCCGCGTTCGTCCAGCTCCAAGCACCGCTCGAATCGCGAATTCCTTTTCGCGCCCGGTGGCCCGCGCCAGCAGCGGCTTCGCAACATTGCCGCAGCCGATCAACAGCAGCAATCCGACCGCAGCCAGCATGATGTACAGCGTCGTCCGGAATTGCCCGACAACGAGATCCGTCAGCGACTGAATCTGCACCACAAAATGTTTCGGATACTCCTTCGGATATTTTGTGGCGATCTGATGCGCAACGATGTCCAGATCGACTTGCGCTTGTTTTTCCGTCACACCCGGCTTGAGATGACCCATCAGAAACCATCGCTGAGGGAATCCGTTCTGATTGGTCGACGCGGCATGTTCCGGTTTCATCGGAATCCACACATCCGAATCCCCGAATCCAAATCGCGGCGGCATTATGCCGATCAGCGTCCGTGGCGTGTCGTTCAGCACAAATGTCTTGCCCAAAATGCTCGGATCAGCGCTGAACTTCGTAACCCACGCTTTGTAGCGCATCACGAAAACCGGTGGCGCGCCCGCCGTCTTCGTTGCTCTCGGTGTCGTGGATCAGCACCGTCATGAAGCGCTGCGCATCCACGTACGGAAACGGCTCCATCAGCACGTTGTCCATCACGCTGAAGATCGCTGTCGATGCGCCGATGCCCAGGGCGAGCGTGACGATCGCTACGAGCGCGAAGCCGCGGCTCTTCCAAAG
>Ga0207109_1069_pt1 | contig 24607 bp, 16 predicted proteins | sample Alteio_BWMinHeat_73_FD_153584 | JGI IMG/M metagenome (GOLD analysis project Ga0207109, IMG submission 153584) | Enriched cells from forest soil in Barre Woods Harvard Forest LTER site, Petersham, Massachusetts, United States -... | ecosystem: Environmental > Terrestrial > Soil > Temperate forest >... | reverse complement strand
CTTCAGTCTCTGCAGCAGGGAGCCCAAGATTACTTGGTGAAGGGACAAATCGACGGCAACCTACTCTGGCGCACGCTCTGCTACGCCATGGAGCGACAGCGTATACATTTGCTGCTGCTCAACCTTGCTCTCATCGATGACTTAACCGGGCTCAATAATCGCAGAGGCTTCATGGCTCTGGCCAGACAACAAATGAAGCTCGCATACCGAACACAAAAGCCCTTCTTGCTGGTCTTCATCGATCTCGACGGTATGAAACGAATCAACGACACGTTCGGCCACCAGGAAGGAAACCGCGCCCTGGTGGACGCTGCCTGCGTGCTCAAGGACTCTTTTCGGCATTCAGATGTCCTTGCGCGACTTGGAGGCGACGAATTTGTTTGCCTCGTTGTTGACGGAGTGGAAAACACCAGTGAGGTGATTAGTCATCGAATCCAGCAGAAACTTATCTCTCATAATGCGGATGTTGGCCGCCGTTACGATCTCTCCTTCAGCGTCGGAATAGTCGCTGCAGACATGACTCAGCCTGCCGATCTCGAACAGCTCCTGTCTAAAGCTGACGCGGTCATGTACCAACAGAAACAGGAAAAGTTAGCCATGCGTGAAGCCTCCGGACTCAACAGGGAAAACATTTAGGTTCGATTTCCAGACGCGCTGCGACGCGGAAGCTCCCGGCTCTCGTTGCGATCCGTCATCACTGTCAAGAACAAAACTTGAACGAGCATTGTTCGTGAAAACGGCGGCTGTGGACTTGAAAGCAGCAGGACCCGAATCGACATAACTACAATAACTTCCGCGTCTTATAAACTTTCCCCAGGATTACTCCTCAAAAGTCGGCTTGTGTCCGCCGATCCGCTTATGCACGATTGTCGGCTGACGCCAGGCGGAGCGAGTTTCCAGCTTCATCCCGGTCTGCCTTTAGGGTTCCGGTAGGGATCGTGGTGCCTTATGTTACTCCCCAGTAACGTCAGTGTGCGCGGTGATTGGCTCGGAACGCGCACTTCTGGTGGTGCACAATTGGAGCAGACCAACATAAGGCGGTCCGGTGTGAAGCAAATCCCTAAAGCCGAACTTCGGCGAGTGGCCACGCGTAAGGCTTTTATATCGCTTCTTGAGCAGATGGTTTCAGGAGAGATTGAGGTCTATATCGGATACCGCCGCCTGTACCAGTATTGGTGTGGTCACAACTCTGCGGTACCCGAACTGAGACCAATGTTCAGCATCCCAAATATCTCGCCGGATGGCATCTTCTCTGTGACGGACGACTTCAACGAGCAGATCACGTCAATTGCGCGAGAGATTCTGACCAGTTTCCCAACTTGAATAACTTCCGAGTCGGCGGTGCGTGTGAGAAATTGATTGGACTATAGCGAATCATGATCGAATACCGAGTCACGAAATACGATCCCGCCTTGCGCGATGCAAACGGCGCATATATCGGAGACGATTGGATTCTGTTCAAACAAATCGGTAGCGCATTCGGGGGCGTAGTTCTGACCGAAGCCGAATACTTAAGAGTAGAACAGGCCTACATCAACTCTGCCATTGCGTTTCTTCAGGAGGGCGGACTTGATTCTCTAACCGTCGAGGGAATTGAGAACCACAAGAGGCTTGCGCTCGATTTCGGCGAGGGTTCAGTTCTCTCTCTAGAGCGAGTCGGCGATGTGATTCGACAGATGCTGCGGGAAGAGCTTTGGTGCCGGTTGGAAAGCCAAGGCGGGTTTGTTCATATTGGTTGGGATTACTACATGTACATTGGCGTGCCTCACCGTTGCCCGAAGGCTGAACTCCTCGCGGAAGGGCTGGGCTTGTACCCCGAACGGTTTTCCTCGCCCTACAAAAAATGCCTTGAGGACGGGAAGGGTGGGTAGGGACAGGTCTTGCGGTTGAGGCCACTCTCAGAATTGAGACCGGGCGCCAGGCCACCCGCCTAAGCTGGCGGTGTCAACGGGTTCTGCGTGAAGTCAAAGCACTCAGCCATATCATCCGAAGCCTGGTCGCGTGCGTTGATCGCCTTCAGCCCGAACGTTACTTCGCAGAACTTCACCAGGCTCACATGCGAATGGAACCCCTTCGCAATCCCTCGTTTCGAATAAGGGCTGATCACCAGGCAGCCGACGCGCGTTCCATAACTGAATTGCGTGTTGGTGTAGCTCGGGCCGCTCTTCGGACCTCCGCCCGTCCACGTGTCCTTCAGCGGCGGGTCAACATGGTCGTACCATCCACCCCAGTCGTCCCAGGTAATAAAGATCGCCGAGTTCGCCCACAAGGTGCTCTGACCCAGTTTGTGAACGCGGTCCGCGGTCCACTGGCTTCCCAGCTTGACCGTCTGCTGACCCGCGTTTTTCCCGTAGGGAGGATGCTCGGAAAGCTCCACCGGACTTGACGGCGCGTACACCCACGACACATTCGGCAACGTTCCCGCTGCCACGTCCGTATCGAATCTGGTCCACGGCAAAATGTGCGGACTGCCTTTCAGTTCCTGGATCTTGCTGAAATAGCTGAAACCAGGATCACCGTAGGTTGCCCAGGTAAGCTTGGCCTTCTCCAGTGCCTTCGGCAGCGTTGGGATCTTGAAAGGTTCCTGCGGCTGATACGTCCGGCTTTTGCTGGCGTTGTCGATGATCGGCGATGCCGCCGCGATGAGCATCAGGTGGTTGGGTTCGGACTGGCTGGCTACTTCCGTGAAGTAGTTGTCACACAGCGTAAATTGATTCGCAAACGAGAAATAACTGGGGATGTCCTTTTCGCTGTATTGCAGTTTGACGGCGTGCGTCGCCCGCTCCAGCCACGCCTTGTGATCGTGAAGCGGATCGCCCCCGGTCGGCGGATCCTGCGCTGCCGGAAGTGTTGCTCCATTCACGCCCGGAAACGTGCCAAAGTAATTGTCGAAGCCGTGGTTCTCTTTAACGATGATGACAACATGATCAATTGGATTTTTCGGCTGCATAGGCACCAGGTCCTCCCAACCGGTGGAGTGTACCACTCGAATTGTTGTAGCGCGTGAATCGAAAAATAGAATTTCCGCAAGATGAACCAGCGTATCGGATCTTGAGAAATGGCCCCGCAATGCGGCCGAAAAGTGGCACACGGTTCAGTCGCGACTGTGAGTGGAATGCGAGTGCATGATCCGCAGATCTGCAGTTGCTCATTGACGGGAGAAAGCGGTGCCCAATTCACAGTTAGTTCGCCGGTTTCGTTCCTCTTGAGAAAGAGCAGGTACTGCGCGCCATCACGATAGGAATTCGCGTAGCAGCTTCCACTGCGCCCACCGGGCCTAACAAATGTGTACGGCGGATCGTGATCATTGAAGTCATCGTGTTGCCCAACGTATCCAGGTAGTTCAAGGTCGGATATGTCCCAACCCATGAACCACTTCGATCACCTTGAAGCGAACCTTCGAGTCCGGCACTCCGGTGCGGGAGTGGGGCGAAAACACGGCAAACTGAAGCATTAGGCGGTGACTCGGGAACCAACTCGCTAGGGGCAATCCACTATAGGACTCGTCAGCCGTTTGTCAGGATCATCTTCATCCGCGGTCACCTCCCAGAATGGTACTTGCGCGATCCCTATATCCGAGGAAGTCGAGCGTGCGATGAAGCCTCAGGGCGACGGAAGTGCCTCAATTTCGCCGCATTGACTCGCCCTGAAGATAATCGCGGTCTGCCCGTCAGTTTTCCACCATCGGATCCATTTGAGGTAAGTGTCGGGAGGTGGTGGCTCCGCCAATTCGGTACTCGCCCCGCGCCGGTGCGTGAGCACTTCCAGACCATATTCGGCGGTCAGGCTTTCGCGCCACTGTGGCGAACGCAGCAATTCGATCAGCACGGGAACAGCGAATCGCGAACCCGTCGAGTAGAGGCCACGAATCGCGGCCTGGCGCGAATCGATGTCCGGATCGTTCAATTCCGCCACGAGCACGGGAACAGCGTCATCGCCGCCCGCTGCACCAATGGCTTCCAGCGCGGTTTCGCGATTGGTGCTTTCCTCGGCATTTGTATGCGCGGTGTTGAGCAGGGTGGCGATGTCGCTCTCGTCCAGAACGTCCGTACCGGTATAGCGGAACGGTTGGCCAGGAAGTCCGCTCCCCCAACGGCACATGCCGACATTGTGCATCGTGTGAATATCGCCAACCGCGAATCTTCGGTACTGAGCGTTGGTACGGAATGAAGCTGGGCTCATCTTCAAGAAGGAGCCCGATACACGGCCAGCGTAGTAATGGCAAGGATGTTGCCGGAACGCTGCTCCTTCGACTCTCTACTATGAGCGCGCAGCAACCAGAGCAGTTGTAGGCCGATGGCGCTTCCAGGATGGTGAATAACGTTCAGGAAACCAGGTAGTAGGTCATGAAATCGGTTGGCACTGTGAGCCATCTTGAACATCCAAGACACCCAGAATTGTCATAGATTTCCAATGTGGATTGAAATTCGGCCATTCAACCTTCCAACCGGAAGTTATGAACCACGGCCGTGCACATGAGAGATCTCCAATGGCTCGATTGCCCGTTTCGATGCTTAAACTAGAAACCGGGTCTGGGAGATGGAGCATGGCTGGATTTGAAGGGAGATTTCCATGCTAATGATCGTGCTGATTGTCCTACTGCTGCTCGCATTTGGCGGCGGAGGTGGCTATTACGGATATCGCAGATGGGGAACCGGTGGAGGTATCGGGATTTTCGGGCTGGTGCAGATCATTCTGGTGGTGGTCTATGTCTTCGGCGGAATTCGAGTGCCCTAAAGAAACCCAGCGGGGTCTGGTGTTCGAACGCCAAAGAAGGTTGTTAAGTATGACGTCAAATACGACGTGGTCACTCTCACGGGAAACTTCAATTCGCAATCCCCGCGTGGGAAGCCCGAACATATCCCTTTGTCTGTCCCAAATGTGAAGCGGGTAGTGAACGCCTTGCAGGTCAGGCACCAAAAGGCCAACTCATTGAAGTGAAGGTCTGCTGAGTCGTCGTGGTCTGGATCAAAATACCTGGGAATCCGACCGGAAACTCTGGCGCTCACAGCTAACTCGCTTTGACAGTTCCCTTCGCACTTGGAAGGTGACCATCGAAGCATCCAAGCACACTCCGGCGCCTTGGCCAGATGCGGGAAGCGGCTCGCGGCGGCGTAAGGTGACGACTGGCTATGAGCATACGTTGACGGAGATTTCCAGGGAACCTCGTCCTTCGATTCAATCCTGACACAAGAGACGCTTCATCGCATAAGAGGAGGTTCCATGAAAGTTGCCATAGTCGTGGGCATTCTGCTAATTGTCGTTGGTTTCGCAGGCTTCGCTTTAGGTGGGATCAGTTTCACGCACGAAAAGAAAGACATTGATTTAGGCCCCCTCCAGGTCTCTCACAAAGAGAAGAGCACACTGCCGATTTCGCCGATTCTCAGCGGTCTATCTCTCATCGCGGGCGTTAGCTTGGTGGTGGTTGGCGTACGCAGCAGATAGCGACAATGGCGCGCCGTTAGGGCGAATGACGAGAGTCGCAGAGCAGAAGATGATGCGGCTTTTTGTGCCCGCTTCCTGCAATCGGTGATCGTGTCTGAGTTGGTTGCCGGAAGCCTGCGTCGCAGGCCGAACCACCCGGACGGGACAGTGCATCAGACTAAAGCCGAGGCAGAAGCAGCGGAATTGATCGAGCACAGCTGAAGCACACGGTCGTCTCTGTCATCAGGAGGGTTCGGCCACACAGAGCCTTCCTGATAAACATCGAAGAGTCTTGGCCGTCGATCGGTTTGTGGGGCCGGCGGGCCTTGCCCTCACACGTTCGTCCACAGCGTAGCGTGGAGTGAAAAGGAAGTGTCCTATGAGAAATTACGCAATTGCACTTTTGACGATGTTATCGGCCACATTCGCATTCGCTGGTCCTGGGCAGCAAGACACTACCGCTCGCTTAAAGGACGCTCTGATCATTCGATTCATAGTAGCTCCTTGATACTTCGATTCCACAGATAAGGGTGCTGTTACCCGCCCACAAACAAGGCTGTTCTTTTCCCTGGCGACACACTCTGCCTTGCAGTCAAGATGGGATCGGAATACGCGGTGCAGCAGTTTTCACGAGGACGGGGACATGCTCCGGACAGCGCCGGCTTATGTCATTTCTCGAGCACGTTCTCGATCTGACCGACCTTTTTCTCAACTTTGCCAAGATTGTGCTCGGCTTTGCCTTTAGCCTCTAAGTCCGGATTGTTCGTGACTTTGCCTGCCGTCTCTTTGACTGCGCCTCTCACTTCATGGACATTGCCGTTGATCTCATCCTTCGTGCTGGGTTTCATCTGATTTTTCAAACGTTGTCATCCTGAACGGAGTGAAGGACCTGCTTTTCAGCGATTTACGGCTCCGACGCATGAGTCGATTTCAGCGGCGAATTTCTGACTCAGACACTAGAACTCATCCATTTTGACGGTTAGTCTCCGGAAAAAAAACAGCGCCTCGAAGATAAGCTTCGAGACGCTGCCCTGACACATTGGGATGACGCAAGCGATCAGAACTCGATGCGCGCGCCAAGCTGGACGGTACGCGGCCCAACGCTTTTAGTTGAGGTGACCACGCCAAAGTTGGAATCGTTGAGGTTTACGTCGGGAGCACCATAGACCGGGGTGTTGGAGACGTTGTAGGCCTCGGCGCGGAACTGGAGATGCGACTCGCGATAGAGGGGGAAGGACTTCTCCAGGGCCATGTCCGCGTCCCGGGTGATTGCGTAGCGCTCGTTGGAGAGATAGCGCGGCGCGTTGCCGATGGCGGGGAAGATGTTGGTGACATTTCCCTGCGAGTCATAGACCTTGGCGCCGGCATAGGTGACGGCGCTGGTATTGAACCACTGATTGACCGACCGCTTGCCCTGCTTGAGCGCCGACATCGAGGTGATGTTGGGACGGGAGACGGCGTAGTTGTAGCCGACGTTGTTCTGGACCAGGTGCAGCGGCAGTCCGTCGTTGAGTCTGACAATGGTGTTCAGCTTCCAACCGCCGACTACAGAATTGAGCACAGAGTTCATATTCCCGCCAAACATCTTGCCTCGCCCGAAGGGAAGATCCCAGGTAACGGTGCCGACGAAGGCATGTGGAATGTCGTGGGCGCTGATGGAGCGATCCAGCTTGTGATTGTAGACGTCTCGGATGGCGTCGGCGACTTCCCAGTAGTTGTTTTCCGAGGTGTCGTCGATGGCTTTGGACCACTGATACGTAAGCAGCGCATTGAGACCAAATTTGAAGTGCTGGTTGTACTTGACTGCGAATGCGTTGAAGCTGGAGCTGGAGCCGGGAGTATCGGCCAGCAGCTGAACGCTGGTGAACTGGGGATACTTGACCAGGGTTCTCCAGTAAGGAATCGTCGATCCGGAGAGAGCTCCAGTGGTGATCACTCCGTAGTAAGGATTGGCGACCGACGCGTTGAGCGCGTTCTCACCGAGCGAAAGATAGCTCGATGGAAGCTGGTTCAGATCGGAGAAGGAGCCGTAGAGCAGCTGACGCCCCTGGCTACCGGAGTATCCCATTTCCAAAACGCCGTTGGAGCCGATCTGATACTGAATGTCAGCGCTGTAGACCTGGGCATAGGGGGTGGGATGGCGGCGCATGCCGGCATGCACCTGTTGACCGACGAGCGTTGAGAGGCCAAGGGTGCTGCCTACGGGCGCAACCAAGCCGTTGGGGAATGGGTTGCTGACCAGATCGAGCGGAGTCAGCCCGCCGCCGCCAACAGTAGCGTTCCAGGAGGTGTCGCTCGAATAGCCGTCTGAGCTTCTCTGGGCGTCGCCGCTCTCAGCATAGGTATTGGGGTTGAAAATGCCGTAGCCAACGCGAGCAACGAGTTTATCTGTCACCTTGTAGGCAAGGGAGACACGAGGATCGAAGTTGGTGTGCTGGGCATCCCAGAGTCCACGATTGCCGGAGGTAGCAAAAACAAGTCCACCGGTGAGGCTGAGTCCAGTAGAGGCAGCAAGGGGGCTGACCGCCGATTCATCAAAGGTATTCAAGCGATTGAACCGGTCGGTGCGCGCGTTTTGTATGTCGTGACGCAGGCCGGCGGTGACGGTGAGGCGATTGGTGGCGCGCCAGGTGTCCTGCACGTACCAACCGAAGTTCAACTGCTGCAGGTCGAGCTTGGTCTGGTACGCCACATCGCCGCTATAGCCTGTTCCGAGCAGCAGAGAGGCGATCGAATTGCCGCTATCGCTACCTTGAGATACTGGCGTCGGGCCGGCAGTCAGTCCGCTGCCAAAGTTGAAGTTGGGCGAAGAGATGGTAGCCGGATACATGCGCTGAATCTCGCCCAGGAAGCCGAACTTGAGGCTGTGCCGATTCAACTCATGCGAGATGTTGAACTGCAATCCATCGGTTTCATGCGGTGTATCAGCGTAGGCGTTGTACCCAATCTGCTGGTAGTTGTCGGGGTTGAACTCCGGATAGGCGTTCGAGGCCTGAAAAAGGGCCACCGTTGCCGCGGGAAGCCCGAGCGCCGTTGCCGAGGAACCGAAGCTGGGCGAAGTATCCTGCTCGGTCCATTTGCCGTAGCTGACGATGGAGTTAACGACCCAGGTGGGGGAGGGGGTCCAGGTTTCTCCAGTGATGATCTCGTATCTGTAGTCGTTCTCGCCGCCCCAACTGTCGCCGGGATTTTTGAAGAACGCAGCGCCAGAGTTCAACTGCCAGGCCTTGGTGACACGGGCGAAGAAGGTGTTCTTCTGGTTGAGGATGTAGTCGCCACGAATGTCGAATTTGTCGTAGTTGGAGGTGATCTTGGCGGTTGCGGCGTAGTTGTTGCCTCCGCCAGTTACGCCGGCGCGGTTGGGAAGCGGATAAAGGGCCGCAGCGGCCAGACCTACGGAATTGAGGAGGTTGGTCGGAATGACATTGTTGGTGAACTGGACGCGGCTTCCGTTGACCACGTCAAAGGGGTTGTAGATCTTGACCGGTGTTCCGTCTGAGTAGGCGCTGGCGGAAAAATCGCCGGTGCGTTCGAGAGCAGTCGGAACGGTGTACACAGTAGTTCCCGGCTCCCCCTGACGCAGGCCTTCATACGCGCCAAAGATAAACAGCTTGTCTTTCAGAATCGGGGCTCCGATGCTGCCGCCAAACTGATTGCGTTGAAAGAGCGGCCGTGCAAGTGCCTGGTTGTTGTTGTCCCAGCTGTTGGCGTCGAGATGGTCATTGCGAAGGTATTCAAAGGCCGAACCGTGCAGTTGGTTGGTGCCGCTCTTGGTAATGAGACTGACTACGCCGCCGTCGGTGTGGGTGAACTGGGCGTCGTAAGCGGTGCGCTGCACCTGCACTTCCAGGGTTGCATCCTGGTTCGGGGAGGCGATTGCGCCGCCCAGGTCGGGCGCCACAATGGAAGCGCCGTCCACCAGGATTGCCGACGATTCATCTCGGCCGCCATTCATGGCGAAGCGATTCTGGTTCTGGTCGGTGGTATAGGCGGAGAGTCCGGTGCGGACAGCGACCACGCCGGCTGTGCTGTGGACCAGATAAAGAGGATTGCGGTAGCTGGTCGGCAAGCTCTGGAGCTGCTCTGCATCGATAGTCACTTCGCGATTGGCCGTCTGGGTATCGATGGCGACGTCCGCAGCGCTCACTTGGACGCTCTGTTCGGTGGAACCGAGCTGGAGCTGCGCGTTGTGCTCCGCACGCTGGCTGCCTTCGAGCGTGATGTTGTTCTTCACAAAACCCTTGAAGCCGGTGGCGCTGACCGAAACGCTATATTGTCCTGGCACCAGCTGGTCGGCAGTGTAGAGGCCGCTCGGATCGGAGGTGACAACCCGCAGTTCGTTTGTGCCGGTGTTCCGGATCTCCACCTTGGCTCCGGAGACGGCGGCGCCGGTCTGGTCGGTAACGGTGCCAGTGATGGTCGCGCTGAAGGTCTGTGCAGCGAGCCGCTGTGTAAGCGCACCGGCCAGCAGGCCAAGCAGCAGTGTGAGCGCCCAGGTAGAGCACCGCATAAAGCGGCGTCCATCCTGCGGCGGAGAAATCGAGCGCGCGTAACTACCGGCGCGGCGGGGGAAGCGTAAGCTGTTCTGATTCATGGACAACCTCCTGCTTTCATTGAATTCGATTGGTATGCCCGCAAGGTCGGCGAGCGAAGTAGAAGGAATGCTGGGGACTGGCGTTTGCAGCGCAGAGTCGATCGGCACAGCTGCCAGCCCAGGCCCGGCCTCGAAGATTTGAATCGAGCGTATCCATCTGTTTGGCACAAGCCTATGTTTTTCACGGTTGTTTCACGGTGTTGCGGCGGCAGGTGTCGTAGGTGTATGCGTCTCAGAGGTCGGGCATTGAAGGGAAGACAAAGGAGAACTCTTCGTTCCTGTGGCGCGCAGTAGCGGTTCGTGTGTGGCAAACCGTGAAAAACGTTGAGTTTGCTTGGGACTCCAGCCAGACTGCTTGGGTGATCATCGACTCCCAAGCTTCGTCAGCCGATTCTGCCGCAACCGGATCGTCCAAACCGGCCAAATCACCCAGACAGCCAGCGGCCTCCGGCAACGAAGCGCGCCGCCTGGTGTCGCTCGACGTGCTCCGCGGTCTTACCGTGGCGTTCATGATCCTCGTCAACAATGCGGGGGACGGGAGCGCCTCGTTTGCTCAGTTGCGCCACTCGGCCTGGAATGGCTGCACCCTGACCGATCTGGTCTTCCCTCTCTTCCTCTTCATCATGGGAGTTTCCATGACGCTGTCTTTTGAAGGACGCCTGACCAAAGGCACAGCGAAGAGCCGCATCGCCTTACAGGCCGCCAAGCGCGCGGCCCTCATCTTTCTCCTAGGATTGACGTTGAATGCGCTTCCCTTCTTTCACCTGGGTACCCTGCGCTATTGCGGGGTGCTGCAACGGATTGGAATCTGCTACCTGTTGGCAGCTCTGCTCTTGCTGGTCGCACGGATTCGGGGAGTCGCACTGGTAACCGTCGTTGCGACCACTGGCTACTGGTTGCTTATGGCCTACGCGCTGGTGCCTGGCTTCGGGCGCTCTGGTCTGGAGCTTGGAATCCTGAATCCAATGGGCAATCTGGCCAGCGCCCTGGACCGTCTGGTCATTCCCCGCGAACACCTCTACCACCAGGGCTTCTATGATCCGGAAGGCTTGCTAAGCACTCTTCCAGCCCTTGCGACGGTGCTCTTTGGCGTGCTCACCGCCGCGTGGCTGCGACGCAAGGGGGAAACCACGCAACAAAAGCTCGCGGTTTTGGCCCTCTGCGCAGGAGTGCTGATCGTACTCGGGATAACCTGGAATGCTTCGTTCCCCATCAACAAGCGGCTTTGGACCAGCTCCTATGTGTTGCTTTGCGCCGGCATCGCGATGGGACTGCTGGCGAGCGTTGCGTGGGTTGTTGACAAGTCTGGCTGGTTTCGCCGGGAGTGGCTGCGGGGCAGCCTCACTCCGTGGCTGGCTTTCGGCACCAATGCGTTAACGGCTTACATATTTTCCGAAGTACTGTCCATCGCACTCGGGAGCATTCCGTTGGCGGGATACGGGAACGTGCAGCGGTTCACCTTCGAACTGCTTCCCGCCTGGTTGGGTTCGCCGTCTTTGCGTTCATTTCTCTGGTCGCTGCTCTTCACCGGAGTCTGCTTTTTGCCTGTCCTATGGCTCTATCGCCGCCGTATCTTCATCAAGCTTTAGGTGCCCGGCAACGCTTCCCCGGAAAAACCCAGACCTTCGGCGGCTCGATACGCGCCGCGAAATTCTGTGGGGAAATCGGGCCTGAAGAGCAATCCGTAACACCGCACTTCTATTCCGGAACATGCCAAGAGTCCGGCCCTGTAGACATCTCACCCGTCGTCATCAGGTGCGCATACCGCCTCCGATATTCCTCCTTATAGGAAGCAGCCGTCCGCTCGTAGCTCATTGCGGGAGAGCTGGCTCGGCTCCAAGTGATGCGAACCTCTCGCGTATTCGCGGGAAGGTGAACGGCGCCATTCACGATTTTCATCGGCATCCCATCGGCACTGACGTCGGATGCACTCAGAAACCAAGGGATGTGCAGCACCAACTCCCGTGGAGGATGATCGAAGGCGCTTTCGATGTGTAGGATGGCGCCGGTTTGTTCGGGCATCTCCAGCGTGAAATTCAATTTGCCGAAGTAGGTTGGGGCACCCATCACGCGGATCGTCTTGCCCTTCCCCACCCACTCTGGCGAGACCGCGGAGAGCAGGTGTAGGCTTCCGTTCTCTTCCCTGACCATCATATTGCGCAACAGATTCCGATAGTCGGCGGCGAACCACCCATGCGGCGCGATGTTCCCTTCGAAATCACGCGATCCCCAAGGCCGGATGGCGTATTCGAAGCCAGCGTGAGTCGAGCTGGTATGCAGCAACTCCGCATAGAACTCGCGGATCGCCTGTTGCTGTTCGCCCCGCACCAGCTCCGTCAAGGTGTTCTTGATGGTCAAATAGTGGTGCAGAAATACGCCGTCGTCCGGTTCTGCGTAGGTGGTAATGCCCTCCTGGTAGCGAGCCTGGGTGCTCTTGAGCGTCGCGGTCACACGCGGGTCCCAAGGATCGAGAACGGGCTCAGGCGTGACGGCGAGCAGATTGCCCCAGTCGGTTCCCTTCCACTCGCCGGCGTCGAGACTGGGTGGGAGGCTAGCTGAGAACGGCCCAGCCTGCCTCGCCGAGGCCTTCTCCACTTTGTCCAGCAGGGCGAGGAATGTGGCGCGAAACTCGTCATGCTCCTCCTGAAAGCGAGCTGCGTCGTCGAGGCGCCCTAACGCTTTCGCAATCTCGATTGCCGACTTGAGCCCATCCAGCGCGAGAAAGTTATACCCCGTCAGGTGGCCGGCAACGTACTCATTGTCCCGCACATCGCTGGCGGGCATCACATGCAACGGATCCCTCGCCCGGGCTGCGATCAACCAATCGACAGCACGTTCGATACGCGGATAGACATCCTGAGCAAAGGCCAGGTCATGGCTGCGCCGAAAGTGCTCGCCAATTGCCCAGAGCGCCTCGCCCCAACCATCATATTGGCTTGGCTGCGAGAGAAAATTCCCATCCGGCTGCTGACGTGTCTGAAAGAATCCGATCACCTGTGCGGCGATGTCGCTGTAGCCCGTCGCGTCGTACATGCGCACGTAGTCGGCCGAATCACGCAGATAAAAGCGGTGATAATGAAACTGGCTCGCCGTCTGCACAAATTTCCCCTGGACAATATTCCGATCCAGTAGGTCGTAGACCAGGCTGGCATTGAAGGTTTCGACTGGTTTGGCCTCCGGAAGTCCGATCCGCATACCCCGCGCCAGCATTGTCTTCCAGAACTGCACGACCAGTGCGTGGGCCTGGTCAAAGCCGGCCTCTGTGATCCGGCCAAAATCCGAGGAACCCTTCGCTGGCGGAATCAGCGGCATACGGAAATCCAGGGACCGGCTCTCGCCAGGCGCCAGCGGCAACGTGTACGTCGCACTGCAAGCCGGAGTCGCAGGAGAGAGATTGAGCGTCGACGAAGCGAGCGGCTTCACGCGGTTGTAGTGGTTGTGCAGTGTGAGCGAGAGCTTCGGAGCAGGCTGCTCGGGGTAGAGATACAGCGCGCGACCATCGCGCAGGCAGGCGCCGCCCTCCATTCGGTAGCTCCAGTCACTGCGAAACGGTTCGCCCGGCTGCTGGAAGTCACCCACCTTCTCGGCCTGTGCCGGGCGCCGAAAGCGATTGTCGCCAATCGGTTCATCCGTAGTCTGCTCAGCCTGGTAACGGACTGCGGTGGTCAGGAAGGCCGCCCGCGGGTTCTGCCCGGTATTGCGCATAGTGACGCGAACGAAGTTCACAATCTCGCCAGTCGCTTCGCTATCATTCGCAGCCGGCGCGGGAACCTGCGCCGCGAATGCCGTAAAGCGGTACTCGATGCCCATGGGGGAAACCGAGTAGGAGATCACCGGCAGATAGCCGTCTTCAAGGGTGCGAATTCGCGCTGAGATCGCGGTCTGCTCGGGGCCGGTGAAGAACATAAGCTCGCAAAATCCAGTGTAGAGGTAGCCTTCAGGCGAAATCTCAGTCGCCGCCGGGGCGTTCATCACGCCGATGACATCGGTGGGTTTGCTGAAATAAGAGAACGGCTGGTCGTCCCGGTCGATATCGGGCGAGACCATCTGAGCCCTCCCGGAAACAGTGCCTACTGTCAGCGCGAGAAGCGAGAGAACGGGCAGCCTCCATCCACCGATGGCTGCCCAGCAAGGGAAGAATCGCACGATCATGTCACCCGGTCGCGAGCAAGAATGAGAGGACACGCAGGTGCGAGATCCTCAGTAGAACCAACAGCAGCCTCGCATCCGGAAGCCAGACTCGCAAGGTTTTTCACAGTTGCATCGTATCCTCGCGTTTCTGCCGCTCATTCGGAGGTCTGTATTTCACGGTGAAATACCGGAATCGCCGCAACTCGAACTTTCTTGCGGCGCTCCGCCATGGCTGCTAGTTTGTTGATAGATGCACCGAACCCGCTCAATCGCCTTCTCCGCGCCGCGTCTCACGATGCGGTCCCCATGTTGGGAATCCCTCCAGGAGTTGAGCAAGAACGGTAAGCCGTGATGGCGCCTCCGGCCGACACCAACGATCCACGCTGGCAGTTGACCTTGCAGGTCGTGAACTCGCCGGACTTCGAGAAGTCACCGCGCTTGCGCAGCTTTCTCACCTTCATTTGTGAGCTTGAGCTGACCGGCCGTCGCCTTGAAATCAACGAGCAGCAGATCGGCGTCAACGTATTTGGCCGGCATCCCGGCTACAATCCCGGCGACGATAGCATCGTCCGCTCGCAGGCACGCTTCCTTCGCCAGCGACTCGAAGAGTTCTTCCGCACCACCGGCCAGCATGAGCCGATGCGAATCGTCATCCCCAAGGGCAGCTACGTGCCCGTCTTTGAAGTCACTCCGGCAGCCACCCCTGAGCCGCTTCCGTCTTCCGAAGTTGCGAACCGGCCGGACGCCCATTCGGTCGAGGCGCCAGGAACCAACTTGCCAGAAGAGATGGCGAACAGGCCCACAAGACGGCGACGCATCGCCGCGATCTCTTTTGCCGCTCTCCTCATCCTGGCTCTAATCCTCTTTCTGTGGCTTCGCCGCGACCTTCCAATTTTCCAGAGCCCTGAGGCCCGTTTCTGGAACGCAGTCTTTGACCCTCGCCGAGCTCAAGTCATCGTTCCCGCCGACAGCACACTGATCCTGATCGAAGAGCTCACTGGACAGCAGGTCTCCTTCCAGAGCTACGTGAGCCGTGACTATCTGGTGAAATTGGCATTGCCCAAATCCGTTACCACTCTCACCAGTACCGATCTCGAAAATTCTCACTACACAAGCATGGCTGATCTCAACCTTGTCTCCCGGATGATGCGGGTGCCCCAACTCAAGCAGTTGCGGGCTGAGATCCGCTATGCCCGCGACCTGAGCATCAGTGACGCCAAGGAGGAGAACCTGATTCTCATCGGCGGCCCGCGAGCTAATCCATGGGTCGAGCTGTTCGCGGCACACATGAATTTCTACGTTGACTACGACTGGCGGACCAAACAGAACTCAGTGATCAACAAGGCTCCGCGAAATGGCGAATTGCCACTCTACCCCGAGAACGCGAGCGATGCCGCCCATCGTGTCTATGGATTGATTGCCTTTGAGCCTAGCCTGGATCGCGAGGGCGATGCGCTCCTGGTCGCAGGCACCAGCAGCGCAGGGACACAGTCCGCGGCGGATTTTCTACTGAGTGGTCGATCCTTTGGCGAATTTCTCCGCCAGATCGAACGCAAGGACGGCAGCATCCCACACTTCGAACTTCTGCTTGAGGCGCCCAGCGTAGGAGGGAATGTCCCGGGTTCGAATATCGTTGCCTACCGTGTTGCTCCGTAAGAACAGGTCGCACCTGGTTGATCTGGTCGCGGGCTTCTGTCCTCCACTAGTGGTGTCCGCCACACAGATGATCGAATTTCACAACAAGAGCTTGCAGCTCACTTGTTCGTCCTTCTAGTGGCGTGTCCATTTCACTAGAACACTGCCAGAGAAGTTGGAACAATGCAAGAGTCAAAAATGAGACTAGGCGAGCCGAACCGATCCAATGCGAGATTCGGACCTGCATCCCGCGGAATGGACGGCGTGCCGGCGATCTGCGCTCGGTTAGGCTCGGTTTCGGCTCGCTTAGTCTCGGTTAGTCTCGCTTTTGTTGCAGCCGCAGGCTGCGCTTTCCGACCGAAGGGGTTGGCTGCTGGTAAGCAGCCTGTCTTAAGAGGCATAGGGGTAATGGAACATAAAGAGGTGACTCTTTTTTGAAGGTAGCTCTGGCCCATCGCTTTTGCTTTCTACTCCATAGGACCGAGTCACGATATGGACCTCACGACAGCAAAATGACTCACTTTCCTTTTGCAGGCATCTGCTGTTTGCATGTTCTGAGAGAGCCGATGGAGGGCACGTCCACTTAGCAGGTACCTGTGACAGACCAACCTCCGTCCGCGTAGCAGCGCATACGGTTCCCATCGACGCAGATGGTCGCGCCCCCGAATTGGCCGCACCGTTCCAGTAACAAGTGCCCCCTTCCTCAGCTGATCTACCAGGTGCCTCAGCTTGCCAAATGGCGGAGGTTCTTTTGGTGACATCGAGTTTGTCTACCTTAACCGTAGGCGAATCCATACCTCCGCACTCAAACTCGCGCAGTCAAGATTAGCCGGCAATATTTTGACCTCCCGCGCGGACTGAAAAAAGCTTGTAGCATGCGGACTCATTAGTCCACTGAGCTGTACGAATGATTAGCTTCTTCTGAGTTGAGAACGCATCGCTTGAGACGCACTGACCGTTAAAAATTACAAGAGCCGAGGATCGAACGAGCACACAACCGGTAACCCGATCTGGACATCACGGAAGCGCGGATGGTTCGGATTCAGGACGTAATTGTGTTCTTCAGGAACAATCACGCTGGGCACAGCCAAAACGGGGCTTCTTGCGGCCAACACCCAAGCATCTCCGAGACTCTGACTTGCAGACGTGGGAGGTTCAGAATTCCACCCGGCCGGCAGACTTGAGATCGGCAATTCCTCCAGCAGGATCGCGTCAAACGAAATTGAGTAGACATAGAAAGGGGCGCTGATTGTCGCAGTTCCCGTACCGGCGCCGCCCTTTACGTGAACAAGAACCTCCAGTATTGAAAGGGAACGATGCGCTGCGGTATAAACGACCGCTACGCCCCTGCTGTTCCATCTGCCTCCCCAATCCTTGGCCCCTTGGCCCGAGAACGCTTTAGCCGGGTCCGGTTCTTTCGAGATCCGGTAAGCCTCGATCAAGAGAAAACTCCGTCTGCAATCCGTCCGATGAGAGCGCGAACCTCCCGGCCGCCGAACTCGGTTCGAGCGTATTCGATAGGCGCTGCATTTCCCAAGCCGAAAGCTGGCGTAACAAGCCACCCGCGTGTGCGTATTTCGTCCCCGTCGAAAAGGTCCAGGGCCGCCTCCCAGATTTCTGCCAGGCGCAGTAACTTCTCAGACTCACGCCGGTCGAGAGCTCCTGTCTCGCGTCTGCGAGCGAATGTTCGCTCGGGAATATCCAAGTAATTCGAAAGCTGTTGCTGGCTGAGCCCGGTTGCTCCCAAGAATCTCTTGACGGAATTCCAGGAAAGTCCGGCACGGGCAGCGCTGATGAGCGTGGGAACATCCATGCTCTTGAGCCCGAGAGTGATTCCAATTCGTGGTTTCCCTTTTGGAGCATGGGGAGGGACGAATGCTGCGACGGATTTACTTGGCAATGCCATGCTCATATTCTAATCTTCAATTGCCATAATGGCAAATAATTTGGCCAACATGGCAGATACGCCAACGCTCTTTGGGACATGATATGGCGGTCACTTAATCATGTAGCGCGCGCCGCGTCCCTGGCCGACCTGCCGCAGATATTGCTGCTCGGCCAGTTTCTTCACGTGCACCTTGATGGTGTTGCGGTTGGCACCGGTGGATTCCTCGATTTCCTTGACCGTGATCTCGCTGCGCGTCTTCACCAGCTCTAGAATCTGGCGGGAGAGAGCAGGCAGGGACGCGCGTAGCGACTGCTCTTCCTTCACTTTCGCGGCAAGATTGTCTTTCTGCTTCGCCATGGTCTTAAGGAAAAACACCAGCCATGGCTCCCAGTTCTGCTCTTCCTTGCGGATGACCTGCTGAGTGCGGCGCAGCGCGAGGTAATAGCTGTCCTTGTTGCGTTCGATGATGCTCTCCATCGAACTATACGGAACATAGCCGTAGCCGGCGCGCAGCAGCAACAGGGTCGTCAGCGCGCGCGAGAGCCGACCGTTGCCATCTTTAAATGGATGGATTGCGAGGAAGACGACAATGAAAATCCCGGTCAGGATCAGGGGATGTTGGCTTTCCTCCTCGATGGAGCGGTTGAACCAGTCCACCAGCTCCCGCATCCAGCCGGGCGTCTCAAACGGCGTCGCCGTCTCGAACACCACGCCCAGGCTCTTGCCGTCTGGACCAAAGGCCTGGACATCGTTGGGAACCTTCTTGTAATTCCCGCGATGATCCTGATCCTTGGCGCTGTATTTCAGCAGCACGCCATGCAACTGCTTGATGTGGTTCTCGGTAATCGTAATGGCCTCAAAGCCGTCGAAGATCATGTCCATCGCGTCGGCATAGCCCGCGACTTCCTGTTCATCGCGGCTCGCAAACGATTCGCTCCGTAGTCCAGAGAGCAGCCTTTCAACCTCGGCGTCGCTTAGTTTGGCGCCCTCGATGCGGGTGGACGACCCCACGCTCTCAATTGTGGCGATCCGCCGAAGCGTGGTCAGTTTTTCCGGGGCGAGTGTTTCGATGACCGTCCAGCGCCCCTTGAACTCGTCAATCTCGGCGATGAGCTTGAGGATTTCCGGGGTGATAGTGATGTTTCTAATCGCGTGCATGCGCTATATCCATTTTCACCCATTTATACCCAATTCGGATCCTAACGCAACAGAAATATCCATTTTTATCCGTTTTTCACCCATTTCGAGGTGCTTAATGCCATCGCCCGCTGCCGCACGATTAGCTAGACTGCACGTTCCCCTTGCGGCTCCTAAGGGCCTCGTCCATCCGCACAACGAGATCCTCAGCACGCAGATGCGTATATCTCTTGAGCATCTGCATGCTCTTGTGCCCGCTGATGGCCGAAACTTCCTGATCGGAAAAGCCTGCCTCGACGAAGCGGCTGACGGCTTCATGACGTAGATCGTGGAACCGGACGTCTCTCAACCCTTGTTCACGTTTGATCTTCATCCAGACTGGGTTGAATTGGTACGGCCGGCGCTTGCCATCCTTTCCTGGCTCTCCATAGAAAATGAGATCTGTGTCCCGTGGGCGTGCTGGATGGTCTAAGGCTTCACGAAGAAGCTCCACTGCGCCAGAGCTCAGGGGCACAGTCCGAGGCTGAGTGTTCTTCGTTTCCAGCAGACGCACGATGCGACGTTTCAAATCCACCTGCATCCGACGCAGAGTAACAATCTCAGAAGCTCGCATCGCCGTCTCCAGGGCAAAGCGGACAATCCAGCGGATCATGGGATTCGAGTGTCTGTCTACTGCATCGAGCAGGCGCTTCTCTTCATCCGGAGAGAGACGGCGATTACGCCCAGGCCCAGGAGCTGGCCTCCGAATGTTCATGACCGGATTCGCCGGGAGGCCGATGCCCCATTCTTTGATCGCGACGGTGAAGAGGTGTCCCAAGAGCGCGAGATCGAGACGAACCGTGTCATTCGCCCGAGGAATTGCTTTGCCCTTTGCATCTCTGCGATCTTCGCCGGCAAGGCGGCTTTCACGAAACTTGGCGATGATCTCCGGCGTGAGAGCGGCCAGAGAATATTTACCCAAATGCTCGACCAGAATCTTCGAACGATTGTTGTCGGAGGCTTGAGAGCTCGGACGTTTGGTCGGCGTCACCTCCGAGAGGTAGCGTTTCAGAGCTTCTTCGACAGTCAGGCGATCCGCCGGAGCGCGCTGAATGTACGCGCCGCGAACCATTTCATCCTCTGTGCGCCGAGCCCAGTCTTCGGCATCGCGCTTCGTACGAAACGTCTTCGAAGTCGTGGGCCATCCCGTCTTCCGGATAACGGCCTTCCACTTCCCCAGTTCAGTCTTTACGAGAGTCGCCAAGGGTACCTCGGGTGCAGTGCTGTCATTCGCACTGTACCTCAAGTGTACCTCAGGCGATTTTTTGGATGGATTTGGTGGGCCCACCAGGACTCGAACCTGGAACCAAAGCATTATGAGTGCTCTGCTCTAACCGATTGAGCTATGGGCCCTTATGTGATGTTTTCGGATCTCTGTGCCTTGTTCTACCTGCCTTGATTGTACCTTAGTCCCTTGATGCATCGCCTGATTATGAGTCCCCTGCTCTAACCGTTGAGCTACAGGCCCTTCAATGACTACCGGTAACCGCTCCCGTCAGTTTACCGGATCGTGTACCGGTGTCCGCCACAACCGCTGCCCGTGTGGGGTCCGTTACGTTTCCGGGTGGAGTTGCGTTAGTAACTTGACCGATGCCTGAACTTAGTGTGAAAACGCGCCCACCTTCGCGCCGAAGCGCCGAATGAAGGGACGCTGAAATCAACATGCGCCTGTCGTGGCGGAGTTTGCGTGAGGCACAACAGCCGCCAGACAGAAACAGCAACGCGGGGAGACAAAGCCCATGCGGCCCATCGACGGATCACTAAACACCGACCGCTCACCGCTGCCGTCTACTCGACGATCTGCAGGCTGGTCTCCTCGGTCGCCAGCGAGCTGCCGCCAACCCAGATCTTGTAGGTGGTCGGCTCGACGGTGCGCTTGACATCGACGTTGTAGAAGTTGAGCTCGTCAAAGCCCAGCGGGAACTCGACGTGCTTCGACTCGCCCGGGGCTAGTTCCACGCGTGCGAATCCCTTCAGCTCGCGCACCGGCTGCTCCACGCTGGCCGCGGTGTTGCGGATATACAACTGGACCACTTCGGTTCCCTTCAGGGAGCCCGTGTTCCTGACGTCGACGCCTACCTTGACCACCGGCGAGTGGCCCGAGGCCAGTACTTCTCGAAGCGGCACTGACTCGCGTGTCACTGTTGGTTTGGAATAGCCGAACCGGGTGTAACTCAGTCCCCATCCGAATGGGAACAGCGCCGAGTTCTCCTCGTCCACGTAGCGCGACAGGAACTTCGACGGCGAATCGGTGGGAATGTGGCTGAGGTCGACATTTACCGCCGGCCGGCCGGTGGGAAGCTGCGCGTAGTAGAGCGGCTCCTGCCCCACAGCACGCGGCAGGCTCGCGGGCAGCTTGCCGGAAGGGTTCACGTCGCCGAACAGAACATCGGTGATGGCGTGACCGCCTTCCGTGCCCGGGCTCCAGGCTTCGAGAATGGCGGGCACATGCCCGGCGGACCATTTCAGCTCGAGAGGGCGCCCCGCGATGACGACGAGGATGACCGGCTTCCCGGTCGCTACCACGGCTTCAAGGAGCTTCTGCTGCGCGCCGGGAAAGCCCAGATGCGCGCGGCTGGCGGCTTCGCCTTCCATCCAGTTGGCGCTTTCGCCAAGGGCGAGGATGGCGAGGTCGGCCTGTTTGGCGGTTTCCACCGCGTCGGCAATCGTCTTGGCGTCGTCGGGAATCTCGCTGCTGCTGCCGGCGGCCGCGACCGATCCGCCGAAATTCACCTTGTTCAGCGTGACTAAATCGTCACCCGACAGCAGGCCGCAGCCTTCCGCATACAACAGGCCGTCGCCCAGCCGCTCGCTCAACGCCTTGCGCAGGGTGATTGCGTACTTCGGGTCGCCGCCGGTCCATGCGCCTAGTAGGTCTCGCGGGTTGTCCGCCATCGGCCCGATCAAAGCCACCTTCTTCGCCTTGCCCGTCATCGGGAGCAGCACGCCCACGCCTTCCACCGCGTCGTTCTTCAGCAGCACCATCGTTTCGCCGGCTACCTTGCGGGTCAAAGCGCGTCGTTCAGGCGTGGCGTCATAGGGCGGTCCTGCTTCGACATACGGATGCTCGAAGAGTCCCAGCGCGAACTTCACTCGCAGGATGCGGCGCACGGCCTCGTCCACCACCGATTCGGGAATCTTGCCGGCGCGCACCTGCTGGGCGATCACGGTCCCGTACAGGTTGCCTTCCATGTCCATGTCCACTCCGGCCACGAGCGCCTTGCGCGCCACGGTGGGCCCATCGCCGATGGAGTGGTTGATCAACTCCGCCACCGAGCCCCAGTCCGACACCACGAAGCCATCGAATCCCCATTCCTTGCGCAGGATCTGGGTCAGCGTTAGCGGATTAGCGGATGCGGGAACGCCGTTGATCGAGTTGAAGGAACTCATCAGCGTGGCCGCGCCCTCGGCGACGGCCGCGCGGTACGGCTCGAGATACACCTGGCGCAGCTTGATCTCGCTCATGTCGGTTTCGTTGTAGTCGCGCCCCGCGATGGCTGCCCCGTAGGCCGCGTAGTGCTTCACGCTGACCGCGACTGAATCCGCCTTGGAAAGATCGCCTTGCTGATAGCCGCGCACCCAGGCGCGCGCCATCACTGAGCCCAGGTAGGGGTCTTCGCCGTTCGACTCGATGATGCGACCCCACCGCGGATCGCGTGCGATATCGACCATCGGTGAGAACACCCAGGGAATGCCGTCGGCCCGGGCCTCCACCCCGCCGGTATGCGCCACGACTTCTGCTGCCGCCGGATCCCAACTGGCCGCCACTGCCAGCGGCACCGGGAAGACCGTGTGGTCGCCATGAATCACATCCAGCCCGAAGATGAGCGGGATGTGCAGGCGGGTCTTCTCCACCGCGATGTGCTGGTAATGGTTGGTCGCCTCGGTCCCCACCACGTTCAGAAACGAGCCCACCTGCCCCTTGGCCACCATGTCCTCGAACTTTGTGTTTGTGGCCGCCGCATTGGGACCCGTAGCAAACCCGGCCGAAAACTGCACCAGCTGCCCGATCTTCTCCTCCAAGGTCATCTTCTTCAGAAGCGACTCCACCTTGGCATTCAGTGGCTTGGCTGCGAGCTGGGCGTTGGGCTTTTCCTGGGCGGGAGTGAGCGTGGTAAGTGCTGTGAAAAGAAGGGCTGCAACGGTAAGGCGGGGATTCGTAACCATAACCCGGCCATGATAAACCGTTTGATCGAGGCCGGTCAGGCGGGGCCAGGTCTTTTCGATTCTGTGGAACTCGCCAGAAAGCATCGACTGGCAAGTGTTTGCGCGAGGTCAACACCAAACTTTCGTAACTCATCTAAAGTGTTTCCAATCACAGAAATCAGGCCATTTCGAGTTATGAATATATTCACATACAAGAAAAAGACAATTTCCTGGGAGCACTCCATGAACACTCTACTTGCGTTCCTTGTCGTTGCCTCTCTGACCAGCGGGTCCGCAGTTGATACGGCCAGCGCGGTCAATTCGCCCAAAACCGATCCAGTCTTTCTGAGCGTCCCGAAACCGCCCGAGGGGCTCACTCTCTACAACCCAAACGGAGAGGTCGTCGCCCGGTGTGGCCGGAAGGACGACTCGTTCGCGAACTGCAAAATGGAGCCCGGCGTTTCGCTCGATGACCTGATGAACGCCTGGGTACACGCGTACCAGGATGCGCAGAAGTAATCACGGTTGGCTCCCGGGAGCGATCCGTGCGAGGTGCGTGCGGCGTATATATAGCATTGCCTGAATGAGCACTACTTACTTCCGAAGACCATCCTTCAATATCCGGTCCATGCTCTACTGTTGCTGTGACCGGTATGCCGCGCGTTCTCAACCAATTCCGCAAGGCGCTGCTCCTGGCCCTGGACCACGACGTGTTTGGTGTGGCGAAGGCCGCCGCCTACTCCGGCATGCTGTTTTCGTTTCCCGCCATTCTTGTGCTGACCACGCTGTTGGCGCAGGTGCCGGAGGGGACCACGATCGTGGGCGACGTACGCAGTTCGCTCGACCAGTTTCTTCCCGCCGGATCGATGTACCTGCTGCAAGCCGCGCTCGAGACCAAACACTACTATTCCGTGCAGGTGCTCTTGTCGGCGACCAGTCTGAGCATCTTCGCGGGGCTCGGACTGATGCTTTCGCTCATGGAGGGGTTCCGCCGTGCCTATGAACTCCCACGCGGCGATTGGGCTTATCTGCAACGCGTCGGCCGGGCGTTTCTCCTGGTTCCGATCGTACTGGTTCCCCTCTGGCTCGCCAGCCTGCTGTTGGTCTTTGGCCAGCAGATTGAGGGCTGGATGATCAACAACTCCGATCACGAGTTGCGCCACATTGTTCTTTTCTTCTGGAGAATGGTCCGCTGGGCTCTTGCCGTGGCCACCAGCGCGGCGGTGCTTGCGGCGCTTTATCACTTCGGCACCAAGCGCCGAGAGCACTGGAAGTGGGTGATTCCCGGAGCGTTTGCGGCAACCGCGATGTGGTTCCCTGCGACACTGCTTTTCGGCTGGTATGTAACCCGGGTGGCGGATTACTCCATGTTCTACGGCTCGTTTGCCGCGGGCATCGCGACACTCGTCTGGCTTTACATCACTTCGCTCAGCGCACTTCTCGGAGCCGAACTGAACGGCGTGCTGTTTCGCGCGCGCCAGGAACACCTGTCTGCCAGTTCCGAGCCCCCATCCGTCGCCTCAACCATGTAACGTTCCTTGAACATCGGCGTCGGCCCCCCGTCAATGCTTTAACGGAGTTTGCCTACCCCCGCAATGTAAAATAAAACTGGT